>JGI12210J13797_10558274_pt1 | contig 20463 bp, 15 predicted proteins | sample ElkSlonscriptome_3_FD_13797 | JGI IMG/M metagenome (IMG submission 13797)
CAATCGCATGTGCACCTCAATGTCGTGGAACGGGCACAGGACGCCGCCTTTGGCCGTGCGCTCGAGCAGCCCGAGCTCGACCAGGACGGCAACATCCTCCGACACCCGCTCGATGTCGCGTCTGAGCCGCCGCGCCGTCTCGCGTAGGCTGAACTCACCCGCCCCTATGAGCGTTTGTACCAGCGCCCAGCGCCGTTCGGTGAGTTGACCAAAGAAAGCGCCGGGCGTCTCGAAATTCAGCGTTTCGCCCAGGTAGCCATCGGCTTGGAAGGCCGCCACAGCATGCCCCCGCAACGCTTGGCGCGCGTTCGCATCGACCGTGATCGTTAGTGTCCGCTGTTGCATCCATCCACCTCCGGGAAAAGCCTTCGAATCAGTTTCGCTGACATCGAAAACTGACCGGATCAGCGCGACACGCTGTCGATCAATTCGATCTTGAGGCGCTTGCCGACGATGGCCGCGGCTCGATTCAGGGTGTCGAGCTGCACCTTGTCGTTGTCGGGATCCAACAGGCGATCAAGTTGTGAGCGACTGCTTTGCATTCGCTTCGCCATTTCCACCTTGCTGAGGTGCTGGCTTTCCATCGCCTGCTGGAGCTGCCATGCCAGCACGCGCTTAGCGGCAATTTGCCGTGCTCCTTCTAATTGGCCTTCTTCTTGAAGAAAGTCTTCCAGGCTGGAGCCAATGTGTTTTTCATCAATCATCATTTTCGCCTTTCATCCGGTTCTCGCACCGGCTCTGTGCCAAGGTCCGTTCGGTAGAATGCGATCGGGACTCGTTTCTCATCCGCTGTCATGCCGTGCACCTCATGGCGTCGAGTGTATCCTATAACGTACATGCTCGCCGAGATGGCGGCGATACACGGAACACCATCGTCGAGAGGCAGTCGCCGAGCGACGACGCTCTGCTGGTACGCTTCCGTGCTCGACAGCTCTCCGCCGGTCGCTTCCTTGGCTGACTGCCCACAGCCAATCGGAACCTAAGAAGAACCGGCATTCCCGCGCGCTGCAATTAGGCCGCCTGCTGCCCCTCCCCCTGCTTCATCCGACACTCCATCATCAGCCGCCGCAGGAACTGCTCCGGCGTCAGTGCCTCGCCGAGCAGCGCGCGCTGGCGGCAGACCGTGGCGAAGTCCCCTGGGGTTAGGGTATCCAGGCTGCGGAGATGCCGCGCGAGCAGCTCCGGCACCTCTGCCTGGCCATCGCCGAGGGCCTCGCGGGCGAACAGGTGCAGGCGTTGCGCCGGGGTCAGGGCGCGGAAGTGGAGTTTGAAGTCGAAGCGGCGCAGTGCGGCGGTGTCGATGCCGGACATCAGGTTGGTGGCGGCGATGAAGATGCCGGGGTAGCGTTCCATCTGCTGCAACAGCTCGTTGACCTGGGTGCGTTCCCAACTGTGGCGCGCTTGGGTGCGGTCGCTGAGGAAGCTGTCGACCTCATCGAGCAACAGCACCGTGGTGGCCGGGTCGGCGTCGCGGAACAGGCGCGCCAGGTTCTGCTCGGTCGCGCCGACGTAGGGCGAGACCAGGTCCGAGGCCTGGCGCGCCACCAATTCCCGATCCAGCGCCTCGGCCAGCACCTCGGCGAAGGCGGTCTTGCCGGTGCCGGGTAGACCGTAGAAGCACAGGCTGCCGCTGCCGCGTCGGTCCAGCGCCTGGACGATGGCGCCGGGCGTGATCTCGCCGGCCAGGTTCAGGAAGGCGACATCGAAGGCGGTCGCCGCGGTTCGCCGTCGCGGCGCTGGTGCGCCGTGCAGCAGTGTGCGCATGGCCGCCACGCCGTCGCGCACCGCCAGCTCCGGCGCGCTGTCGCGGTTCAACTCCAACAGGCGTCGGGCGGCACCCAGCTGCGCCGGCGCCAGCGCGGCGTCGGCGGCCAGCTCATCGAGCAGCACGGGCGGCAGGCCGCAATCGCCCAGGTGGCGCTCGGCCATCTGCCGGCGCACCGAGCGTGGCGGCGTGCTGAAGGCGACCGGCAGCAGGAAGCGGCGCAGGAAGGCGGGGTCCATGCCATCGGTACTGTTGGTGATCCAGATCGCCGGCACCGGGTTGTCTTCCAGGATGCGGTTCATCCAGCCCTTTTGCCCGCCGCCGCTGCGGCCCCCGTTGCGACCCCCGCTGCAACCACGACCGCGCAGCAGCCACGACAGGTCGTCGCCGGCCTCGAACACGTCCTCGATCTCATCGAAGACCAGCAGGGCATCGCGCCAGCGGGCGAGCAGGCGCTGGGCGAGCAGGTAGGCGGACAGCCGGCCTCTGCGCGAGAGCCCGTCATTGTCCTCGTCGCTGCTGCGCACCTGATAGGCACGCAGGCCCTGCGCCGCGGCCAGTGTGCGGGCCAATTCGGTCTTGCCGGTGCCGGGGGCGCCGTAGAACAGGGCATTGACACCGACCTCGCCGGCGCGCGTCGCCTGCGCCAGGGCCGCGCTCAACCGCGTTGCGGGCGCGGCCAAGTGCGGGAAGTCGGCGAGCTGCCAGGCAGCGGCCGGTGCTGGCTCGATCAATAGCGCGAGCAAGCCGTCGACGTCCTTCGGCTCAGTATCCAACAGCGTGCGCAGTAGGTCGCTCGGGCGGAGGTAGTCCTCCAGATCGGACTCGTCCATCACCTCCACCAGGCCCAGCGTGCGCAAGGCTGCCGAGCTGGCCAGCACGGCGCGCAGGGTCGGCTCGCGGACATCAAGCGCCGCGGCCAGACGGGTACGATTGACCCGCGCGCTGGCCCGTTCCGAGGTCCGCAGCAACACGCGCAGGGGCTCGGAGAGCAGGTGCTGATCCAGATAGTCCAGGACGCGCAATTCGATCGCCTCCAGGCCGATCGCGTCACCGAGCAGCGCGACGACGGGGTTGATCGGTAACGTGCCATCGGCGGCCTGCAAGCGGGCCAAGGCACGCGTGGAGCCTTTGTCGACCAATGCCTGCAAGCGCCGGCGTAGGCGCGCGGCCGCGCGGCCTTCGGTTGCCTCGCCCCAGTCGAGCAGGTCCTCATCCTCGTCGACCTCCTCGAAAGCCGGCACGGCCTCCGGGCACCAGCGGGCCAGCGCGGCGGGATCGAGCAGCGGCAACACCAAGGGCCAGAGGTTGTCGAGCACCTCGCGCTGCTTGCGGTGGCTCGGCTGGTTGGGCAGGGTACGGCACAGTTGCAGGGCGTAACGCCCCAGCCGCCGCTGTGTAGGCGGTACCTGGGTGAAGTCGGCGCGCCAGGGGGTGCGGGCGTTGGGCATGGGGGATACCTCGATTGTTGCTGTTGCGCTTGGTCTGGATCGGGAAAACGACGGCGCGGCGATTGCAGGCCGGGGCGTCGCCAGGCTCGTCTGGGTGCCATTAGGCCAGAGGGATGCGACAGGACTTGTCCGGTGTCTACTGGACGGTCTGCTCGTGCGCAGCAATGAACAGCCACAGTGACAGCCGGATGCGCGACCCCAGTGCCGGATCGAGGCAATAGCCCGTATACACGCGCTTGCGTGGTGGGCTCACAGCCTCGTTGATCTCTGAGGCGAGTAAGGCGGTCGCTTCCTCGACGGAGAATCCGGACCCCAACTTGGTTGAAATGTCATTCATGAAGGCGTCGTACCCATAGCGTTCCTGGCCGGTGGATGCCATTGCATAGACCGCGGTGGCCCCGTCGGCCCCGCCGAGGGTGTATCCGCATTGCTCGAGGTAGGGGATCACCTGCTCGTCCCAGAACGCCGCGAAGCCCTGATTGGGCTGGCTGGTGAGTGAGGCATAGCCGAGCTGGAAGGGAGCGTCGGGTACCTCGTCGTACAGGAAGCAGAGATTGGAATTCAGAAACAAGGTGCCCAGGACGCAGGGCTCGAAGTTCGCCCGAATGATGTCCAACAGGACCTGCAAGAATTCGGTCGGTCGGTCGTACTGGCCAGAGACTTGGAAGCAGGCCTTGCCGTGCTCTTCGAAGTAACGGATGACGCCGTCTTCACTGACTGGGCTCAAGTCGTGCTCCCTGGCGAGTTCGAGGAGGTCGTAGGCCCCCTGCATGACGGCTTGCAGTTTTTCGGTGAACTGAGCGGGGTGTGTGATGTTCGTCTTTCTATGCATGTCAGGTCAGGCTCTGTTGTCTTTGAGGTTGGGGGTTGGGGGTTGGGGTCATCGTTTCACTCCTGGGTTGCGAGCGGATGGCAGCAACCGAGATCACGCTCGCGCGACAGCCTTGGTGGGCTTGGTGAGTCGGGCCATTACACCGCAGCGATGCGACATGACCTGTCGGGTCAGCTAGCCTATACTTCCGCCATGAGCGCTGCCTACCAACAACGGATCGAACGCCTGCGCCGTCTGGAGACGGTGCTGCCCAAGCCCGGCACCAGGCCCGCGCAGTGTCTGGACGGTGCGCGGTTGCTGGAGATTCTTGGCGATGCCTATGGCACGGGCAGCAACGCGGCACGCAGCAAGGCGCTACAGCGCGACCTAAAGGAGTTGGTCGAGGACGGGCGGATCGAGGCGGTGAACCCCGGCGGCAAGCCGCTGCGCTATCGGCGCCTCGGCGACGAGGCGGACGATGACCCCGTGATCTGGCAGTACACCCTGGAGCAGATAGGCGACCTGATCGCCGAAGCGGTACCGAAGCGGCAGCTGGATCGGCTCTGGCAGCGACTGCTGACCGAGTCCGACGGCCCGCTGCTCGACGAGCAACGGCTGCGTGTGGTGCCAGACAACCTGCGCCTGCGGCCCGTGGAACTCTCTCCCAACGTCCTGCAGTCGGTGATCACGGCGCTTGCGCAGCGCTGCGCGCTGCAGGTTCTCTACCAAAACGCGGACGAGGAGCGCAGCAAGGCTCGGATTCATCCGCAGGCTCTGGTGCAGCGCGGCCCCATCCCTTACCTGTTCGCGCTCAAGAACGACGAGGAGGCCCCGGTGCGCCTGTACGCGCTGCATCGGATGATCCGCGCCGAGACCCTGACGGAGATACCGGCGCGGGAAGTGGCGGGGTTCGACCTGGATCAGGAGATCGCCGCGGGCAAGGTCGATTTCGGTCAGGGTGAGCTGATCGAGCTGGAGCTGCGCGTGCGCGGCTATCTGGCGGACCTGCTCCGCGTCTGTCCGCTGACCGACGAGCAGCAGAACGACGACGAGCCTGAGGACTCGGACTTCGCATCAGCGCGCGCGTGGCCTCGACCGGGCAGTTGCTGCGTTGGCTGCTCGGTGCCGGTCCGAACCTGGAGGTCGTGGCCCCCGCCGACCTGCGCTATATCATGGCCGTTCAGACGGCGAAGATGGCCGCCGTCTACCAGGACGACTGAGCCCGAGACTCAACGGCAGCGCCAGCTAGCGCGCACGCGCGTGGAGTTCGTCCCACTCACCGACCAGCACCAGACTCAGCCGTCGTTTGCGCGCTGGCCAATCAGCCTGGGCTGGGGCATCCCAGACTGTTGTCCGGACAAACTCGTCCCCGCGGATGGCTCGATGCGCGCAACCCCGCGACGGGCATCAAGGTAACGAGCGATAAGAGCACTTTTATCGCTCGTGAATGTGCGATTATGTGATCGATAAATGCAGGGGTTATCGATCATGTCTTGGAATTGGCAACTGCCCGATTGGCCAAATTTCACTTGGGAGCCGGCTAGGCTCGCTCGGGCAGAGACCCTGTTCGCGGAAGGGGCCGGGATGGTGATCGGCTCCTCTAAGCACCTAGATGATGCCAGCCGTGAAGTCCTCATCGTCGAGATAATGAGCCACGAGGCGATGGATACCTCGGCAATTGAGGGGGAGGTTCTCGACCGCGACAGCGTGCAGTCCTCGATCCGGCGTCAGCTCGGTTTTTCCAGTGATCGGCGCGGTGTCGATCCTGCTGAGGCCGGAATCGCTGAAATGATGGTTGCCCTGTATCGCTCCCTGGCAGATCCGCTCGATCACGACACACTCTGCGCATGGCACCGCATGGTCATGAATGGCAGGCGCGATCTGGGGGCCATCGGCTGCTACCGCAGCCATGCTGAACCCATGCAAATCGTCTCTGGGGCCGTTTATGCGCCCAAAGTCCATTTCGAGGCGCCGCCGTCGGAGCAGGTTCTAGCAGAGATGGAGCGCCTCTTGGCGTGGTTTGAAGCCACGAGCCCTTCAGGAAGCCGGCCTTTGCCAGCGCTCGCCCGTGCTGGCCTCGCGCACCTATGGTTCGAGAGCATTCACCCGTTTGAGGACGGTAACGGGCGGATCGGCCGGGCAATCGTCGAAAAGGCCCTGGCGCAAGGTCTCTCCACCCCGGTGCTGACGGCCGTCGCGAGCACCCTGCTCAAACATCGCAAACGCTATTACGCGGCACTGGAAGAGGCCAGCCGTGGCTTGGAGGTCACGGCTTGGCTCTTGTGGTTCGCCTCCAAGGTGATCGAGGCGCAGCGGCGCAGCCTCGCACAGGTCGAGTTCATCCTCGGCAAGGCGCGGCTGCTTGAGCGCGTCCGCGGTCAGCTCAATGCTCGCCAAGAAAAGGCCGTGCTGCGGATGTTCGCCGCTGGCCCGGAGGGCTTTACCGGGGGGCTCAGCGCTAGCAACTACCGCGGTATCACTGGTGCCATGCCGGCAACAACGACACGCGATCTATCCGATCTCGTTGCATTGGAGGTGCTACGGCGAACTGGCGAGCGTAAAACGACGCGTTACCACCTTTGTGTTCCGCTGAAGCCCGTCGTGACGGTGAACGTCGAAGATATTCTATGACCTCGACTCCTGTCACTTCGACCCCTATGACTTTGACCTGGATGCGGATGAGCCTTCCGCCGTTGGCTGGGCGCGGAAGGTCTCGATCAGCAACAGCCCGACGCCGATTGTGATGGCGCTGTCGGCGACATTGAACGCGGGCCAGGGGTTGAACATCGCCAGCGGGATGAACGGCAGATAGACTTGCGCGAAGTCGATGACGTGGCCGAGCAGCACGCGGTCGATCAGGTTGCCGATGGCTCCGCCGACGACTAGCGCCAGGGCCGCGGCCATCAGCCGTTCGCTGCGCTGCAGCCGTAACAGCCAGGTCACCAGCACCCCGGTGACCAGTAATGCAAAGCCCGCGAACAACCAACGCTGCCAGCCGCCGGCGTCGGACAGAAAGCTGAACGCGGCGCCCTCGTTGAACATGAGGGTCAAGTTCAGGTTGGGCGCCAGCTCGATCACCTGGTAGGGCGACAGGTTGAACATGATCAGCCATTTGGTGGTCTGGTCGAGCAGAATGACGGCGACGGAGAGCCAGAGCCAGTGTTTCATCACGCGAACCGCCGCACCTCGCCGTCGCCGACGACATTCTCCACACAACGACCGCACAGCTGCGGATGCTCGGCGTTGGCGCCGACATCGCCGCGGTGGTGCCAGCAGCGCACGCATTTCGCCTGCGCGCTGGCATTGACCCGCACGGCCAGGCCCGCGAGATCGGTATCGACGGCATCGCTGGGGCGGGCGTCGAGGTCATGCACACGGGCCTCGGACGTGATCAGCACGAAACGCAGTTCGTCGCCGAGGCGCTCCAATGCGGTCTTCAACTCCGGCGCGCAGTAGAGATCGAGCTCGGCGTCCAGCGCAGCGCCGATCAGGCCCTGATTGCGGGCCGCCTCGATCTGCTTGCCAACCGCGGTACGTGCGCCGAGCACCTGCGCCCAGCAGTCCCGATCGAAGGGGTCCTGGGCATCCAGCGCGAACAGGCCGTCGTACCAGCTTGCGGTAAACACCGAGGGGTCGCGCGTGCCGGGGAGATGCTGCCAGATCTCATCGGCGGTGAAGCTCAGGATCGGCGCCAGCCAGCGGCACATGGCCTCGACGATGTGATACATGGCCGTCTGGCACGAGCGCCGTGAACGGCTGTCCGCCTGCGTGGTGTACTGGCGATCCTTGATCACATCCAGATAGAAGCCGCCCATGTCCACGACGCAGAAGTTGTGGATGCGGTGGTAGATCAAATGGAACTGGTAGTCCTTGTAGGCGGTGGCGATCTCCTGCTGCAATTGCAACGCGCGGTCGACGGCCCAGCGGTCGAGCTCGATCATGTCCGAGGGCGCGAGCAGATGCGCGCTCGGGTCGAAGCCATGCAGGTTCGACAGCAGGAAGCGGGCGGTGTTACGGATGCGCCGGTAGGCATCGGCGGTGCGCTTTAGGATCTCGTCGGAGACGGCCATCTCGCCGCGATAATCCGTTGCCGAGACCCAGAGCCGGATGATGTCGGCGCCGAGGGTCTTCATCACGTCTTGGGGTTTGATCACGTTGCCCAGCGACTTGGACATCTTGCGCCCGGATTGGTCCACCGTGAAGCCATGGGTCAAGACCTGCTTGTAGGGTGCGTGACCGTGCATGGCGACCGACGTGAGCAGCGACGACTGGAACCAGCCGCGGTGCTGATCGGAGCCTTCCAGATACAGGTCCGCCGGCACATGCAGGCCGTCGCGATGCTCCAGCACGCAGGCGTGGGTGACGCCGGAGTCGAACCAGACGTCCAGCGTGTCACCTACCTTCTCGTACTCGGCGCCCTCGGCTTCGCCGAGCAAGTCCGCGGGCTGCAGCTCAAACCAGGCATCGATGCCCTTTTGCTCGATGCGCCCGGCGACCTCCTCAATCAGCTGCGCGGTGCGCGGATGCAGCGCGCCGGTGTCTTTGTGCACCAGCAGCGCGATGGGTACGCCCCAGGTGCGCTGGCGCGAGATGCACCAGTCAGGGCGATTGCGCACCATGCCGTCGATGCGCGATTCGCCCCAGTCCGGCATCCAATGCACCAGGCCGATCTCGTGCAGTGCCGATGCCCGCAAACCCTGTTGGTCCATGCTGACGAACCATTGCGGTGTGGCGCGGAAGATGATCGGCGTCCTGTGCCGCCAGCAGTGCGGATAGCTGTGCCGAAAGCGCGAGCCGAGCAGCAACGCACCGCGCGCCTTCAGCGTCTCCACCACCTTTTCATTGGCATTAAAGACATTCTGGCCCTCAAACAGCGGCGTACCGGCGACAAAGCGCCCGTCGCCGCCCACCGGGTTGTCCACCCTGAGTTGGTAGCGGCTGCCGACGACGTAGTCCTCCAGGCCGTGACCTGGTGCGGTATGGACGGCGCCGGTGCCGGCCTCCAGCGTGACATGCTCGCCGACAATGACGGGCACCTCGCGGTCGTAGAAGGGATGTTGAAGCTTGAGCCCCTCGAAGCCGTCGCCGCGGCCATACGCGATGACGCGATGATGTTCAATGCCCCAGCGATCCATGGTGTCCTTGAGCAGACCCTCGGCGACCAGCAGCCGCTCGCGCCCGTGCGCGCCGTCGGTCTGCACCAGCGCATACTCCAACTCGGGGTTCAGCGCGACCGCCTGATTGGCGGGTAGTGTCCAGGGGGTCGTGGTCCAGATGACGATGGACAGGGGTCCGTCTCCATGACCATCAGGCACGGAGTGACAGCGCGCGAACAATGACTCCTCGTCGAGTAGCGCAAAGCGTACGTCGATGGCCATGGATTCTTTGTCGGCATATTCGACCTCGGCCTCGGCCAGCGCCGAGCCGCAGTCGATGCACCAATGCACCGGCTTGGAGCCCTTGTGTACGTGACCCTGGTCGATGATACGTCCCAGCGCGCGGACGATGTTGGCCTCAAAGCCGGAGTCCATAGTGAGGTAGGGGTGGTCCCAATCGCCGAACACACCTAGGCGCTTGAAGTCTCGGCGCTGGCCGTCGACCTGTCGACCGGCGTACTCACGGCAGGCCTGACGGAATTGACCAGCGGTGATCTTCTGTCCGGGCTTGCCCTTCTTCTTCTCCACCTGGAGTTCGATCGGCAGCCCGTGGCAGTCCCAGCCCGGGACGTAGGGCGCGTCGAACCCGTCTAGGGTGCGGGATTTGACGATGATGTCCTTCAGCACCTTGTTGACGGCGTGGCCGATGTGGATGTCACCGTTCGCGTAGGGCGGGCCATCGTGCAGGATGAAGGTCTGGGCGCCAGCGCGGGCGGCGCGAATCTGGCCGTAGATGTCGGCTGCCTGCCAGCGCTTGAGCATCTCCGGCTCGCGCTGGGCCAGATTGGCCTTCATCGGAAAGCCGGTCTTGGGAAGGTTCAGGGTCTGTTTGTAATCGGTCACTGCGTAATTTCCTGGGCTTGATTTCCTGGGAATGCCTTCGAGGCGCGGCTCACCAACGGCCCGAGCAGCGCCCGGGTAAGCCGCGAGCGCGCATGAAGCGAAGGTCCGAATGCCCACGCCCGCCGTCTGAGTCCGGGGGCGGCAAATTCCATCGGGTCGGGTTGTGGCAGGGCGCTGCGCGAGGTTCGGAGCCTAAGCGAGCAGGTTATCAAAGTCTAGGGTTGCGGGTTTGGATCACCAGGCGGATTAGGCCGCGATCCTATGCACTTTGGTCCTTTGCCCGGCGGGCTTTGAACAAGCCGTCGAAGAATGGTCGTTGTTGTGCGGACACTCGATTACGACAACGACAACGACAACGACAACGACAACGACAACCGCAAGGATTCCGGATCTACCGGGCTAGCGGCCGCGGACGCTCCCTGCTCAGGCGTTGGATGGATAATCATTTAAGGAGTCAATACAAATTACAGATAATCTTAGCTTCTTTATGGCCTGCTACAGGACTACTGTTGATAGAAATGCTGCGGTGCACAATAGTGTTTCCTCTGCTTACTTAGGGTTTTCACCTGGGTTTGCTCTGGTCAACATCGAGATTGAGAAGCCGCTATTTCCGCATATCAAGGGGCCTCGGCCTGAGGAGAAGTACCATCATGACAGCCTCGACCCGTTATGACTGCATTATCGTCGGCGGTGGCGTAAGCGGTACCGCACTGCTCTACGAACTGGCCCGTTTTACCGACCTCAAGCGCTTGCTCCTGTTGGAGAAATACGACCGCCCGGCTCAGGTTAACTCGCACGCCCACAACAATGGTCAAACGCTTCATTGCGGAGACATCGAGACCAACTACAGTCTGGATAAGGCGCTTAAGGTCAAGCGCACGGCGTCAATGGTGGTCAACTATGCCACCAAACTGCCAGCGCGCGAGCGCGATCAAATCCTACATCGCATGCCGAAGATGGTGCTCGGGATCGGTGCGCGCGAATGTGGCCAAGTCCGGCAGCGCTACGACAGCTTCAAGGACGCCTATCCGCGCATGCAATTGCTGGGACGCGCGGATATTGCCGATATCGAGCCCAACGTCGCGCTGGTGAATGGGTGCTGGCGCAAGGATGAGATCATCGCCAGCGGCACGCCGGACGATTATTGCGCGGTGGATTTCCAGGCATTGTCGGAGTCCTTTTCGGCCCAGTGCGTGCGCATGGACCGCGATAAGACGCGTTTTAGCGACAAGCACGTGAGCCAACTCTATAGGACAAAGGTCAGCGACATCCGCAAAGACGGCTCCAACTACGTCTTGACCACCTCTCGCGGCCAAATGTTGGCGCGCTCAGTGGTCGTTTGCGCCGGCGGGCATTCGCTGCTGATGGCACAGAAGATGGGCTTAGGTCTGAACTATTCGTGCCTGCCGGTGGCCGGGTCTTTCTACTTCACCCCAGAGGCGCTGAACGGGAAGGTCTACAGGGTGCAGAATCCAAAGCTGCCCTTTGCCGCCGTGCACGGCGACCACGACATCAAGGAGCGCGGCAAGACCCGTTTTGGTCCCACCACGCTGATGCTGCCGATGCTGGAACGCTACGCCCGAGACACGGTGCGCGACTTTTTCCAGGTACAGCCTATGAATCAGCACCTGGCCACCACGCTGTGGGATCTACTCAAGGTCAGCGACACCCGCAACTTCATCCTGCGCAATTTCCTCTACGAGGTGCCCGGCCTGAACCGGCGCTTGTTCGTCAAGGAGGTCCGCAAGATCGTGCCCGACATCGAGGCGCGCGACATTGAATATGCCGAGGGCTTCGGTGGTATCCGCCCACAACTCATCGACCGCGACGCCGGCGAGTTGAAGACGAGCGAGGTCAAGATCGTCGACGGCCAGGGTATCGTCTTCAACATCACGCCGTCTCTGGCGGGCACTGGCTGTCTCGGCAACGCCGAGCAGGATATGCGGCTTGTTGCCGACCACCTCGGCGCCCGCGTGGACTGGCATGCCTTCAAGCAAGAATTGCTGCTAGGGCACGAGGACATGCGTGAAGAGCCGGTGCCGGCGCCGATGTTGGCGCAGGCAAGCTAAGTCGCACTAGGATTTGATGACCCCAGCGCCACGCCGGAGCAGAAGAGCGTGCAAAAGGAATCCGGCATCGACGGGCAGCAGTCGCGACAGTTGGACGAGTTCGCGCTGCACTGGGCATCTGGCACTGGGCATCTGGCACTGGGCATCTGGCACTGGGCATCTGGCACTGGGCATCTGTAAGCTGCAGCCAACTACAGCGTCGTTGCCAATGTTGCCAGGCTCCTGGTCAAGGTGTTGGATATCTAACGATTTTAGCGCTGCCGGGTTAGAGGCTTGAACAGGCTACGACCGCAGCACCCGCGCTCGCCTGCCAGCGGGGGCTGGTCGCATCGTCTTCGCACAACCACTCGGCGATCAGTGGAATGTCGGAGCGGCCACCAAAGATGATCAACCAGCCGCTGTCGAGGCCGAGGGCGGCCAGGTAGCCGTCGAGTTGGGTCAGGGCCTCGCGCGGGCTGTGGTAATGACAGCGCCTGAAGGTAATACTTCCACGGTCTTGTCTACTTGGGGAGCTCGAGGTACGCCAACGCGCGTTGCGATGCCGGGCGTACCTCCTGCGGAGATCGAAGCAATTCTCGGCACATCAAACCCTGTATCCCTTATTTCGGTCTCGGGAGTTGCACACAAAGACCCCAAGCTGTTGCAATTGGCGCGAAGTCAGGAGTGTTGCCATGAGGTGTTCACCAATGTCGATATCCCGCTTCGCGGAGATCCTTCTCATAGCCTTCTGCTCGGTCGCCATCGGACTCCCGCTGGCCAGTGCAGCCCCAGCCCGACTACCAACACTCGGCGTCGATGACTCCGGCATCTCGGTTTCTGGCCTCTCATCCGGTGCGTACATGGCGGTGCAGTTCCAGGTGGCTTTTTCCGCCGACGTGATGGGTGCGGGCGTGGTTGCGGGCGGACCCTACTATTGCGCCAAAGGCCGGCTCAGCAACGCGCTCCTGCGGTGCACGAGCACCTCGCTGGGGCAACCAGACGGAGCTGCCCTCTTCCGTGAAGCGCGGCGATTCGCTAGCCAGGGACGCATCGACGGCATCGCCAATCTCGCGGACGATAGGGTCTACATCTTCAGGGGAACCCAAGATAAGATTGTCGATCCGGCAGTGTTCGCCGCAACGCGTGACTTCTATCGAGCCGCGGGATTGGCCGCGGATGCTATTGTCCTCGTCGACAGCATCGCAGCCGGGCATGGTTTTGTCACCGCGGACCATGGCGTCGCCTGTGCAGCGACGGACTCCCCTTTCATCAACGACTGTGACTATGATCAAGCTGGCGCCATCCTGGCGTCAATCTACGGTGAGTTGAGCCCGCCTGTAGCCCGCCTCAGTGGCCGCATCCTTGAGTTCGATCAGGGGGAATTCGTCTCGCAACCCGCTAGCCACAGTATGAGCAACCTGGGCTACGTCTATATCCCGACGGTCTGCGAAGAAGGCGACTCGGGGTGCCGGCTGCATATCGTGTTCCACGGCTGCAAGCAATCCAGGGCCGATATCGGTGACCAGTTCTACAGGCGCACCGGATACAACCGCTGGGCCGACGCCAATGGCATCGTCGTGCTCTACCCGCAAGCGGTGTCAGGCTCGGGCAACCCAAACGGCTGTTGGGATTGGTGGGGATATGACGGAGCCGACTATCACACCCGCAACGGGACACAGGTGGCCGCCGTCAAGGCGATGGTCACGCGACTTGTGAGCGCCGACGGGGTGCCGTGAACGAGTCCCTTCCGTCTCGCACATCCCGGCTCGAACCGCGGCCATTGGATGGCGGACTAATCCTGCTGAGTTGCTTATTGGCGTTGGTCTTGGGGCTGACCTGGGGGCCGTTTTTCGGGGCTAGTCCGGGGGCTAGTTTCGGCGGTGGGCGTTCTGACAAACCTCGTCGACCTTTATACTCTAGCGCTTTCAATCGGGGTTAAAATGCAATGAGGCTGATTCGGGGCTTGCACAATCTGCGCGATCGCGACCGAGGCTGCGTTGCTACCATCGGGAACTTCGACGGTGTTCATTTGGGGCATCGCACCGTGTTTCAGCGGCTGTTGGAGCGGGGCCGGGCGCTCGGCCTGCCGGCCACGGTCATCACCTTTGAACCCCAGTCCATGGAGTTTTTCAACCCAGACGGGGCACCGGCGCGGTTGACCCGGTTGCGCGAGAAGGTCTCGGCCATTGCCGACGACGGCATTGAGCGGATCATGCTGCTGGAGTTCGGACCACGGTTGGCGGCGATGGACGCATGCTGTTTCATCGATCGATTACTGGTGCGGGGGCTCGGCGTGCGCTTTCTGCTGGTGGGGGACGATTTTCGCTTTGGGCATAACCGCGAGGGCGATTTCGCGCTGCTCCGCTCGGTGGGCGCGGAACAGGGGTTTGCGGTGGAGAACTTGCACACCATCAAGCACGCCGAAGAGCGCGTGAGCAGTACCCGCATCCGTGAGGCCTTGGCCCGCGGGGACCTGGAGCAGGCTAGGCATTTGCTCGGTCGGCCTTACTGCATCCGCGGGCGCGTCGCCCATGGCGACAAGCGCGGGCGTACCATCGGCTTCCCGACCGCCAACATCCACCTGCATCGGCGCGTGAGCCCGGTGACCGGCGTCTATGCCGTAACGGTGCATGGTGTCGGCGACGCCCCGCTGCCAGCGGTGGCCAATGTCGGCAAGCGACCGACGGTGGGCGGTGCCGAACCGCGTCTGGAGGTGCACCTGTTCGATTTCGACGGTGACCTCTACGGCGCCCATCTGCGGGTGGAGTTCCGGCTCAAGCTCAGGGAAGAACAGCGCTTCGAGTCGTTCGATGCACTGAAACAGCAGATCGCGCGAGATGCGGCTGCCGCGAGGCATTACCTCTCGGCAAAGACCGCCTTCGATCCGTCAGCGGCTATGCCGCGCTCCCGCGCCCTCTTCTGACATCGCGTCCTCCAGTACCGCGTCGTCTTGACTCGGTTTGTCCCGTCGCCTTGGGGCTGGTTTGAGGTTTGAGGCGGGTTTTGGGCTAGGGGATGGTGCTGATGCTGGTTCTGGGCTGGGGGATGGTGCTGATGCTGGTTCTGGGTTTTCTTCAGGGGTTGGAGACACCATTTCGTCGTCGTCATCGGCCGAACCGAAGCCCGTCGCTCGCAACAGCTTGTCTTGCGTCTCGGCCCAAATATCCATGTTGCGTCGGGTCAAGCGGCTCAGCGCGTTCAGTGGGGCTTCACCCCAGGTTTCGAGTAATTGCTTTTGCTGCTCCGCGAAGGAGTTAAGCGACAATTCCATGTAGCGGCCGAAGACGCCGTGCAGGGTGCCGCCATAGAAGCGTATGATCTGCGCTAACATGCAGGCAGAGAACAGCGGCTCGCCGCCGGTCTCCTCTTCCAGCATGATTTGCAGCAAGATTGCGCGGGTCAAGTCCGCGTCAGTGCCCGTGTCGAGCACCTGGAACGGGACACCGGTCATGACCAGTTCGCGGACATCGCTCAATGTGATATAGCGGCTCAACTCGGTATCGTACAGACGCCGGTTCGGGTACTTCTTAATAATGCGATCGCTAGGCATGTCAGGGCATTCAAACGGGTCAACCGGTAACTGGTCAACCGTGAGAGTTTAGGCGAAGAAACAGCACGCGGGCGCCGGAAGCGTCAATCGGGGTATGCGCCGCGACGACGATGACGACGTTCTCGCTCATGCCGATATCCTCACTCACTGTAAATCTCGATGGATGATATTGTGTGCAAGCGTCATTGCGCTCGGTCTTCGCCCATTTCGGCTCGATTGGCGTAGAGAAAGAACGCGGGCCACAGGCCCGGCGTCAACAGTCCTCAAGATGCGCTTGCACAGAGCAGTCTAAGCCCTTTTGTTGCAGTGCACAAATTTCCGTGTTAGGTTTCGGCAAAAATCACCTGAGGAGCAGCCTTAGCTGCGAGAAATCCATGAGCAATCAAAACCTTTTCAACGATAACTGGCTCAAGCTGCAACAGGAGTATTGGGAAGGCCTCACCGAAATGGGACGCAAGGTGACAGGTACCGCCCTGCCGCAAGACAATCCCTGGGAAGCGGCAATGGACCAATGGTGGAAGGCCGTTTCGCCGGCCGCCTCCGACCCGGCCAAAACCTTTATGGACCATCTGCTTGATCAGGGCAAGACCTACTTCTCAACCGTAGAGCGCTTTACGCGCGGCATGCCCGGGGCGGCGGGTCCTGATGGCAACGTCGCCGCGGGCGGCTGGGACGTGCTGTCGAAGACCTTCGACCAAATGCAAAAGGCATTTAGCGGCGGGCTGGGTGATCAAGACCCATCGATCAATAAGATGCTTGGCTTCTGGGAAATGCCCCTCGATAATTGGCAGCGGATGGCGTCATCGCTGACGCCGATGATGCCGGGGGATCTGTTACGCAACATGCCGCATACCCAGGTCAAAGAGAACTTCGACCGCATGCTCTCCGCGCCGGGTCTTGGTTACAGTCGGGAGGAGCAGGCCCAGTATCAGGACCTCATCCGCAGCGGCATGGAATATCAGCAGGCCTTTCAGAAATATATGGGCTTTTTTAATCAGCTTGGGGTGAAGTCGGTCGATCGCATGCGCTCCCTCGTCCAGTCTCGTTCCGAGACCGGCAAGCCCATCGATTCGGCGCGCAACCTATATGATAGCTGGGTGCAGTGCTGCGAGGATGTCTACGCCGAGGAGGTGAGCACGCCGGAGTATGCTCGCATCCACGGTGAACTGATCAATGCACAGATGGCGCTGAAACAGCGCCTGTCCGTGATGGTCGACCAAACCCTTGGTGCGATGAACATGCCCACCCGCAGCGAACTGCGTACGCTGCAGAATCGGTTGCAGGAGACGCGCCGCGAGAATAAACACCTGCGCCATGAGCTAGAAGCGATCAAACGGCGCATCGCCAACCTGCCCGGCGGCGACACGTTGCCACGGAGTGCCCCGTCGGCACCAGCGGTCAAGGCATCGGCGGCGCCAGCGGCAAAGGCAGCAGCAACGCCAGCAGCCAAGAAAACAGCCGCGCGCAAGAAAACGCCAGCCAAGCCCGCATCCAGTTGAACAACAAGAGTTGAACGGAACAGCTTGAACAAAAACACTTTTTGATTCCACTACGAGGACACTACCTTGCTCCCAATCGATATTCGCGCTGACAAGATCAGCGAGGAGATGATCGAATACACGCGTAAGCTTGGTCAGGGCATGCAAAACCTGATTGATGCCGGCACCATTGATACCGGTGTGACGCCGAAAGACGCCACCTATACCGAAGATAAACTGGTGCTGTATCGTTATCAGCGCCCGGCAGATGTTGCTCAGCAACCGGTGCCGCTGCTCGTCATCTACGCGTTGGTCAACCGTCCCTACATGGCGGACATCCAAGAGAATCGCTCCACCATCAAGGGTCTGCTTGAGACCGGTCAGGACGTCTACTTGATCGACTGGGGCTATCCCGACCAAGCCGACTGCGCGCTAACGCTGGACGACTACATCAACGGCTATATCGATCGTTGCGTCGACTATATCCGCGAGAGCCATGGTCTGGACAAGATCAACATTCTGGGAATCTGCCAGGGCGGTGTCTTCAGCCTAATGTACTCGGCGCTGCACCCGGATAAGGTGCGCAATCTGGTTACCATGGTTACGCCGGTGGATTTCAAGACCCCGGATAACCTCCTCTCGGCCTGGGCACAGAACATAGACGTTGACTTGGCCGTCGACACCATGGGCAACATTCCCGGTGAGTTGTTGAACTTCACCTTTCTGTCGCTGAAGCCGTTCAGCCTGACCGGGCAGAAATACGTCAACATGGTCGACTTGCTGGACGACCCGGGTAAGGTTAAGAACTTTCTGCGCATGGAGAAATGGATCTTCGATAGCCCTGACCAGGCCGGTGAGACCTTCCGCGAGTTCACCAAGTGTTTCTATCTGCGCAATGGTTTTGTCACGGGCACCGCTACGGTCGGCGACCAGACCGTCGACTTGAAGCAAATCAGCTGTCCCATGCTCAACATCTATGCCTTACAGGACCATCTGGTGCCACCGGACGCGTCCAAGGCCTTAAACGGCATGACCTCAAGCAAGGATTACACCGAACTCGCCTTTCCCGGCGGTCACATCGGCATCTACGTCAGTGGCAAGGCCCAAAAGGAAGTCACACCCGCGATCGGTAACTGGCTGAACAAGCGCTCCTAACATCGGGGACGCCATCATCTGATTGTGGCGCCATTCCGCCCGAGCTGATCGACTCCACCCTGTTCGGCCATCGCAAGGGCGCATTCACCGGCGCCGTGCGCGATGCCGACGGCGTCTTCGCGCAGGCCGACGGCGGCACCCTGTTCCTCGACGAACTCGGCGAGCTTGCCGCGCCGGCGCAGGTCAGGCTGCCGCGGGTCTTGCAAGAAGGCAGCATCCTGCCCGTCGGCGACCAGACCGAACGCTTGGTCGATGTCCGTCTCATCTGCGCGACGCACCGCGACCTGCAGGCGGCGATCGCCGAGCGGCGGTTTCGCGAAGACCTCTATGACCGGCAAGTTCGGCGAGGGCGGGCGGGGCGTCGTCTGCAAGACGGACCGAGAGAACATCCTGATCAAGCTCTTCACCAACAAAGACCCGGACCTTCGGCGGCGTTGGGTCAACCGGTTGAACTGGGTGCTGAATCAAGAATTGAACGGGCCGCACATCGCCCGCCCGATCGCCATGATCGAACGTCCACCCGGCTATGTCATGGAGCTGATGGACGGCCTTGAGTCCCTGCAAACGAGCCTGGAGCGTAGTCTCGCGGCGCTGATTGACGGCGACGGGCTCGGGGGCTACCTGGCCACCGGCGGGCTGCGCCGACGCCTGGCCCTGCTGCGCGAGCTGGCGGCCACCCTCGCCGGGCTGCACGCGCGCGGCCTCGCCTATGGCGACCTGTCGCCCAACAACGTCTTCGTATCCCAGAGTATCGAGCACTGCCAGGTCTGGTTCATCGACTGCGACAACCTCTGCGCCACCGAGCGGCTCGGGCACGGCCACCTCTACACGCCCGGCTTCGGCGCGCCCGAAGTCGTCCGTGGCGAGCGCGGCGTCAACAGCCTGACCGATGCCTGGTCCTTCGCCGCGCTGGCGTATCAACTGCTGACCCATGGTCATCCGTTGCTGGGCGAGGCAGTGCTCGACGCCGAGCCCGACGAGGAAGAGCGCGCCCTGCGCGGCGAACTGCCCTGGGTGCATCACCCCGATGACACCTCGAACCATGCCTGCGACGGACTGCCGCTGGATCTGGTCGCGACGCCGAGGCTCCATGCCCTGTTCGAGGACTGCTTCAATGCCGGTCGCGACAACCCGCTGGCACGGCCCAGCCTGGCCGAATGGGCCGACGCGCTGGAGGCGGCCTGGGCGCTGATGCTGGACTGCACCGCGCCGGACTGCGGCAGTAGCTTCTACTGGAACAACGACCGCCGATGCCCGTTCTGCGATCAAGTGGCCGCCGATGGCCTGCTGCTGGCCCATGCCTGGTTCAGCGAGGATTCCCCGGCGCAGCCCTATCTGGATACCGGCGGCGACTGCGCGGCGCTCGCCCTTGACAGGTCCGTCGCCCTGTATCTGGCGCCGGTGGGCACGCACAGCTACCGTCAGGCGCCGCTGGTGTGCGAGGTCATGCTGGACGAGGCCGGCCTGCACTTGATCCCAAAAGCCCCTGGTGAACTGACACTGGCCCGATTGGAGGACGGAAAGACCGTTCTCATCACCCAGCCGCAGACCCTATCCGCCCAGCCGCACCGGCGCCGTGGACAGGAAGCGGGCCTGCTGTTGGCGCATCCCGATGCGCCGGGCCTACGCCCATTCTGGCGCTTTACCTGGTAGCGCGTAAAAAGGGCTCTGACCCCTTTTACTGGACCCCTTTTACTGCGCAGCCGGACCAGTTACTGCCGCACACGGGGCGCTGGAGCGCCCGGGGATGCGCGACGATGCTGGAGCGTCGTCGCGATCAAACTGCTGTCGGTTGGGTTAGGCTGCGCTGACCCGACCGACCGCGCTACCGCTTAGCGGGCGTCGTCGATGGCCACCTGTAGATCGGCCAGGCCGATCATTCAGCGATGAGCGGCCCGCCCGGCGCGAATTGTCCAAAAACCAGGGCGGGTTTTGGAGATCCGGGAGGTCTGTCGCTACCTGGTTCTTCGTGGTGAACTGCCCTTTCTAGGAAAAGCCGATACCCCATCCCGACCCGGCGCATCTTGCGGCCAGCCGTTACTGCTGGCCGAACTGGCGCAATGCCGCCGCTAGCTCCGGTTGCAGGCGAGCATGGTCCTCAACACTGATGCCTTGCGCGATCGCCTCCCAGGCCTGACGGATACTCGCTGCGCCGCCGCGCGGCCCCATCGGATGGCCAAATATCCCGCGACCGGGCACGAAGCCG
>JGI12210J13797_10045931_pt1 | contig 20450 bp, 18 predicted proteins | sample ElkSlonscriptome_3_FD_13797 | JGI IMG/M metagenome (IMG submission 13797)
TCGCTTGTTGATCAGAGTATTCGTACAGTGTTGCGTACCGCGGAGCCGTTTGGGGGTATGCAGGTTGTGTTGTGTGGCGACTTCTTTCAATTGCCGCCGGTGGTGCGTAGTGGTGGTGATGCAAATTTCGCCTTCCAGGGTGCCGCGTGGCATTCCTTGCAGCTATGTGTGTGCTACATGGAACGGCAATATCGGCAAAGTGATGAAACGCTTCTTGCGCTGTTGTCTGCGATACGAGAAGGAACAGTGTCGGCAGAACTTAATGACGCACTGCTGGCTCGAACAGCTTCACCAGCTCCGGATGATATCCCGCACCTCTATACACACAACGTTGATGTTGACCGTCAGAACATCGAACGCCTTGCGGCACTACCGGGTGGGTTTCGAACGTTTGAAATGCAAACAAAGGGTGCAAAAAAATACATTGAGTTGTTGCGGCGGGGCGTGCTTGCTCCTGAAGCGCTTCAGCTCAAAGAGGGAGCTGCGGTGATGTTTGTCAAGAATCATATGCACGGCAAGTATGTAAACGGGACGCTCGGTGTTGTGCGAGGGTTTTCACCTATGGGGGATCCTGAAGTTGAAACGCGAGATGGGCGTGTGATAGTGGCAGAGCCGGAAGCGTGGGCTTTTGAAGATGGCGGCAAGGTGCGTGCCGAGGTGACCCAGGTTCCGTTGCGCCTCGCGTGGGCGATAACGGTACACAAGAGCCAAGGTATGACACTGGATGCTGCACGCATGGACCTCACAAAGGCGTTTGTGCCTGGTCAGGGCTATGTCGCGCTTTCGCGTGTACGAACGCTCGAGGGACTGTTCTTGGATGGTGTGAATGACCTCGCATACGCGCGACATCCTGCTGTGGCTGAAGCAGATGCCCATTTGCGTGCAAATACACAGGCGGTGATGCGGAGGTTAGAGATGACGCCTCAAGAGCGCCTTGCTGAGCTGGGTCAGGAGTTTATGGATCGCATTGGTGGTCATGCACCTGATCCAGGTAAGGGTGATGGGGCGCCGCGTCGTAAAGAAAGTACGCAAGCGGTCACATTGCGCTTGTTGCGTGAAGATAGGACACTTGAGGAGGTTGCAGAGGAGCGCGGGCGAACATTGGGCACCATTATCTCGCACCTAGAGCAGCTGAAGCGCAGTGGTGAGCTTAGTGCTGAGGATATTGCCCGTGTTCGACCGCACGATGAGAGTTACGATGCGGTGCTGCAGGAGGTTCATGCAGCGTTTGCAAAAACAAACGGAGCTGCCCTTACTCCCGTCTTTAAGCGCTTGAAGGGCGCGTACACCTTTGATGAGTTGCGACTTGCACGGTTGTTTATGGAGGGCGAGTAGTGGATTACGTACTGCACATCGATGTGGGCTAGCGGTATACTGACCCTGTGGACACAGGAGCCCCGTGCTCCGACGCATCGCACCAAGAGGAACGGTGCGTGGGGCGCATTGTGCACGCTCACTCATAAACAGCAAACAGTTACGAAGTCTCTCACCTAGAGGTCTGATGCATGTTGTAGTTTTTCGAGTGTTGTTTGCTTGAGGTTAGGATCGTATGACCCAGACACTTCACAATAAAGTACAACTTATCACATACCCCGACAGTCTGGGTGGACGTTTGAGTGATGTGCATGCCGTGCTCACCACACACCTTGATGCTGCGGTCGGTGGAGTGCATGTGCTGCCGTTTTACCCGTCGTCTGCAGACCGTGGCTTTGCGCCACTGACGCACTTGTCTGTGGAGCCAAAGTTTGGTACATGGGATGATATTGCCGCAATTGCTAAGACACATGACCTCGTAGCGGATCTTACCGTGAATCACATGTCATGCATGTCGCCATACTTTAAAGATTTTCTTGAAAAAGGTGATGAGTCAAAGTATGCCAAGATGTTTCTCGATATTGACCGATTTCTTGCACGGCACGGTGCTGCGTTAGATGCCCTCTCTACCACGTATCGTCCGCGGCCCACCATGCCCTTTACTGAGTTTCGCTTTAAGGACGGGGTCACGCGTCGCTTGTGGACCACGTTTACTAATCACCAGGTTGACCTCGACCTTACACAGAATGTTACGCGAGATCTTATGGTGCGCTTCATTAACAAGCTCGTCGATGCTGGTGTACGACTCATTCGGCTCGATGCGGTAGGCTACACAATCAAGAAGCCATGGACAAATAGTTTTTTGATTCCTGAGACGTATGATTTTATGCGCTGGGTGCGTAGTGTGGTGCCTCGTGGTGTGGATGTGTTGGCTGAGGTGCACCATGATCACGGTAAGCAAGGCTCGCTCTTATCGAGTCATGCCACAGACTGGGTGTACGATTTTTCTCTGCCGATGCTTGTGTTGCATGCGCTCTTTTCAAAAAACGCCAACAACCTGCGACACTGGATTGAGATTCGTCCCGAGAAGCAGCTCACGACGCTCGACACACACGATGGTATTGGCGTGATAGACGTGCGGGGTTTGATGACCGACGAAGAGATTAAAGAGACAGTTGCAGAAATTGAAGCACGTGGAGCAAACCCAGCGTATCGTGCAACCGGCAAGTATGCAGAGAATCTTGATATTTATCAAATCAACAGTACGTACTACAGTGCACTAGGTGAGGATGACGATGCCTACATTGCCGCTCGTGCAATTCAGTTTTTTGTGCCTGGCATTCCGCAGGTCTACTATGTTGGTATGTTTGCAGGGAGCAATGACTACGAACTGTTTGGGCAAACCAATCACGGTCGTGATGTAAATCGCCACAACTATACGATCGATGAGATTGAGCATGCACTGAAGCGTACAGTAGTACAACGCCTGCTGCACCTTTGTCGCTTCCGCAGCAGTCACCCGGCATTCAATGGTGAATTCTCCTGTGTGCCGGGCGAAGTGCACGTGCTCCGTATGCGCTGGCAACTCGATGACCTGTATGCAGAGGCAACCATCGACCTCTCTGAACGCACGGTGAGTATTGAAAGTGTGAACCCTGAGAATGGGAGGGTAGAGGTACGACAGTATTAGGGTGTAGGTGGTAAGGGGGTAGGGAGTTTTTATATTCAGTAACCTCTCAAAGCCTTCTCGTTGTCGTTGTGAACGATCCGCCCATTGCGATGGGCGGATTGCAATGACGACGTGTTCGGAGGTTCGAGGGGTTGCAGAACTCTGTGTTGTGCCACCTGCCTGCTCGTGATTTACTGTACATATGCAGCCGGATAAACAGGGTTTGTGGGTGTTGCTCGCGTTCATCGCGCTCATTGTCGTGGTGAACTTCGGCCTTATGCTGTTACCGCTTGTTCTCATTATCGGTGCAGGTGTGTTTGTGTGGTCATTGTTTCAGAAGAAGCAAGGGCCGCGTGTTATCAATATTGATCCAAAACGTATGAATTCTATTTCAATTGAGGCACTCATCACCAAAGTGCGAAAGGCTGGTCTTGCTGCGGCACTGGCAATCGTTGCGCTTGTGGTGCTCATAAACAGTATTGTGATCATACCTGCAGGTGAGACCGGTGTGTATCATTTGTTTGGTAAGGTGCGGGACAATGAGGTCAGTAGTGGTATTCACCTTATAAACCCTTTGGCGAGTATCGTGCGGCTAAGTATACGCACCGAGCAGTACACCATGAGTGTTGCCACTACAGAGGGGCAACGTCTGGGTGACGACTCTATAGAGGCGCTCACAAAAGAAGGTCTGAAAGTGCATCTCGACATGACCGTGCTGTATCACCTGGAAGAAGACAAGGCAAGTGATGTGTACCGTGAGATTGGTGTGAATTACGATGAGAAGATCTTGCGACCTGCGGTGCGTACTGCAATTCGTGACATTATTGCCTTGTATGAAGCAAAGGATATCTACTCAGACATGCGTGAAGAAGCGGTTCGTCTCATTAAGGTACAACTTGAGGAGACTATCGGCCCGCGAGGTTTGGTGGTTGAGGAAGTCTTGTTGCGAAATGTTGCATTGCCCGCGATGCTTACCGGGGCAATTGAAAACAAGCTCACAGCAGAGCAGGAGGCTGAACGGTACGACTTCGTGCTTGAGCGAGAAACGAAAGAGGCAGAGCGTAAGCGTATTGAGGCGGAAGGTCAGCGCGATGCACAAACTATTATCAACCAGAGCCTGACTGACCGGTATTTGCAGTACTTATACGTGCAGAACCTGCAGAATAGGGAGGGAACCATCTATGTGCCGTACGACATGCCGTTGTTTAGGGGAATGTAATCAAGGGGGTAGGTTGTGGGGCTTTCTAGCCCATCAGCTACAGCTCATCAAAAGTACATAGTTCAACTACAGCACTCACTTACCCGTATCGATGTTAGCATCTTTACCCTACAACCTGCCACCTACACCCTACACCCTAACAAGATGCAATTCACCAACCCCGACAACAACATACGCGAGTTAGAGCTCAAGGGAGATGAGACGCTCGTGATTTTTGGCAGTGGGGCAGGCGGGCACACCTTTGCGGCACTCCGCGTGCTTGGCGGTTCTGGGCGCGTGGTTGCGATAGACCCACGGCAGCAGCTCTTGGATCGGGTCCAAAGTGAAGTCGATCGTATGAAGCTTTCTGGTTTCACTGCCAAGTGCGCTGACTATGAGCACGCAAATGGTACAGGGTTGCAGCAGCAGTACGCAGACGTGGTGATGGTGCCCAACACACTGTTTTCAGCTTCACGCAAAGACACGCTCCTCAAGGAAGCACATCGAGTACTTAAGTACAGCGGCAGGTTGCTCCTTGTTGAGTGGAAGGACTCCTATGGTGGCATGGGCCCTCAACCAGAGCATGTCGTGCGTGAAGATACTGCGCGCTCGCTCATCGAAACAGCCGGCCTAATGATAGAACGTACGTATGCTGCAGGCGCCCAGCATTACGGTATTGTTGCAAGAAAGCAAGCGCCGAATCGATAGCAAATCGCAGTACGTTTTTTAAAGTGAGTACATCCGCCTCCTACAAGTGTGGTGTGTTGGTGGTAGGGTATAGAAGTTGGTTGTGCTTGTGTCCCTACACCTCACTCCGCCCGAATCAGCACATCACAACGTGCGACGAGCGGACTGCCCGCCACAACCTGCTTTACGCTTTTAAGTGCCGGTAGATATCCTCAAGAGCCTTCACAGCATCGCCCGCGGCGATGTTATTTTGCGCGTACAGCCCATCTGTGACATCACCAGCAGCCCATATGCCCTTGAGGGAAGCTTGTTGGGTGCGGGGGTCAACCTTCACTCGACCATACTCATCAAGCTCGACAAGCTCTTGTATCATGTCGGTGTTTGGAATCGCACCAATTTCTACAAACACGCCGTTCACTGCAAGTTCTTTCGTGTCACCAGTGTGGGTGTCTTCGTAGACAAGCCCGGTCACCATACCTTCGCCCGTGATTTCCCTTGTTGTGGCATTCAAGATCCCGGTCATGTTTTCATGCGCAAGGACTTTTTCAATGGTGACTGGCTCCGCCTTGTATGAGGCGCCGTGCTCAAGCAAGGTAACACTTTTTGCATACGCAAGAAGCTGTGCTGCGCTTTCAAAACCACTATTGCCTCCGCCAATTACCGCAACGTCCATGCCAGAAAAGAGTGGGCCGTCGCAGGTGGCGCAGTAGGTTACACCCTTGTGCTCAAATTCGTCAGCACCAGGCACATCGAGCCTTCGACGACGTGCACCGCTTGCGATAAGGATAGTCTTGGTGGTGTAGGTCGCACCGTTCACCGTGGTAACGGTGAAATTACCGTCCTTGCCGGTGACGCTGGTTGCATGTACATCTTCTACCAAGGTAAGCTGCTCGCCGGCGTAGGCGTCGAGGTGTTCGCGCAGACTTTTAGCAAGATCCGCACCGCTAATTTCTACCGTGCCGATCCAGTTTTGAATACCGGTCGAGACAACACTCTGCCCGCCGATCTCTTTGGTGATAAGTAGTGTTTTGAGTTGTTTGCGAGCAGCATAGACGCCGCCCGCAATGCCTGCAGGGCCGCCACCAAGGATGATAAGGTCGAACATATATAGGAATTAGGAATTAAGGAGTAAAAATTAGGGGGTGTCACGACACAATGTGCGCAGCAGTATACCGACCAGCATAGCATAGTTCGCTCGTGTGTGCTGAACCAACACGCACGCGCAGAGCGCGTGCGTGTCCCTGCTCACTAATTCTTTTCCCCTAATTCGTAGCGCGAAGCGCTACTTGATTTTACTCCTTCGCAAGAATGGTGGAATGCCCCACTCTGAATCATCATCATCCTCTTCGGTTTGTTCGCGAGAAGGGGAGATTGGTCGAGTCTTTTCTACAGGACGTTCATCACTTGGTGTTTGCTTGTGTGTGAGAGATGGTGCGGGACGAGCAGAGCGGCTTCGTGATTCATCCAGGGTGTTGTGGATGTGTGCTGGTGCCTGACCGTCGTCGTCATCCTTTTTCTCCGTAAAGCGCGAACCAATTGAAAATATAGGTTCTCGAGACGCTGTTTCAAGTTGCTCATCCGTAAAGCCGGTAGCGATAACCGTGACCTTGATTTCGTCGTTCTTGAGTTTGTCATCACGGAAGGCTCCGAAAATAACACGTGCGTTTGGATCAATAGAATCTGTGATGACACGAGCTGCTTCCTGAATTTCAAGCATGCCGAGGTCCTCGCCGCCTGCGATAGCAAAGAGTACGCCGCGTGCGCCTGCGATTGACACCTCAAGGAGCGGTGAATTGATTGCCTTTTGCGCAGCTTCTTCCGCGCGCTTTTCTCCGGCAGCCAATCCAATACCCATAAGGGCTGCACCAGCGCTCTGCATCACGGTCTTAATGTCTGCGAAGTCAACGTTTACAATACCAGGACTTGTAATGAGGTCAGAGATACCTTCAACAGCTTGACGTAGTACATCGTCACAAATAGCAAATGCATTTAATACACTCGTGTCTTTGTCAACAATCGCAAGAAGGCGGTCGTTTGGAATAACAATGATTGCGTCTACCTCGTCTTTGAGTTCGTTAATCCCTTCCTCGGCAGCACGCATGCGTTGCTGGCCTTCGAAGCTGAATGGTTTTGTGACAACACCAACTGTCAGTGCTCCGGCTTCTTTTGCGAGCTTTGCGACGACAGGGGCCGCACCGGTGCCTGTGCCGCCGCCCATGCCGCCAGCAATAAAGACCATGTCTGAATCGCGGAGTGCTTCAAGGATTTCTTCTTGTGTTTCCTCTGCCGCGCGCTTTCCGGAGTCCGGATTACCACCCGCGCCAAGTCCGCGTGTTAGATTCTTGCCTACGTGTACCTTTTTTTTGGCACGTGAATTGTGTATATCCTGCGCATCTGTGTTGATAGCAATAAAATCGACACCCTGAACATCAGAGTTAATCATGTGGTTTATGGCGTTGCAGCCAGAGCCACCGACACCTACCACACGGATACGTGCGAACGATTCTACTTCTGGTTGAATTTGTGGCATAGCGTTTTGGTGTCAGTTAAGTCCTTGCACTATACCAAAGACACGGCGGTTCGTAACCGTTGACATCAAAATACATGCATGTGCATGTCCGTGGAGGAAAAAACACTATATGGTGCCTTGCTTACGGAAGGAACTGTCGGAACCAAGTAATAACACCTGATGCGTGCTCACGAACGTTTGAGAACGCACTTGACTCACTGTCGTTCTTAAGGCCCCAGATACACAGTCCATACGCAACCGCCCAGCTCGAATCTTTAACCTTTGTCGACCCTGAAGGCACTTGTAAGACCGCTCGCTTACTTGGCAGCTTGAGTGCTGCTTTTGCGACATCTTCAACGGTGGTCACACCAGAGCCACCGCCGCTAATCACAACACCTGCAGGGAGGAGTCCGTTCTTGCCGATGCGCTTAAGATGGGCTTCGACTAAGCGGAACATCTCGGTGAGCTTGGCTGCAACAATATCCTCGAGTCGCTTGGTTGTGGTTCCTTCTGGTGTCCGTTGGCCAAGCTTTGCAGATTCAGCATCATCAAGAGAAATCTTAAGGCCAAGTGCAATGTCGTGCGTTATGGCGGTAGAGCCCATTGGGAACACGCGGATACTGATAGGTACTTCGTTCTCAAACACAGCTACTGATACCGTTTCAGCACCAATGTTTGTGAGCACAACGCCAGCAATTTTTTGTGCTTTTGTGAGTGTGACAAAACTTCCTGCAAGCGGGCTTGCCATCACATCAACCACAGCAATACCACATTCCTCTACAGAGGCGATAAGATCCTGAAGGTGTTGTTCGAGTGCAGTAACAAACAATGATTCAACTTCGAGTTTGGTACCACGCATGCCAAGCGGGCGGCCAAGTATCCGATCGCTATCGAGTTTATATGAAAGTGGGATAGCGTGTATGACCTTGCGGTTAGTGAGACGAGAGGCAATCTTGCGCTCGCTTTCTTCGAGGACGTTTTTTATGTCGAGATCGGACACTTCACCGTCAGCGCGTGAAATGATTACCTCGGCACGGGAACGGTACTCTTCAAGGCCCACGCCGCCGACCGAAAGGAATGCGCGTCTGATTGGGACACCTGCAGATTTTTCAGCAAGACTGACTGCGTGTTGGAGTGTGCGCACAAGATCATCTTTGTTGATAATGTATCCGTGTCGAATACCACGTGATTGTGCATAGCCGGTGCCGAGTATGACAGGCTTTGCGTCTTTTTTGCTTTGGGTCGCAACCACCACCTTAATTTGGTAGGTGCCGACATCGATACCGACTGCAATGTTGCGAGACATAGATTTGTGGGGTGTAGGGGTTGGTAGTAGGGGTGGGTATGAGCAGTAAGAAGCTGCACTGAGGTTATTGTGATGCGGCATTGTGTGCCAGGTGCACACAATGCATCACACTACACCCTACTCCCTAAAACCTACACCCTGCTAGGGGCTGTTAGCGAATGTTAAACTTGTGGAGGAGTTTTGTTTCCGCTTGCTCCATTGTACCCCCATGGTCGTGACCCTTCAAATGGAGGCAGCCGTGGATAAGCAAAAATCGTAGGTGGCCACGAGCTGACAAACCAAATTTTTTACACTCACGTTCTATGTGAGGTACGTTTAAGATAATCTCTCCATGTGTGTTGTCGAGCGGAAACGACAAGACGTTTGTTGGCTTGTCTTTGCCACGGTACATGCGGTTTGCGGTTCTGCTTCGTGCATCGCCCACAAAAGTAATGGAGAGGTCGTAGCGCTGACCCAGTACTGCTTCTTTAATAGCACTTAAGCCGCTCGTGTCGACAGAGCGGCGAAGTGTAGAGTGCACAGCACAGCGCGGAGCACTAGTCATTGTTTAACGGCGTCGCTTAAGTGCTGCAGGATCGCGACCTTCCTTCACAAGCTCCTGGTACTTTGCGGTGCGATTGATGCGAACGAGTGCATCGTGCTTCGTTCGAGTGCGTGATGGGGCGCGCTTGTGGTAGCGAATTGACCGCATGCGTTTTACCAGTCCTGCACTTTGCATTTTGCGCGAAAAACGTCGCATCAGGCCGGCGATGTTTTCGTTTCCGTTTCGAGTTACTTCTGCATGTATCATAGTGGAGAGAGTGTACCACAGGGGAAAGTGTCGCGTCAAGCAAGCGCGTACCTAAGAAGTTATGCAGCGCTTCGGACAAATTCTGGTAGTGCGGTAAGCGATACTGTGTGCTGAGAGCGGTTTGCGGTGTCTCGAACAATTGCAATGCCTTCTTGCGCTTCCCGCTGGCCAATAATAAGAATGTGTTTTGCACCAAGCGCCTCCGCGTAGGCTATTTGCTCCGAGAAGCGCTCAAAATGGAGGCATTGTTCGAGTGGAATCTTTGCCTGTCGGAACGTTTCTATAATGCCAATACTCTTAATTCGAGCTTCTCGACCAATGTGTACCAGGCATGCGCTCGCACGCTTGGAGCGCGTGCGTCCCATGGCTTTTGGCGCATCCTTTGTCTCGCTCGCGATTACGATGCCGGTGGCGGGGATTGTTGAACGCGCGTATGCACGGGTAAGTGCATCGTAGCGACCCCCACGAGCCAGTACGACGCGTGCGGTGGGTGTTTCCTCGGCAGCATCAACAAACTCAACGATGGTGTGCGCATACATACTCTGATTGCCATAGAGACGGTCGTCGAGCTCAAATGGTAGTTCCGCTTGCTCGAGTAGTTCCAGTATCTCTTTGAAGTGACGGCGACTTGGTGCTGTGAGGAATTCGATTGGGCGTGGGAGGTCATCGGTTATCGGGTGACGTGCTTCGTAGAGCGACGCGATAGCACTCTTGATGTCGTGTTTCATTAACTCTGGATACCCCTCGGGGAGCTCTCGCATCCGTGTACGGAGATGATTGCCCACTTCGCGCACAAATCGTGCCGCCGAGTCACTGTCCCCCAGACTGTTTACGCGCACAACCGGCTGTCGTGCGCCGAGTTCACTAAGAATACTTGCCGCACATCGCAAGGTCACAATTTCAGAAAGTGGGTCAGATGAACCAACTGCATTAAGAGTAAGAGCAGAAATCGTATTGCCGGGTCGCGCCGGGTCGCGCAGCACAGATGGTGTGTAGAACATCACTGCATTGCGTTTCTTGAACTCAACCGATTCTGCGAGACGTGCAAGTGCATGTGCCACGACGTGATGGTCGTACATACCTTGTTCGGTTGCTGGTGTTTCGAGTGCGTCAGCTGCATGAGTCGCTCGCTCTTTGATGGCGAGGTCGTCGACATTACAAAAACCATAATGTTCTGCAACACCTGTGGCGCGGCTAAAAAAAGTTTGTGCTCGTAGTGGTGTGGCTCCCATATGTGGTGTCACTCAGTGGTCAATACCCCAGGTGTTTCATATACGTGCGCACCTGGCAAGACGCCAAAGTGTGTTGGAGGAAGGAGGCGGATGAATGCTCGGCCGACAATGTTCTCCCGAGGGACCGGTCCCCACACTCGTGAATCAGAACTGGCGCCACGGTTGTCACCCATCACAAAGTACTCGTCTTTAGAAAGCGTGATGGTGAGGTGGTCGTCGGTGCGGTCGCGTTCGAGGTATGGCTCGTCGAGTACGGAACGCTCGGTGTTTGCTTCGATTGTCGTTATGCCGTTCGCCAGTTCAACAGTTTCGCCTGGCAAGCCGATGATGCGTTTAATGAAAAACTTTGATGGGTCGTTGGGGTAACGGAATACGACAACGTCTCCTCGTTCCGGTTGTTCAAGGTGATATGTTGCACGGTCGACGATAAGATATTCACCAGTCTCGAACGTGGGCGCCATAGATGCACCGCTTACGATAAACGGCTGTGCCACGAACATGCGGAATGGTACGACGATGAGAAGTGCAAGGATGGAGAACTTTACAATCTCTGTAAAGAAGCTGTCTTGCTTAGGGGGTGTCTCGGTCTGTGCCTCGACCGTGGGAGAAACAGCATCGCTGTGCTGATCTCGTTGTTGATGACGTGGTTCAATGGTAACAGGATCCATAGAAAGGAGTAAAGGTGCAAGTAAGTGACGGTAGTATACCAGATATTTTTTAAGTGCAACATCACGTGCGCAATTCGCATGTCTTGTGACCACGTGTTGCTGGAAGGCTAGAGCGACATTAGGTACGCAGTGCGTGTGAAGAATGTGATACACTGCCATCAATGAATACTGAAAGTACAGCGACGTTGCATACCGTGATTGGTCTTGGCAATCCTGGTGATCGATATGCGCATACACGACATAATGTTGGTGTTGAGGCGGTGATGCGTAGTGCACGCATGTTCGACGTTGATGCGTGGCAACATGACAGTTACGCGAATGCGCGCATTGCAGAAGGAGAAAGTAGTAGTGCTGGTGTCGTACGGTTTGTGTTGCCAGACACGTACATGAATCGTTCTGGTGACAGCGTGCGTGTGTTGTGTGCCACTGAGAGAGAGTGTGGTGAACTGATTGTCGTGCATGATGACATCGATTTGCCAGAGGGGTCTGTGCGTATTGTGCATGGGCGAGGTAGTGGTGGGCACAACGGCGTGCGGTCAATTGAAGGGGTGCTTGGTGCTCGCGCGTTTACGCGTGTGCGTATCGGTGTGTTGCCGGTTATAGATGGTGTGGTTCGTAAGCCTGCAGGTGAAGGTGCGGTAAGTGCGTTTGTATTGAAGCAGTGTTCAAAAGACACCTGGGCGCGTATGGAAGAATATGCCCAACGTGCGGCGCATGCTGTGCAGTTAATTGTTGAACACGGAAACGAGTACGCGATGCAAGAGTGTAATGTGAGAGAGAAGCGTGGGCGAGCGTCTGTTGAGGTGGGTGATGATAACGGCACTACTGGAGCAATTGAGAATGAGGTATGAGGAATTAAGAATGAAGGAATATACTATCGTTCCGTAATTCTTAATTCCTACCACTTAATTCTATATCACTGCGAATGCGAAGATCACGCCATGAGCCTACTCTTTGCGAGAGGTCTCACGTTTTGCGCATTCCTAGATACGTGTCATACTGAGTGTCTATGAACAATACTTCAATTTTCTTCACAATCGGCGGTACAGTGCTTGTTGTTGCTGTACTTGCTGCAGTCTTTTTTACTAGTAGTAAGCCCAGCGAGCTTGCCGGTAACACTGAAGAGCTCGGTGCGCTCGCGAGTTGTTTAAGCGACCAGGGGGTCAAGTTCTACGGTGCCTTTTGGTGTCCACATTGCCAAGATCAGAAAAAGGATTTTGGCGAGGCGGTTGATTTGGTTCCGTATGTTGAGTGCTCAACGCCAAATGGACAGGGACAAACGCCTGAGTGCGAGGCCGCAGGCATTACAAGTTACCCAACATGGGTCTTCCCGAACGGGGAACAGGTGAATGGGCGGGTTGGGCTTGCATCCCTTGCGGCGGCAACCGGCTGCCCGGCACCCGGCGTAGCAAGTTAATACGCGCCTATGGCTAGTATTGCCCCAGTGCTCACGTACTTCTTTGCGGTTGGCTCGGTACTTCTGTTGCTGCTTGTGTTTTTGACACTCGTCTCACGTGCGGCGACGGGCCAGTTCGTGCCCCGATCAGTAGCACCGTTGTTGCACCGCATTGCGTTTCCGCTTGCGGCGGCCTTTGCAGTGTGTGGTTCACTCATGTCTCTGTACTATTCCGAGATTGTGGGGTACGCACCGTGTGTCTTGTGTTGGTTTGGTCGCACAATGATGTATCCACTCGCACTCATATTGGTTGTTGCGGTAGTTCGTCGAGACAAAGCGGTGTGGCCATATGGGCTGGCACTAGCGTTTGGGGGTATGGTGGTGACCGGATACCATCACCTCTATCAGATTGGGGCACTCCGCGGCACATTGTGCACGGCACTACAAAACGGCGGTGATTGTGCAAAGCGGTATGTCTATGAGTTTGACATGGTAACACTGCCGTTGATGGGGTTTGCTATGTTTGCAAGTGTTGCGCTTCTTGTCTGGATTGCGCGACATGAGCGCACAGCGTAAGGTGCACACATGGCTGCAATTTCATTTACTATTGAGAAGCAGGCAACCGGCACGCGTGCACGGCGTGGTAGGTTGAAGACTCCGCATGGTGATATCGAAACACCGGCGTTTGTTGCCGTTGGCACAAAAGCCACCGTGAAGGGCGTGAGCGTGCCGCAGTTGCAGGAAGTTGGCGTGCAGACACTTATTGCAAACACGTACCACTTACATTTGCAGCCCGGCGCAGACACTGTGGCGGAAGCGGGCGGACTGCATGCGTTTATGGGGTGGGATGGGCCTATACTCACCGATTCGGGTGGCTTCCAGGTGTTTTCACTGGGTGCTGCATACGGCAAGACTGTTTCGAAGGTCTCCCGCGAGGAACTCGACGCGGACTCCAGGGTTGCTTCGGTGTTCGACCCAGACGTGGCGAGTCAACACGGCAAACTTGCACAAATCGATGAGGAAGGTGTGTCGTTTACGAGTCACCTCGATGGTTCGTTGCATCGATTTACGCCAGAGCGCAGTGTTGAAATCCAGCACAAGCTTGGTGCAGATATCTTTTTTGCATTCGACGAGTGTACTGCGGCTGAAGCAGACTATGGCTACCAGAAGGAGGCAATGGAGCGCACGCATCGGTGGGCAGAGCGGAGCCTTCGGGCGCACCGCCAGAACCTTGATGCGCAGCATACACAGGGCATCTTCGGTATTGTGCAGGGTGGGCGGTTCGAGGATTTACGGCGCGAAAGTGCGCGGACACTTGCAGGTATGGACTTCGATGGGTATGGCATCGGCGGCAGCTATCAAAAGCTCGATTTGGATACCGCAGTTGGATGGGTGACAGACGAATTGCCCGACAGTAAACCCAGGCACTTGCTTGGTATTGGAGAGCCAGAGGATATTGTGCGCGGCGTAGAGCAGGGTGTTGACCTGTTTGATTGTGTGCAGCCAACACGACTGGCTCGCACCGGCCAGGTGTATGGTCCGGAAGGAAAAAAGCTGCAGCTCACGAACGCCGAGTGTATGTCCGACTGGCAGCCCATCGATTCCACCTGCACGTGCCCGGTGTGTGCAACGTACTCACGTGCATATCTAGCACACCTTTTCCGTGCTAAAGAAATGCTCGGAGCAACCTTAGCAAGTATGCACAATCTTTGGTTCCTCAGTACTCTGGTGGCGCGGTTGCGTGGGAAGATCGGGTAGCGCACGGATGACGCCACCCGGAGGTGGCGTCTTGGAATGTTCGACGTCAATTGCTACGTAGCAAGCGATGTTGGCCTGACTGCCGAACTCGATGGTTGGTCTGCGCTCTGACTCTGGTGGACAACTTACCAAGAAGCGCTGCGCACCGTGTAGATCCGCATGGCTGTATTCGACAGGGTGGCCGAGAAGTGTTGAAACCACTTGTAGCCTCTCGGCGAATTTGACTAGTTCGTGCGGTTGGAGCGCAATGTGACTCGTTTTTGCTCTGAACTTACCGTCGAGCTGCGGTGTGACGGTTGTCTCGCCACCCGCTTCAGGTGTAAGTGTAAAAATAGTTGGCACTACTGGCTTACCACCTTCCCATTCAGTACTCATTGCCTCCGATTTCTGTTCGCTTGAGTTGAACCCGCTACATCAATACCGTATACTGCGCCGTATGTCAACACATTCTGCATTCAAGCTCCATAGCCCATTCCCCCCCGCAGGCGACCAGCCAGCGGCTATACAGGCACTTACACGCGGAGTGCAAAAGGGCGTGAACCATCAGACGCTCCTTGGTGCGACCGGTACTGGAAAAACCTATACGGTAGCCAATGTGATAGCAAACATTCAGAAGCCGACACTGGTGATTGCACATAACAAAACACTTGCAGCCCAGCTTGCGCAAGAGTATCGCGAGTTTTTTCCGGAAAACGCTGTGCATTACTTTGTTTCGTACTATGACTTCTATCAACCGGAGGCGTACATGCCAGTAAGTGACACGTACATTGAAAAGGAGGCAATGGTGAACAAGGAAATCGAACGCCTGCGTCACGCGTCAACACAGGCACTTCTCACGCGACGAGATGTGATTGTGGTCGCGTCGGTATCTTGCATTTATGGTCTTGGTTCGCCTGAGGAGTACGAGAAGGTGCACTTACGGCTCGAAGTTGGTGGTGGCCACACACGTACAGAGCTCATTCGAGAACTCGTGCGGATACACTTCTCTCGCACGAATGCAGACCTTGAACCGGGTTTGTTTCGCGCACGAGGCAATACGGTCGAAGTGATGCCGGTAAACGAGCGAGTGATATATCGCTTTTCGTTTGGTGGTGGTTCGATTACGCGCATTGAAGAGCTGGATGCGGTCTCACGTATCATTCGCACCGAACACACAACACTCTTCTTGTTTCCGGCCAAGCACTTTATTACAGCTCCTGAAGAAACCAAACGTGCCGTGAAGGACATTGAAGCAGAATTGGCTGCACGCCTCTCGGAACTTGAGCGTAGGAGTAAGGTACTCGAGCACGAGCGCTTAAAGCGTCGTACCCGACACGACCTTGCACTCATTCGCGAAGTTGGCTATTGCAATGGTATCGAGAACTACTCACGACACTTTGATGGGCGGAAGGAGGGTGAGCCGGCCTCAACACTGCTTTCATACTTTCCGCGGCTCAAAGACGGTACACCCGACTTTCTTACCGTGATTGACGAGAGTCACGTCACCGTGCCACAGCTTGGTGGGATGTATGCAGGTGACCGTGCTCGAAAGGAAACATTGGTAGAGCATGGATTTCGTTTGCCCTCAGCCCTTGATAACCGTCCCCTGCAGTTCGAAGAGTTTGCTGAGCGGGTTGGGCAGGTGATTTACACCAGCGCGACCCCGGCCGCGTATGAGCGTGCACTGAGCAAACCTCCAACCGGTGCACTTGTCGAGCAGATTATTCGCCCGACAGGGCTGTTGGATCCAGAACTTATTGTGCGCCCAATCGTTTCAAGTGACACCTATGCAGGGCAGGTGCAGGATTTTATCGCTGCAGTGTTACAGACGGTACAGGGAGGAGAACGTGCGCTGGTAACAACGCTCACCAAGAAGATGGCAGAAGATCTCTCTGAATACTTGAAGGAAAAAAAGGTCAAGGCCGAGTACATACATAGCGACGTAAAAACGATTGATCGTATCGATATCCTCACTAAGTTCCGCAAAGGTGAATTTGATGTGTTGGTGGGTGTAAACTTGTTGCGAGAAGGGTTAGACTTGCCCGAGGTGTCGCTCGTGGGCATTTTAGATGCAGACAAAGAAGGGTTCTTGCGCAGTGAAACAGCGCTCATCCAGACGATTGGGCGTGCGGCACGCAACGTAAACGGTCACGTCTTGCTCTATGCAGATGAGATTACCGATTCGATGCAGCGGGCGATTGACGAAACAAACCGCAGACGTGCGACCCAAGAGGCGTATAACAAAAAGCACAACATTACACCCGCAACTATCAAGAAAGCGATTCATGACATAACAGATACGATGCGGAGTGAGCACCAGAAGGCGGTTGGCACACTCGCGGAGCTTGACCGCGCAGCATACACCAAGAACCCGAAAGCACTTGTGAAGGAGAAAACACGCCAGATGAACGACGCGGTGAAGAAGCTCGACTTTGAGACCGCGGCGCTCCTGCGCGATGAGATACGCGCATTGGAGAAAGGTGGTGCATAGAAAAAACGACCCCTGGGGTCGTTTTTTCTATGCGTATTAGATCTATTAGTTTTTTAGGTGTACGAGAGAAAAGTACGCCATCAAAAACGAAAGGCCAACGAATGCCCAGAGTGCTTGCTTAGGTGCTTCTTGAGCCATAATAACGAGTGGCTCGGCGTTTACAGCAAGGCATGCAGCACCAAGCCCCAAGAGGGCGAACACTGCTGCATTAGCAATTGAGAAGAATGGTTGTCGAATATGAATCATAGCTACGTAGTTAGAATAGTGCTTGTAGTATACGCTCAGAGCACGCTGAGTGCGCGGCTGGTGTGTGGAAAACGCCGTGCTATACTAGAAACACTGTGTTCACCCTCGGCCTCATCCGGGGGCGATATGTGACTCACAATACTCAATACATATGGAAGACACTATTATCGTAAAAGGTGCACGCACGCATAATTTGCAAAACGTCACTGTAGAGATGCCACGGAACGGCCTCATTGTGTTTACGGGTTTGTCTGGCTCTGGCAAATCCTCGCTTGCGTTCGACACTATTTTTGCAGAAGGGCAACGTCGGTACGTGGAGTCTCTTTCCGCGTACGCGCGCCAATTTTTAAACCAAATGCAGAAGCCGGATGTAGACGAGATTGTTGGCCTCTCACCAGCCATTTCAATCGATCAGAAGTCGCGTTCTAACAATCCGCGTTCGACCGTGGCAACTATCACAGAGATATACGATTATCTTCGCATCCTCTACGCACGTATTGGTACTGCATACTGCACAGAGTGTGATAGCGCCATTAAGAAGCTCTCTCGCGAGGAGATGCAGCAGGTGGTGTTCGATGCGGTGGTGGGAACTAGGAAGGAAAAAAAGAACACAAAAAAGGTGATGGGCGTAGAGTACGACTCGAGTGTTGTACGATTATGGGCCCCGCTTGTTGTTGGTCGAAAGGGTGAGTACTATCAGTTGCTGTATGACATGCTTGGTAAGGGGTATGAGCGCGCACGAATTGATGGGGTGGAAAAATCACTTCGAGAGAAAGTTATCCTGCACAAACACAAACGACACGACATTAGCGTGCTTGTAGATGAACTCTATGTGAGCGAGCTTGTAGGGAACGAAAAGGATGCTCGCGAACGGCTTGCAGAGGCAATCGAGCTTGCACTGCATGAATCGGACGGGCTGATTGAACTGGAGCTTCCTAACCAGGAGCGTCGGGTACTGTCGGCTAAATTTGTGTGCGCATCGTGCGGCTCGTCCTTCCCTGAAGTAGAGCCTCGTTTGTTCTCATTTAACAGCCCATACGGCGCATGTCAGGGTTGTAACGGTTTGGGTACGACCGGCTTTTTTCATGAGGAAACGTGTGCACAGTGTGAAGGGAAGCGTCTGCGCCCCGAAGCTCTTTCTATATACCTCGGTGGAGACAAAAAGAGTGGTAAGAATATTGTTGATCTCACCAGCCTCTCTATTACTGATGCACAAGTGTTCATGCAAGACATTGCACTTACGGATAAAGAGCGCGAAATCGCAAAGGTGGTAATGAAAGAAATCGAATCCAGACTGCAATTTATGCTTGATGTTGGCATAGGGTATCTCACACTCGATCGTCGCGCCAACACGCTCTCTGGTGGTGAGGCACAACGCATACGGCTGGCAAGTCAGCTTGGAAGCGGGCTCGTAGGAGCACTGTATGTGCTCGACGAGCCATCGATTGGGTTACATCAACGAGACAACGACAGGCTCATCGAAACATTGCTTGCGCTGCGTGATTTGGGCAACACCATCATTGTTGTTGAACACGATGAAGACACCATCTTCGCTGCAGACTACATCGTTGACATCGGTCCTGGTGCAGGTGTGCACGGTGGGAATGTGGTTGTGTCTGGATGGCTTGAAAAGTTGCTGACCGCAAAAACGAACACAAACAACTCGAGGACCCTGGCGTACTTGCGAGGTGAGGAAGAGATAGCGGTGCCCAGCGAGCGTCGGGACGAAGAAAAGGGGTGGGTGCGTATTCGAAATGGAAATGCGTTTAATATTGAGGGGATGAATGCTGACGTGCCTTTGGGGCGGATGGTAACTATTACTGGTGTTTCAGGAAGCGGCAAGAGTACATTTATGTACGAATTACTACACAAGAACCTTCGTGCACGATTGGAGCGTCAGTACAGAACAGACACACTCTTTAATGTTTCGAGCATAACAGGTACTGAGTATCTCTCCCGGGTGGTACTGATTGATCAGTCGCCCATTGGTCGTACGCCACGTAGTAACCCGGCAACGTACACTGGCGCATGGACGTACATTCGCGATTTGTTTGCTGCAACAGAAGAGGCACGCGTGCGCGGTTGGAAGCCCTCCCGCTTTTCATTCAATGTGCAGCAGGCAAAGGGAAGTGGTCGGTGTGAGGCGTGCCAGGGAAATGGAACGGTTGCGGTGGAAATGCATTTCTTGCCGACTGTGTATGTGGAATGTGATGTGTGCAATGGCAAGCGCTTCACCAAAGACACACTTGAGGTGCGCTACAAAAAGAAGAACATAGACGACATACTTCACCTGTCAATTGAAGAAGCACTCGATTTCTTTGTCGACATTCCACAGATTTATGACCGGTTTAAAACGCTTATGGATGTGGGCTTGGGATACCTGGAGCTCGGGCAAAGTGCGAATACGCTTTCAGGTGGCGAGGCACAGCGTGTGAAGATAGCGAGCGAGTTGTATCGCCCGCATACCCAAAAAACAATTTACCTGCTCGACGAACCAACGGTTGGCTTACATTATGACGATGTACAGAAGCTGTTGGATATCTTAAATGCACTTGTAAAGCACGGAAACACAGTGGTGCTGATTGAGCACAATATGGATGTGATTAAATCAAGCGATTGGCTTATTGATATTGGCCCTGAAGGCGGGAAGGGTGGTGGCAAAATTGTTGCCAAGGGCACACCGGAACAAGTTGCACGCGCAAAAGGCTCGCATACTGGTCATTACCTAAAGAAGGTGTTGGGGAAATAGTATTGCATCCAACACGTTGGTGCTCGAGCGCGCGTCATTGTGAGGAGTGACGCGGCAATCCAGTGTTTACCGGTGCATAACTCGATTGTTCCCCACAGAGTAGTTGTGTATCATTAACGTCTAGAATATCTCACAACGCGAGGGGACGAGAATGAGTACGAAAACAAGGCAACCTCACAATCTTAGTGCGCTTGCGGCTGGTTGCGCATCCATACAGGTTCAGTTTGAATACAGGCGCTTCGGGGGCGTAAATAGTCGCGAGGATGTATGTCACGTGGCTTGTCAGTTCAATGTACTTGGTCTGCAAGAGTGGTTGAATCCACGCACGTGGATTATCTTGGTGGCGTTTTTGGTGCGTACACACAAGATTGGCTACATGAGCGATATGCGAACATACCTTAATCTTCGTCTGTACGGTCGGGCTACGAAGCCCATTCAGCACGCCTTGAGCAGTGCGT
>JGI12210J13797_11288157_pt1 | contig 20450 bp, 8 predicted proteins | sample ElkSlonscriptome_3_FD_13797 | JGI IMG/M metagenome (IMG submission 13797)
TAAAAATCCATCCATATCAGGGGAGTCCTATTTCCAATGACGTCCAAACTACTAACATCCAAACTATCCAAAGCCATGGCGCTGCTTCTCAGCTTAGGTCTTGCCACAACAGTAGCGGCCTGCGGCGGGGCTACCCCGGGCGATGACGGCGGTGGTCCTGCCGATGCCGAAGAAGCGGAAGTGGAGGGGGACGAAGACGAAGACGAGGAAGAGGGCGAGGAAGAGGGCGAGGAAGACGACGACTAGGCAAGCCCACAGCACACCGACTGCGCTACGGGCAGTGCTCGGATTTGCTCTAAGAGAGGCTGAAGGTCAAGGGCACTTTTTTCAGCAAGCGGCAGTTATCGTTGGATACTGAGAGTACTGTTGCCAGAAGCCTGGCGTCTTGCGATGACGTTTACTAGTGCCTATGTTTTCCGACATCACACGCCACTGGGCCAGCCAATGTATTCTGGCTCTGGCCCAGCGCCGCATCATCAGCGGCTACCCCGACGGGACGTTTCGCCCCGATGTGGAGCTGACGCGGGCAGAATTTGCGGTGCTGATGACACAAGTCTTTCCCCAATTGCCCAATCGGCAAGACAGTTTGGCGTTTGGCGATGTCCCTCAAACCTTTTGGGCCAGAAGCGCCATCGAGTGGGTAAGCCAGCGCAGGCTATTTAGCGGCTTTGAGGATGGCACCTTTCGCCCTCAAGATGGCATTTCCAGACTGCAGGCCATTGTCGTGCTAGAGGCCGGGCTCGGCGCTAGCCAACCGCCAAAAGCACCACAGCCTAAGCCGGTGGCGCAGCAGTTTAGCGATGCGGCCGATATCCCAGCTTGGGCAGAAAAAGCGATCGCCGCCGCAGTAGACCGCCAGCTTTTAGAGCCGCTGTCCACCCCCCGGCCCCTCCGGCCCAACCAGCCCACCACCCGTGGCGAGGCAGCAGCGGTCATTTGCCGCGCCCTACAAGTTCCTGATGATGAGCTGACGCGACGTTTTCCGGGCCTCAGCGCTGCTGCAGATCGGCAGGCTATGTTTCAGCGTTTTTTACGCCGAGAGGCAGGATTCAGCGCCGAGAAGCTGGCTTTTCTAGACCGAGGCGCTGCGCAATCGCCCTATCGGCGAGAAATTGGCAAATGTGCTGCCAGGCTCCAGTCCTTCGGCCAGCCAACCGCCGCCGTAACCCTGCCCCAAACCGGGGCAGCGGCCTACCCGGCTAGGGGCGTGCTGCCTAAAATTGAGCCCAACGGACTCGACTTTCTGGCCCCCGATATCGTGTCAGGCTGCCTCTGCCTAGCAACCCTAAACCAGAGCGGTCTCCAAAGTCGCTGGCTTGGCCGCTTGGCGTTGAACAACCGCGAAATGTGGAGTGCGACGAAGTTTGCGCCGCTGCTTTGCGTGGTAGAACGGGCCAATGCGATCGCCCCTACCATCCCCATCGACCGCTGCCGTATCCGCGCCGTGGGTGGCCCGAGCTACCCGTTTTCCACCCTAGCGGAGGGCGTCGTTAGCTACGATAATCGGGTGGCCACCTCCAATGCTCTAGCCGTCACCTTCAAGCATTTTGAGCCTCCCATTGCTCTAGAGCGATGGATGCGGCAGACCACCGGAAACGACCGGCTGACGTTTCGCGGGCGCTACGGGGAAGCTCCGTTTATTTCGCGCCCACAGCTTTGGGATACAGACACCGGGAAGGTATTACTCAACTCACCAGGGCAAGTCCATCAGGGCGACAACCTAGTTTCGACCTACGACCTCACCCGGCTTTTGACCATGGCAGCCTGGCATTACCCCATTTCGCGGCTGGCAAATTTCGCCTTTGCCCAGGGACACAGCCTCAAGCCCGTCATTCAGGCCATGGGCATCGATACGGCACGCTACATTGATGTGGCCCTGGGCGCGCTGGGTCTACAGCAGGACGTGACAGACCCGGCGATCATCTCCAAAAGTGGCTTTGGCCGCAGCAGCTTGCGGGATCGCACGGAGCTGTCTTACAGCGCTGTGGTCCACTTTAGCCTGCCGCGCCAGGGTACATCAGATTTTACGGCGACCCACCAGCGCTATGCGTTGGGCTTGACCCTGATTGCCGCTAAGGATACGGGCAATAGAAACGAGGAAGCCCGCCATGTGGATGCTTTGATGGCGGCTGAAGTGACAGAGATTCTGCGGCGGGTGGTGACTGGCGCAATCTGAAGTCACTCTCCGATGGCGACTGGGGCTATGAGCGTAAATGCCACGCCCTCGGCTGCACAAACGCCCGAATTCCCTCCTGGGACAACGTCAAGCCCACGCCAGACTGCTTCCGCCCCGTCCAAGGCAGCCGAGGGCTGACCCGATCGCAGCAGTTCCAGTAAGCGCTGCCAGAACTGACGGCACCGAGAAGCGTCACCGCCCGCTGGCGATCGCGGCAATATACCGCTGCCGTCAGGCCATAGTCCGTATCGTTCATCAGCGCCACCGCCGCCTCATCGCTCTCCACCCGCTGAATCCCAATCAACGGGCCAAAGGTTTCCTCCCGCATCACCGTCATATCGTGGGTCACCTCGGTGAGCACGGTGGGAGCAAAATACCAGCCGGGGCGATCTACGGTCTGGCCCCCACAGCGCAGAGTGGCCCCTTTGGCGATGGCATCTTCAATCTGCTGCTCCAGTACCGCAACTTGAGGCCTACGGCTGAGCGGCCCCAGATAGGTTTCTGAAGCCATAGGGTCCCCCAAGGTAAACCCCTGCACTAGGGTCAAAAATTCTGCGACAAACGCCTCGTACAGCCTGTCATGGACATAGATACGCTCAATCGAACAGCAGGATTGACCATTGTTGTAAAAAGCCCCATCAGCCAGACCTGCCGCCGCCGCCGCCACATCCACGTCATCACAGACATAGGCCGGATCTTTACCGCCTAGCTCCAGCTGCAGGGGCATCATCTGTGGCGCAGCGGCAGCGGCAATTTTTCGGCCCGTTCCGTTGGAGCCGGTGAAAAACACGCCATTTAAGGGCTGCTCTAGCAGCGCCGCCCCCGTGAGACCATTGCCTACCACAGGGATGAAAACATCATCTGGCACCCCTGCCTCATGGAGCAGATCCGAGATGGCTAGTCCAGTCAAGGTTGAAATTTCAGACGGCTTATAAAGCACCGCATTTCCCGTCGCCAGGGCGGGTGCAATGACGTTGATACCCACAAAGTAGGGATAGTTCCAAGCAGAAATATTGGCGATCGCCCCCAGGGGGTCATAGGTAATATATTCCTCTAGATCGGCGGTACCGGGAAGAGCGCCATCAGGCTCACAATGGGCGGGGACGGCAGCCAAGACGGCAGCCGTATTTTGCAAGACGAAATCGATGCGGGCCGGGGTGCCAAGAATTTCGCCCTTGGCTTGGGTGATGGGCTTGCCCGTCTCGGTGGTGAGGGTGGTGGCTAGCGCATCGGCTCGCTGCACCAGCAAGTCTCGGAAGCGAGCGAGGCAGTCCAGCCGCTCTGTGAGGGGGCGGGCGGCCCAGGCGGGTTGGGCGGCGCGGGCGGAGGCAACTTTGGCGGCAACTTTGGCAGCGTCATCCACAGGTAGTTCTGTGATGAGGGCTTCGGTAGCGGGGTTGATTAGGGTGAGGTGGTCTGGCATGGTGGCATTGTGGGAGGTGGTGGCGGTGGCAAAGACAGACATTGTATGGAGACATAGCAGTATGGAGACGTAGCACTGCTGTATCTCCACCGAATCTCTACCGAACAGAGCGCAGCGGGCCTAAACCGTAACGGTGCCGGAGGCCAAGGCATCGCGATAAATCCGATAAAAATCCGTTTCCGTCACTGGCCTAGGGTTCAGCGGATGGCACCCATCCGCCATTGCCACCGGCACTAGCCGCGCAACAGCAGCCTCGTCTATGCCTAGATCCCCAAGGGAGGTGGGCATGCCAATGGCATCAGATAGCCCAACGATCCAGTCAATAAAGGCTCCTCCCGTCGCTGCCTCCGGCTGCACCACGCGGGCCATGCGCAAAAAGCGCTCTGGGTCGGCATTGAGGTTGAATCGCATGGCGGCGGGCAGCATCACCCCATTGGCTAAACCATGGTGGGTGTCGCACACCGTAGATAGGGCATGGGCGCAAGAGTGGGTCACCCCCAATCCCTTTTGAAAGGCGATCGCCCCCATCATAGCGGCGTTGATCATGCCGTTGCGGGCAATCAGGTGGGCGGTCTGCTCTTCACCGCTGAGAGCCTCGTCAGCGGCCAGACGCCGGGCAAACTCAACGCTGGGCTGCAGGTGCTGGGCCACCAGGTGAATGCCCTCTAAGGCGATGCCATCGCACAGTGGATTCACCCCCTTGGCCAGGAAGGCCTCTATTAAATGAGTCAGAGCGTCCATTCCCGTCGCCGCCGTGATTTTGGCGGGGAGCCCCAGCAGCAAGACTGGATCGGCTAGCACCACCTGGGGCAGCAGCTGGGGGTCAAACATGATCTTTTTAGCGTGGGTGGTGTCATCGGAGATCACCGCGCTGCGTCCCACTTCGCTCCCGGTTCCCGCCGTTGTGGGGATGGCCACAATAGGAGGCACCGGCTGGTCTACCGGTCTGGCGTCCGGTGCGCCATCTTCATAGTCAAACAGATGCCCCGGATGATTGGCCATCAGGGCGATCGCCTTGGCCACATCCATGGGAGCCCCGCCCCCAATGGCCACAATACCGTCGGCCTGGTGTTCTTTCCAGGCGGCCAGACCGGCGTCAACTTGAGACACCACAGGGTTGCCCCAAACGCCGCTAAACGTCCGGGCAGCTACCGCTGTCAAGGCATCGATAACGCCAGCAAACCAAGGCAAGGCAACGACATCGCGGTCGGTGACAATCAGGGGACGCGTCACCTTGATGGCCGCTAGGGTTTGAGATAGCTCTCGGCAAGCGCCAGGGCCGCAGCGAATCTTGGTGGGAAAGCTATAGGTGTAGATCTGAGGTTCCATGGTTATCGCGTCAAATTCAAATATTGGTTCAAATATTGATGTACTGCGCCATTTCCCAGTCCGTCACCCGCGTACTAAACTCTTCCCACTCCTGCTCTTTGAATTCCAGAAAGGTTTTGGAGCCCAGGTCTCCCATCAAATCTTGCAGCAGGTCATCCTGCTTAAACGCCGCCATCGCCTCGAACAACGACCCCGGCAACGTCTCTAAATCCGGAAACTCCACCCCCCGAGAAAACAGGTTCTCGTCGATGGGATCCCCTGGATCGAGCTGTTTTTCCATGCCGTCCAGCCCCGCTGCTAAGATACCCGCTAGCGTGAGGTACATCGTCGCCGCCCCATCCACCAGCCGACATTCAAACCGCCCCGACTCCGGGATGCGCAGCATATGAGAGCGGTTATTGCCGCCGTAGGAGATGTATCGCGGGGTCCAGGTGCTGCCTGAGGACGTGGTGCGGGCCTGCAGACGGCGGTAGGAGTTGACTGTGGGGGCAAACAGGGCGGTCAATCCCTTGGCGTGGGCCATCACCCCGGCTAAGAACCGATAGCCCAGGGGCGATAGTCCCCCCCCATCGGCTCCCTCCTCAAACACGTTGGTTTCACCATGCCAGAGGCTGTTGTGTACATGGCCCCCACTGCCCGTGATGTGGCTGAAGGGCTTGGGCATAAAGGTAGCCACCAGACCCCGCTGCTCCGCCAAGGTTTTCACCATGTACTTAAAGAACACATGGCGATCGCCTGTAGTGCGAGCGTCGCTGTAGCCCCAGTTGAGCTCAAACTGGCCGTTGGCATCTTCATGGTCACACTGGTAAGGCTCCCAGCCCAGGTCTTCCATGTAGCCCACAACTTGAGAAATCAAGTCAAACTGCCGCATCAAATTGAGCTGATCGTAGCAGGGCCGTTCGGCGGTGTCGCGGGAGTCGGCAACGGCGTAGCCAGTATCGGTTTGCTTCAGCAAAAAGAACTCCGCCTCCACCCCCGCTTTATAGGTGTAGCCCAGCTCGGCGCACTGGTCTATCACTTGATTGAGGATGGTGCGCGGCGCAGCCGGAAAGGGCTTGCCTTCAAAATATACGTCGCTGGCCACCCAGCCCACCGTGGGCTCCCAGGGCAGCTGAACTAGGGAGTCAGGATCCGGGATAGCGGCGATTTCGGCTGCTTCAGGGCCAAGGCCCAAGTTAGAGGCAAAGGCGGCGAAAAAGGCTCCATCTTGCTCTACAGAGGCGATCTTAGCTGCGGGGACAAGCTTGGCGCGGGTGCCGCCCAGCAAGTCGGTATAGGAGACCAAGAAAAACTTGAGACCAAGCTCCTTCGCCTTCTCTTCTAATCGGCTTGCCTGCTTTAAAGTTCCAACCATGAGAGTCCACCGTGACTGAGCAATGAGGGATGTGGCGATGCGCCTTTTGGCGCGTTGACCTCAGTAAACCAAGCCTGGGTAGCCCTATTTGTAGCGTTAGCTACGGGTCGTCAGTCGAATCAGATCCTTGAATTTGAGGGCGATCGCCTTAAAGATGGCGCTGATGTCTTCAGCTGCATCACGCTGTCTCAAAGCTCTATTCCATCTGCTCTGCCGCTTAGGGCAGCAGATCTGGCCCAAAGCGCAACCTTTCATTGGCGGCAGGGCAATTGTCCTATCACGACGTCAACCGCACAAAACGCTTCTTCCCCACCTGCAGCACCTGTCCCGCCAAAGCCTCAGCAGAAGCCACCTCTAGGTTTGCATCCGTCACGCGATCGCCATCCAAACGCACCGCTCCCCCCTGGATCTGCCGCCGCCCCTCACCGCCACTCTTACACAGACCGCTAGCGCCCAAGATATAAAACAGCTTGGCCGGGAACTCAACCCCCGCCAGAGAAAATTCTGGTACCGCCCCCGCTTGGGTTGCATCCCCCTGGACCAGAGTCATCGCAGCCGCCTGGGCCTCTTTTGCCGCGTCAGCGCCATGATACTGACCCACGATGTTCAGGGCTAGCTGCTTTTGGCGATCGCGGGGATTCTCGGGCAGGCTGTCAACAGTCAAATCGGTCAACAGCTCCACATAGTCGCCCAGCAGAGCGTCGGGAACCTTCTCTAGCTTGGAGTACATGGATAGGGCATCCTCCTGCAGTCCCACATAGTTGCCCAAGGACTTGGACATCTTCTGGGTCCCATCTGTCCCCAGCAGCAGCGGCATCAAGAGGCCAAACTGGGGCCGTTGGCCAAAGTGACGCTGCAGGTCTCGCCCCACGGCTAGATTGAACTTTTGGTCAGTGCCCCCTAGCTCCACGTCGGACTCTAAAGCCACCGAGTCATACCCCTGCATCAGCGGGTAGAGGAACTCATGCAGGTATATGGGATTTTCCTGGCCGTAGCGTTCTGCGAAGCCTTCCTTTGCCAGCATCTGCCCCACCGTCATGGTGGCCAGCAGCTCTAGCGTCTTCGGCAGGTCTAGCTTGGAGAGCCATTCTGAGTTGTAGCGAATCTCTAGGCGGTCAGGGGTGTCAAAGTCAAGTATGGGCTTAACCTGATCGAGATAGGTTTGGGCATTCTGGGCGACTTGCTCGGTCGTCAGCTGTTTGCGCACCTCTGATTTACCGGTGGGATCGCCAATTTGGGCCGTAAAATCACCGATTACTACCACCGCAATGTGACCTGCGTCCTGAAATGCCCTCAGCTTTCGGAATAGTATGCTATGACCGAGATGAATCTCTGATCCCGTTGGGTCGATACCTAGCTTGATGCGCAGTGGGCGATCGCTCTGGAGGATACGCTGCTCTAGATTGCTGTTGGGGTCGCTAGAATCAGGATTAGAGGGAAATATTTCGCTATTGCCGCGATGGAGCCAGGAAAATGAAGGATGTGCCATAACAAATTGCAACGTCAGGTGAAAAGTCTATGGACAGGGCCGTTCAGCGATGCAATATAGACTGTATAAACTGTATAGTCATCTGGGTGATTTCAGATAGCCTTTAGCCTTTATTTTGTACCTGCCGGCATCAGGCACGGTTGCAGTATCCCGATTCAACTACGTCCACCCCACGCCGTTAAGGATTGATTAAGCCTGCCGTGTCTTCAAGAAGCCTTGGCCAACCCTCGACCCCCACAGACGATCCCACCCAGCGATCGCCGTCGTCTCCCAATTTTGTGTGGGGCGTTGGCCGGGCAATGCTGGGGACAATGCTGGGAGTCACCATGTTTTCTAGCTCCGTCGTCGCGGGGGGGCTTGTGGGGCTGGCCGTCAGCTTCCGCAACCTCCCTGACGTCCGCGCTCTGCAGGGCTACATCCCTACAGAGACCTCTTACGTCTATGACATCAACGGCACGCTGCTCGACAGCCTACATGACGAAGCAAATCGCGAAGTAGTCAATCTAGGGAATATTTCACCCGATCTGAAACGGGCAGTGCTGGCCATTGAAGATAGCCACTTCTTTTCCCATAGGGGAGTCAATCCAACCGGCGTGGCGCGGGCATTCCTGGCCAATCTGCAGGAAGGGTCCACCGTGGAGGGTGGGTCCACCGTGACGATGCAGCTGGTGAAAAATCTGTTTCTCACTCCAGAGCGAACCCTCAGCCGCAAAGTGGCAGAGGCAATTTTGGCGCTGCGGCTAGAGCAGATTTTTTCTAAAGACCAGATCTTTGAGATGTACCTCAACCAGGTTTACTGGGGGCACAACACCTACGGCGTGGAGACAGCGGCCCAAAGCTACTTCAACAAGTCAGCTAGTGATCTGAGCTTAGCGGAGTCCGCCATGATGGCAGGGCTGATTCAGGCTCCCGAAGATTTCAGCCCATTTCTCAACTATCAGCTGGCCAAGCAGCGACAGGCCATTGTGTTAGAGCGCATGCGCCGCCTCGCCTGGATTGATCAGGCCGAACATGACGCGGCGAGGCAAGAGCCCATCCGACTGGGGCAAATTACCTCCTTTCGCCGCAGCCAATCCCCCTATGTCACCGATGCGGTGCGCCAAGAGCTGATCGACCGCTTTGGACAAGAGGCCGTCCTCAAGGGGGGAATGCGGGTGCAAACCACCATTGACCTCAACTTCCAGCGGATGGCAGAAGAGGTAGTACAGCAGGAGTATCAACAGCTGCAGTGGCGCGGTCTATACGCGGACCAGATTGCCCTGGTGGCGGTGGACCCCCGCACCCATTTCGTCAAAGCAATGGTTGGTGGGGTGGACTACCAGGCCAGCCAATATAACCGAGCAACCCAGGCCCGCCGTCAGCCAGGTTCAGCCTTCAAGCCCTTGGTTTACTACACGGCGCTGGCCTCAGGGCGCTATACGCCCTATTCCACTATCAATGATGCCCCAGTCAGCTACCCTGATGGCAGCGGGCTTTACTCCCCCCGCAACTACGACGGCACCTTCGGCGGTCCAATGACCCTACAGCGGGCGCTAGAGGTATCGCGCAACATCCCGGCAATCAAGCTGGGTCAGTCAGTTGGTATTGACAAAGTTATTGAAGTGGCGCGATCTCTGGGCATTGTTAGCCCCATCGAGCCTGTGGTGTCGCTGCCTTTAGGGGCAGTAGACCTGACGCCTATGGAAATTGCCGGAGCCTTTGCCACCTTTGCCAGTGGGGGCTGGCATTCAGAAACAACCTTTGTGGTGCAGGTGGCAGATAGCACTGGCACAATGTTGCTGGATAACCGTCCGAATCCAAAGCGCATTTTGGACCCCTGGGCGGTCGCCTCTCTCAATCAAATGATGCAGGGCGTCATCAATCAGGGGACAGGGCGTGCGGCTCAAATTGGTCGTCCCGCTGCCGGGAAGACGGGCACCACATCCTCAGAGCGGGATATTTGGTTTATTGGCTATGTCCCACAGCTTTCGGTGGCCGTCTGGGTGGGCAACGACGATTACCGACCGCTGTCGTCGCGGGCGACGGGCGGACAGTTCGCCGCACCCATCTGGCGGGCGTTTATGCAGCAGGCATTGGAAGGTGCTCCAGCTGAGGAATTTGCGCCGCCCTCTAATTTTGTTCGCCCCCGCGCAGATTAGGAGCGGCGCATCAACTGTGGCTTAAGCCGCTCAAGCCTATTCCAGCGCCCCAAAGCAAGAGCTGACTCCAGCAATATTGGTGAAGGCCGCTCGACCCGGCGAGAAGGTCACGCCACTGCTGTTGAGGTCAGAGGCATTGGGCAAGTCAACCACCTGAAACAGCGCCGGAACAGCGCTCTCGTTGTTCAGCTGAATGCTGCTTGCCGTCGTGTTTCCGGACAGAAAGACACAGACGTCATTTGTGTTGGCATTCGCCGTGATCTCAACGTCAGGCGCACCGGCTGTCTCGTTGTCTTCAGCAGTATTTCCTTGAATGTCGGCAATAATGGTAGCTGAGTCGAAGCCCGTAAGAGAGATGGCTTGGCCCCCGTTGCCCCGAATAACGTTGTTGCTGATGCCCAGTGAATCGTTACCGGCGTCCGTCACGAACTCTTGGAAGGCCACGTTTTCGGCGATCGCCACAATGCCAGCACCGCCGTTGTTGAGAATCCGGTTGTCGCCAATGGCCAGTTCTTGAGCCACCACCTCACTTGCCGTGATAGAAATTCCAGCCCCATCGTTGCGGGCAATTCTATTGCCGTTGATGAAGACCTCTTGAGCCGCTGTCGATGAGCCATCTGTTGTTCCGCCAACAACGCTGATGCCATCACCCGCACTGTTGATGATCCGGCTGTCCTCAATGGTCACTTCCTGGGAACCAACGCTCGTAGCCAGCACCAGCACCCCATCGCTGCCGCTGCCTGTAATCGTGCCGTTGGCGACGCCGATAGACTGGTTGCCCACAACATCCGCTTGGAACCGCAGCCCTTCAGCGCTGCTGCGAACAACAGACGTATTGTTGATGGTGACAATCTGCTCTGGGTTCGCCGTTGCGCCGAGGTCTCCATTAGCGAGAACTTCAATACCAACGCGGGTATCGGCAATGCGCTGGCGGGCAATGCTGACTTCAACATCGTCGCTGAAGGTGTTGTTGACCAAAATACCTTGCCCTGAGCCATTACCACCTGTTGTGTCGCTGATCGCGTTGTCAAATAGGATGACGCTACCAGACACATCGCTGAGGAAAATACCCCGCCCCGCATTGGTGATAGTGTTGTCGCGGATTTCGGCGTTCTCCACATCTGTGGCCACCACAGCGTTATCTGTTCCACCATTGAGAGTAAAGCCGGACAATACAGCAGAATCGCCCAGGGTGACTAGGTTAGCAGCCCCAGCCTCTTGCACCAGTGGAAAGTTTCCGTCTCCGGAGAGCGGCACTTCGACGAGGATACCGTCGTCAAAATTGACGTTGGGGGAAAAGGGCAGCCGGGACGACAGCTCAGGAAAGCCAGGAAATGGGAGACCCGCTAGCAGCTGAGTTGGGCCTTGAGACAGCACCCGCACGCGGTCCGGTATGGCAAACGCTGGAATAGCAGGATTGCTGCCCCCATCGACGTAGACGATATTGTTACCGTCGGAAATAGTATCGTCAAGCGCCTCTTGGACCGTGCCAAAGGGGGACTCAAATGTACCGTCACCCCCGGCGGCTCCCAAAGAAACATGAACAAAGCGATAGGCCTGTTCTTCCTCTGGGTTCATCAGCGGCATCTCAAAGAGTACTGTCGAGTCCTCAACGCTCTCTTTGGTCTCCACTGCGATGCTGGAGGTGCGGCGGGTCGGCTCACCGAGGCGAGCGACAACCATATCTTCTTCTGCAATGGGGCCTCTGGGCCGCACGCGAGGGAAGGTCAAACCAAAACTGCCCACGACATTGGTGCCGAAAATTTCATCGCCTTGGACAGAGACCCCCAGCAGCAAGTTTTGTACCGGGCGCACCTCTAGCCCCAAGCGATAGCCGAGGGTGCTGTCAACCCGCGCGGTGTCGTAAAAGTAGAAGCCGACAAAGCTCCTCAAGTTGCCGTCTCCCTCATTCCATTCCAGGAGCTTGGCGCCAACCTCGGCGTCGAACCCGGCAAGGGCAAATTCTTCCACGCGGCGGGTTCGTCGGATGACGGAGCTAGAGAGCACCAATTGGTTCCCCTCAAATCCGCTGGTGCCAGCGGCACCGGCGTTAAAGGTGCTTTCGTCGATGACGTTACTGGTGTCACCTAAAGGAATGTAGCCATTGATACGGCCATCAAACACGCGGCCCAAGGTTTCTAGCCCCAAACCAAGTTGATAAAAGTCGTCGTCTTCTGGCTGGCGGTTGTCTAAGGAAATATAGCCGCCGAAGATGCGATCGCTCTGGCGAGAGTAGGCGCGGTGACCGAACAACAAGTTACCCCCAGTCTGTCCGTCGTTGTCCAGCAAAAACTGAGGTTCAAAAAAGGTGATGGAACGACCTTCCTCCTGGCTCAGGGGAATAAATCCGTTGAACTCAGTTGTCCCATCAAAACCGGCTCCAGACGTGGTGTGACCAACGCCCAGTCGAGGCGAGATGAGTAAACTAGCCTCTGTAGAGACATCAGGAGAGACATCAGGGGCTGGAGCGCTCTCTGGAAGCGTTTGGGCTGCAGCTGAGTCTCCGGTAGCTAAATAGGTCGCTACAGCGAGAAGAGCAGATGCAAAAGCGATCGATTTCATGCGGGGTCCCTCAATATGGTATTTCAGAGAACGCACCCTGACGATTTTCAGGTATCTACAGGGGGGCAAGACACAGTGTAATATTCAGAACAGATTGGAAGGCATTTAGAATGCCCTGTACTGTTATACAGTTTCCTATCGTCAATAGGATGCCATAGATACAAAGTTCAAACCAAATGTCAGGGTGCGTGGGCTGTTGCTGTGCCTGACGACAAGCGTTGATAACTTCATGTGATGCCTGCCGTCTATAGAGACAGACGCAGCCTTTGGGGCCAAAACTTTTGTCCTAAGCGGCAGGGCAGGCACCATAGACCTAAAGCAGGAAGTGGCGATCGCCAAGGGTGCTGGCGTTCACATCTTCTAGGGTCGCCAGGGTTTTGAAGCCATTGGCAACGGCGACACGCACAATGGCATCGCGCCCCTGCTGGTTCAGGGCGATATCGTCCATTGAGCTAACGCCACGGACTTGGCGTAGGTCGATTCGATCCTTGAGGATTTCAAAATCGGTAATGACATCACCAAAGTCGCGCTGCTTCCGGTACTTGAAGCGATCGCGGCCCTGGCCCCCGGTGAGCCGGTCTCGCCCTGCTCCCCCGGATAGCCTATCGCTGCCCCGGCCACCCCGGAGTGCATCTCGTCCACGGTCACCAAAGAGGCGATCGCGCCCTGAGCCACCATTGAGGATATCCCTCCCAGCGCCGCCACGGCCACGGTCGTTGCCGCTGCCGCCGTTGAGCAGGTCGTTACCCGTTCCTCCCGACATGCGATCGTTGCCGCCACCGCCGTTGAGGACATCCTTACCTGAGCCCCCCAACATGCGATCGCCGCTAGTGCCGCCGTTGAGGACATCGTTGCCTGGCCCACCCACAAGCCGGTCTGTGCTGCTGCCGCCGTTGATGATGTCGTTGCCACCTCCGCCATCTAGAGTGTCAAGGTCGCTGAACCCATTGATGATGTCATTGATGATGTCATTGCCGTCACCACCAGTAATCACGTTGCGGCCTCGGCCACCGCTGTTCTGCGGGGGCGGCTCTAGGGCGTCAGGCACCCCATTGGCATTCAGGTCGCCGAGGATAGCAAATCCACCGGGTGCATTACCAAAACCTGTTGCAGCATCGATAACATCAACGATGCCATCGCCGTCGCTATCAGGGCCATCAACGCGGCCATCGCCGTTGCCATCGGGCAAACCTGCCGAGCTTTCTGCCAGGTCAAACGCGCCGTCGTTATCGCTGTCGAGATCGCGGTAGTTAGCCTCGCCATCATTGTCTTGGTCAGCCGGAGTCAGGGGGCCGTTGGCAGACAGGCCAGCATCGTTGACATTGGGAGCGCCCTGGCCAAGGATGCCGTTGCGATCGGGGTCAGGGCCACCGGCCTCAGTGACATCAGCAATACCATCGTTGTCGCTATCTAGGTCTTGGAAATCGGCAGCACCGTCCCCGTCGGTATCCGTAGGGGCAGTCCTACGATCGCCGCTGTCTGGGGCAGTCTCTAGGGCATCAATTAGGCCATTATCGCCCACCGGTCCGTTGAGGCGGCCGTCACCATCCGGGTCCGCACCGCTGTCTGCCTCAATCAGGTCCAGGATGCCGTCGTTATCGGCGTCTAGGTCGAGGCGGTCCAAGATGCCATCGCCGTCGCTGTCGCGACTGGGGTCACCCTGGGCCTCAACGGCGTCAGGAATACCGTCGTTATCGTCATCGAGGTCGAATACATCTAGGACATCATCATCGTCGCTGTCACCGCCAGAGGAGCTGCCATAGAGAGTAGGCTGCAGATCGATAGTATTCGGGATGCCGTCCCTATCAGCGTCAGCAGGGTTGTCCACCTGGCCATCGACGTTAGTATCTGGGGTGCCGGGTCCCGTGGGCAGGCCAGCCTCTGCTCGGTCGGGGATGCCGTCGTTGTTGCGATCGCGCTCTTGGTAGTCGGGGATGCCGTCGCCGTCAGCGTCGGGCAGCGTCGGGCTGTTGGCGTCGCCGAAGGTGCCGGGGCGTCCATCCACCGGGTTGCGCAGGCCATCTCTGTCGGGGTCAGCGCCGTCCACCACGCTGTCATCGTTGGTGTCTAAGACGAGCGGATTGAGGCCCGCCTCGATCAGGTCGCTGATGCCGTCGTTGTCGGCGTCTAGGTCGCGGAAGTCGGCAGAGCGATCGTTGTCGCTATTGGGCAGCGGCAGTGGGGTGCCGCCGGTGGAGGTATCTAGGTCGTCGGTCAACCCGTCGCCGTTGGCGTCAGGGCCATCGGTGAGGGCGTCGCCGTTAATGTCGCCGCCCCCCGCTTCTAAGATGTCGGCGATGCCGTCGTTGTCGGCGTCCAGATCGCGGAAGTCGGCCACAGTGTCCCCATCCGTATCTGGCAGGGGCGGCAGGCTGCCCCCATTCGATAGGTCGAGGGAATCGGCCAAACCATCCCCATCAGTGTCGGCAGGGTCATCCACCCGGCCATCGCCGTTAGTATCTGGGTTGCCCGTCACCGCCGCCTCAACGATATCGGGAATGCCGTCGCTGTCGGCGTCCAAATCCTGGAAGTCAGCCAGTCCGTCCCCGTCTGTGTCTACTGGGGCATCTGGGGCCCCGTTGCCGTTGTAGTCCGCCTGGCCTGATTCTGGGCTCGTTTCCACCCCATCGGCAAAGCCATTGGGGCCGAATAGGGTTCCGAGGTCAATTTGGCCATCACTGTCGGCGTCCAGGATGGCGATCGCTTCGGGCTCCAGGCCGCTTTCGTAGAGATCGGGGATGCCGTCGCTGTCGGTGTCTAGGTCCAGTCGGTCGACAATGCCGTCCCCGTCGGTGTCGCGGTTGGGGTCGCCCTGGTCTTCGTCGGTGTCCAGGATGCCGTCGTTGTCGTCGTCCAAATCCACCGCGTCGATGGCACCGTCACCGTCGGTATCTTCAAAGCCGCCGTAGGCTCCGGGCAGCGAGTCGATGGCATCGGGCACACCGTCGCCATCGCTGTCGGTGGGGTCGTCGATTTGGCCATCGCCATCGGCGTCGGGGGTGCCGCTGCCCACAGGCAGGCCAGCTTCCACCCGGTCGGGGGTGCCGTCGCCATCGCTGTCAAGCGATTGGACATCGGGGATGCCGTCGCCATCAGTATCCGGCAGGGCGGCTGGGTTGTTATCGCCGTAGGTCGGGGCCGCATCCACAGGGTCGGAAATGCCGTCGCCATCGGCGTCGGGGCCGTCCGCTGCGCCATTGCTGTCGGGGTCTGCCGCCGGGTCCAGTCCTGCTTCCACCAGATCAGGGATGCCGTCGTTGTCGCTGTCTAGGTCACGGAAGTCCGCTAGGCCGTCACCGTCGGTATCGGGTACCGGCAGCGGGGTGCCGCCAAAGTCGATATCTGCTGGGTCTGTGACGCCATCGCGATCGCTGTCGGGGCCGTCCAGCAGGCCGTTGCCGTCGGCGTCATCGCCGCCCCCCTCAATCACGTCGTCGATGCCGTCGTTGTCGGCGTCTAAGTCCTGGAAGTCCGCCTTGCCGTCACCGTCGGTGTCCACCGGAACAAAGGTCGGGATGCCGTTGTCGGGGGCGGTCTCCAGGCTGTCCAGCAGGCCATCGGTGCCAAAATCCGCCGGGTCGCCGTCCACGCGGCCATCGCCGTCTAGGTCTGCGGCGCTATGGCCCGCTTCCACCACATCAAAGATGCCGTCGCCATCGGCGTCATTATCCAGGCTGTCGATCAGGCCGTCGCCATCGGTGTCCCGCAGCGGGTCGCCGCCGTCCTCCACCACATCCAAAATGCCGTCATTGTCGTCGTCTAGGTCCAAGTCGTCGGCGATGCCGTCACCGTCGCTGTCCTCAAAGCCGCCAAACAGGCCGGGCTTGGAGTCGATGCTGTCGGGGATGCCGTCAGCGTCGCTGTCGGTGGGGTCATCTATCTGGCCATCGCGATCGCCGTCGGGGGAACCGGGGCCGGTGGCCAGCTCGGCCTCTATCCGGTCGGGCAGGCCGTCGTTGTCGCTGTCTAGCTCTCTGCCGTCGGGGACGCCGTCGCCGTCCGCGTCGGGTAGGGCTGTGGTGTCGTCATCGCCAAAGGCGTTGGGGGCCGCGTCCACGGGGTCAGCAATACCATCGCCGTCGCTGTCTGGGGCATCCACAACGCCATTGCTGTCTGGGTCCTCGCCGGGGTCGATGCCTTCTTCCAGCAAGTCGCCAATACCGTCGTTGTCGCTGTCCAGGTCCTGGTAGTCGGGGCGGGTATCGCCGTCGGTGTCTGGGGTGGCCAGGGCATTGCCCGGCCCTTCTATGTCGTCGACGATGCCGTTGCCGTTGGCATCGGTACCATCCATGAGGCCGTCGCCGTTTATGTCAAGGCCGTTGCCCTCCACCACATCGTTAATGCCGTCGTTGTCAGAGTCCAGGTCCTGGAAGTCCGGGACGATGTCGCCGTCGGTGTTGGTGGGACTGTAGACTGGGTTGCCGCTGTCGGGGGCAGTTTCTAGGCTGTTCAGCAGTCCATTGGTGCCGAAGGCTGCAGGCGCACCATCCACGCGGCCATCGTTGTTAGCATCGGGGGAGCCATGACCTGCCTCTATCAAATCGCGGATGCCGTCGCTGTCTGAATCGAGGTCCAGACGGTCCAGCACCCCGTCGCCATCGGTGTCGCGGTTCACATCGCCCCGCTCTTCTAGGGTGTCCAAGATGCCGTCGTTGTCGTCATCTAGGTCCAGCTCGTCCACCACCGTATCGCCGTCGGTGTCCACCTCATCATCGGTAATAGCCACCGGCACATCCCCGGTGGGAATCGTCACCCCGTCCACCACAATGGGGACGCCATTGGCGCTGTTGTAGAGGGAGTCGGGGTTTTGAGACGCCACCGTATGGGTGATCAAGCTGGGGTGGGGCGTGGCCTCCAGCAGCAGGTCATCTGTGGCAGTGACGGTGACGGTCTGGGGGGTGAACCAATTGGTCGGGGTGAAGGTGAGGTCTACCGAGATGCCGGGGCCGTTGCCCAGATCGGTCTGGACATCGGGTGTCGCCGTCACCGTGACCGCTGCCGTGGGCTGGCTGCGCAGGACAATGGTGTAGATGTCGGTGGCGCCGCCTTCTTCTACCTCGGTGGTACCGTCCGGAGTGGGGCCGCTCGGGGTGGGGCCATCCAGCTGGGTAATAATCACCTGGGCGTTGGGCTCTCCGGGGGTGCGGCTGTTGCCGTTGGCGTCAGCATTGTTGGTGTCGCGAGACCAGTTGGCGTCGGTGACGATGCCGCTGGGGTCATTGCCTAGATACAAAAAGTCGCCGTTGCCGCCCAGGGTGCCGACGGATGGAGGCGCTGGCGTATTCTGGGTGCCGCTGTTGAAGGGCAAAATGCCGTAGAAGGTGGCCAGGGCGTTGACGTCGGTGTAGGTGATGGGGGTGTTGTCGGCGGTGAAGAAGCCGCTGTCAGGCCGCATGAGGACAGGAACATCGCCCCCGTTGGTGTTGCCAAAGGCACCCCCTGCACCATTGATCCAGGCGTTGCCGCCGCCCGTAGAGGAAGGCGCGGACGTAATGGCGTAGTCGCCTGCGGTGTTGGTGGAGGCAACTAGCAGACCTACATCACCGTTGGCGATATCGACGGTGGTGTCTAGTGCAAGGCCATCGTCCGGGTCGTTACCGTTGTAGATCACCAGGTAGGTGCCCACTGGGATAGTGGCAAAGCCAGCGCCAGAGAGCTGCAGCCGCGCCATGCCTCGATTGGTATCGGCCAGCACGGCATTTTGCAGGTTTACGGTGGGGTTGACGCCATTGCCCACCACCAAAAACTCCACCCACTCTTTGCCGCCGTCGGTACCCTGAGACCACTCATTGAGAATCACGCCGGAGGGCGGCACGTCCCGGTAGTCAACGTCGCCCGCGCCGTCAGCATTGGGCAGGGTGGTGGGGTCGTCGATCTCGTCGTTGACGTCGGCATCGTTGAGATTGGCCCCTTCAAAGGCGTCGTCCAGGCCGTCGCCATCGGTGTCGGTGCCGGAGGGAGCGTTGGCCGCGAAACCATTCTCTTCGACATCAGGAGTGCCGTCGCTGTCGCTGTTAATGTCCTGATAGTCAGGGGTATCGGCTCCGTCGGTATTCACCGGGGCGATCGCCGTTCCGCCTTGGTCAGGGTCATAGGCGTCATCTAGGCCGTCAGCGTCGGCGTCGGTGCCGCTGGGAGATAGGTAACCTACTGTGGGCTGGCCTTCAACGTTGTCCGGGATACCGTCATCGTCCGCGTCGATGTCCTGAAGGTCGGGGTTGCCGGTGCCGTCACTGTTGGGGGGCACCAGGGCTGTGCCGTTGGTCACCTCGCCGGGGCCGCTGCCGCCATCAACGGCGTCTACGCTGTCCGCCAGGCCGTCCCCGTCGGCATCCACCAGCGAGCCAGCTCCGATCCGTCCGTCCCCATCGGGGTCCGCACCGCCAGCTTCCACCACATCGGTAATGCCGTCGTTATCGGCGTCCAGATCCAGGCTATCAATCAGGCCATCCCCGTCGGTGTCCCGGGTGGGGTCGCCGTTTTGTTCTACAACGTCGGTAATGCCATCGTTGTCATTGTCCAGATCTACTGCATTGGGCGTGCCATCGCCGTCGGTGTCTTCAAAGCCACCGTAGCCACCGGGCAGGGCATCGATGGTGTCGGCTACCCCATCTTTGTCGGCATCCACGGGGCTGTCTACCTGGCCGTCGCCGTCAACATCTGGGGTGCCTGTCCCTGTGGGCAAGCTAGCCTCTACTCGGTCAGGGATACCATCGCTGTCGCTGTCCAAATCCCGGAAGTCGGGCACGGCGTCGGTATTACCATCAGGCAGCAGGCCGCTGGGGCCATCGCCAAAGGCGGCGGGCACCTCGTCCACGGGGTCCGCAATGCCGTCGCCGTCGGTATCCGGGCCGTCCACCGCGCCGTTGCCGTCGGGATCTATGGCCAGCGGCAGGCCCGCTTCCACCAGATCAGGGACGCCGTCGTTGTCGGCATCAAGATCTTGGTAATCCGGGCGGCGATCGCCATCGGTATCGGGAACCGGCAGCGGGGTGCCGCCGTTGATGTCTACGGGGTCTGCAATGCCGTCGCCGTCGGTGTCGGGACCGTCCACCAGTCCGTTGCCGTCGGGGTCCACCAGCGCCCCGTTACCGCCGCCTTCCACAACGTCATCAATGCCGTCATTGTCGCTGTCTAGATCCTGGAAGTCAGCGACAGTGTCCCCATCGGTATCCACGGGGGTGACGGTGGGGGTGCCGCCGTCAGGAGTGGTTTCTAGGGTATCAAGCAGACCATTGCTGCCGAAGTCCGCCGGGTCGCCGTCCACACGGCCATCGCCATCGGCGTCTGCAGCGTCGTGCCCTGCTTCTGTCACATCCAGAATGCCGTCCCCATCGGCGTCCAAGTCCAGGCTGTCGATCAACCCGTCGCCATCGGTGTCGCGAGCTGGGCTGCCGCCTTGCTCCACGGTGTCGAGAATGCCGTCGTTGTCGTCGTCTAGGTCCACCGCGTCTGCGATGCCGTCGGTATCAGCGTCAGCTTCAACCGTGAGCGTGACCCTGCCGATGTCGCTGTCGCCATTGCCGTCGATCACCTCATAGTCGAAGCTGTCGGTGCCAACGTAGCCCGGCGCTGGGGTGTAGGTGAAGCTGCCGTCTGGAGCTACCACCACCGTGCCGCCCTGCGCCGTGGCTAGGGTTGCAGCAATGACGCTGAGGGTATCACCGTCTATGTCAGTGTCTACGCCACGATTGAGAACGCCGGCGGCGGCATTCACCGTCAGCGCTGCATCTTCGGTGATGGTGTAGGCGTCGTCAACGGCAATAGGGGGGTCGTTTACTGGGTTGACGGTGATGTCGGCGGTGCCGGTGACCGTTTCGGTGCCGTCGGTGACCGCATAGGTGAAGTCGCCGGGGTCATCGCCAGGGTTGTAGTCTTCTGGCGCGTTGTACAGCAGCCCCGTCAGCTCAGCGGGCGTGAGGGTGGCACCATTGGCAACGGGTGTCCCGTCGGCCAAGGTTACAGTGCCGAGGGCCGGT
>JGI12210J13797_12105429_pt1 | contig 20443 bp, 12 predicted proteins | sample ElkSlonscriptome_3_FD_13797 | JGI IMG/M metagenome (IMG submission 13797)
CTCCATCAATATCTGTCCTAACCTATCTGCGCATTGCTATATTTATTTGTGTCGTGATGACTGCTGCAAACAGAGCGTACTTTCACTTTAAAAGTCAGCTCTAAAAGCGATGAGTGAGGTCAGGGCGTTTGATCCTCCAGCAGGGTTCTATCACCTGTATTTCACGTATTTCGTTGTTAGAGCGATCGCCAGCCACGTTTACTATTGTTGTTCTACAACTACCCATGTTGTTCTACAACTACCCAGCACCGCACGCCTCGTGTGTACCTTGCTAGAGGGCATAGCCGTTTCTCAAACGTCGTTAGATCGGATCAGGACGATGCGCCTTCACCTATCTGTTGCTTTTGGAGCCTGGAGGGCTGCTCCGCCATCAAATCATCTAAGAATTTGCGGAACAAGCCGATAGTGACCGCAGGTAACTCAAGATGAGGGGTCAATCCGACATCATGTAATTCAACATAGTGCTTGATGGCAGTAGGGTTAAGCTGAGATAGCTTACGACCAAGCTCTGGCCCAGTAAATTTCGCACCGCGTCCCCAGAGAATGGCGGTTGGCGTTGTGAGATCAGGCATATAGCGTGACAGATCAAAGCACAAGTCCCCCCGAACAAAAGACAGAGCCGCATAATCGGCGTTGGGCTGCTTAGCAGAAGCGAGATAGGCTTCGATAATTTCTGGATAGATTCGCTCGGGTTTCACAAATTGGCGACTGTTGAGAAAACTACGAATGCCTTCGGAATTCGCCACTCCAGTAAAGTAAAGCAGCCGATCGAGGATGGGAGTTTTTACCAACGTTGTGAAAAAACTTTGTGTATAGTCTTCGCCAAAGTCAGATAAACCTGCGGGAAGAGTCGCAATGAGGCATCGGAACAATTCAGGTTGCTGAATTGCCGCTCGAATGGCGATCGCCCCTGTGAACGATGATGCGACGACAGCAAGGGGTTCTCCATCCGCCTGCTGACTCACCTGCTGAAGAAATTCGAGAATCGTCTGAATGTAGTCTTCAACTTGGTAGTCGCGCTGAGGGTGATCGGATCGTCCCCAGCCAATTAAATCAGGAGCCAAGACTCGATAGTCCTGTGCAAAAGCGGGATAGACCTTTGACCATTCATAGGCAGATGACCCCCCACCAAAGCCGTGCAAAAAGACTAGGGTTGGCTTTTTTGAAGATGCTGAGTCTCCATGCTGCCGACGATGTTCTGCTTGCCACAGCGGGCCTGTTGGGGAGTAGCAGACCATCCGACCCAGATGAGTGGCGTAGATGGTTTGTTCAACATCCGGGGGAACAATCATCAAAACTGGCTCCTGAAATTGCTTATCAATAATGAGGTCGGTTATGAGAACCGAAAGACAGAGTTCGCTCCGTTGCCTCTCAGCACATTCCTAAACAAGGGTCAGCAAGTAACATGCTAGACAAAAGCGATCGCTCACTCTTCTACTGTGATGAAAAAAACACTTTCTGACCTCTTCAAAGAGAGTGAAAAAGACCTTGGATTTAGCAATTGAGAAGTCGGTTATAGCAGATTACGGGCTTTCAGATAAAGATAGCGATCGACAAGCTGATCCGAAATTTGATGGGCTGGAGCATCCAACACCAACACTCCTTTCTGCTTGAGCTGAGCAAACGCAAGCTGCCGCTGAGCAAGCAAGTCAATGGCAGCCGCACGAGCGTAGGTATCAAGCAGCTTTTGAGTAACAGTGTGTGCCTGCTGATCCACTTCAGGATCGCGCAGGGTGACACAGAAAGGCAGATAGCGCGGTGTTAGGTGAATCATTGCGGATAGTAGCTCAGCAGATGCCGTTGTATCGACAATATCAGTGATCATGACCACGAGAGCACGACGAGTCTGCTGTTTGACCACGGTAGTCGTTGCACCAAAGTAGTCCGGCTCTAAGAGTACAGGCTGAATTGAGGCCAGACGCTCAACGAGCTTCACGAAGTGGGGCTGTCCTCGTTCTGGCGGAATCCATGTGCTGATTTGACGGTCGAACACGCCAATGCCGACGCGATCGCCCCGCGTAATTCCTGCCAGCGCCAGGGACAACGCCGCATTTACACCCCAGTCAAAGCGAGTAATCGATTCGACCTGGGCGGTCATCAGTCGCCCTCGGTCGAGCAAAATAATCAGTGTTTGCTCCTGTTCTGGCTCCAATACTCTCACTAGAGGGCGATCGCGTCGTGCTGTTGCCTTCCAGTCAATCAGACGAGGATCGTCACCTGTGCCGTAGTCTTTAAGTTCGGCAAATTCAGTCCCAAGGCCCCGTTGCCGCGCTTGGCGAATCGAACCCGCCGATTGTAGGGTTAGGCGAATGGTGAGCGATCGCAGGCCAATCAGGTCAGGATAAACTGCCACCGTCTGCGGCTGTTTCACTGTCCATGAGTGCCATGCCAACTGCCATGGCCCTAGCTGCTGAAGAAAAATATCGCCCCACTCATACTCCCCACGATGTGTTGGATGAACCATGTACGTCGTGTCGTGAGAGGCATCAGCTTCTAGCTCTAGCTGAATTTGGGATGGCGTCGCTGCAAACCTATCTGGGTAGTGATCGTTAACGATCAGCGTGGTGGGGTGCTGAGTTTTTACCAACAGCGTCACAGGATTATCGCGGTGAATCGATAGACGATGAAGGGTTGCCCGACTCACTTCAGCTCGTTGCTTTCTGGTTCGAAAACTATCGAACCACCCCAGAGCAAGAATGAACGCATCATAAACCAGCAGAATGATGGCGATCGCCCCTGGTGTTATCCAAGCCTGAAAAATAGCTGCAAGAACGATGGCGATCGCCATGCCGCCTATTAACAATCCATAGAGCCGACGAGCAGGAATCATCGTGGTACCGCTACCTGATCGAGAATGGCATCAATCACCGCATCAATTTTGAGGCTGTCGAGCTGAGCTTCTGGTTTGAGAATGAGGCGGTGGCGCAAGAGAGAGGGGGCGACTGCTTTGATATCATCTGGCGTCACGAAGGCACGCCCCGCCAGCCAAGCCTGCGCTTTTGCTGCCCGCAGCCACAACACAGCCGCGCGGGGTGAAGCACCCAAATTCAGGTCGGGGTGCTGACGCGTTCGTTGAGTCAGAGCAAGGAGATAGTCCATCACGTTGTCTTGTACGCTAACGGACTGTGTTTTCTGACGTGCTGCCAAAATCTGCGACACAGACGACATCGGCTTCAGCTTCTCCAAGTCCACTCGTTTGGCCTGAAATCCCGCCTGACTGTTGAGCAGCATCTGTTTCTCAGCGGCGGGCTCTGGATAATTCACCTGGAGTTTGAACAAAAATCGATCGAGCTGAGCTTCGGGCAACGGATATGTCCCTTCAAACTCCAGCGAATTTTGAGTTGCCACGACCCAAAACAGCTTTGGTAGTGCCATGCTTTTGCCGTCTAAGGTCACCTGCTGTTCTTCCATCGCCTCTAGCAAGGCCGCCTGAGTTTTTGGAGGAGTACGGTTAATTTCATCAGCCAACAATATTTCCGTGAAAACGGGCCCCTGCTTCAGCACAAAGCTGCGGCTGTTGAGGTCGAAAATATTCGTGCCCAAAATATCAGATGGCAAAACATCGGGCGTGAGCTGAATGCGGTGAAAATCAGCTTTGAGAAACCGCGCCAAAACCTTGACGGTCAGCGTTTTCCCTGTCCCTGGCACTCCCTCTAAAATGACATGGCCTCCCGCTAACAGGGCAACCAAAAGCTGATTGACTAGCACAGACTGACCTACAACCACCTGGTTGAGCATTTGCCCCAGGCGGAGAATCACGGCACGGTTGTCGGAAGGAGCAGTTGTCATGATTTCACGCCAAATTTGTGCTGGACGGCACCATTTGTGCTGGACGGCACCAAACGCTAAATTCCGATTAGTGCCGAACTGTAGAACCCAACTGAGGCGATCGCCTCTTCTTAAACGGCTCTGCACCAGCGCTTTTAGCTCGTAGGCACTAGCGTACCCAGCGGATCAGGGATGGACTCAGAAGGAGCCTCAAAGGTTCCAGTCTCCACATACTCTAACCGGAGTTTTAGCCACGTAATAAACTGAGCATGGGTCGAAACGACAGCCGCAGCAGGTTGCGGGCATTTCGCCTTGCTTTCAGCAAATTCTGGAGCTTCTAAAAAAGCAGGCTGTTCCAAAAGCCAAAAATCAATATCTTTCCCTTGTTCTTGATAGTTGCGAGTTCGCTCTTCCAACACTTCAGTGAAAGGCTCTTCTTCCAGGAGAAACTTTCGGCTTGCGAGAACGTAATGATAAGTAGTCATGGCGAAAAGGTCAGAAACGTTTCAAGAAAACTGTTGATGGAGCCTAGCGCGATCGCCAAAGCAAATCGTTTGCACAAGTGTAGAGCGATCGCCCCCCATCCATCAATCCGCAGGGGCCAGCTAGCTCATCTAAGATTAAACGACTGAAACGACAAAATTCATGGCGTCGTAATATCGTCGTAACATTTCATCCCGTAAACGCTTTGTTTCCTCCGAAAGTGAACGCATTTTCTGGCTCACTCTCCCATAGGGGGCTCTTAAACTAATCCATCTCGATCAGCATGATTTGGATGTTGAGAAGTGTCGCAAAATCCTCACTTTTTTCCCAAGTTCGTATGATCGAGAATGTAGAGGATACTTAAAAAGCGTGAAATGGCGGGTTGAATCGATTCATTTCATGTCTTTTGTGATCTTCCGTCATTTTTACCTGCTGCCATACATTGACTTCACATCAGTCCCAGCCTTCTACCGATGCCTCTGAACCGACCTCCTCTCCAGCGAATGGAGGTCGTTCACCCGTTGATGCGTCTCTCAACAGAGCACGGGCCAGCCTAAAGCAGGCGATCGCCCGCTATTCTAAGCAGCTAAAGCTCCAGCAATCTCACCCAGAAGCGGCTCAGCGCCAAGTAGCTCTCAAGAACGATCTTGATCAGCTTCAGACGAGTCTTGAAAAACTCAGTGACTCTATCATTCGGATTGCCGTCTTTGGCTTGGTCAGTCAGGGCAAATCCGCTTTGATCAACGCACTGGTTAGTCAAAAGCTTTTGAAAACAGGTCCTCTGCATGGGGTGACGCAGTGGCCGCGCTCGGTGTACTGGACGTGGGATGAATCGGCGGATTTGAAAGTCGAACTTATCGATACGCCAGGCTTGGAAGAGGTCGATGGCGATGAGCGTGCTTCCATGGCGAACACGGTGGCTCAGCAGGCCGATCTGATTTTGTTTGTCATTTCGGGAGATTTAACTCGTACGGAATATGAAGCCCTCGCGACTCTGCGATCGCTCAACAAGCCACTAATTGTTGTGTTCAACAAAATTGATCTGTACCCCGATCAAGATCGAGAGGCGATCGCCCGCAATCTCAATACGTCACTTCAAGGACGGATCACACCGCTGACAATTCAGGAAATCGTGCGAGTGTCCGCAGAGCCTGCCCCGATTCAGGTGCGCACAGATTGGCCTGATGGCAAGACGACCTATGAATGGGAAACACCTCCTTCCCAAGTCGATGAGTTGCGCCAGCGGCTTGCTACCCTGCTGCACCACGAAGGAAAGCTGCTTCTCGCCCTCAACGTGCTGCGAGAGTCTCGCTTTATTGAGATCGATATGGCTCAAAAGACCCTCGATTTATACGCCGAGGATGCTGAAGAGCTGATTTGGAAGTTTGCCTCTTGGAAAGGAGTCGCTGTAGCCGCCAATCCCATCGCTATTCTTGATCTTGCAGGAGGAGCTGCTGCTGATTTGGTGATGATTCGTGCCTTGGCGCGGCTCTATGGCTTGCCAATGACCGGATACGAAGCAAGCAAGCTTTGGAACACAATTGTTTGGAGTTCTCTCAGTCTTTTAGCGGGAGAGTTGGGAAGTGGACTGCTGTTGGGCTTTGGCAAAAGCGCCGCAGCTATCACCTCAATCTTCGAAAGCGCCACCGGAATCGCAGCTTACTCGACTGCGGCGATCGCCCAAGCGTCTCTAGCCGGATATGGAGCCTATCGAGTCGGCAAAGCCGCCCAGCTTTACCTAGAACAGGGCTGTTCTTGGGGTCCAAAGGGAACCAGCACCGTATTGGAAGACATTCTCAATCAGCTTGACGACAGTGCCATTACCGAACAGTTGCGCCAAGAGATTGCTGAAAAAGCAGGATATGCTTCACCTGACATGGCCTCACCACGAGTCTAGAGTCGGGCGATCGCCTATCTTCTTATCTACGAAGTTTTGCTGACGAATCCATCTACAAATCCGCTTCTGGCTGACGAATGGGAATCTGGATGAGGAATTCTGCGCCTTTGCCGGGTGCAGACTCGCAAGTGAGAATGCCACGATGTTTTTCTACGATAATCTGATAGCTAATCGCTAGTCCCATGCCCGTACCTTGCCCTACAGGTTTGGTTGTAAAGAAGGGATCGAAGATGTGCGATCGCGTTTCTTCATCAATGCCGAGGCCAGAGTCTGAGATGCGAATGGCGACCCAATCTCTATTTAGCGAATAGGTTTGAATCTCGATTGTGGCAGGTTCCGATGCCTGAGAATAATTGCGATGCTCTTCCAAAGCATCGATAGCATTGCTCAAAACGTTCATAATGACCTGGTTCAACTGTCCAGGGGAGCACTGAACATCAGGAATCGCACCATAGTCTTTTCGAATGTCAATTGATTTGAGGTGAGGCTGCTCTTTGACGCGGTTTGAAAGGATCATGAGTGTGTTCTCAATCCCTTCGTGGATGTCTACAGCCTTCATTTCGGCCTCGTCCAGACGCGAGAAATTGCGCAAGGATTTGATGATGTCGCAAATGCGCTCAGCACCCACTTCCATCGAGTGCAGCACCTTTGGAAAATCCTCTAGGACGAAGGCTATATCTTTCGATTCTAAGACTTCAGCCAGTTCAGGAATAGGCTGTACAACGCTAGCCTGATAAAGCTCAAGAAGCTCAGTCAAATCCTGAGTGTATTGTTTGACATATTTTAAGTTGCCGCTAATAAAGCCGACCGGGTTGTTAATTTCGTGAGCGACACCAGCAACGAGCCGTCCCAAGCTAGACATCTTTTCACTCTGGACGAGATGGGTCTGTGCCTGCTGCAAATCTTCGAGAGTGTTTTGAAGAGTCACCGTTTGGTCGAGCAAACGGGTTTCCGATCGCCGCAGTGCTTCTTCTGTTCGTCGTCGCTCCTCCAACTCGTTTTGGAGCTGCTGTCTCAGTTCAGCCTGCTTGAGGGCGATCGCCATCTGCACTGCAATGTGTTGAAGCAACTGAACTTCATCGGATTCCCAATGCCGAGGAGCCCGGCAATGATGGGCAAGCAACAGCCCCCAAAGCTTGCCGTCTTGAAGAATCGGCACAACCAGATTCGCTTTGACGCCGTAGGTCTTCAGCATATCGACGTGACAAGCAGCTAAATCGCTCGCTTCGACGTTATCGATTGTGCGGATGCGCCCGTTTTGATACTTATGAACATGGCTATCTCGAAAGCAGGTGTCCTGAATATCAAGCCCGATAATAGCTTGCCAAGGCTCCCCTACTGATTCCACTGCAACATAGCCAGACCAATCTTCGTAGAAGCGATAGATAATGGTGCGGTCTGTTTGCAAGAGCGATCGCACTTCCGTCACAGCGATGTTGAGAATTTCATCAATCGACTCAGATTGATAAATGCGTTCGCTGATGTAGCGCAGTAAATTTTCACGCTTTACTTGTTTCTCTAGTGCTTCTTCAATCTGCTTGCGAACACTGACATCAGTCTGCACGCCAATGAAATGAGTGAGTTCCCCAGACTCATCTCGCACAGGTGAAATGGTCAAGTCATTCCAGAATGGTGATCCGTCTTTTCGATAATTTTTCAGAACGACTCGACAACTCTCGCCCAGCCGGAGAGCATTCCGAATCTGTTGAATTGCAGCCGGATCGGTGTCTTCCCCCTGCAAGAAGCGACAGTTGTGTCCGACGGACTCTTCATAGGAGTATCCCGTCAGGGCTTCAAACGCTGGGTTGCAGTATATGATCGGCAGCCCAGGACGACGAGCATCTGCAATGGTGACACCACAGCGAGTTGCTTCGATGGCTTTGTCGTGCAAGCCTGTCATCGCGTCATGTCTGCTGGGCGATGTGTAGCTATTCCTCTGATCACAACTTTCGCGAGTCCGATAATCTGAAATTGCTTCACCCTGATGCATAGACTCCGAGGCTGAGATGTCTGAAGTGAGCGACATCGGCATAGAAGGAAGGGGCGATCGCGGTTGAGAAGCAGGCTGTTGCTGAGTTGTGTTGAAGCTGGATGGAACGACGCCCGCATCAGGCTGAACGGGTCGAGACTGAGAGAAAACAGGTAACCCGCCCATGTCAATCGTCGAGTGTATGTTTTGCAAGTCGTGACGAGGTGACATACAAACCTGATGCTTTAGCTGAGGTGGATAGGTCATTAGCTTAAGAACTCTGGCAAAACTTGTGACGAAATGTTTGCGTCCGAAAATCTGAATAGCCTTGAAACTGAAAAATACATTGATATCGCTCGATCTATATCTGAACTCACGAATTGAGACAGGCTTAAAAAAGAAGATTGTCAGAGCCAACGCGAAGGGCATAGTGCCGTTCCGCCGAAAAGAAACTAGATCGAAGACTCCACTCATTTCACCCAAATATGTAGGATGCTAATCATGCAGCTGTGAGTGCAGAAAACGGATTAAAAACTCAAGCTCGTTTCTTGTGTCTGAAGATAGATGCGATAAAAGGAAGCGGATAAAACGGTTTGCGAGGAAGATGGTCAAGTGAAGCCAATGTTGTGATTGTGGCGATCGCCTATTTAAATTCCAGCCCTTGATGAACAAAGCTCTGACAAAGCTGCGCTTTGGAGAACTAAATTTCTCAGTCTGGGTTAGTGAGATCGTCCGATGTCCCTGCTAAGATGCCAACCCTAATTGCCTCACTTCGGATGTGATTGCGTCCTACGAATCATTCTCGGGCTGGTTTAGTCTCAGGCCGGTTTAGGCTTGATGACCAAAGCATCGCATTTAGACGACTGACAGCGGCTTCCTATGATACGCAAGCAATTCTGATACACCTTCCTAATAATTTTACTGATCCTTTTATGTTCCCTTAATGTTTAGTATAGGCCAGAGTAACAAAATGTTACAACGTCTTAGGGAAGACTTTGCGAATATGAAAAATATTTTGCTGAAATCTTAAAGAGTCTTGCAAGTAGACAGCTAAGTGAGAATAGCACCGCCCATCAAGCGAGCATAGCGATAATTTAGTTCATTCTTGAGTTGAGGCCACCTCTCTAGCGATGGGTCTTTTTGAAATACTTGCTCAGCAGCTTCACGTGCCAAGTTCAACACATCTTGATCTTCCACGAGCCGTGCCAACGCAAAATCGGGTAGTCCAGACTGCTTACGGCCTAAGACTTCTCCAGGGCCACGAAAGCGTAAATCCATTTCTGAGATAAAAAAACCGTCCTGCGATTGCTCTAGTACGTGCAGTCGCTGACGCGATGTTTCTGACTTTGAGCTGCTCATCAGCAGGCAGAAGGCTTGGTCTCCCCCCCGACCGACTCGTCCTCGAAGTTGATGCAGCTGAGATAATCCAAAGCGATCGGCATGTTCAATCAGCATCACAGTTGCATTGGGCACATCGACTCCCACTTCAACTACGGTTGTAGAAACTAGGATTTGAGTGGTGTTGACTCGGAATCTTTCAATGGCTTCATCCTTATCAACAGAAGACATCCGTCCGTGCAGCAAGCCGACTTGAAATTCTGGAAAGACTGTTTCCTGGAGCCGATGATATTCGTCAATGGCCGATCGCAGGTCAAGCTTTTCTGATTCTTCGACTAGAGGCAACACGACGTAAACCTGTCGTCCCTGAGCAATTTCGCGGCGAATCAGATCGTAAGCGTGAGTGCGATCGCGCCCTGCCAGCACCGTTGTCTGGATGGGTTTTCGTCCGGGCGGCAACTCATCAATTTGACTCACGTCTAAGTCGCCGTGCAGCGTCAACGCCAGAGTTCGAGGAATCGGCGTTGCTGTCATCGTCAATACATGCGGGTTATCGCCTTTTTGCTGGAGTCGCGCTCGCTGTTTCACTCCAAAGCGATGTTGCTCATCAATGACAACCAGACCCAACTGCTGAAACTGAACCGGATCTTCGATCAAGGCATGGGTGCCGACCAACAGCGGCAATTCTCCCGTCTCCAGCTCCTGAAGTAACTGTCGGCGTTTGGCAGCACGGGTTGACCCGGTCAACAACTCTACCGTCAGGTGAAGCTGATTAAACCACTCCACCAGTTTGCGATAGTGCTGTTCTGCCAGCACCTCAGTTGGAGCCATGAATGCAGCCTGATACCCCGCTTGGATCGCTGACAAAATGGCGATGACCGCTACGACGGTTTTACCTGAGCCGACATCCCCCTGTACGAGCCGATTCATCGGGATAGCGGTTTGTAAGTCCGCCAAAATCTCATTAACGACGCGCTGTTGAGCCCCGGTCAGATCAAAGGGTAGGTTTTGATGAAAGGTCTGAACCAATTCCCCCGTGGGGGTGAGAACAATGCTGGTCTGCTGCTGCTGTTGCTGTTGGCGACGACGGAGAAGCCCCATTTGAAGGAAGAAAAACTCATCGAACACCAGTCGGCGTCGCGACGCATCCAAAGACTCACTGTCGGGGGGGAAATGAATGTGGGCGATCGCCTCATGAATGCCGATGAGCTGGAATGATTGCCGAATCTCTTCTGGAACTGAGTCTTCAAGATCGACGGCAGCGGGTAGCGCAGCCACCACAGCTCTGCGCACCAAATCAGCTGCGACGCCTTCTGTTAAGGGATAGACTGGCACGACTCGGCCCACTTTCATCGAGTCGATGGAGCTTCCCACATGGTCGATGACCTCCATTTGTGGATCGTCAAGGGTGAGACCATACTTGCTTTTTTTCACCAGTCCCGATGCAGCGACGACCGCTCCTGTAGGATACTGACGCTTCCAATGCTCCTGCCATCCTCGATTTTGCGCTTGCTTGCGAGGGTCAAAGCGGGTGATTTTGATTTGCCCAGTGCGATCGCGCAGAGTCAGTTCAAAAATGGTCAGCCGTTTTCGAGAACTACCAAAGCAACTACAGCGCTTCACCGTCGCAACAATCGTGACAGTTTCTCCTGGCTCCAAATCGCAGATCGATACTTGGCGGGCGTAGTCTAGATGGTCGCGAGGATAATAGAACAAAACATCTCGAACGGTGTAGAGTCCCAGCTTTTCCAACCGCTGCGCATTCTTGGGGCCAATGCCAGGAAGGTAGGTAATGGTCTTATCAAGGTCGATAGGATGAGCTTTGAGTCGCGCATCTAGCGGCATCGTCTTGGGAGTTGCTGGGGCTGGGAGAGAAGGTTGAGGCTTAGATGGAGACTCCGCAACAGATGAGGCCGTCTTCGATCCGGAGGCGGAAGGCTTGAGGGACGATGATTGAGCTTGGGCTTTGGAATGAGCTGCCGATTCAAGACAGCGCTGACTGTCGTAAAGCAGTCGTCGTGTCTCTGCAACGAGATGCCGTCGCTGGGCAAAACTCATCACGTCATAGCTTGTATATTGCGGCGCTAGGTCTCCCCATCGACGTTGTTCATCGTGAGGCAAGAGCGAAGGTGGAGTTTGAAGACTCTGATGTAGGAACTCGTCAAACCGAAATTCTTTGCCCATCGAGTTGTTGAAATCCCGGTCGGCTTCGTAGGACAGAGCCTTTTTAAGCCGCAACACAAACTTCAAATCGAGGGGCCTCAAATCAGAAGGGGAGTGACCACGTTCAGTCATCGCTTGCTATTGCGTAAGGGTTACTGACTTTTTACCGAAAGGGTGCGATCGCCAATCTATAGAACCGCATGGTCGCCCACACCGTTTACTCTTCCAGCTCACACCAGGTTGAACGCCAAGCAGCTTCAGCTTCAGCAACCGACAACTCCTGCTGCAACCTTTTGTAATTCTGAGCCAGCTTGTGAAGTTGGGCGGCTAGCTCTCGAATGCGCGATCGCCATGCCATAAGAGTGGGGGAATTGAACTCTAGCTCAGCAAGCCGTAATCGAATGGCCATCACTCGCATTAGCTTAGCGGATTCTTGATTGTTTCCGGTTTCTACCAAGAGATTCAAAATATTGGGCGGGCTGTCTTGCATATCGGTTGAAAGGTCAGCCTTCATCGCGGCTTGTAAAACAGAATTCGGCAACTTTCTCGGCAGAACGCCTGATTTTTTTAGCTGGGTATTGATCCGGCTACTGGCTTGCTTCAGCATTGAGTCAACTTGCGTTTCTAGGCGATCGCACCGTCGGGCTAAAGCTTTGGGTGTAGGAGAGACGGGCACCGGAGGGGGAGGGGCGATCGCTGGCACATCCTCTACAACCCCAAAATCGAGAGTAGGCGGAACGGTCGAACTGCTACCTCCCACTACTCCATCGGGTAAAGGAAGAGGAGGAACGGTTGTTGTTTGATTCGAGGCGCTGTCGTCGTCTGAGTCATCATTTACCTTCGTGTCAAATACAATATCAGACTCCAAATTGGCTTCAACTAGCGTCGATGCGTCTGGGGAGGTTTCAAGAGAGTCTGTTTGATTGACGTCTTTTTCAACATCCGTATCATCCATCTCCCTTTCTGTAGCCGAGTCTGACCCTGTATCTTTGGTAACGCTGTCACCAGAAGACTCATCATTGTAGAGAGAGTCTTCAGAAACATCAAAGTCTGATGCATTTTCGTCTACGTGATCATCGTCGAAATCTTCATCCCAATCGGCTTCTTCATCAGCATCTTCTGCCAACTCCTCAAAGGAGAATTCACTGATCTTAAGCTGAGTATCTCGTAAGAAATCGTCATCCAGATCTTCGGGAATGACAAGAGCATTTAGATCATCAGAAACTGATCGCTCGTCACTGTCATAATCTGACTCAAACGCGATATCTAACGAACGATCTTCCGAGTCTCTAGGCCCGTCTTCAGTCCGCTTTTTGTCTTCCCCCATTACCCGCCGCACAATTGCCGTCAACTTCTTCAGAGTGGCATCCTCATTGTCATCATTCGGGACATCAATGCCATCAAGATCACTCGCAAATGGACGAGTCAGTTCTTCGAGCCGAGATGGATGCAGAAGATCCTTGTGAGATTTTTGGGCGATGCGCTGGAGCGACTGTTGCAGGGTTCGTCGCTGTTCAGCAGAAAGCTTTAAAAACTGTGCAGGATAACCCTGAGTACAGAGATGATAGCTTGACAGAATCAACTGACGCTGCACAAACTCCCCTAGCACGATCAAATATTCGTCGTAAGTCTCACTCAACTCCTGAGCGATCGCCACGACTTCTTGTTCTATGTCAGAAATGTCTTGCTCGATCTGAGCCATCGCACGAATCATAGGCATCGAACCAATCCGGTGAATATGCGCACCACATGGACAGCTTCAATGACATCAGCATAACAGGGCAACCGAGTGATCCATTCCCCCAGCCTTAGGAGGACAAGCCTAGTTGCAAAGCGAACTGGTCTTAAAAAGCCGTGAGAGCTGTGCTTAATACAGCTCTCACAAAAGGTAGGTCTAGATCCTAGCGCAGGATTTCAAATTCAACACTTACGCCCGCCACAAACAGGCAAGACTAGATGAGTCGCTTTTTTGAAAAGCCTACTTTTTCTTTTTCTTAGAGCCTTTCTTTCCTGAAAAACCCTTCTTTTCGTCTTTGCTTTCTGTAGGAGCTGCTTCTGCTGCAGGCTCTTCTGCTGGAGCTGCTGCAGGTTCTGCCGCCACAGACTTTCCTGTTTGAGCCGCAACTTCTGCTGCGAAATCAGTTTCTTCTTTTTCGATTCCTTCACCCAAGACGAAGCGGACAAAACGACGAATTTGGATATTTTCGCCAAGCTGACCAACCGCTTGCTTCACCAGCTCATCAACCGTAATGCTCTGGTCGCGAATGTATGGCTGGTCTACGAGCGATAGTTCTTTTAGACGTTTCTCAATCCGCCCTTGAACAATCTTTTCTCTAATATTTTCAGGCTTACTTGCCATGTCGTCCCGCCCCATTTCGATCGCCTTCTCTTTTTCGGCGAATGCAGTGGGAATGTCCTCTACGCGCACATACTCCACGTTGGGACAAGCCGCGACTTGCATTGCGATATTGCGGACAAGAGCTTTGAACTCGTCGTTCCGAGCCACAAAGTCTGTTTGGCAGTTAACTTCAACCAGTACACCAATCCGCCCACCGGTATGGATATAGCTATCGACTAATCCTTCAGCCGCAACCTTACTAGCTTTTTTTTCTGCAGAAGAAATTCCTTTCTGGCGCAGCCACTCGGCAGCTTTTTCAATATCGCCATCTACTTCTTTGAGGGCTTTTTTGCAGTCCATCATGCCTGCGCCCGTTTTTTCACGCAGCTCTTTGACAAGCTTTGCAGATATGTCAGCCATGAGTATTATGTCCTATCCTGTTCACTTTTTGTTGCCGTTGAGCCCCATCTCATCAACAGCTCATAGTCGAAATAACACTCCTACGGCCACATGAAAATGGGAATAAATATGTACCTGAATACTATTTCAATAGTCAGCGCGATGCTTTTTAGAAGGAGTGAACAGGGCGCTAATTAAAGCTTTTTCCCATCACAACACGTCGCAGCACCGCGCACAACTATACACACTAGCAGCCTTTAGCCTTTAAAGAGGTTTGGGCGTTGTCCTGATGATAATCTCACCTCACGCTAAGCCCTGCCATTTATTAGAAGACTCGCAATCGACTCTGCGGAGAAACTTGAACCCATGCTACTTGAGTTAGGATTCAGTACTTTCTTCGCCGCTGTTGTCGTCGTCAGGCTTTTCCTCGTAGTCTTCTTCTCCTTCGGCACCTTCAGCGCCTTCGTAATCGACGTAGATGTCGTCCTCTTCTCCATCACTGCTGAGCTCGCCGTGGCGTCCTTCGTAGATTGCATCCGCTAGGCGACCGATGACAAGCTTGATGGAACGAATGGCGTCGTCGTTGGCCGGGATCGGGATATCAACGACATCAGGGTCGCAATTTGTGTCAAGCAACGACACAATAGGAATACCAAGTTTTTGGCACTCTTGGACAGCGTTGTACTCACGCCGCTGATCAACGATGACTACAATGTCTGGAACCCTTGGCATCAGCTTAATGCCACCTAGATATTTCTGAAGCTTTTCCAGCTCACGCCGCAAAACAGCTGCTTCTTTCTTGGGCAGCAAGTCAAGCGCTCCAGTTTCTTGACGGCGCTCCAGCTCTTTGAGGCGATCGACACGAGTTTTGATGGTCGCCCAGTTAGTTAGCATTCCCCCCAACCAGCGCTGGTTGACGTAGTATGAACCGCATCGCGCTGCTTCTTGGGCAACAATACCTGCAGCTTGACGCTTAGTTCCTACAAACAAAACACGACGGCCTTTTTCAGAGGCATCGCGCATGTAGCTGTAAGCTTCTTCAATCAATTCTGCCGTCTGAACGAGGTCAATGATGTGAACCCCATTTCGAGACGTATAGATATAAGGATCCATCTTTGGATTCCAGCGTCGGGTCTGGTGACCAAAGTGAACTCCTGACTCAAGCAACTGAGCCAAGGATACAACGGGCATAAATTTTCTCCTTTCCGGGTTTATCCTCCATTCGGCTGCATCAAGTCTGGTTTTGATTCAAGTCTGCGAAAAAAACTGAATCGGGCGATCGCCCTTTTTTCGTTTTGTTCTCAGAGTTGGTACCCAGAAAAGACACCCGAAATTCCGAATGTGCGAAATTTGACAACCCTCCAAGGATAACACGAGAGAAGTTCAGCTTTCCTAGCTAGCAAAAGTTTTTCCAGAGGTGAGAAGCTATGCGACACTCCGCTGACTGTTTTTTTGCAAGCGAGAGCAACCTGTCGATCATGCTTGCTTGCTAGTCTTCTAAACCAAGGTGACTAAAATCGTTTTAGCGCAACTAAAAACTCGCAGAGTTGCTTGCCATTGATTATTTGGCGTTGCACATTCGAAGAATGATTTTGGTAGGGGCATCGCAATGCGATGCCCCTACAGCAGGTCATCCATGAGTTGAATCTTTCCGCATCATTCCATGCTGTGCAACGCCGATTATTTTTTGCTCTTGAAGTCGTTTCCTTTGTTGGTAGAGGGTCGTTTTCTTTGGGAGAAAGCGTGAGGGTCTGCTTGGATTGTATCTACAAATTTTTCGTCTAACTCATCAGGTTCATCTTCTGTCTCATCTTCAGAGTTCTCTAAATCTTCTAGATCATTGAGCTTAGTCGTCGATTCGTTCACGGGGAATCGGTCTAAGAGCATTGTTGCCTGCCGCGCCGTTGTATAAAGGCTGGGCGGAAGATGGGGGACGTGGGGGATCTGAGACAAGAAATCGAGAGTGCGCCGTAAGATACGAACGATGTCACCTTCATCTAGAGACGTGTTGCTGCACAGCGTTGACCATTCTTCGCCGAGAGCCCACTGCTCGACTAAGCTAATCCATTCATATTCCAGCCAAATTGGAAACGCAATTTGGTAGCGATGCTGAATCTGAAAGAGGTGGCGTCGCAGGGGACGAATCGAGTTGAGCGTCAAGTCAATAGCTGGAGAAGGCTCGTAGTAAGTCCACAGTTCTGGGCGGGATACCTCTGTCACCATCGCCGCACAGACAGCGGCAAACTGTTGAGGCTCCAAATCCTCAAACTCCCCTGAAGTAATGGCGATCGCCAGCCATAACTCGTTGTCGCCTCGAATCGCAGCAGCAATGCGTCCGAGACTTGTGGGTTCGACTCCATTCATGCAGTTGAAGTGCTGCAAGATAGCGATGAGATTCAAGAATTCATGCCAGTAGCGCTGAGATTTTTTCCCGAGCTTCGACTTGCGATCCTCTAGTTCTAGCTCTAGCCTGTCGATACGCCGGATGCGTTTGAGCAGCTTTTTCGGATCTCCCCAGTCTCGGGCAGGATGCAGTCCTAGCTTTTTCTCGGTGACTGCAACCTTCGCGGCTTGTTCTTCAACTTCGGGAGGCGTTGGAGGCGGAGGTAGCTCTGGAATCTGGTTGGCGATCGCCCCTGTATCGTCGCTGCCAGGATAAATGTGTCCTGGTTTGGGTGCAGGTTCGGTTGGAACGTTAAGCTTCTCGACACTCTCAAGACGAGACATCTCGGCATATAGCTCAGAAACATCGATCGCCGTCACAACATACCAACGGTTGTCTGAACCCAGAGTAATCAGCAAGGGAGCTTGTCCAGGCCCAGGAACCTTCGCCACTAAGACTGCCGGAAGAGGAGGATTCCCCTTACCCTGCTTTCCTTTGAGACTCAGCAAGGTTCCGGACAACGCAAAAGAGATAGCGAGGGCATTTTCTCGATTTTGAGTCTCCCGTGCCTGCTGCTGAAGAGTTTTAAGCAGACGCCGCTCTTCCTTTAGGCGACCCGTCAGCTTCTCAAAGTTTGCAAGAACGTCGTAATCTTCTACATGAGCGACCTGGGCAACGAGGTGCTCGATATCGGCTTCTAGCTGGGCGATCGCCTTTTCCTGCGGAACCAGATGTAGCGTCGCTAGGTACTGCCCAAAGCTGTGTTCGATGAGATCTCTTGCTTCTTCCAGCGTGTGAATCTGCAAGAGATTGAGCACCATGCTGTAGCTTGGCGTGAATTGACTGATCAACGGATCAGGCCCGGACACAGCCAGATAGGCCGCTTCTGGTGCCCCTTCAAAGCGAGTTTGAACCGTGACCACATGACCCATATCGTCCATGCCTCGTCGTCCTGCTCGCCCTGCCATTTGCAAGAATTCTGAGCCGTTGAGCAGTCGATGACCCTGATCCGTTCGTTTCGACAAACTTGAAATGACTGTGGTACGTGCTGGCATATTGATTCCAGCCGCTAAGGTTTCAGTTGCAAAGACGACCTTAATCAACCCCTGCTGGAAGAGTTCTTCTACAAAGGCTTTCCAGGCAGGCAAAATGCCTGCATGGTGAGCCGCAATGCCACGATAGAGCGGTTCAACCTGGTCGGCACGAGCCGCTTCAGGGCTGCGCTCCAGAAAAGCATCAATTTGTTCCTTAAGCGCCATCGATTCGGTACGGCTGACGAGTGCTAACCCTCCAGCCTCTTCGACCGCGCGATCGCATCCCCGCCGACTGAAAATGAAGTAAATCGCAGGCAGCATATCTCGCTTGCGGAGGTGATGCAGCACCGTGTGAATGCTGGCGGCTTTTTCTCTTCCTCGCTGTTTTCCTCGTCGCTTTAGCTTGGGATTAAGTGCAGTTCCCTTTTGGTTAAGCAGCGGATGCAATCCTTCAGGGTTACAAAAATGATACCGCAGCGGAATCGGGCGATAGTCGGAATAAACCAGCCGCGTCGGGCCATGCACGCTTTGAATCCAGTCGGTGAGCTGTTCACTGTTGGCCACTGTTGCAGACAGCGCCACAAGCTGAATCTCCGGCGGAGCATAGATGATCGACTCTTCCCAGACTGTCCCTCGCTGGGCATCGTTCATATAATGGCACTCGTCCAAAACGACGGCTTCCACCCGTTCTAAAGACGTGCCCACTTGTCCAATGCTCGTACCGTAGAGCATGTTGCGAAAGATCTCAGTGGTCATGACCAAGATCGGGGCATCTCGATTCACCGACATATCGCCAGTGAGCAGCCCAACGTGTTCGGCTCCAAACTGCTCTCGGAAGTCTCGCAACTTCTGGTTAGACAGAGCTTTGAGCGGCGTTGTGTAAAACACTCGATTGCCTCGGGCGAGGGCCCGATAAATCGCATATTCGCCCACTAAGGTTTTGCCTGAACCTGTGGGTGCGCAGACTACAACAGATTGTCCTGCCTCTAGAGCTGCGATCGCCTCTTTCTGAAAATCGTCAAGCTCAAATGGAAAAATTCGCCGTAGCGCATTTTCCATTTCTGGGGTTACAGAACGGGCAGAAGTAGGAACAGAAGAATCAGTTGTCGGTGAATTCACATGAAAACCATCGGGCTAGAAGTATTTGCAAGCTGAGTCAAAGGATCAAACGTTTTGCTAATCATGATGAGATCAAGTTGCACCCTTTTTGATCGCAAAGAACAAACTTATAGTTACTAGGGTACTAGACGTTCTAATGTTCTACACCAGTTGAGCAAAGCGAAATTTCTCGGCATCAAGACAAGCCAGAAGGAAAGATCGGGATTTTTGTCACAGAAGTTGGATTTTCGCTGGCATCTTGAGCATAGGTATGAAGCAGGTTCAAGAAGCGCTGAAAATCGAAACTGCGCGGATCACGGCGATTTCCAGCACGATCGACGCTTCGATGAGTTGTGATGCGATTGGCTGGAACCGGAAGTCTTGCCACAATCCAGGCTAGAGATTGATATTGAGCAGCTGTGTAGCCGCTATGGCCACTCTGATTTCCCCTCCCATCGCTAGGAGACTCAAGGGATGTATGGTAAGCGAAGTTGTTGACCGATGGGGGAAATTCGGGATGGGTTCGGACGGTTTCCGCGCCGTTTGGCCCCTCAAAAACAGAGTTTCCTGCCCCAAATGCACGCATCTGAGGATGCACAATATGAACGATAGTTCCATCTCGCTTAATTAGGCTGTGATAGCTCACCTGATCGGCATCGCGGGGATGATTTCGCTGAAACAAGTTAATAGCACTGCTGGCTGAACCTACCGTTTCATGAACCACAACGATAGGGGCATTGTTGACCTCATTGCCATATATGTCTGTGAGATAGCGCGGGCCGTAATTACTGGGATGAGCGGGAGCTAACTCTTCACGAGGCATGTAGGAAGAGACCGACACATTGCCAACATATCGAGCCGGAGCGATACCTATGGACGCTAAATCTGTCTGGTTCTGCCCTCCACCTTGAGCCAGATCGAGGCTGTTGTCTTGAACGGCAACCGATTGGTTGCCGATAGGTGGAATAGGCCGTCCAAAAGCCACTGGTGACAGAGACGTTAATTCTGTGGCCGTAAGCGGATGCTGAACTGAGTCAGTAGCATTAGCTTGCTCAGCAGAATGGAAGCTTAGGGCGATCGCCAACGCCACAACTCCCAATGCTAAAAGCTGCCAAGTCACAGTCCAGAAAATTTGCTTTAACTTTTCCATAGCAAAGAGATCATCGTTTACTCAATCAACCTTCTTCAGAATATTGCCCAAATATGTAAAACAACGTCATTTCAAAACTAAAAACTTATTGAGAGTCACAGCTTTTCATTATTGTACTGATACTTAAGCAAGATACCTCCCAACTGCGTCTACAACCCTATCCCAAAAAATCTCTAGTGGTAAAAAATCTGTGCAGGGGTGCTATTTTATGGACAATATTTTTACACCCTCAAAACTACTGAAGAAGAACAGATTGAGACGGGCATTTGAAAAACAAATGTATGATTCTGAAACTAAAATAGCCGATTTTATAGCTACAGCCATTAGCCTTAGGACGTTTTTGTAGCCGCGCGGCGCGCGGCTACAAAAACGTCTATGTCCTAAATAAGCTGATTACAGCTATAGAACTAGCAGCTATGGTTT
>JGI12210J13797_11038753_pt1 | contig 20436 bp, 17 predicted proteins | sample ElkSlonscriptome_3_FD_13797 | JGI IMG/M metagenome (IMG submission 13797)
CGCACATTGAAAAACAAAATTGCCATAGCAATGGCAAACTGAGCTAAGCACAATTCTATTTGTTAGGTGGACGTGCTTTGTTGAATCCATTTGGATTCGAGTTGATGGTAAAAAGGCTTTCTCAAGATGTTGGGAAAGCCTTTTTTAGTGCTGTCGAATACCTTCCCGCCTAAATTTTAAGCCTCTTAGTGCTTTTGGGTTAATATCCATTTTCTCAAGCTTTTTCCAGTTGATCTGTGCTTCATCGCACCCACGCTGTTCATCGGCGCAAAGATTGAGCTAAGCATAGGTCAGGAAAAATGTGGCACCCGGATCGTTTGGTTTTGATTCTAGTCCAGTTTAGTATTCAAATGCCGCATTGTACCACTGTCCTCGGTTAAGGAATTCATTACCGTACTTACGTTATTCTTTGTACCGCTCTTCATAATAATCGGCAACCTCCATAGCAGCCATCTGATCTTTCTCCGCAAGTGAGGACATCAATTGGTTGATCCGATAAACCGTAATCGGGAATCTCGAAATGCATAGGTGAAGAAAAGCTGTTGGTATCGAAACCAATCAAGGCCAAAGAGTGTGAGAGCTCAGACTCAATCTGCTCTACAGTCTTTCCGAGGCAAACCACTTCAAATTCGCGGCGATAGGAACCATCCAGCAGAACAAATGACAAAAGGTTCAGCTCCAAACAGAGCATGTACCGCTCATCGCCCAATTCAGGCCACCGACCGAATATCCTTCGATTTAAGGGGTCATAACCCATATTGGTGTGGCTATCGTCTTTTTTTGGGGAACTTAAGTTCGGTTGAACTTTCCTAAAACTGTGCCAGCTCATATAGTCACTGATCGGTTTGGTTGTATGGTATAAGTGCAATACATCAGAATGAAATAGAGTATTCAAAAATGGAGGTAGGCACACCCTGTCAAAACACCTTGCCTTGGTAAATTCTCACAACATTAGCGGAACTTTTGAAGAAAGATATTGTTCCTGATTTTATGAAATTCAGACTTTATATACTCTTGATCGTCCTTCTGAGCGCGTGCAATCCATTTATCACAAAACACGATGTCTACGAAGACCAAGCCAGCCTCGAGAAGGACGAACCCGTTCATTTGAAGAATTCGTTGGAATGGTGGTATTTCACGGGCCACTTGGACGGTGAGGATGGAAACACTTACGGAATTGAATACGTTTTTTTCCACTTTACCAATTTCGGTGGAAAGAGCAACTACATGATCAACTTTGCCTTGAGCAATCCCCAAACAGAAGAGTTTTATTTCGACTATGACTTCTTTGGATCGCGAAAAACACCGGAAGCCGGTGTGCTTCCGCTCAATTTGGTAAAAGGGCCTTATTCTTTAAAAGGCCAAAGTGGAAATTATGCCCTCGATGCCTCTATGCAAAACCACCCCATAAAAATTGATTTGAACACAAAGCCACTGAGAGATGCGGTCTTTCAGGACGGAACGGGATACGAAAACTATGGCGACCTTACTTCGGCGGGGTACTTTTCCTATCCACGTCTTGAGACGGTAGGTGAAATTGTAGTAGAGGGACAGACGATAAAAGTGAGCGGTGAGTTGTGGTACGACAGGCAGTGGAATTGCGGTAGCGACCTCATCAATGGAAAAGTAAGCTGGGACTGGATGTCGATACAGTTTGATGACCGGATGGAGGAACTGATGGTGTACAGGGTCGAAGACCGTAAAAAAGATGTGGAAGTTTTCGGCGGAAGCTTTCACGATGCATCTGGAAAAATTACAGAGCTCAAGGACGGAGACATTCAACTCACACCGATGGAGTTTTGGACCAGCCCTGACACAAAGAGAAAATATCCCTATAAATGGAGGGTGGTTGTGCCCGGTCAGGCGCTCGACCTGGAAGTAGAAGCCAGCTTTCCTCATCAAGAATTGATACTGAGCAGGATGGGCTTCAAGCTCCCATATTGGGAAGGCATGTGTGACGTGACGGGTCAAAAGAGAGGTGAACCAACCACAGGCGATGCTTATCTGGAGATGACCAATCGGCCAAAAAAATAGGTTAGCCGGCTCGTCTCCTTTTGAATGCCCTGACTACTCAATTTGACCCCTTAAGATGAAGTGGTTTGATCTTTCTAAATAAGGACGTAATTTCACCTACTTTACGCCGTATTTTGAAACGCTTCCCTTCTATTCCTCTGGGCATTCTGAGTTGTTTTTTTCTTTTGACTTTAGTCAAAGGACAGACAGCTGATCTCGATAGTTTAAAAGCGACTTACGAAAATCAAACCCTTCCTGACTCTACTCGATTTTCAGCGCTGCAAAAACTCACTTTCCGACTGATTTTCAGGGATGGAGATTTGGCAAAGCAGAGTATACTCGAGGGCCTGAGAAGATTGGAGAGAACAGAAGGCAAGCGGCGTACTTACTACGATCTATATCAAAACCTCGGTATATATTACGATGTCTACCAAGAAATGGATAGTGCCCTCTTCATCTTTACTGCCATCCTGGAAGAGAGCAAAATTCAAAATTGGGAAGATCTCGAGCAGCGATCCTACAATAACCTGGGGATGAATAGCCTTAACTCCTCCAAATACGGGGAAGCAATTGAATATTTTTCGAACGCGCTAGATTTGGCGAAAGCTGACTCCGACGCCTCTGAGACAAATTATGTCAAATACATCTCAAACTTGGGCCTGGCCAATCAAGAGCTCGAACTATACGATCAGGCCATAAAATACCACCTCGAAGCTCTTGCTATCCGTCAAAGAATGGAAGATGCCAACGGCATGTCAATTTCTCATGGAAATCTAGGCATCTGCTACCGACAATTGGAGGAATTTGACAAAGCTGTAATCCATTTTAAGACAGCCGTTGAAAATGCCCAAGTCGCTGGAAACCGAAGCCAGTATCACCGATTACACGACAATTTGGGCAGCCTCTACCTCGGATTGAATGATTATCCCAAGGCATTGGAGATGTTTTCCACTGCACTCGAAACCAGCGATGGAGTGACCCTTGACCCTAAATTAAAATTGAGCATCTTCAGCAATATGACTTCTGCCTACGTCGACCTTGGTAAGCTCGATACAGCGGAAGCCTATGGAAAACTTGGTCTGCAAGAGCTGGAAAGCTACCCCGAACTGAAGAACTACGGACTGGCATTGTACGATGCACTATCCGGGCTGTACTTCAAAAGAGGTGATTTTGAAAAGGGCAATAGCTATCTCGAAGAATTTTGGACGATAACCAAAGAGGTATACAATACTGAAAATGCTGAACTCCTTACTGATCTTCAGGTACAATACGATTTGGAAAAGAAGGAGAATAAAATAGCGCTTCAAGAATCAAAACTTCAGGAACAAAACGCCATTCTCCAACGAAACTATTTTGCCTTTGCGGCAATTACCTTGTTGATCATTCTGATGGTTGCGGCATTTTTTTACGCCCGAAAGCAGCACCGGCGCGAACAGGAGCTCCTTTTACGGGATCGAGAACTGAGGGTAAAAGAAGCCTATCTACAAGCCACAACGCAATCGCAAGAGCAAGAGCGCAGACGCATCGCTCAGGATCTTCACGACGGCTTCGGGCAATTTATTTCGGCATTAAGAATCTACATCTCCCAGCTGAAAACTGCCGAACCCAACGACCATTCGATCACCGAAATGGCCGAGCGGTCTGATACCATCCTTAACGAAATGTCAAAAGAGATCAGCTCGACGGTAAATGATTTAATGCCAACCATCCTTGTAAAACACGGTGTCAAAGCTGCTTTGCGTGACTTGGCGGAAAGACTAAATAATGCAGGAAGTACTACTGTCTCTGTAGAAGGAGGTAGCGAGCGCTACGACGAGCTGATCGAAATCAATCTTTACCGAATAGGTCAGGAGTGGACTAACAATGTAGTAAAGTATGCACGTGCAAGCCGGATTCAAATTTCTCTAAAACAGTCTTCTCGACTGCTCGAAATGATGATCAAAGACGACGGAAAAGTTTTCGACACATCCAGACTCCAAACGAGTGATAGAAACGGATGGACAAACATCCAAACCCGAGTGGGACTTCTCGGCGGGAAGGTGGAAATTGAATCTTCGAAAAATGTGAAAGGAACCGTATTTTTGGTTCATATTCCATTGTCTTCAAATGAAGACCATAAAACCTCAATTAGATGAAGATTCTCTTGGTGGATGATCACCAAATTCTCCTTGATGGATTGGCTTTTTTGCTCGGCCGCGACGAAACGATCAATGAGGTGAAAGCCGTCACTTCTATTGAGATGGCTTGGAAAGTCTTAGAGGAATACCGACCTAACATAGTGGTGTCCGATATCTCTATCCCGGGCGAAGGTGGAATAGCTTTTGTAAAACAACTCAAAGTGAAGCATGCGAATCTCAAGGTGATATTCCTAAGCATGCACGAAGAACCCTATTTGGTGAGGGACGCATTGGCCACGGGTGCAGAAGGCTACGTATTGAAAAAAAACGCCCATGCGGAACTCCTCAGCGCCATCAATGAAGTATCAAATAACAGACTGTTCTTCAGCCCGGAGATTCAAAAAATACTGGTGCGGAGATTACAATTTCCCGATGACGAAAAACTTTTGACCGCCCGCGAGAAAGAAGTGCTACAACTCATTTTTGATGATCACAGCAATAAGGAAATAAGCGATAGACTGAATATTTCGGAGCGCACGGTGGAAGCTCACCGCAGAAATATTTACGAAAAGACAAAGACCAACACACTGGTTGGTCTTTTGAGGTTTGCCTTGGAAAATGGACTAGTGATTGGTTAACGTTAATCTTCGGTCATAGCCTTAAAATTCTTGATTCCTGCGGTCATCATCTCGTCGATGGAGGAAGTAGCCACAGACACATATTGATCATGGTCGCACTGGGCAAAGTGAGAGGTCACCGTTTTCTGGTCTCCAGAGACCATCACTAAAGTCGAATAGGCCGACTTTTGAAACATATCTACCTCCGCCTTGGTGGTTTCTTTGATTTTTTTGTCGGCAAAAACACCTTCAAAAGAGACAGGCTTTTTCAAGCTCACTTTTGCATCAAAAAACGGATTGTTTCCTATGTCTTTTCCAGAAATGAACCTGACCTGAGATTCCAGCATGTAAGCGTCTCCGGCAGCTGCGAATCCCTTGGCAAAAGATGTTAAGGAAGTTTGCTCGTTGGTTTTTCCCGTATTCATAAAAGTTTCCAATCGGTAATTGATGTCTGCCTTCACAGAGGAGCTGCTCTTCCATCTGGATGAGTTCGCATCAAGTGTAACAAAGGGGAAAATAAAGTTAACATCGGCCACGTAAACGTTTTCGAGTTCCTTCGAAATCTGCGGAGCTTTGTCAGAGAAGGATCCTTTTTCCCGTCCACTCTTTCCTACTCCTTTTACCATGTAGTTGAATCCTTCGGGGGTGACCTGGACGAAACCTTTGGCTTGAGCGTCGGATGAAGCGCCTCCATCTACCATTGACCAGCCTTCGAAAACGTCCAGATTGGCTACCGCATCAGCGGTCACAATCTCGAAGCCCGCATCTTCCAGTTCTTTGGTGTATTTCGCGTAAGCCTCATCAATAATGGCTTGGAAGTCGGGTACGTCAACACCCGATATTTGCACGCCGAGTTTGGTGATCGTCCCCGAGGTGAAGGTGGTTCGGTTGGCTCGATCGTTTTTTGAGCCAGAAGAACGCGCCTCGGCTTCTTCATAAACTTCAAAGAGTGCTTTAAAGCTGTTGATATAGACTTTTTTTGGTGCTTTTCGGTGCTGCTTCTTTTTGTTGTAGCTGTGAATTTTCAGACTCTTTTGCGGAATGACCGGCTCTGAAACGATGCTTGCCAACAGTACGGCACCGATGAGAAATACGCTCTTCATATTGATATTAATTTTGAAGCAAATATCAATTATCGAAGTATGCGAGGGTATCGCGACTTACACTTGTTTTCGTCTAAGTGGTAGCACGGAGAAAATTCCGACCCGCAACTGCGGATCGGAATTTCTGAGACAATTTCTAAAATCCTTCTACAGGAGGACCGCCGGCCGACACAACCGCTTTATTCAACTCAGCGGCTCGCTTTTCGAGATTTTCAAGGGCGGGCTTTAATTCATCCATTTCTTTTTCAACCAATTTCATAAGTTCCACCGACTGTCCGGTAGGTCCGTAAGTTGAATTACCCATGGTCGCATACAAGTTCCACATGCGGTCTCCAAGAGTAGATGATACCTTTTCGCCAATCTTATTTTTTGAAGGGCTACCCTCTACCCTCTTTTTAAAGTCGTAAAAATCATCGCGCAACGCTCGGTAGTCGGCCGATAGATCGTTTTCTCCATCGCGCACATAGGCTAGCGAAACGCTGAGTGATTTGAGTTGATCTTCCAGATTCTTACGTTCTCGGTTGAGGTAAGACTGCTCGGTTACCAAAGCCTCGTAATCTCTCCAGAACTTATCTCTTTGATCGGCCAGTGGGTTATCCAGTGCTCCACCGTCACGCAGCGGAACCAGTTCGAAAGACCGGTAGTCACTGAGCACGGTCAGACCCTCTGATGTTTCCTTAACCAACCTAACCTGATAATTGCCCGGCGCCGCGAAAAGGCCTGAGCGATCACTCACCTTCTCCTCTCCTGTTTTGACCACAGTTGAAGGTGGGTATTGCATATCCCACGTGGTACGATGAAAGCCTTTTGAGGTCTCCCCTTTCACTCTTCTGATCAAATTGCCATCTGCATCGGCTACTTCAAGCCAGACTCTAACGGGCATTTCGGTCATCTCTGCATCGAGCGCATCGTAGCCCGGAAATGGCACGTCTTCGCCTTCTTTATTGAGGTCTTTTTCGGACTCAGTCCGTTCGTCTTTTGCGGTCTTATAGCCATCGGCCAAATGGTAAGTGAATACCGCTCCGAAAGGTGGATTTTTTGCGACATAATGCGCGGCCCCTTGTGATCCTTTTCCTTTGCTAAACGAAAGATCTGGCCTGGGAATATACCACCACGCCTTGCGTGTCGAAAAGAGTTTGCCTTCCTCTTCCATGGCCTCTTCGCTCAATTCGCGAAAGACGCTCATGTCATCAAAAACGTAAAAACTACGGCCGAAACTGGCTCCTACTAAGTCGTTTTCTCTTCTTTGGATAGTCAAGTCGCGGAACGAGATCGTCGGAACGCCTCCTTTTATTTTTGTCCATTTTTCACCGCCGTTTACGGAAAAGTAAATCCCAAATTCCGTCCCGATAAAGAGCAAGTCTTTGTTGACGTGATCTTGAACCAGTCTCCATACCGTCGTCTTTTCCGGAAGGGATTCGGTCAGCGATTTCCACGTTTTTCCCTTGTCTGTGCTTTTGAAGAGGTAGGGCTTCAAGTCACCGTGTTTGTGATTGTCCAAAGCTGCATAAACCGTATTGGGATCGAAGAGGTCAACCTTGATATCGTTGACGTAGGAGGTCGATGGAACCTCGGAAATGTTGCTCACCGGAATATTCGTCCAATTTTCTCCCATATCGTCGGTGCGGTGCATCAGTCCGTCGTCGGTTCCTACATAAAGCACGTTTTCGTTGTGAGGGGATTCGGCAATGGAGGTAATCGTGTTGAACGTAGACATCGCGTAGAGGTCCCAGGCATTGTCGTAACTCTGCTTGCGACCCATGATTTCCAACTCGAGGCGATTTTCGTCCTTAGTGAGATCATCACTGAGGGCAGTCCAGTTGTCACCGCGGTCATCGGACATCCACAGTCGGTAAGATCCTGTAAAAATGCGGCTTGGCTTGTGGCTGCTCACCAAAATAGGTGCATCCCAGTTGCTGCGTTCGTGCTTCTCTCCTTCACCGGCGTGAGGCTTTATGTAGACTATTTCGCCCGTACTCATGTCGACACGTGCAAGATTGCCTTGTTGCCATTGCGCGTAGACGATGTCCGGATTACCGGGCTCAGTAGCGGGTTGGTGACCGTCGCCGTAGAGCACCACCTTCCAATCTCCGTTTTGAATACCCGTGTAGTCATCGGTGCGCGAAGGACCGCCTTGCGTATTGTTGTCTTGGGTACCTCCGTAAATGTTGTAGAAGGGTTCCGCATCGTCTACCGCCAATTTGTAATACTGCGTAATGGGCATGTTCGCCATAAAACGCCAGTTTTCACCCAAATCGAATGATTCGTAGATTCCTCCATCGGTACCAAAGAGCAGGTAGTTCGGATCATCGGCTTTAAAGGCCATGGCGTGATTATCGGAGTGCTTGTTCTTTTCGCTCATACGGCGAAAGGTCTTTCCTCCATCTTCGGAAATTTGCACACGCACGTCCATCAGATAGAGTCGACCTTCTTGGTGCGGACTGGCGTAAAGTTCTTGATAGTAATGCGGCCCGGTAGCACCCGAAACCACATCGCTTTGCTTGTTCCACGTGCTTCCGCGATCGGTCGATTTGTAGATGCCTCCCTCCCGCTGATTCAGTTCGATTGCTGCGTAGAGCACATCTGGATTTTGCGGTGAAATGGCCAATCCTATTTTTCCCATGTTCGATGAGGGAAGACCTTCTTTCAGCTGTTCCCAAGTTTCTCCGCCATCGGTACTACGGTGAAGGCCCGTGCCCGGTCCACCGCCCATGTAGGCGGCAATGGTTCGGTGGCGATCCCAGGTGGCCGCATAGACCACATCGGAGTTTCGCGGATCGATGGCAATGTCGGTTACGCCCGTCCATTCGTCATCTCCTAAAGTTTGGTTCCAAGTTTCCCCACCGTCGGTTGTTTTGTAAAATCCGCGCTCTCCGCCTTTGTTCCAAAGCGGTCCTTGCACGGCCACCATGACTACGTCGCTATTGGATGGGTGCACGATGATTTTTGAAATATGCTCCGAATCGGGAAGGCCCATATTCTTCCATTTCTTACCTCCGTCGGTGCTGCGGTAAATACCGTCACCGTAGCTTACGTGACGACCGCCAACGTTTTCACCCGTTCCCAGCCAGATGGTTGAAAGATTATTAGGATCGATGGTGATGCATCCCGTTGAGTATACCGACTGATCGTCGAAGATAGTACTCCAAGTAGTTCCTGCATTCTCCGTTTTCCAGACTCCTCCAGATCCCACGGCCACGTACCACGTACTTTCGTCCTCGGGATGGATGGCGATATCGGCGATACGGCCAGCCATAAAAGCGGGGCCAACGCTGCGCATCTTCAGGCCTTCAAAGTTTTTGGCATCCCAAGGGCCGGTTGGTTTATCTTCTTCTTGTGCCTTCGCGGCAAAGGTGAGCGTGAGGGCCAATAGCCCGAGGAAAATTCTTTTCATAAGGGTTGTGCATTTGAGCAAGCGCAAGGTAATAAAGGTTGGGGTTATGGTGGAGAGCCCTGCGATAAATTGCAAGATGAGAGCTAAGCTAGCGGCAAAACCGAAGTGCTGCTCTATGTAGTGTTAACGACCTACTGAAAGCATGATAAGTCACCAAGTATACAAAGCACAAACGTCCTATTTATCATCAGCTTTCTCGGTGATTTCCTTCTTCTCAACCTCACGGTGCGTGATTGTGCTTACCGGACAGATGTCCTCGCAAATCAGGCAGGCAATGTCGCAGGGTTTGTTGACCGCAATGGTATCAAAATCACTCACGAAGCCTGCCTCGTGGGGGCATATCGCTATACAGGCACCGCAATTGATGCAGGCATTCCAGCCTATGTCAAAGATTACCGGTGTTTTCATACTTTCTTGAATTCACTGTTTGGGCTGAAATAATTACTCATCGTCTTGAAGAGAAGCTCATCTTGTTCTTCGCTTTTTGGTTTTCGAAAGATTTCTCTTTTTATGTCATAGAGTTTCCACATGTGGTGTCCCGTCGCGTCCAGCCAATTGTCTTGGTAGCCTTTCATCGCCTTAGCGGTGAAATCATCGGATGCGGCGAGGTGCTCGACCAAAAAGTGACCTGCCACGCTTCCGCCCGTCAGCGCGGTGTGAATACCGCCTCCCGTTATGGGATTGACATGTCGGGCCGCATCGCCCACCAGTATGATGTGGTCGGCATACTGCGTTTTGAGCGGAGCAGCCAGCGGGACACCCCCGCCCTGCACTTCCAAAAGCTTCGCGCCTTTGAATCGATCGGAGAGAAAAGATTCTTTGATAAACTTATCGAGGTGCTGCTGAGCATTGAGCTTGGTCAGCGGGGCGATGATTCCCAATCCCAGCTCCGCGTATCCGTGCCCTTTCGGGAAAACCCAGGCATAGCCACCGGGGGCGGTTGCGCTACCCGTTATTAACTCCAAGAGACCATTGGTTTCGACACCGTCCACGACAATTTGCAAGCAACTTGCCAATTCAGTGAGCTTGATGTGCGTTTGGAGACCTGCCCATTTTCCCACCTGCGAGCGCACGCCATCAGCGCCCACAATTACCTTGGTCTTTACTGTTATTTCCTCATTGTAGTGGCGAATTTTAACCAGTGCCCGATTGTTTTCCAAGCTGTGACCAATGGCTTCGGCCTTTAGCCAAGCCTCAGCACCTGCCTTTTCGGCTTGCGTAAGAAGGTAGCGATCAAATCGTCTGCGGTCTACCACATATCCGAGAGGATCTTTATCCTCAGCGTAGGTTTCGGGCTTCAAGTGTCGGTAGTCTATGGTGGTATTGCCTCCTTTTCCATCCATAACTCTGAAACCGTAAACGGATTCGTGGATGAACTCCGTGTCGGGAGTCACCTCATTTTCTAAGAGCGCATGTCGGCTTACGGCACCGCTGCATTGGATGGGCGTTCCCAGCTCTTGTCGCTTATCGACAATGAGGGTTCTCACTCCAGCTTTCGCCAAAATGCGGGCCACCCTGGTTCCGGCAGGACCGGCACCTACAATCACTACATCGGTTTCCTTCAATTGGTTAGTTTAGATTCACAACAAGACGAGGCCACATATGTTGGCACGTCAGGCGTAAAGAAATGACACAAATTGTTCCATAAGACAAATTGGATTGGCTCACCCCTAGCATTTCTCCAAACGCTACGCAGGTTGCAAATCCTACATGGCACGGGGTATCATGTAGCGATCTAATTGGGTACTTCCAAGTGTATATGAATTACTTCCGGAGATTACTTCTGAATGAAGCTATGCGATTCATGTCGCGGCAAAATTCATCTGATTAAAATCGGATTTTTCCTAAGCTTGTCTTACCAACCTACTGCCCTTCCATCAACAAGGGTCAGGCGTACAATCGGAATTGATGCAGCTTTCGATTCTCCCCGCGTTCACTCCTTTGGTAATCTCAATGCTAATCGACGTTTGTCCCGCCCTTCGTGGCGAGCAGTACTCCAACTTGTAGTAACTGTTTACCTCAGCGTTCAACTCGTTGGCGATGCTCTCGAATGTCGGGGTGAGGTCGGTGAAGTTTTCGGCATCGAAATAGCCACTGTAACCCAAAATGTCCAATACATCGTCATCCGCAGATTGACCCACACCGATGGTGTAAACGTCTATCTTGTTAACGTCTTCTTCCAGGCCGTCTACCGCCATCTCAGCCTCTTCTCTGGTTTTTAGACCGGCAAAGTCTTCTCCATCTGTAAAAACCACCATGGCGCCTACATCTATAAGCTTGGGAGAATTTGATACCCTGTTTTTAATAATCGACGCTCCTGAGACGAATGCTCCGTAGAGGTTTGTGGAATTGTCGCGGGTCAGGTCAGCGCTGATATTATCTATGGAGGTAAGCAATAGCTGTCCATCGGTAGTGAAGCCTTGGAGCTGCACCAAGGAAGGGTCACCATCAAAATAATAAAGGGACACGAAGGTCTCTCCAACTTCCGAATTGTTCTCTACGAGAATGGAGTTGACAAAGGCGCTCATGGCTTCCTTCACTTCGGGCAAGTCATCGCTCTCAGTGATGCTTTCGCTCAAATCGGCTACGAGCACGATGTGGTAGCCGAAGCTCTGCGGATCGGGTAGCAACTCGTTTTCGCTTTCAAAGCCGATCACCTGATCGTTGTCTTTCACCTCAACATCGTCTATTGTCAGGTTGGTCACCGGACCAAAGCCATTGTCTACTTTGAAAAAGACGGAGTACTTGGATTGGGGTGTTGCCAATTCGTGATTGAGGAAAGTAATGTTGAGGCCATTATCGAAAACAGAAGGCTCTACTGCACAAAAAGGCTGCGGACAAGTGGGCTCAGAGCGTCGGTTATCATCCGAATCATCATCCTTATTACAGCCGCTGATGACCAAGAGAGTGAAGAACACAAAAAATATAAGAGGGGTTTTCATGGTTTTTCCTTTCAGAATATAGCGTAAAGGTAGGCTACGCATGCTCCCGTCTGAGCCCACAGACATCTACTTGCTCACAACGCAGCGTTGATGGATACAGGGTCGCCCACATGCAGCGCGGTCCGTATCACACAGGTCGCAGCCCGATACGTGTAGACCGCAATCGAGGCTTGAATGCCCGGTGCAGTGCCTCTCGGCAAAAGTCACTTCTTCAATTGAGCTATCGGGTGAACCTCCACTATACATGACGGGCTCTTGTCGAGGCCACTTTTAATCGGATAGAGTCGGTGTATGCATCGTAATAGGATGAATTGATTCAAATGAATCAAGTCCTTTCATAGAAAAATTGATTTTTTTCGGCCGCGTATCTTTGCCAATCTGCCATAGAAAACTTGAAGATTCGGCGTAACTATCTACCTTTGTCGCAGATGAAAATACCACTCGTGAGACAAACAATCCGAGCACAATTTGGCAAATCGCATCTATTTTTCCGGCAGGTCGGAAGAAGGCATTTTTCCATAGCTCGAACGTTTTTCATCCTTGTCATTTTATTCTTTGTGAACGCCTGCGACAGGTGTGGCAATCCCGAGCCTCCGTTTCCTGCGTTCAAGTTTGTCCTTGTCGATGACTCCACCGGGCTATCGCTGATCGGAACTGATAGGCTCTACCACCCGGATACCATCAATAACTTGAACAGAAATGGGGTCCGAGTGTCATCTACCCGGGACACCTTGCTATTCTTCAACTTTGGAAATGCCTCTACCGGAGCCAATTACATTTTAGCACTGGATTCCGTTACTAGTGACACCGTTCAGGTGAGATTCACGGTAAATCAAGGGAGGTGTTACACTTTTAAAGACCTGAAAGAGTTCAGGTACAACGGTGAGCTTATTCTACCCGAGAATCAACTTTATCGGGTTGTTTTGGATCGTTAGAATAGTATTCAGAGCTATTGGTGAACTGCAAAAATCGAAATCTTTCAATCTCATGGATGCCACGGAAACCGAACGAATGGCAGGCAGTTTGGATTTGATGGAGGTTGATTGGCGATATGTGTCAGCGCAACATTAAACTCCGACAACTACTCGTTTCTCATCTTCATTTCTTTTGCAAGCGTGATGAAACAAGAAAACGTAGCCTTGGCTCCCTGAATGACTTCTTCTTTTGCGAATTGGTCTGCATCCATTGCGTTCATATCCGTTTTGAAAAGTTGAAAAACTTCCGTTGAACAGGCGTTGGGCGCATAGTATTCAGGGGCTGACTTGTGCCAATCTTGAATGGTTTCGCGAAGTTTTTTGCCAATAAATGAACGCCCCATGTTTGACCCTAAGACTACGTAGAGGGCGCCGTAAGCATTTTCATTGGAATGCAGGAAATGAGACGTGGCGGTAAAGGTGCCTGAATGATTCGGTAAGTCTTTCAGGTCGCTTTCCAAAGCCATCAAGGTGTATCTCTCTTCTGTCAGGTACTTTTTTACAAGGGTATCATTTTCAAAATGTTCCAATTGGGTCATCACCGAAAGGTTTCCTTTAGAAAGCAAAGTCAAATGTTTGGTGTATTCCAATTTATCCACGTTAGCCTTGAAGAGCTCTGCAGAGTTCATTTCGACCTCCAGCGCATTGTGCAGCCGGAGGGTTTCAGATTTGAGCAATTCGGTAAGGCTGCTTTTGCTCTTGCCGAGGTTTGACTTATCCTGCACGTGCATCGCGAAATTCGTTTAATGCGGCCCAGAGCTCGTCGGCCCGAACAGGTTTGGGGAAGTAAAGGTCAAATCCTGCATCCAGGCATTTCTTTTTCCATTCAGAACCCGCAAATGCCGTAACCGCAGCAGTGACGGCCTTCAATCCTTTTTTCTTCACCGCTTCCAATACCCCGAATCCATCGATATTGGGATCGGCCAAATTCAAGTCAATGAGGATAAAATCGTAATCATCCGACTGGGCCAATTCTATACCTTTAAAGCCGTTCTCTTCGGTCACCACCGTGGCATATTTTGCCATCGACTTTTCTATAATCAGTCGGTTTACATAGTTATCTTCAATATAGAGTATCTTCATCACGTGTTTCTATCGGTATGTTTACGGTAAATTTTGTTCCTTGATCGGGCTTACTTTGAAGTTCTAATGTTCCTTGCAGGAATTTGACATAGCTCTTCACAATGTAGAGGCCTAAACCACTTCCCTGATCCATACGGTCCGTAATTCTCTTGCCCATAAAAAAGGGTTCAAAAATCATGTTCTGCTCGTCTTCGGGTATTCCCGGACCGTCATCTTCAACCGAAATACGCAGTGTTCTCTTTCCCGAAAGAGACAAGTATCTGGCATTTACTTGAATGTTCACCGACTCACCTCCGTATTGAGCGGCATTGTTAACCAAATTGAGAATAATCTGCTCTTTAATGATCGGGTTGGATATCAGTGTTTCTCTGCTATTGTGTACCGCCCATTCAAGAGTTTTATTTTCCAGTCGCAATTTTTCCTTTACGGGTTTTAGCATGGTCTCAAAGAACTCTGTGATCACCACTTTTCCTGCGGAGGTTTTATCGGCTTTAATTTCAGTCAGGTCGAGTTTCATCAATCTGGTGAAGGTGCGGAGCATACGCAAGCTGCTATCGCGAATCAGACCCGCGTAATTTTTCATATCCTCACTAGCCTCCGGGTCGCCCTCTATGAGATCGGATAACCCTATAATACCGTTAAGCGGCGTTCGCATTTCATGATTCATATTGCTCATGACGATCTCCTTCAGCTCATTCACCCGCTTGGCCTCATCGACGATTTGTTCCATCTTTGAGAACTCACCTTGCATCTTCTCCAAGTCATTTTTCAGCTTCTTAATCTCACTTTTCCTTCGAAAGGAACGAAATGCCTCGGAGTACCCTTTTTTATCGTGTACCTCACTTACTATCAGTGCTTCTTTCACTTCAATGGCATCCGTTAAATCTGATAAGAACTTTTTATCCTCCTGATTCCACGGGATTGACTTCCCTGCAACCGTCTCTTGCCAGAGCTCAAAGCTCTTTCTAGGATTCAGGTTGTGCCTGCCCGACTTCTCATAGGTCTTGGTAGGATTTCCGGCCCAATTGTACACTTCCTTTTTTTCGGGTCGGTAAAAAAAGATAAAGTTGTCCTCAGTCAATCCTGCATTGATCATAGCCACACCCCCAATCGCAGTGTCTTCCAAAGATTCTCCGTGTCCGAAATTATCGTCAGTAAGCAAAAACTCCCCTTCATCAGCGCTTTGCATCCTGGCAATGAGGTTGTCGAGCACAGACTGAAAGTGTGGATGCATTTCGTGGTGATGCGTCTCCCCTGCATGTACCAATGAAAAACCACTGATGCCTAAAAGGGATTTTAGTGATGGAAATGAGTTTTTCAATGCATCAAATACACTCGTCTCTGAAGATCCCCCGCTAAATGCTGCGAGCCATTCGGCTTCACGCGTCTTGCGCTTGGACGACCGAATCAATTCAGAGTTGATCAACCATGTATTGACAAAATCTGCACAGAGAGCAGTCAGTTGGCGCTTCTCAAAATTTACGTGCAGCGCCGTATCATAATTGTGACAAATGATCATACCCCACAGTTTCCCCTGATGGAGAATACTATTGGCATGGGTAGCTGTAACCCCCATATTGTTAAGGTATTCGATATGGATGGGACTAACGCTTCGGTATATGGACAAACTCAAATCCAGCGGATCAGGGCTTTTGAGTCCGTAAATGGGCACCCCCTCATCTTTGATGTCGCATATGCTCCTTACGGTGTTGCGCTCGTATAGCTTTCGAGCTTGAGCAGGAATGTCACTAGCGGGATACCTAAGTCCCAAAAATGATTCGAGTCCCAACTTTTTCTCTTCTGCCAGCACTTCGCCGTCTCCGTTGTGGTCAAATTTGTAGTACATCACACGGTCAAAACCGGTGAGACGCCGAAAGTAAGAAACGACTTGAACGGCAATATCTTCCTCTTTGTATAAAGAACGGAGATTTTGCATGAACTCTTGGAGCTCGGCAACGGAAGAATCCGGAACGGGATTTTCTGATGTTTCGACAAGCTCGAGCTCTGCCATCAGGACTTGGTCATCATTCAACGACCAGGCTATTCGGTAGCGCTCACCTTGTATGGTGTAAAAGTGGTCGTACCGCAAAAAGGATGACTGTGCGGATTTCAAAAATTTCCGCGCACACTCCTCTGCCGAAGCTCCCAGAATAGTGTTTAAGTCAACGGGCGAATTAAAAGAAGCTACATCACCCAATAAGTATTTTGCGTTCGCCGAGAAGTGGGTCAGCTTAAGGTTTTGATCGAATCCAAACAGCAATCCGTGCGATTGCAATTTGCCTAATAAATGAATTGGCTCATCTTCACAATTCTCTAAGAGCACTTGGCTCTTATTTTCCAGACTATACAATACTAATCGGGTTAATCTTTTCGAAATGTATTAATACTTTTTGGACTAAATATATCTAGAAGTCGAGGATTATCAACGGTATCCTTTTCAAAACAAAGATTGATCCTAACGGATATTAACGACCCTTTCGAAGTTAAGGGGTGTTTTTCTTGTAGCGAAATTCGCGAGGCTCTATTCAAGGCAAAACATTTAACGATTCAACTCAACATTCTTCACCCCCCCCCGTAATAATTCGTCCCTGATAGCGGCAAAATGCTCAAACCTGCTCACAGAAATTTCCTCAGATAAAAACCGAGAACCTACGATAAGCCTCATCTTTATACAGAATACCTCGTGCTTAATTCTCACCTTCTGAACCCCTACTTCCAAGCCTTGATCCTTTTCAGCAAATCTTTGCTCTCATCGGCATTGTTTAAGCTGATCCTTACGTCGAATGTGGAGCCAAAAACACTCGACTTTCTTTTGCGGCCCGTGAAAGTGATTTCTTGTATTTCATTCAATTTCGGTTTCAGCTTTTTGTTAGCGGCCTTGGCGAAGGTGAAGGGGAAATCAGTCATAAACAAGAGTGGATGAAATCTCGAGGGAATTATAAGCATTTCGCGACCGTCTATCAGCACAGTGCATTTGACGGGAATACCTAGCGTTTCGCCCGCTGCAAGTTTGGCAGATGCAGATACCTTCTTATCCCTATAGACCTGATAGTTTAAGGAGTCGGTCTTGCGCATCAGCTCTTGGCTCAATTTCCATCTGAAAGAGGAGACAAATAAGGTAAAGCCGAGGCCAACCAAGAGGCATGTCAACAAGAGGGTCGTGTTTCTTTTGGTTCAGTCACGGCAAAACTAAAGTTTAGTGCGGATAGTGGGAGAGCGTAGATGGTACGAGGTATTTAGTATTCAGTTAAAGCGTATTTTGTGGGCCGTGAGTCTAAGGGCGTGAATCGAGTCGCGCTTGCACCAAGCACGTTCCCTTTCGCCTTCTTTGTCAATAAATAGCAGCCCCGCCCATGCAAGATCTACGTCCTCCCGTGCAAAGAATCTGATAATCGGAGCCTATCAGAATCTTGGCTATTGATTCGTGCTATTATTAGTCCTCTACGATTTCAACCGGATTTTTGAATACCAACTCTTTGATCGCAATCTTTTATGAAAGCGACGGGTCGTCAGAGAAATACTCGGCCATTACGCGTGCAAATTTTTTCGATTTCACAGGCGTTAGCTCTCCGTCATTTTCAAAGTAGTAATCGGTGCAGGTGTCTTTATAGTCTTCAGAAATTTCTGCGGTGTACATATACTCGTACGGGGTGAGCCGAGCTTTTCTGCGTTGGATCAACTTGTGTTGCGCAGCAAAAATAGTGATTCTACTTCTCTTACTGCGCTTGGGGCAGCGAATGCTGAAGAATCAAACCACACAAACTATCAAGCGGCTACTCCACCAATACCACACTCCCAAACACATCGCTATTGATGTACCCCGCATCGTTATTCGAGCCGTGGGTTTCGCGGGAGCCAATAAAGTTTTCGCGGCTATTGTTGCCGTCGTTATCGCCGTAGGCCAGTGAGAAGCCGATGGTCTTGCCTGCACTAAGTGTTACAGGTACGTTCGCAGTGCTGTCCTCATCGAATTGATCGTCGTAGACTCTGATGGCCATCTCCCATACGTAGCGATTTCCTTCGCGTGCGCGCATCACGTTTACGTGATCATCAAAAAAGATGGGTTCTTGCTGCGTGCTTTGATCGATGGCGTGCCCCTCGGTGCTCACATGGTAGGCAAAGGCCTGGTGGTTGTATTGGTGGTTGCCACCCGATTGGTCTTCGTCGATAAACACCTCTACATAATCTCCCTTCCAATAATTGGCGAGGCCATTGGCCAAAGTGGGGCTCAGGGAGTCGTCCGTCACTTCCACCAAGAGGTAAAGGTAGTCGGCATCCCAGCCCAGTTTGAAACGGCTGTAGTAATCAGCAGAGTCCGGATCTGCTCCCATCCATCGATAGTTCAGGCTGTACCAGTCTTGCTCGGCCCACACGGCGTCTTTGCTGCAACCGTCTACCTCTACTGCTTCGGAAGCTCGCGGAGCTTCGAATGCCCCATTGGCTAAAGCCACCTCCACTTCTTCTGCCGATGTGGTAGGGCAAGGTACTATCACGGACGTGGGTTGCTCGTCCTCGTTATTACTATCATCATTGCAGCCAAAGCTGAACAGGGAGATGAAAAGTAAAAATCCTATGGAATAGGAAGAGATGGATCTCATGGGGCGTTGGCTTGGGTACCGGGCAAAGATGAGGAATTTAAAGAAACCCTCTGTCTTTCTTGTTTCGACCTAAAGTATGGCCTGCACTCAAGAGTACATCGAACAAGTGGCCGACCACAAGAACCGTTGATAGCGCACTTAACAAAGCAGAAGCCAAAGGAAACGCATTAGTCGTTGCGAAAAAAAAGTAAACGCCGGACAAGATCAAACTAAAACAGTAAGATTTTACACTCTCTTTACATCCTTTTACATTTGGTAATAGCCTTTCGGCAATGCTGCTCGTATCTTCGTAGAAAGAACATCATTTATGAGACCTGCATTCAGAGTACTCTTCCTCCTATTCGTATTCAGCATCGTGTCTTGCCAAGCGCAGGTGAATGAAAAGTCTACCGCTAAAGATGCCAATACTTTAAGCGATCTACCATCCGGGCATGAGCTCTATGGTTACGAAAATGGAAACAATCCCAAAGGCGAACCCGGACTAGAGATACGGGCGTGGACCAACGACATACACGAAGATGGAAATGGCATCATGTGGTTTGGCACCAAAGGATGGGGCGTTATCCGCTACGACGGCGATACGGTGGTGTACCTCTCTACCGAGCAAGGAATAGCTGGAAATGACGTGCGCGAGATTGTGGAAGACAAAGACGGTACCCTCTGGATGGGCACCGACGGCGGACTGACCAAATGGCAAAACGGCACCATAACCAATTACACCGAACAGGACGGATTGGTCGAAAACGACGTGCACAGCATGGCCTTGGATAGCCAAGGATTGCTGTGGATCGGTACCTCTCAGGGTCTTTCCACCTTCAATGGCAATGAGTTCTCCACCTTCGATCTTCCCGAGACAGAATCAGACTCCGTCAACTTTGTAAGAAGTACCAACATGGTGCATTCCATCATGGAAGATAGCAAGGGAAAGATGTGGTTTGGAACCAATGGAGGTGCTTTCATCTTTGACGGAAAGTCGTTAAAAAACATCTCTAAAGATGACGGCCTTTGCGACAATACCGTAAAAAGCATCTTGGAAGATAGCAAAGGCGTCTATTGGTTCTCCACTCAACATGGCCGTGTATGCAAATGGGATGGCACCACTTTCACAAAAGTAGAAACGGAGCCGCATCCATATGGCTCCATGGCTTCCGCCGATCTCTTTGAAGACAGCCGCGGCAGCATCTGGCTGCCCGTCGAAGGTGTGGCCATGTACCGTGACAATGAAGACAGCCTTGAGAAGATGTTTGAGCCACAAGGGTGCATCAGCCATACTTTGAGAACCGCATTCGAAGATTCGAAGGGACGGATTTGGTTTGGCGGATGGAATGGGGTGTACCGGTATGATGGGGCCTTATAGAGCCGCAAAGTGCGGGACTCACGCACCGTTGACTCTTCGATAGTGAGATGATTGTACCCCTCCTTCTCCTAGACATTGTAATTGGAGTGACTCTATAGCAAAGCCAATTTTTCAATTTGAATCTGTTTAAAAAAACCGCGTAAGGCATTGACATCAACAAAGTCACCTGCTCATCGTTGTACCTACATAAACCTATATCAACATGAAATTTACGGAACGAACAATAGAAGAAATTATG
>JGI12210J13797_10505611_pt1 | contig 20430 bp, 16 predicted proteins | sample ElkSlonscriptome_3_FD_13797 | JGI IMG/M metagenome (IMG submission 13797)
AGCCGCTCTCCGCGAGGCCATCGCCCGAGCCAAGGCGGATTCGGGGCTCGAGCACGTCGACGATACCGGCTTCGCCGCTCATCTCGGTGCCCGCATCCCGGGCGACGTCGACCCCGTCGAGCACCTCGCCTCCCTCCGCCTAGACGATCTCCACCTCGCCTTCGCGTGCATCAGCGGCCATGACCCAAGCGTCGGGCTCTTCGTCGAGCGCTTCGGGCAGCTCGTCGAGCAGAGCCTGGCGAAGATCCGCCTCTCCGACTTGGGCGACGACGTGCGTCAGACGCTGCTCGATCGACTGCTCCTCCCCCGCGACGACCGACCCGCCGCTCTGGAACTCTACAGTGGGCGAGGGCCACTGAGCGCCTACCTTCGTGTGGCCGTCACGCGCGAAGCGATTCGGCTCACACGAAGGCAGGACCGTGAGCGCCCAGACACCGATGCCCTCGTCGACAAGGCCGTCTCGGACGCAGACCCCGAGACCGCAGCCCTCAAAGCGCGCTACGGACCGATCGTCAAGGCGTCCTTCCAGAAGGCCCTCGACGCCCTCCCCGCGCGAGACCGACGGCTGCTCCGCTACCACTACGTCGAGGCGCTCACCACCCGCCAGATGGGGGTCCTGCTGAGCGTACACAGCTCGACCGTCACCCGGCAGCTCGCGCAAACCCGAGCCCGGCTCCTCCAGCTCGCGCGAAGTCACATGGCGGAGGCCCTCGAGGCCGGCGACGTGGAGCTGACCTCCATCGTCCAGCTCGTCGAGAGTCAGCTCGATCTCAGCCTGGTACGCCTGCTCGAGACCCGTCCTCCTCAGAAGGATTGATCGACGACATTCGTCATCGCCAGGCGAAGCGCGGTTGCTCGTAGTGCGCGACCCGCGTGCCGCGCCCGTGCAGGCATACCTCGCGAAACTGGAGCATCATGGCCGCCGTCGGGGCGAAGACGCGATCGCCCAGGACGTCGAGCCAGAGGATGGGGCGAGCGGGATCGTCGGTGGGCTCCTCGTGAACGACGTCACCCTCGAGGTCGCGCAGCGGAACGTGAAGCACCACCGCCACCTCACGCGGGTCGGGACGCAACGGCGGCGGCGAAGGCCGAAACAGCACGACCGGCGTGATGCGCCAGCCCGAACGGGTCACGAAGTCGTCGAGCCGGCCGAGCTCGTCCTCGGGACGCGTCTCGAGACCGAGCTCTTCCTCGAGCTCACGCCGCGCGGCCTCGGAGGTCCCTTCTCCCGGCTCGAGGCGGCCCCCCGGCAGCGCGTACTGGCCCGGGTGTCGTGGAACGTCGAGGGGTCGCCGCGTGAGCAGGAGATGGGCCGGGGCCTCGGGCTCCCCAACCACCACCAGGGCCACCGCCGCGTGACGCAGCGATCGCTCGGACGGCACCGGTTGCGACGTGAAGGCCGCGAGACGTGACTCCATCTGCCTACGAAGTGAGGGCCCGACCATCATCACCAGTCCAGACAGCGCCCCCTAACGCGCCTCGGGCGTCACGACCACGGTGGTGATCTTCTGGCAGGCCACCGACACCGTCCGCGCGTCCGAAAGCCATCGCTGGGTGTGGACGTCACGGAGGCGTAGCGTGTAGTCGCGACAGCGCAGCACGAGCTTTCGATTGGTGGGTCCGCGGGAGGTCTGGCCCTCGAAGACGTCGGCCCGAGCGGGTGAACGCACGACGAGGTAGCCCTGGTAGGGCGCGAGATCCGAGCCGTCCCCAGTGCCGGCCCCCTCTACCAGCGGAAGGCTGGGCGTGGGCGGAGCGTGGACCGTCGCCGCCGGGGGAGGCGAGGGAGAGAGCGACACAGTGGGGGCCCGGGCGGTCGAAGTGGCAGCCGGAGGGGGCGTCACCCCCTCGGAGGGCCAGAGTGACGCCACCACACCGCCCCCCAAGATGCAGACGAGGGCGCCGACGACATAGGGACCGCGGCGCCGGCGCTCGGGCCGTCGCATGGTGGGCGGCTCCGGTTCGAGGCGGCGCGGTAACCCCGGCGAGAGCTGCGTGTCGCCGGACCTGGACGGTAGACGGGCACCAGTGTGGGACGAGGAGGCCACCTGCGCATCGGCCGGGAGCCGAGCCAAGGCGTCGCCGGCGCTGCGAACCGTCGCCTTGAGCTCCGGGCCGCCGGCGATCGGAAGGGTCTTGTTCCAGCGCGGCGGCTCCGCCTGCGGAGCGAGCATGCGTTCGGTGCGGGGAGATGCCTCCTCGGAGTGAGTGGGACCGTCGAGCGTCAACCCATCGTCGACGATGGGCGTGCCCTCATCCGAAGCCGGGTCGTGCTCCGACCGTTCCATGCGCTCCCATCATACGGGTGCCCCGTCGACCGAACCACCAACCCGCGATGGCGGCCACCACGAGGACAACCAGAAACAGTCCCACGACGGCCCGCGTACGCCGGCGGCGACGATGCCGACGCTTGGCCATCGGGGCGGGCGCCGCGGCTACTTGGGGCGAAGGCGCGGGGGCTTGCGCGGGGGGTGCGTGAGCCCCGGCGGGCCGTGGCGCCGCAGAGGCCGAGCGTGCCGCCATCTGCAGTCCGGAGGCCATCGAGGGCGCCCCAGGGACCGAGGGAGGTGCAGGGACCCCGTACTCGGTCTCCGCGAGCTCGGAGAGAGCCAGGGTGCTCTCGAGCGCAGAGGTGGACGCGCCGCTGGCCACCTTCGTCTCCGCTAGCCCCTCGGGGTCGGGGTCCTCGGGAAACTGCAGGCGAAAGGTCTTGATGGTGCGCAGGCCCTTCGCGACTTCGGGCAGCACGGCACGACCGCGCTCGGTGGCGAAGGCCGAGAGTCCCTTCGCGAGCACGCCCACGTCGTCGGGGCGCTCGTCGGGAGACTTGCGCAGGCAGTCACGCAGCAGGCTCGCGAGTCCTGCGGGGGCGTCGGACCGCAGCTCCCGTAGCGAGCGGGGCGGTTGGCGCAGGATGGCCGTGCACAGGTCGGGCAACGAGCGGCCGGGGAAGGCCGCGGCGCCCGTGAGCAGCTCGAAGAGGGTCGCCCCGAGCGACCAGATGTCCGCGCGGTGGTCAACGTCGCGGCTCGAGAGAAGCTGCTCCGGGGAGATGAACTGCGGCGAACCGAGCACCGAATTGGTCGCGGTCAGAACCCCGGCCTTGTGGTCCTTGGCCACTCCGAAGTCGAGCAACACGATCATGTCGCGTCCCTTCTTGCGGGCGACGAAGAGGTTGGCCGGCTTGATGTCGCGGTGAACGAAGCCGTGCGCATGGGCGGGAGCGAGCGCCGCGCACGCTTCGATGACGAGATCTGCTGCTTCATCGATCGGCAACCGTCCGCGCTTGGCGAGGCGCCGGTCGAGGTCCTCGCCTTCGAGGAGCTCGAGCACCATGTACGGCACCCCGCCATGCTCCCCCTGATCGTGAATGGCGGGGATACGCCGCCCACCCAGCGTCGACGCCGCGCGCCCCTCGCGCAAGAAGCGCTCCGCTGCGGTACGACTGGCCTGGGTCAAGAGCTTGAGGGCGTGTCGACTCCCCCGCTGCTGATGCACGACCGCGAAGACCGCACCCATGCCGCCCTTGCCGAGAAGTGCCTCGACCCGGTACTTCCCGGCGACGACGTCCCCCACCTCGAGCGCCGCAGGCTGACTCATTGTCCCCCTTGCATGGCGCGGCGAATATAGCCGCGTATGATGGCCCTGGGCACGAATGAATGCGCAGACGAAGCGATGGCTAGCCGCCGGCGTCGGCGTGACCGTCCTCGCCGCGACGGGTTGTGGGCTGTGGAGCATCCCCTCGATCGGCTGCCGACTAGGGCGCGAGGAGGCCTGCGCAACCGTGGCCCAAGGCTTCGTCGACCAGGGGGACCCCGACTCGGCCCGTGCAATCTACGTCCAGCTTTGCCAGTCGGGCCGCGCGAGCGCCTGCCTCGCGGCCGGACGCATCGATTGGGCCGCGTCGCGCAAGTCCGAGGCCATCACCATGTGGCGCCAGGGCTGTGAGGCCCAGCCGCCGAGCGGCGACCCCGGCGCCGAGGTCCCCTGCCCCCCCATCGTCTGGGCGCGGGCCGATACCGCCTGCCGCGGCGGCGACGAGACGGCCTGCCCCGTCCGCAACATGCTCGGGTTGAAGCATCAGCTCGTCGAGGCCGCGCCGGCCTGCGCTGCACTCTTGCCGGACTGTCGGGCCGGCGACGAGGAGGCCTGCGCCGTGCTCGGCTGGCGCTGCCGCTGACGGCGGCAAGGCGGCCCTGGCTGCGACGCAGCGCAGGGTCCTCGGTCAGAACTGCACGCCGAGGTTGAGGGTGCCCATGAGCACGTCGCTGGATCCGTCCTGGGTGTCGACGACGATGGTGCCGTCGCGATCCTGCTCCACGTCGACGACGTGGGTGACGTTGCCGCCCGCGAGGTAGCGAACACCCGCGCCCAGGGTCACGGCGAAGCCGTCGTCGTCACCGATGATGCGGATGTCGACGCCGGCCCCGATGCCGGCGCTCCAGCTGATGTCGTCCTGCTCGTACAGGTCGTACTCGTCCCAGTACTCGGTGGACTCGCAGTAGCCAGTCCAGTCGCAGGTGACGTCCTCCCCCACGAGCAGACGCTCCTCCACGTCGGCGTCGAAGTACTTGAAGCCGATCAGACCCTCCACGTACGGCTGGATGACCCAGCCACGGGGCTGGAGCCGGCCGTATGCGTGCGCCATCCACAGACCGCTGGACGCCTCGAGCTCGGCCGCAGGCTCGGGGTGAAGGAGGTCCTGACTGCCGAGGTGGCCGTAGCCGAACTGCGCGCCGAAGCGGAACCAGTCGGGCAGCGCATAGCCAACCGTGATGTCGAAAGCCGGACCGACGCCCGAGAGATTGCCCTCGGGGATCCGCATCGGACCGAGGGCCCCGATGCCGACGCCGAAGTTGAGCCCCCCGCTTCGGCGCGGAGGCGCCGCCCACGCCGGCTCGGGGTCGGGATCGAACTCGGGTCCGTAGCCGGGGTCGGGTCCGTAGCCGGGGTCGTCGTCGAGATCGATGGTCTCGCCCGACTGGGCGGCGGCGTTGGAAGCGAACAACGTGAAGGCAAAGAAGGACGCGAGTCGGAGTCGCTGTCTCGTGGTGGGATTCATGACCCTCGACGTGTTGCACGACCCGCGCCAAGACGGCGCTGGCCGAGATCGCGCCGATCTCTCCTCAGGGTGCGAACGCGGGTTCACACGAGGTGCACGGCGGTCCGTAAACCCCCGGACACGCGGTGGCGCCACCGCACCTGCGGCAGCTGTGTCGCAGGTCGCCCAGGCGACCCGCGCCGACGCCACCCGAGCGGAACGAGCCCGAACGCGAACGGACCCAGCCGCTTCGGCCGTCCGGTCAACCTACGTCGTTGTTGGGCTCGTCGAGGTGGCTGGCGCCCAGCGGATCCACGAGATCCGTCTCGCCGACAGGGCCGCTCACGGGGGCCTCTTTGCGGCCCGGCCCGCCCACCGGCCAGACATCGGCCGAGAGACGGTTGACGGTGGTCATCGCGCGCGTGAAGGCGCGCACCAAGCCTCCTGCATCGGGGTACCGTTCCTTGGGGTCGGTGTTGAGCGCATGGTCGAAGAAGGCGTCGACGTCGTCGGTGAGACCTGGGCGAAGCTGACTCGGCGGGGTGTAGGTGCCTGCGCTGATGGCGTCGAAAACGGCGCCCGGGTGCTCACCCGTAAACGGACGCTCCCCCGTCAGCATCTGGTAGGTGAGCACGGCCAGCGACCAGAGATCAGCCTGGTGGTCGACGCTACCGGGGTCCATCACCTGTTCGCGCGACATGTAGTGCGGCGTACCCAACAGGGCCCCTTGCCGTGTGATCTGACTGCCCCCGAGCCACTTCGCGAGCCCGAAGTCGAAGATCTTGGCCGACACGCCTCGCCTGCCGACCCCCGGCACGAGGAACACGTTTCCCGGCTTGAGGTCGCGATGCACGATGCCGACTCGGTGCGCAGAGCGCAGCCCATCGGCGAGCTGGGCAACGATGCGCACCACCTCGTCGAGCGGAGGCGCCGTCACCCGCCAGAGGTAGTCTTTGAGCGTCTCTCCTTCGAGCAGCTCCATCACGATGAACGGGTAGTTGTCATCCATCATCCCGCTCCCGTGCACGCGAACCACGTGAGGGCTCTTGATCGAAGCCAGCTTGGCCGCCTCATCCTCGAACCTCCGGCGAGCCCGTGCACCGGCGTCGGCGGAGACCATGAACTTGATGGCCACCGGCTTCCCGATCTCGAGGTGCTCCGCCTTCCAAAGCACGCCCATGGCCCCCCGTCCGATGGGAGCCACCAGACGCAACTTGGCGTCGATGACCATGCCTGTCTCGAGATTCACACGCCGCCCCGACGTCGGAGCATACCGGCAAGGGTTGACTACTGCCAGTCGTCCTGCCGTCGCTCAGCTCTTGCCGAGAAGCTCTCGCACCGCGGCGACGAGCTTGGGGATACGAAAGGGCTTGTGGAGAAAAACAGTGGATTCGTTGAGGTCTGAGTCGAGGTCTTCTTGATGATAGCCGCTCATGAGCAGCACTCGCGTGTCGTGGCCGCGCCCGCGGATCTCCTGCAGCACCTCGAGCCCCCCCATCTCCGGCATCATGAGATCGAGCAAGACCAGGTCGACGTCGCCTTCCTGGCGGAGGAAGCGTGCGAGACCCTCTCGGCCGTCAGCCGCCTCGATCACCTCGAAGCCCGCCCGCTCGAGACCTCGCCGCAATACACGTCGCAACATCGTCTCGTCGTCGACGACCAGCACGAGCCCTTCGCGGCCCTCGAGGGACGGAGATTCGGTGTCGGTGCTCGTCGTGCCGGTAAGGGGCAAGATGACGCGGAACGTGGCGCCCTCCTCGACCTGACTCTCCACCTCGACCCTCCCCTCGTGGCCTTCCACGATCCCCTGCACCGCCGCTAGGCCCAGTCCATGCCCCTTCGGCTTGGTCGTGAAAAAGGGGTCGAACAGCTGCTGCTGAACCTCTTCGGACATGCCTACACCGTCGTCGGCCACCTCCAAGATGAGTGAGCGCCCATCGACGATGGCGGATGCGCCGTCCAAGGTGCGGGTCCGAATATCGAGAATGACCCAGATCGTACCGCGCTCGTCGCCAATGGCCTCGGCCGCGTTGCCAACCAGATTGACCACGAGCTGCCGAAGCTGGACCGCATCGGCACGAAGAACCGCCGTGCTCGGCCGGATGTCGAAGCGAAGGGCCACGTGGCGGGGCACCACCACCCGCAACAGCTCACTCATGTCACGTAGAAGCTCGGCGACGTCGACCTCTTCGTAGCGTTGTCGCCCCCGACCCGCGAAGGCGAGGAGCTGACGCGTGAGCTTCGCGCCGTGCTCGGACAGCTCGAGGATCCCCTGCAACAGCTCTGCCGTCTCCCTGGCAGAGGTGTCCGCCATGTTCGCGAGAGACGCGTTGCCCATGATCCCGCCGAGCAGATTGTTGAAGTCGTGGGCGATCCCCCCTGCCAGCGCAGCGAGCTGCTCCCGGCGCTGGGCTTCCCGGAGGCTGGCTTCCGTCTGAAGGCGCTCCGTCATGTCCTCGAAGACGCCGAAGACGATGGGCTGGTCGCCACTGTGGTCGACGATGCCCGTCGAATGAACGGACCGCTCCTCTCCATCCACACGGACGATCCGAGCGTCGAAGTCGAACGGCGCACCGGTGTCGATGGCCCGCTGGACGAGATCCCCGACCAGCTTGCGGTCGCCGGGATGATAGAACTCGATGGCGCCGTCGAGCCCGGGCGTCTGATCCTGGGGACTGAGGCCATGGATGCGCTTGGTCTGGTTCGACCAGGAGAGAGCACGTCGACCGAGGTCCAGCTCCCAGTAGCCGACGTCGCGCTGGGCGCCAGCGAGCTCCAAGAGTTTGAGGCGACGTTCGAGCTCGGCGCGAAGCTCGCGCTCCTCGGTCATGTCGAGCGCCTCGTTGTAGACGAAGCCATCGTCCGCCGGGCTCGCATTCCATCGCAGCCAGACGATCCCTCCGGCTCGGGTGCGATAGCGGTTGACGAAACCGACCACCGACTCGCCCTGCACGAGCGCGGCCATCGCCTTCTTGGTGGCCCCCCGGTCTTCTTCCACGACGTGGTCGAGAAACGGTGCCGCCATGAGCTCCTCATTGGAGAACCCGAGAAGCGGCTCCCAGCCTGCACTCAGCCAACGGATGCGACCCTCGTGGTTCGAGATGCAGAGGAGTGCCGAAGCCATCCGGGCGAACTTCTCGAAGTCGGGCTCGACCGTTGGCATTCTCTAGGCGTACCGCAGGGTCGCGGAGGCCTCAATGGTCGCTGACATCAGCGAGCGTCGCGCTTGTTGATCCCGAGATGTGCGCGCCAATAGGTCGATACGAAAATCTGCTCGGGGTCGAGCCGGTCGCGTAGCGCAAGGAATGCGTCGAGTTTGTCGAACTGGTCGCGGTAGTAGCCACGCCATTCGTGCGAGGCGGGGGGCAAGATCTTCCCCCAATGAGGGCGGAAGCCGAAAGGTCGAAGAAGCTCCCAGAACTGCGGAAAGAAGTCGTCCTGCGGCTTCCCTGCATTGAGGTGGAACCAGAAGATGTCCACCCGCAAGACGTCTTCGCCGTAGGCCGGGCTCATCCAGAACTCGGATGCGTTGGCGGCATAGAGCTCACAGGCGAAGGTCCCCGTGCGCGAGAGGGCGAGCTCACGGTCTCCCCCGGCGTCGTAGTGGTCGCGGAGGGCGCACATGACCTCTTCGGTGCGCGAGAGGGGGATCCACAGCTCCGTGAAATCAGTAGGCCAGAGCTGGTCGTCCATCTGGTTGTCCATCGGCAAGCCGCAGAGCCAGGTGTCCTGGAAGTCGACCTCCCCGTTCTCTACGAAGAGGGACAGGACCTCGTCGATCCCGCCGGGCAAGGCCCGCTTGAAGCCGTTGGCCACCAGCTGCGCGCCCGGAAAGTGAACGATACCGGTGACCAAAGCCTTGGCCAGCTGCGCGAAGATCGCAGCGAACCACTTGGGCAACCCCTTCTCCTCCCCCTCGGTGGCGGGGTCGTGGAGTTCGTGCAGCCTCTTGCTCTCTTCGGCAGGTAGGCCCACTCCTCGCTCCTCGCCTCGCATGAGCGCGGCCTCGATCTGCGGCTGCAAATTCTGCAGTAGGTTCTCGAGTTCCACCTTGCCGCCACGGGGCCGGCGACGCGCGCACTGATTGGGGTCCTCGATGTCGTCGACCTCCTCTTCGAGGTGGCGGTACCAGGCGCCGAGCTTTTTCGAGACCTCGTCGATGTCGTCGAGGTTGCCCATCATGGTCATGAGGAGCGACCCCTGCAGCGACTTGCGGCGAGGGTCGTCTCCAAGCTCTTGGTAGGGCTTGGGCACGAAGCCGGGCTCGGCGTCGATCTGCTCCGCTTCCCATACGACCATCTTGTCGAAGTCGTGTTGTGGCCACCACATGAGGCGCGCGTAATCGGTCTCGCTGAGATAGGTGGCAAAATCGCGGTGACCGTTGTCGTCGCCGAAGAAGTCGATCTCGATCTTGGAGATGTCGTCTCTTACCTCACGCCCCCGGATGTTGTAGGTCGGAACCGCCTCGAACCAGACCTTGGTGATGACGCCGAGGAGCCCCATCGACACGCCGACGGCGTAGAAGATGTCCCGCTTCTCTTCGTCCTCGTCGTCATGGCAAACGTCGTGAAGCTCTCCCTTGCCGTCCACGAAACGAATGCGCTTGACCGCCCGGAGTAGGTCCTTCTCGATGGATCCCCCAGAGGAGCCCGTGGACATGAACCCGGCGACGGTCTGGTGGCTGATCCCGCCGAGATCGGGGAGCGCGAAGCCGTTGCGCTGGAGCTTGGCGTTGAGACTGTTCGCCCACGTGCTGGTTCCCGTAGGATCGTAAGGGTCCTTACCGAGATTCACGCCCGCCTCGACCTCGACTAGCGCGCCGCCCTTCTCTTTGGGATGGATGTCCACCTGTCGCATTCGATCGAGAATGAGCACGCATTGGTTGGGCGGGGGCGGCCCGTGCCCCTCGTAATCGTCGGGGTAGATGGCCGGGTTGGTAGAATGCGCCGAGCCACGGACCCTAACCGGTACGCCCAGGGCGCTCGCTTCTCGGATGAGGTCTTGTACCTCGCGCTCGCTCCGCGGATGGTAGAAGCCGTCGGAACCGGGGGGACGTGTCATGAGGCGGTCCTCTCCTGCGGCCGCAGCCTGGGCCTCCTTCCAGAGCGTCTCGAGGATCGGCAGCCCCCAGACTGTGTTGAGGACGAGGCCGGTGAGGAGAACCGCGGCCACCGACACCAGCACCCACAGCTCCCACATCGGCGCTTCGATGCGAAGCGACCGCATCAGGAGGCTGCACTCGAAGACGAAGAACCCGGTCTTTACCGTGTTCGACAGGGTCGCCAGGTAGAGCCATCGCGTGGCGGTTGCGCGACGAAACCGACGCATCGAATACCAGGCGAAGAAGAACTCCTCGATGACGATGGGGATCTCGAAGAGATGGAACGAGAGGACGCACGGGACCTCGTTCCGGCCGATGTGACAGGACTCCCAGGGGTTGTCGATCAGCCACGGGACGTGGGCGGCGCAGAGGCCGTAGACGACGGCCAAGGCCGTGGCCACGCCAATGATCCAGACGTTTCGCTGATGCTTCTCCCACCCCATGTGGGCACCAGCCTACTATGACCGCGGTCGAGACGGCGAATCGATAGCCAGGAGCCCGTCTACTCATCCTTCGCGGGAGAAACGGTCCCGCGTAGATAGGCCATGGCATGGTCGAGGTGGGCATCGGCCATGGTGTGGCCCACCTTGCGGGTCTCCGCTTGGTGCGGCCACTTCGCCCGCTTCAACGCCCGCACCAGCTCACGGGCGCGGTCGACCGTGGTCTTGTCGCGGCTGCAGACTCCGACGAAGATGGGGGCGCGCCGCTTGGTGGCGCTGCCCCAAAAGCTGCCGCCGGCGAAGACGGCGTATCCGTCAGCCTCGAACGCGCCCCGTGTCGCGATGGATGTGGCGTAGTAGGCGCCGTTGGAGAACCCGACCACGAAGACGCGGTCGTAGCGGTCATCCGCGTCGGCGAGGGTGTCCCGCGCCTGCCGCCACTGGTCGAGGACCTCGGCCTCGTGCTGCTGGCGCGCCTTGGTGCCGGTGGGCCAAGCGACCATGCCGGGGTACTTCGCGCTCCCATCGTCGATGCCCTTGGGCGCGATTACCCCAAACCCGTTGCGCTTGGCGCCGCGAACGATGGCGCGCTGCTGGTTGTGCTGCCAGTCGGCGCCCACTTGGACGAGTCCGTGGAGGAAGACGACGAGCACCCGGGGCTCATCGTCCTTCTTCGGCGGGCCGCGATGATAACAAACGTCGCCGGCGAGGGTCGACAGCTCGGGCGCGCACCACGGCGTACCCTCGCCGTCTTCGGCCAACGGCGCGAGCGGGCCCGAGGCGAGCTGGGCCGCGGTGTAGAGGGTGAGCAGAGCCGAAGCGAGCACGGCCCTGCTCTATCACAAGAGGCGGGATCTCGTCAGAAGTTGCCACATTCCTGACACACCTGGCATGTGCCGACGCCCTGGTTGCCCTCGCCCTCGACGTTCTGCGATGCGTCGGCGCAGACGATGTCGACCGCGTTGCTCTGAAAGTCGTTGTTGTCGATGTCGATGTTGGCATCGAGACGATCGACCGCGATGGCCCGCCCCGTGAATCCACGGAGGATGCTGTTGCGCACGTCGGCCTCGTCGGCCATGGCCTCGACCACGACGCCGTCCGTGGCGTTGTGGAGATCGCAGTCGTCGATCTCGTGTTGATCGTTGCCCTGGCCCAGGGTGGTCACGAGCACGACGGTATCGCCGCCGTTGCCGTCGAGCTCGCAGTTGTCGACGTCGTTGCTCGCGCCCGCCACCACGATGGTGGCGCTCGTCCCCCCCATGTAGGCCCCGCTACCGGTGATGGTGCCGCGGTTGTCCATGTCGTCTCGGTCGCATTCGAGCTTGCGCTCGCCCTGCAAGACGATGGGAAAGGTCTCCAGAGTGGCGTCGTAGGTGCCGAAGGCGAGCTCGATGGTGCCCTCGGCCTGGGTGAGCGCGTAGGTGATGGTGCGGTAGGCACAGGCACCAGGAGCGCCACCGAAGGCGGGGTCGTCCGTGCCGTTGACCGGATCGACGAAGTGGTCGGCCAGAACGTTGGGCGCCTGGCAGCTGCAGACCCCCGCCCCATCGCAGACCCCTCGGTCGCCGTTGAAGTCGCAGTTGTCGCCGGCGTCGAGGTTGCCGTCCACGGCGGCCCCTTCGACGCAGATGGGCTCGATACAGTCGTCGTTGTTTGGGTCGTCGGGCGGATCGTCGTCGTCGTTGGCCGTGACGCTCTCCCCGTCGTCGCAGATGATTTCCATGCAATCCCCGTCGGTTTGCTCCGCGTCGGGGTCTGGGCCGTCCACCGGCCGGAAGGTGCAGAAGCCCTCGGGGAGGATGCAGTTGTCGAAGGTGCAGGAGTTGTTGTCCTCGCAGTCGGCCGTGCGCTCACAGGGGATGCGGTCGTCGCCGCCAGCGCCTCCCGTGCCAGCGTCGTCGTCGCCGCAGCCGAGAGGAAGCGACAGTGCCGCTGCCATCAGAGAAGAAGAGAAGAGAAGCTTGCGTGTGTTCATTCGGTGCCTCGTGGGTGAATCTACCAGGAACCGGGCGCCCCGCCGACGTCATCAAGCCTACGACACCTAACCACCTTCTCCATTTCGGGGTACCTTGGCCTCCATGGCCCGACGTCGAGACCGCCGCCCGCGCGCCCTTCCGGGCGAAGAAGAGGTGCGCCTCGCGCGCAAGCTGGAGCGGGTCTTGCGACAGGGCCATCCGTGGGTCTGGCGCGACGCGCTCCCCGGCCTGGCGGCCACGCCGGGACAGGTGGTGGTGGTGACCGATCCCAAAGGGGACTTCGTCGCCCGCGGCATCGTCGACGACGGGCCGATCGGGGTACGTGTGTTCACCACATCGCCGCGCGAGCGCGTGGACGGCGATCTGTTCGCGAGGCGCATCGAGGCGGCAGCCGCGCTGCGTGAGATGGTGGTCGACGAGTCCACCGACGCTTATCGACTCCTCCATGGGGAAGGCGATCGGCTCCCCGGCTTCGTGTGCGACGTCTACGGCCGGACGGCAGTGCTGCGCTTCGACGGCGCGGGCGCCGCCGCCTGGGGGGCCGTGGCCATCGAGGCGCTCGAGCCCGTGCTGCGGGCGAGAGGGGTCGACAGCCTCTTGGTGCGGAGCGGGCGACGTAAGGAGCGCTCGCTGGAGGTGGCTTTCGGTCAGCTGCCCGAGGGCCGCGACTTCGTGTCCGAGCACGGGATGAAGATGCTGGTCGACGTCGTCCACGGTCAGAAGACCGGCCTCTTCCTCGACCACCGCCCCTCGCGGCGACGGGTCCGCGGTCTGAGCCGGGGCCTTTCCGTGCTCAACCTGTACGGCTACACGGGCGCCTTCTCCACTGCCGCCGGACTCGGTGGGGCGCGTCGCGTCGTCACGGTCGACATCGCCCAACCCGCCCTGGACCTCGCCGAAGCCTCCTGGGCCGAAAACGAGCTGCCGCCGAACACCCACGAGACGGTGGCCGCAGACGTGCCGAAGTACCTCGCCGAGCTCGAGGATACGTTCGACCTCATCGTGTCGGATCCGCCGAGCTTCGCCCCGCGAGAGTCCGCCCTATCGGCCGCCATCGGCGCCTACGAGAAGCTCCACGCGGCCTGCCTCGACCGACTTCGTCCCGGAGGGCTGTACCTGGCGGCCTCCTGCTCGAGCCACGTTCGGCGCGAAGCCTTCGACGCCACCGTGTACGAGGCATCCCGGCGGCGGCGCCGCTCGCTACAGCTGCTGGGGCGGTGGGGAGCCGGTGAAGACCACCCGCGCCTTCCGGTCTTCGTCGAGGGGGACTACCTCAAAGCCATCCTCGTCCGCGCCTGAGTGGTCTCGCAGGACCGCTTTCGCCTATGCTGCCGGCGATGAAGCGACGCCGATCCGGGTCGAAGAGGCGACTCAAGCCCGCGCAGGCCTCGTCGCTCGCGCCCTCGCCCCAGGGAAAGCGCCGCAGCGGCCAGGTTCCCGCCGGCAAGGCGGTGAAGCTGATGGGCCCGCGAGAGACCACCCGTGCCCTCGTGGAAGCGCTGCGGGCCCGCGGCGAGATCGACCGCGCGACGCAGCGTTTTCACACCTATCCGGCGAGACTCCATCCCGACGCGGCGCAGTACCTTTTGGAGGTGCTGCCGGGGATGCGCTTGCTCGACCCCTTCTGCGGGGGAGGCACGGTGCTGGTCGAGGGCATGCTGGCTGGCCGCCACACCTGGGGAAACGATCTCAACCCGGTGGCCTCCCTCGTCGCGCGCGCCCGAACGCGGCTGCTCGAGCCCGGACAGCGGAGAGCACTTCAGGCCGCGACCCAGCGCACGGTGAAGACGGCGACCGCCCTCACCTCGCAGAAGCTCCAGGCCCCCGAGCCCGTGCTCCCACTCGTCGACTGGTACGAACCCCACGTCCTCGGTGAGCTCACTGCGCTCCACCAGGCCATCGACACCATCGAGGACGCGGAGACGCGCCGACTCCTCTGGGCCATGCACTCGTCCCTCGTCGTGAAGTACTCACTCCGAGCCTCGGACACGTCGGCCCGCCGCGTGAAGCGCAAGGTGAGGAAGGGCAACGTGCTCCAGGCGTTCACCGCGCGCGGCGTGGAGCTGGTGGGCATGCTCGACGAGCTGAACAGGAGTGTCCCCGAGGGCACGCCCGCCGCCAAGTTGCGACGGGGCGACGCACGCGATGTCGACGGCACCTTCGACCTCGTACTGACGAGCCCGCCGTACCCCGGGACCTACGATTACCTTCCGCTTCAGCACCTGCGGCTCGCGTGGCTCGGAAACCTAGACGCCCTCCGGGATCAGGACCACGAGATCGGCCCTCGCCGCGACTTCAAGTCGTCGGCGGAGGAGGGTTACCGGCGCTGGCAGTCCTCCACCGCAGCCTGGACCATGGCCGTCGCCAGGGTTCTCACCCCGGGAGGTCACATGGCGGTGGTGGTGGGAGACGGGATCAGTCACGGCCGGCTGCTCGAGGCCCGCGGACCCACGATGGACGCCGCCGCGGCCGCCGGGCTGGTGCCCTTCGCCACGGCCAGCATCGAGCGGGCCGACCCTGCGACCGGCCTCGCCAAGCGCGAGCACGTGCTCGTGTTCCATCGCCCGGCGCCCGAGCCCGCCGACGAGAAGCATCCTCCCGCAGTGGGTTCCGACGAGGAAGCTTCGCCGTGAGCGACCTGAGGCAAAAGATCGCGGCCCTGCGGGCCTTCAACGCGGCCCGCGATTGGGGCCAGTTCCACAATCCGCGCAACTTGGCCATGGCCCTCAGCGTCGAGGCGGCCGAGCTGCTCGAGCTCTTTCTGTGGTGCCAGGATGAGGGGCCGCAGCCCGCCCTGCCGGAGCGCCAAGCCAAGGTGGACGACGAAGCAGCCGACGTGCTCATTTGTCTGCTCAACCTCTGCGACCACGCCGGGGTCGACCTCGAGGCCGCCTTCTGGAAAAAGCTCGAGAAGAACGGGGCCAAGTACCCCGTGGAGCGCGCCCGGGGCAGCATGCGCAAGCACGACGAGTGAACTTGTCCCCGAGCGGGGACAGCATTGCGCTCAAGTACTTGGGCCGGCGGCCGTCCCGGACGACGTATGGACGAGTCGCAACGGCTGAGCCGCGTCTTCTATCGTCGGACTGGGATGGCACTGATGGTGGTCGCCTTCCTCGGCGTCGCGACCTATGCCGCGCAGCTCTTTCTGCTCGACCCGGCGATGGCAGACGCCAAGGTGATCAACGTCTCCGGCCGCCAACGCATGCTCTCGCAACGGTTGGCCCTGCACGTGACGACCCTCGCCCACCACGAGCTCAGCGACGACGATCGTCGCGAGCGGGAGGCGATGCTCGAGCGAGACATCACCGACATGCAGGCAGCGCTGGTACTGCTCGCGCCGGCGCCCGATGACCCCCAACTCACCCCCGACCTTCGCCGGCACTACTTCGACGAGCCGTCGAACCTGAGCCGCCGCACGCTGGAGTACCTCGAAGTCGCTCGAGCCGCGCTCGATGACTCGCGCAAGGAGGGCGAGATCTCCCGGGCCAGGAGGACCCGGGTTCTCGGACGCTCGGCCGCCCTTTTGCCGCGTCTGCACGCCGCCGTGGGCCTCTTCGAGAAGGCCAATGCCCATCGCCTCGACGAGTTCCACAGGGCCCTCGGCCTTCTCTTCCTCGCCCAGCTCGCGGCCCTAGGGCTCTTGTGGAGCTTCGTCTTGCGGCCGACCGGTCGGCACCTGCGAGCCCGAGAGCGGAATCAAGCCCAAGAAGAGCGGGAGCGCAGCGAACGCGAAGCCGAAGACCGCTACGTCGCCGAAATCCAGGCCGGCATGGAGAACCTCGACGCAGAGCCCGACGTGATGCGACTCGTCGGGCGCGCGTTCCACAGCGTCAGCTCCACCGCGAACGTGGAGCTGCTTCTCGCCGACTCGAGCGAGGCCCACCTGCGACGAGCGGCCGTCTCGAATGCGGACGTGGACCGGGGCTGCGACGTCGAGACCCCGTTCGACTGCCCCGCCGTGCGCAATGGGCGAGCCTCCACCTTCCGCTCCTCCCGGGCCCTCGACGCCTGCCCGCGCCTTGCGGACCGCAAGGAGGCTTGTGCCGCCCACTGCGTGCCGGTCAACTTCATGGGCCGCGCCCTCGGCGTCCTCCACGCCACCGGACCCGACGGCGAGCCCCCAGACATCGAGGATCGCCGACGCCTCGCCGTCCTGAGCGCCTCCCTCGGATCACGTCTTGGCTCGATTCGCGCCTTCGACCAGATTCAGCTCCAGGCCTCGACCGACCCCCTCACCGGCCTCTTCAACCGGCGGGCGGTGGAAGAGAAGGTCCGTCGGCTTCGTCAAGGGTCGCGCGACTTCGCGGTGGCCATCCTCGACCTCGACCACTTCAAAGCGCTCAACGACACGTTTGGCCACGAGACGGGTGACCGCGCGCTGACGACCTTCTCGAAATGTCTTCGCGAGAGCATCGGAAACCACGGCATCGTGGGTCGATTCGGGGGCGAGGAGTTCATCGTCATCTTCCCCGACATCGATCGCCGCGCCGCCACGGGGCACCTCGACGAGACCCGAATGCGCCTCGGTCGCGTCCTCTCCAGCGGCGACGTTCCCGCCTACACCGTGAGCGGCGGGGTGAGCGATACGACCCTGTCCAGCGACTTTGCCGAGATGGTCAGCATGGCCGACGCCGCCCTCTACCGAGCCAAGGGCGCCGGCCGCGACCGCATCGTGACCCACGACGAGGTCATCGCCGAAGCGCCGGAGGTGATCCTCTCGATGCCTCCGCCCATCGCCGCGGAGTAGTACGAGCGCGTGGCTCAGGCGAAGGGGTCTTCGCCGGCGAGCTGGGCGCGGCGCACGGCGGGGCTGATCCCGCCGTAGGCGTCCGCTTGTCGCTCGGGGTAGCCATCGTAGTAGCCCATCCACCGCCTCCCGGTCAGCTTCAGATGAACGAAGGCGTAGGCGACGCGACCGACCGAGGGCAGTCCGACGAGGGGTAGGTAGAGCGGACCGAGTCGCCGTGATTGGTGGGTGTGCCCGAGTTCGTGTGCGCGCATCAGGGGATCGGGGGGAAAGGCGGGGTTGCCCCCCTCGAAATAAAAGACGTAGTGCCCGAGCGAGATCCCGATTCCGGGGACGCGGCTGACCCAACGCCCCTCGTGGCGCTCGACGGCTTCGATGCGACCCGTCGCCTTGCACACGCCGAAGAGCGCCGCCCCGAGCAGGGTCTGAGGCGCCTCCCAGATCAGGCTCGAGAGACTGGGCGCCGTCGCATCCGGTTCCCCATGCATCGTCTCATCATGCGTCTTTCTCGCGGCATGCGACACGGCTTTGTCGCGCCGAGCGGGCGAGTCGAGCCGTCACGCATGGGAACGAATCTAGGGCCCCTCGTAGGGAGCGAGGGCCACGGGGCCCTCGCCGGCGACGACCTTTGCCTCGGCCACGACCGGAACCGGTTCGGTCCATCCCGGCACGACGTCGAAACGGTAGCCACCGTCCCCCGCGCCAATGGTGGCCACCAGGCCATCGTCCTGTGCGAGCACGGTATCGGCCACCAGACGCAGCCGAGACCGGTTCCCGACCGGGACGTCAGCCCAGAGCACCAGGTCGATGGCATCGACCCCCGGTAGCGTGTGAGCGAGAATGGCGTAGCCGCGGTCGGGCTGCACCGTGAAGTGTGTCCGAAGCCGCTCCCCTTCCCCCAAGTCACGACAGACCGTAGCCCCAACGATGGGGGCAAGGTCGTCGCCCAGCTGAAGGCGGGCACGCTCCGCGAGCGCGGTCGTCAGCGCATCGCGCGCACAGCCGGCGGGAGACGCCGGCGCGTGAGGAGTGGGCGCCGACGGGGGCGGCCGGCAACCTGCGCTCACCAGGGTGAGCAGGAACAGAAGCCGTCGCGTGCCGGGCATGGCCATGCGTTCGCCGCACCGAGGTCGAGCGTCAAGCCGTCGGAGCCGAGCTGTGGCAGGCTCGGGCGGTGATGACCCGGCAGCTCGAGACGGCGGCATGTGGGCTCCTCGTGCTGAGCCTGTCCGGCTGCCCTGGTGGTGCACCTCCGCCGGTGAAGGCGCCGGTGCGGGTGGAAGCGAAGGTCGGTGACGCGGCGCCGGTCGAGCTTCCGCTCCCGCCCGGCGCGCTCCGCCGCCTCGGCCCCTCTTCAATGACCCACCCCAATCTGCGGGGCCTGACCTTTCTCGACGACGGCCGACTGCTGTCGTGGAGTCACCGGGATGAGGATCGGAGCCACGTTCGCCTCTGGAACGACCAGGGACGGCTCGAGACGATCTACACCACCGGCACCATCGTCGACGCACGGGGGAACCACCTCCTCATCGATCGCCAGGGCATGGAGCTGATCCACGCCACCAACGGCCGGCGCGTGCGACGTCTCGGAGAACGCAACGCCTACCAACTCAAGCTGCTGGGCGATGGGAAGGGGCACCTCTCCTGGAACGACAGCAAGGTCACGGTCACGCGACCTGACCGCGACCCGCTGGTGATCGACGCCACGGCGGACATCACGGCCGTGGCACACGGCGAAGGCGGCTCGCTGATCACGGCGGCCGAAGACGACCACGTGAGGCGGTGGGACCTGGCGACAGGAGAGCAAACGCTCGACATCAAGGGCGACGACGACGCCCACCACCTGTCCCTCTCTCGCGACGGCAAGCGCCTCGCCATGGACGATCCGGCGGCGGTGTGGGACCTCGCGCAGAACAAAGCCATCTTCGAGCTGCCCCTGGCGCCCGACAGCCTCGCCCTCTCAGCCGACGGCAAGCACCTGGCCGCAGTCCACGAAGGCAACCTCGTCGTCTACGACGTGGACGAGGCCCGAATGGTCTGGATGCGTTCCGACATCGACACCACCTACCTGGGGGCGCCTCAACTCGCCTTCTCGCCCGACGGGAAGCGTCTGGTCACCGGCACCCTCGTCGACGAAGCACAGCTCCGCGTGTTCGCGACCAACAGCGGCAACGCCATCGGTACCACGTCGATCGCTCCCTCCGCAGTCGCCATGGTCTCCGCCGCCAACGAGGTCTGGGTCGGAACCGGGCGCGGTGACATCGTCGTCTTCGATCCCGACGACGGTCGTGAGCAGGCTCGTATGGGCGGGCACGACCGAACCGTCCGGGCCCTCGCTCGCTCTCCCTCAGGTCGGCTCATCGCGAGCACCGCCGACGACGGGATGGTCATCCTGTGGGACCGCGAGACCCGCAGCGAGCGGAGGCGCTTCTCCCGCCTGAAGCCATCGGCTCTGGCCTTCGTGGACGACGACACCCTCCTCGTCGGCCACGACGACGGTCCCCCGGTGCTCTGGTCTCTCGAAGAACCTCCCCCCGACCTCTGGCGTATCGAGCACCACGGAGGGCGCATGCTCGAGGGTCGCGCTCCGCTGTCGGCGGCCGGGAAGACCATGGCCCTCACCCGCCGGTCGACGGTCGCGCTCCTCGATGCCGACACCGGGCGCCACATCGGGTCCCTGCCGAGGGACTACGGCGAGGTGCAGGCCATCTCGGCCGACGGCACGCGCATCGCGACGTATCAGAACCGGCAGCTCACCCTCTGGGACGTCACCCGCAGCGTCACCGTCCACCGGCGCAAGACGGAGGGCTTCCCGCAGCTCGCATGGGGGCGGGGATGGCTGGCCATGGCCCACGGTCCACGGCTGCAGGTGATGTCGGAGGCGGGCAAGACCCTCCGAGACGTCGTGCACGGTCAGGGCGACATCACGGCCGTGGCGATCGTCGATGACGACCGCTTCGTCACCCTCAGCTCAGATGGCGCCGCCCTGGTCTGGAGCCGCAAGGGCATGCCCGCCGCTGAGTCCGAGGCCGAGCCTCCGGACGATGAGCTCCCGGCCCTGCTGGCACCGCTGAGTTCGCCCCGTTCTTGTGGAGCGGCCAAGCCCGACGGGTACGGCGGGCATC
>JGI12210J13797_10055526_pt1 | contig 20429 bp, 16 predicted proteins | sample ElkSlonscriptome_3_FD_13797 | JGI IMG/M metagenome (IMG submission 13797)
CGAAAAGGCCCGCGGCACTCCAGCCCCGCCAAAGCCTGGACCAAAACGCCGCGACCGACCGCTACGTGGGCGCTGTCGCCCCGATGTCGCCATCGACCAGCCGAGTCGGGCAAACGCACGAACGCGACGACGCGCGCGTCGACGGCCCATTGCGGCGCTCGACCTCGTGTCTACGGGCGAGGGAGCCGCCGGCCGCCCGGCCCCGCGATCCGGCCTCCCGTGCGCGCGCTGCCCAGGCGCGCGCTGCCCGGGCGCGAGCTGCCCGGGCGCGAGCTGCCCGGGCGCGAGCTGCCCGGGCGCGAGATGGCCGTGGTGGAGCCAACGCGGCGTCGAGACGCCGACATCGGATCCGCGGGCCAGGCCGGCCCTACTTCACGATCGTGGCCGACCAGTTGAAGGTGTACTTGATCTTCGCGCAGCTGCCCGACATCTTGGACGCCACCGCCGCGGGCGGCTTGGGGATGTCGAGCTGCTCGAGCGCGAGGCGGACCGCGTTCTGCCCGTCGGCGCCCAGCGAGCCGCCCTTCTTCGAGACCGACTTGATGCTGCCGTCCTTGCAGATGGTCAGCTGGAACTTGAAGTTGCCGCCGGCGCCCTGGGCCGCGAACGCGCCCACCTTCATGTTGTTGAGCGCCTTCATCACCGACGTGGCCCAGGGATCGCCGTCCTTCTTGAGGTCGCTCCAGCCGCCCGGATCGCCGAACGGGTCGCCCTTGTCCATCTGCACCGTGGGCAGGTCCTTCTTGTAGGGCGTGTTGGAGGTGGTGGGCAGCTTGGAGGTCGGGAGCTTCTTGTCCTTCTTCTCCTTGGGCGGCGGCTTGTCGGTCTTCTTGGGCTTCTCGTCGACCTCGAGCTTGGGCTCGTCGGTGGGCTTGGCGTCCTCTTCCTCGGTCACCGTCTCGTTGACGACCTCTTCTTCGGCCCGCGTCTCCTGCACGATGATCTTCTCGGGGATCTCCGTCTCCTCGAACTCCTGGCCGAGCTTGACCAGCGTGCCGGGCTCGAAGTCGATGAGGAACTCGTCCTCGTCGTCCTCGCCGTCGTCGGCGTTGGCCAGCACCACGAAGCTGAAGAACAGCAACAGCGAGGTCAGCAGCATGCCGCCCACCCCGCCCAGGAACGCCAGCGGGTTGCGGAACAGGTCGGAGATATCGCGACCGAACTGCCCGAAGATGGCCGAGATGGGGTTGCCGACGCTGACGGGACGGGGGGCGTTCATTGCTTCATCTCCGCGATGCGCTTGGAGTTGGGGTCGGTCACGAACCCGACTCGAGAGACCTCGGCGTCCTTGAGCGCCACCAGGATGTCCACGATCCGAGCGTGCTCGACGTTCTGATCGCCCTGGATGAAGACCTGGCCGTCTTCTTTGACCTTGGCGTTGTTCGCCAGCTCCTCCTTCATCTTGGCCGGATCCTGCGACAGCGGCAACGTGCCCAGGAACGCGTGCCCGGTCTTGTCCACCGAGATCACCGTATAGAGGAACTCGTCCTCGGTGATCTCCTCGCCGCGCGCGGCGGGAAGCTCGACGTCTTGGCCCTCGGGCGACATCAGCGGGGTGGCGACCATGAACATGATGAGCAAGCAGAACATCACGTCGACCAGCGACGTGACGTTGATGGCCGTCATCGGCTCGTTGTCGGTGACGTCCTCGTTGATGATGCTACGTGCCATGGTCGCGCTTCGATCTGCGGGCCGTCTCCTCCGCCGCTAGAAGAAGTGGCGCTTCACGATGTTCATGAAATCGTTGGAGAAGTTACTCATCTCGGCGTTGAGCACCTTCAGCCGACGCTGGAAGTAGTTGTAGGCGACCACCGCGGGCACGGCGCTGGCCAGCGCCAGCGCGGTGGTGACCAGCGCCTCGGCGATGGGCTGCGACACCTCGCCGAGCTCGGCGCTGCCCTGGGCCGCGATGCTCAAGAACGCCTCCATGATGCCCCACACCGTGCCGAACAGGCCGATGAAGGGCGCGGCCGAGCCGGTGGTGGCCAGGAACGGCAGCAGGTTCTCGAGCTTGGTGTTCTCCGAAAGCCGCGCGCGGGCGAGCGCTCGCTCCACGTTGTCGTCGCCGCCCGCTCGCTCGTGCATGGAGACCGCAGCCTCCATGCCGTACTGCTGCTGGTTGGCGTCGCGGCTGCGCTTCACCTTCGAAAGCTCCACGTAGCCCGCGCGGAACATCGCCGCGATGGGGCTGCGCTTGAGCTTCTCGGCGACCTGATAGATCTCGTCGAGGCGCTTGCTCTCCCAGAATCGATCGAGGAACGTGATCGACTGGGACTGCGCCTGCGTGATGTGCACCAGCTTGTAGAAGATGACGAACACGCACAGCGCCACCAGCAACAGCAAGATGATCACGACGCCGAGCACGATGCCCTGCGAGGCGGACAGCAGCCCGACGATGTCGACGTCGGCGAGCAGGGGGCCTGGGGTCGTAGAGCCAACAAGGGCTGGAAATTGCGGCGCAATCACGGCCTGCGCAGGCTACGTCAGCCCCGGAGGGGCGTCAATCGCGTCGAAATCGTGATCCGCCGCGCCGGCTGCTAGGATGGATGACCGTGGTGGACCCGAGCACCGCGCTGGCTGCGTTCGTGTGGCTGGGTGGGGCCACCCCAGATTCCGAGGTGCGACTGGACGCACCCCGGCACCGCCCCACCCCGCCCCTTCGACTCCGCGCTCCCCTGCCCGCCCCCGACGACGGCCCCGCCGACCGCCGGCGGGTGTTCGTGGAGGTGGTCGACTTCGACGCGCCCGTGCACGCCTCGGCCCGCCGGGACACCTGGGGGCTGGGCACCCTGCGGCGCGGCACCATCCTCCCCGCCCGGCGCGGTTACCCCGCCTCGGGCTGCTCGGGCTGGGCCGCCCTGCCCGACGGCGGCGGCGTGTGTGACGGCGACGGGGTCACCCTCGTCGGCGAACCCGGCGCTCCCGGGGCCCTCACCCTCGAGCCCGACCTCGGCGAGGCCCTCCCCTATCGCTACGCCAAGGTCGTCGCCCCCGGCACCCCGCGGCTGGCCCGGCTGCCCACCCCGGCCGAGCTGCTCGAGCTGCGCGCGGGCGAGCTGCCGACCGGGCTGCCCCACGTGCGCACCGAGGGCGTGGTCTTCGTGGCCCTCGACAAGCCCTACGCGGTGGACGGCGAGGTGTTCGTGCGCACCCTCGAGGGCGACTACATCGCGCACGACCAGCTCGTGCCCGTGACGCCCCCCGTCACGATGGGCCAGCCCCTGGTCGAAGCCACCCTGCCCGTGGCCTTCGTGGTGGCCGACGACGCGCCGCTGTTCTCGCGCGGCGAGGCCGACGACACCGGCAAGGCCGGCGACACCCTGATCGTGGCCGGGATCGCCGAGCGCACCGCCCGGTTCCCCGTGACCGCCCAGCCGAGCATCGGCGATCAGCCCTACCTCGAGGGCCCCGGCGGCCGGCTGGTCCGCCGAGCCGACGCACGCCTCGCCCAGGCCCGGCGGCGACCCTCCGGCGTCGGCCCCCACGAGAAGTGGATCCACGTCGACCTCGACGAGCAGGTGCTGGTGGCCTACGAGGGCGATCGCCCCGTGTTCGTCACCCTCGTGTCCACCGGCAAGGCCGGCTACGACACCCCGGCGGGCCACTACCGGCTGCGGCGCAAGTTCGTGTCGCGGCGCATGACCGGCCCCGACCCCGACACCGGCACCTACGACATCGCCGAGGTGCCCTGGGCCATGTACTACAAGGGCGGCTACGCCCTGCACGGCGCGTACTGGCACGACGAATTCGGCCAGGTGCGCAGCCACGGCTGCACCAACCTCCCGCCTCCGGCCGCGCGGTGGTTGTTCCGCTGGTCGGCGCCCGAGATCCCCACCGGCTGGCACGCCCGCTTCGAAGCCGGCACCCGCATCGTGTTCACCCGCCACTGACCGCGCCAGCGAGCCGGCGGCTCCGGCGAGCCACGAGTCGCCCTCGGACGCGCCGGCCCTGCACGACGGCCTCGGCCCGCGCCTCCCGGCGAGCCACCAGCCGCCCTCGGATGCACCGGCCCTGCACGTCGACCTCGGCCCGCGACGGGCGTGCCGCCAGCTGCCCTCGGGGCCGGGCGGGCGGTCTGCTAGGCTGCCCTTCGTGCGCTCCTGGCCCCTGGTGCCGCTCGCCTTCGCCGCCGCGCTCGCCGGCGCGTGTGGTGACCCCACCGGGTCGGTGGAGCTGGCGTGGGTGTTCGTCGATCGGGGAGGCGACCCGATCTTCCCCGGCGGCGTGTTCTCGATCGACGACGAGCACGACACCTGCAACCTCCCCGGGCAGCTCGGGGACATGCCCCTCACCTACGACCTTCGGGTGGAGCTGGAGATCTGCGAGCCCGACTGCGAGGGAGGCTGCGACGCCGAGGAGTGCCTGGTGATGCCGCGACGCACCTTCGCGTGCAACGCCGCCCGCGGCAACGAGCCCGAGGTGCCCGCCTCCGACATCGACTACCGCTTCACCCTGCGCGCGGTGCTCTCCGCCCCCTCGGTGGGCGTGGAGTGCCGCGACGCCGAGCCCACCTGCCTGGCCGTGCCCGCCCCGCGGCAGCGAGCCGTGACCGCGGGGAAGGTGACCGATCTGCAGGTCAACCAGATCGCGGTCGACGTCGATCGCAGCGCCGCCGAGCGCCTGAACCTGGGAGACTGTGGCTGTGCGTAGCGCGATGCTGGTGCTGGCCCTGTCCCTGGGCGGCTGCGTGTACCCGGCCACCGAGCCCACCGGCGTCGAGTTCTCGTGGCGCTTCGTGGAGCACGACCTCGCCGAGGGCGAGCCGGAGCCGCGCGTGCGCACGTGCGAGGGCGCGCTGACCGAGCAGGTCGCGATCGAGGTGCGCGACGTGGACACCCCGGACCGCCAGGGCATCTTCCGCTTCGATTGCTTCGAGGGCTACCAGACCGCCACCGATCTGCAGACCGAGGCCTCCGACGCGTTCGTGCGCCTCGATCCCGGCGCCTACGCGATCTCGCTGTGGGCCGTCGACGACCGAAGCGACGCCAGCCGCAGCGAGCAGCTCGAGACCCACGAGGTGGTGGTGGAGGATCGGGGCGTCACCATCGCGCCGTGGGAGGTGTCGCGCGCTCCCGTCGCCTGGGCGCTCGAGCTGCTCGAGCCCGAGGCCTGCGACACCCTCGTCCTGGCCCTCTACTACGCCAACCCCCAGCTCGATCTGGCCGAGTTCATGGCCGACGAGGCCGACCAGAGCCTGCCGCTGTATCGCCCCGGCCTCGGCAGCGACCGCGGCCTGCGGGTCGACGGCCAGCCCACCCCGTGCGACCCGGACATGGCGGGCGCTCACGTCTTCGAGGGCATCGATCGCGCCGAGTACCTGCTCGACGTCGCGGTCGACGGTCGCGTGTGCTCGCTGCGGGTCGACCTGCGCGCGGAGGCCGGGGCGAGCAGTGTCATCGACCTTGCCAACCTCCCATGCGGCGGCTAGAACCCGCTCTGGCCGCGATTTCGATGCCGAAGCGCCCCGACACCCTCGCCCTGCTCGCCCTGGGGAGCCTGGCCGCCTGCGCCGATCCTCCCAGCTACCAGCTGCGCTGGTCGATCGAGGGGCGCGACGTTCCCGGCGTGGCCACCTGCTCCGAGGTCGGCCTGTTCCAGGTCGACGCGCGCGTCTTCGCCGTGCCGCCCGAGGGCGGGCCCACCTTCGCCAGCGACCTGCGGAGCGAGCGGACCCATCCCTGTCACCCCGAGACCTTCGACACCGACGACGGCACCGTCGACGGCGCGTCCCTGCCCCCGGGTGCGTACGTGGTGCAGGTGCGCGGCATCAACCGCGCCGATGCGTACTGGTCCGACGCCCCGACCGCGACGGTCGGTCAGAACACCGCCGAGTTCACCCGCTGCGACCAGCCCGAGACCCCCGATTGCAGCCCGGCCGCGCCCTACTGCGTGCAGGGGCGGTGCCGCGACGGCTCGGAAGGCGATCCGTGCCGCGACGACGGGCAGTGCGCCGACCCGCTGCAGTGCAACGCCGTGGGGCAGTGCGAGCGGCTCACCGGCTGCGATCCCGCGGCCGACTACGAGCAGTGCAGCGAGGACCAGCGGGTCTGCGACTGCCGGCGCATCACCGTGACCGAGGGCGACGCGCCCGTGCTCGAGTTCACCCTCGATCCCCCCGGCGAGTGCGAGGACGGCATCGACAACGACCTCGACGGGCGGATCGACGACAACGACGCCTCGTGCCTCGTGGCGTTCGGCGACGGCACCGAGGGCCTGCCGGTGGGCGTGACCGAGGTGCGCGTGCAGCTGAGCATGCTGGGCCACGCCCCGCTGGTGAACTGCATCTCCGACATCGAGCGCATCGAGCTGAGCGTGGACACGCCCAGCGGTCCGGTCGTGCTGCTCGACGAGCGCTGCCGGCTCGACGTGCCCTACTCCACCCTGGCGCTGCTGTCCCCCGGCCCGGCCACGTTCCACGTGCGCGGGCTCCGGTCGGAGTGCGACGGCGGAGCGTGCACCCTGGTGCCCTCCACCGTAGACGCCACGTTCACCGACACCGTCCTGCCCAGCGGCGGCACCATCGTCGCCGCCGTCGACTTCGCGCCGGCCGATCTCCTCCAGCCGCTCGAAGCCAGCATGCAGCTGGAGTTCGACTACCGCATCAGCTACGGCACCGACGCCAACGAGCTCCCCGAGCCCCCGCGCTCGACGTGCGCCCCTCCGTCCAACGGCGAGGGCGGGATGCTCGAGGTGGCCGATCTGCGCATGACGATGTCCAACGGGCACGGCGCCCCCCTCGCCCAGCCGGTGCGGCTCGTCGGCGCCGGCGACCTCGACGGCGTCCCCCTCGACGGCTCCGTCCTCGTGCCGTGCTTCGGGGAGTTCACCTCGACCGAGGTCGTCGACTGGACCCAGGGCTACACGCTCACCGTGGAAGCGCTGTCGGCCGAGGGCGAGGTCTGCTTCCTGCGCGAGGACGTGCCCATGGTCCCCGAGGAGCGCGCCGTCATCGAGCTGGCCCGGGTGTACGACGCCACGGGCAACGTGCGCCCCTCGTGCCGCGATTGCACCACCGACGAAGACTGCAACGCCGAGTCCTTTGGCGAGGCGATCTGCATCCCCGAGGGCTTCGCGGGCGCCGGCACCTGCCAGTATCCCTGCTACGAGCAGAGCCACTGCCAGTCCGCCGGCCTCCCCGACGACGCGGGCCAGACCTGCATGTTCGAACTCGACGGCGCCGGCGAGCCCCTCGACTTCGGCGTCTGCCGGCCCGACGTCTAGCGAGGCCGCCGCTCGATCGCTGCCGCTCGACCGTCGCCGTTAGACCACGTCGACCTCGAGGACCCGCTCCGCTCCGCCCCGCTGGTACCGAACGGTGAAGTGCCGGGCGGCGCGGGCTTGCAGGTACAGCGCCATCGCGTCCGGCTTGGGCCCCAGCGCCACCCCGTTGACGTGCGTGATCACGTCGCCCGCCATGAAGCCGAGCCGGTCGGGCACCGAGCCGACCTCGACCAGATCGATGTGGATGCCCGCCACCGCCCCCTTCACCGGGTGCATGCGCACCTGAGCGGCCACCGCCGCCCCATGGTCTCGCATGCGCTGGGCGAACGCCGACTGGATCGTGCAGCGGTCGCCCGACGGCGTGCAGTGGATGGCCTCGCTCGCGCCCGCGAGCGGGTGCATCTCGGACCCGGGCGTGGGCTCGGGCCCGGACGACCCCGGCTTCACCGCCTGCACCGTCGACGACCACGCGTCGCGCACGGGCTCCATGTCGACCCGATCGATCGCGCTCTTGGCCCGATCGACACCGCGCTCCACCGTCTCGCGCGTGGCCTTGGCCACCACCTTCGCGTCCTGTCGGACCTCTTGCCGGACCTCCTGCGACTCCGTCTCGCTGCACGCCAGCAGACCACCCGATCCGAGCGCGAGGCCCAGCCCCACCGCCACCCCCGTGCGAAGCCACCCGTCCATCATGGCCAGCATGACACCCAGCGACCCGATCGCATGCCAGGAAGTGCACGCGGCGCCTCCCTTGCTCCGGGGGCTCCTCGTCGGGCGTGTGCGCGCATATACTCCAAGGTAGGATGCGGAACCAAACACGGAACCAAAGATGGAACCAGGCGCAGCGATGGACGATCGCGTGCCTGCTGGGCCCGATGGGGTCGACCGGCTGCACCGACGAGCCGCCCGGAGATGCCTGGGAGGGCACGACCGAGGCCACGCCGACCAGCGACGGTGACGCCTCCGACACCTCGGGCCCCCCGCCGGCCGACGAGACCGTCACGCCCGACGACGGCAGCAGCGACGGGGAGTCGACGACCACCGGCGGTCTGCCCGAGCAGCCGCTGGTCGACGTGGAGCACCCGCGCGAATTCCGGGGGGTGTGGATCGCCACCGTCAGCAACATCAACTATCCCAGCGCGCAGGGGCTGAGCGTCGAGCAGCAGCAGCAGCAGCTCCGCGACCTGCTCGACGTGATGGTCGCCCACAACCTCAACGCGGCCCTGTTCCAGATCCGGCCCGAGTCCGACGCGCTCTATGCCTCGGAGATCGAGCCGTGGAGTCGCTACCTGATGGGCACCCAGGGCCAGGACCCCGGCTTCGACCCGCTGGCCTACCTCATCGAGCAGGCCCACCCGCTGGGCATCGAGGTGCACGCGTGGGTCAACCCCTACCGCGCCAAGGCCAACCTCGGCTCCTCCCTCGCGCCGGGGCACATCGCGCTCGACCAGCCCCAGTACGCCTACGAGTACGGCAACCTGCTGTGGATGGATCCCGGCGCCGAGGCGGTCCAGGAGCGCACCATCGACGTGATCCTCGACGTGGTCGATCGCTACGACGTGGACGGGATCCACTTCGACGACTACTTCTACCCCTACCCCAACGGCGAGCCCTTCCCCGACTTCGACACCTACCAGGACTACCTCGACGGCGGCGGCGCGCTCATGCTCGACGACTGGCGGCGCGACAACGTCCACGTGCTCGTGGAGGTGCTCTACGAGTCGATCGTGGGCACGCGCGACCACGTGCGCTTCGGCATCTCGCCCTTTGGCATCTACCGCCCCGGCATGCCGCCCGGGATCGTGGGCCTGGACCAGTACGCCGAGATCTACTCCGACCCCTTGGTGTGGCTGGACGAGGGCTGGGTCGACTACCTCGCGCCGCAGCTGTACTGGCCCACCACCCAGACCCAGCAGGCCTACGAGCCGCTGCTGGAGTGGTGGTCGAGCATGACCTCCGAGGGCCGCTACATCTTCACCGGCAACTACCTGTCGCAGATCGGCTCGAGCGGCGCCTGGTCGGTGGACGAGGTGCTCACCCAGGTCGACCTGTCCCGGACCTACCGCGACCTGGGCTCGATGGGGAACATCTACTTCCACATCGAGCCGTTCCAGAGCGACACGCTGGGCGTGGGCACGGCGCTGGCCGAGACCTTCTACGAGGTCCCCGTGCTCACCCCGCCGCTGGCCGCCAAGCTCGGCGAGACCATCGCCCCGCCGTGGGTCGAGCAAGACGGCGGCAGCGTGACCCTCACCGCCCAAGACGACACGCCGCTGCGTGCGTGGGTGGTGTACGAGGACGCGGGCGCGGGCTTCGAGCTGAACGACATCGTGCCCGTGGGCACCGACGCGTTCGATCTACCCAGCGGCACCTGGGCCGTCAGCGCCGCCGCCCGCAGCGGGGTGGAGAGCCAGGGCGTGCTGGTCGAGGTGCCCTGAGGGCCCTGAGGGCACGGGCTCGCTTCCGAGGCGTCCGAGCTCAGCCTCGACCGCGATCGCGGAAGCGCTGCTTGGCCGCCCGGCCCTTGCGCTCGAGCACCGGCACCAGCACCCGGCGCAGCGCGGGGAACAGGTAGCCCAGCGTGGCCAGGGCCGCGCTCACGCGGGGTCGCGTGCGCTCCACTCGGCCGTCGGCGGCACACTCCACCACCAGCTGGGCGATCTCGTCGGCGGTGCTCATCGGCTGCGAGAACACCAGGTCGGGCACCTCGTCGATCGCCTCCATGATGAAGCCGGTGTCGACCGGGCCGGGCGAGACCACCGACACCCGCACCCCCGCCTCGCGCAGCTCCTCGGCCAGCGCGAACGTGAACGCCCGCAGCCCGAACTTGGTGGCCGAGTAGGTGGCCTCGTGCGACACCGGCACCCGCCCCGCCAGCGAGGCCACGCTCACGATCGCCCCCCGGCTGCGCCGCAGGTGGGGCAGGGCCAGCCGGGACAGCACGATCGGCGCGGCCAGGTTCACCTGCACGATCTGGTCGAGCTGCTCGGGCGTGTGCTGGTCGAGCGCGCCGCGGTAGTTCACCCCCGCGTTGTTCACCACCACGTTCAGCGTCCCGCCGAACGCCACCGCGCGCTCCACCAGCCGCGCCATCGCCCCGAGATCGGCCACGTCGGTGGGCACCAGCTCCACGTCGATCCCCTCCGCGGTCAGCTCGTCACCCAGGCGCTCGAGCGCGGGCCGCCCCCGGGCCGCCAGCACCAGCCGCGCGCCCTCCCGACCGAAGCGTCGGGCCGACGCCGCCCCGATCCCCGCCGAGGCCCCGGTAATCAGCACGATCTGGTCTTCGAAGCGTCGCGCACTCATGCGTCGCATGTAGCAGGCCGCTCGCTCCCGGTCGAGCGCACCGGCCCGCCTTCAGTCTCGGCCCCAGTCGCCAGGCACGTCGCTCATCGTCAGGTGCAACGTCGCTCCCGCCTCGATCTCCGACCACGTCACCCACGGGCGATCGATCGGCACCCCGTCCACCTCCGCCGCGATCACGTAGATCGCCTCCGGCCCCGCCCCGTCGGCCACGAGGGTGAGGGTGCGCGAGCCCTGAGCATCTCCCATGTCCAGCTCGGCCCGCTCGAACACGGGGCTGCCGATCCACAGCCGGTCGGTCCCGGCCACGGGGTACAGACCCAGCGCGCTCAGCACGTACCACGCGCTCATCGTGCCCGCGTCGTCGTTGCCGGGCAGCCCGTCGGGGCCGGTGCCGTAGTGCTCGTCCAGCGCCCACCGCACCCAGCGCTGGGCACTGGCGGGATCGCCCAGCTCGTCGAACAGATAGGCGTCGTGCAGCACGGGCTCGTTGGCGTGCCAGTAGTAGGGCTTGGGCTGGAGCGGGCTGCTGCTCTGGTCGAGCGAGCGCTCGAAGTACTCGAGCAGGCGATCGCGCGCGGCCTGCTGCGAGCCGTGCAGCTCCACCAGCCCCGCCACGTCGTGGGGCACCATCCACAGGTACTGCCACGCGTCGCCCTCGGCGTAGGCATCGGCCCACGCGGTGGGCTCGAAGCCGTCGAGCGCGAAGCTCCCGTCGGCGTGCCGCCCCACGAAGAAGCCCGACCCCTCGTGCCACAGCCCGCGGTAGCCCGCCGCCCGCGCCTCGAACATGGCCTGGTCGTCGGCCAGCCCCAGCGCCTCGGCCATGCGGGCCAGCGCCGCGTCGGCGTAGGCGAACTCGAGCGTGCGTGCGACCGAGGCCCCCGCCTCCTCGGTCGCCACCCAGCCGCGCTCGAGATAGCCCTCGATCCCCGCCCGCCCCGCCTGCGCCCGCGGCTCGGTGGCGTGCAGCCGCGCCCCCTCGTACGCCCGCGCGTGATCGAACTCGATGCCCTTGAGCGCCGCCTCGGCCAGCACGATGTCGGCGCTGGTGCCCACCATGCCGCCCGTGTAGCCGGTGCCCAGCGGCCACTTGGGAAGGTCGCCGCCCTGCTCGTACATGCGCACCAGCGACTGCATCATGTCGCCGTGGCGATCTCGCTGCACCAGGCTGAACAGCGGGTGCACCGTGCGGTAGGTGTCCCACAGCGAGAAGTCGCTGTAGTAGACGCGATCGCCCGCGTCGTGCACCTGCCCGTCGAAGCCCCGGTAGCGCCCGTCGGCCTCGGAGAAGCGCGTGGGGGTGAGCATCGCGTGGTACAGACCCGTGTAGACCATGCGGCGCTGCGCGTCGCTGCCCCCCGCCACCCGAACGCGGGACAGCTCCGGCTCCCACGCCGCCTCGGCGGCCGCCCGCGTCTGCTCGAACGACGCGGCCAGCGAGGCCTCGAGGTTGGCCCCCGCCTGCTCCAGCGACACGTAGGAGATCCCCACCCGCAGCTCGACCGTGGGATCGGCGGCGGTGGGCGAGAACCCCAGCCAGGCCCCGAGGGTGCCGCCGTCCTGCTCGCTCACCCCTTCGTGGAGCGTGCGCGTCTCGTCCCAGACCCCGAAGCCGGTCACCGGCGCGTCGGCCCGGACCTCGAAGTACGTGCGCAGCCCGCCGAAGCGCGACGAGTAGCTGCCGTCGACCGTCATCCAGCCCCGCACCCGCCCCGCCTCCGCGTCGATCTCCACGTGCCCGTCGGGCGAGCTGGCCCCGCCCGGGTTGTAGCCCAGGTCGAGCACCACGGCCGCCTCGTCGGTGGCCGCGTCCCAGGTGTAGCGATGGATCCCGCCCCATGTGCCCGCGGTCAGCTCGGCCCGCAGCCCCGCGTCGAGCAGATCGACCGCGTAGTAGCCCAGCGCCACCTCCTCGCGATCGTGCGAGAACGCCGAGCGAGCGCCTCCCCGCTCCGCCTTGCTCGGGTCCATGCCGGTGGTGGGGGTGATCAACACCGCGCCGTAGTCGGGCACGCCCATCCCGCTCAGGCGCGAGTGGGAGAAGCCCCAGACATGGGTGTCGTCGTAGCTGTAGCCGGTGCAGTGGGTGAAGGGCAGCTGCAGCCCGCCCAGGCCGGTGTCGGGGCCGGGCTTGATCATCCCGAAGGGCACGGCGGGGCCAGGGTTGGTGGTGCCCACCCCGTAGCCCGTGCCGCCGGTGCCGATCCGCGGGTCCACCCAGTCCACCAGCACCTCCGGCGGCCACGCGTAGGGCTCGTCGACGGGCTCGCCCGTGTCGCTCGAGCCCGCGTCGGCCGAGTCCGGCTCGCCCGAGGTGGACGCGCCGGCGCCGGTCGAGCCCATGGTCCCCTCGGTCCCGCCGGGGCTCTGGGCGGGTGGCGGATCGTGACAGGCCACCAGCCCCAGCGCCCACAGCCCCAGCGCCCACAGCCCGACCACCCGGCGCGCTCCTGCCTCGCCCCCGCGCTCCTGCCCCACCCTCGTGCCCATCGACGACGAGACTACCCCACGGGTCGAGGCCCGGTCCGGGCGGCGAGGCACGGCCCGCCGTGCCGCGCGAGAAGCCGCAGCCACACCCGCCTTGGAGCCCGCGCACGCCCCTTCACGACGCGCGCCTCGGTCATCGCACGGAGTCCGGAATCGGTCCTCCTCCGGCCGAGTTGCCACCCGAGCCGGGGCTTTCCTTTGCCGCCCCGACAGGAGAACGACCACGAATGTCCGCCGTTGGAGCGGGTGCGGCCCTCGATGCCATCTCGAGGATGCGACGCGCCGAACGAGAGATGGCCCGCCGCCGATCCGCCCGCATGGTGAGCCCTCCCAAGAGCCGCCGCTGCGACACTCCCGATCGGCTGCCCCATCCCTGCGACGTGGTGTGCGCCGAGTGTGGTCGGCTCGAGACCGTCGTGCCGGCCAGCGGCGACCCCATGCGCCGCAGCACCTCCACCCAGCCGCTCGGGTCGTGCCCCCACTGCCACGCCCGAAGCTGGGTCGACGTGGGCTTGCAGAGCGTGGCGCTGGCCTACCAGGAATTCGAGGCCACCGAGTGCGAGCTGCACGAGAGCGCCTGCCGGCGACGAGGCTGGTGGGTGGGGCTGTCGGTGGGCCTGCTCTACATCTACTGCGTGATGATGCACGTTCAACTCCCGGTCCACATCGCCGCGGGCGACATGCTGCCGCTGCTGAGCCTGGCCTTCGGCTGGATGGCCTATAGGGGGGCCACCGCGGTCCACCGCCGCACGCGACCGGGCCGGGCCCGACCGCGTCGCTGGCGGCGCCCCTCGCCCCGACCCATGCCCGAGGGCGGCGTGGGTCGGGTGCGGAAGACCATGGTCGAGGGCCACGCCGGCCTGCGCACCCCGCTGGGCGACGAGCCCTGCGTAGGCTGGGTGGTGCGGGTGTGGAGCGGTGGCGATCTCCTGCTCGACGAGCAGCGCCACGGCCCGCTGGAGATCGACGGCGAGCCCGTCGAGCCCGACACCCTCACGCTCGACCTCGCCGTCCGTACCGTGCCCGTCCCCGCGCCCACCGATCCCGCGTTCGTTCGCTTCATGCGCCAGCGCGGGCTGTCCCCCCACGACGAGGGGCTCCGCATCGCCGCGGCGCGGCTGCTCCCCGGCGTGCCGGTGTCCCTGCACCACCGCCCCGAAGACGGTGGCGTGCGCACCATGCTGACCCAGGCCCCACGGTCGGCCTCGCACTGACCCGCCGGCGCGGGGCGCCGCCCATCCGGCGACCCGCGCCGCCCGGCGTCGTCCGACAACCGGCACCCGCCGGCGGTTGCCCTCGCGTCCGAGGGCAACCGCTGCGCTCGGACGGGCCGCCGGGTGCCGGATGCTCATCCTTGGCGTACCCTGAACGGCGATGGCCTACGCCAACGTGCAGCTCATCGTGGCGCTTCGCCGGACCGCCGCGCGCCTGAGGGAGGGGACCGACTACCAGTGGGGCCACCTCGGCATGTGCAACTGCGGGCAGCTCGCCCAGACCCTCACCGGGCGCGATCGCAGCGAGATCCACACCGCCGCCCTCGCCCTCGGCGGCGAGTGGGAGGACCGGGTGCGCGAGTACTGCCCGAGCAGCGGCCAGCCCATCGACGCCATCATCCGCACCATGCTCCAGCACGGGGTCACCACCGGCGACCTCGCCGATCTCGAGGATCTCAGCGACGACCGGGTGCTGCGGCGGCTGCCCTCGGGGCGCCGCTGGCTCGAGCGCAACGAGCGAGACGACGTGGTGGAGTACCTCGAGACATGGGCCGCCCTGCTCGAAGAGCAGCTCCAGGCCCGCCTCGACGCGGCCGGCCACGCCGCTTGAGACCACCCGAAGCGCCAGCCTGGGTCTTGGCCTCAGCCCTGGCTGAGGCCCTCGAGGTAGCGCTCGCTGTCGCCGGTGGCCACCTCGGGCAGGGTGAGCGTGAAGACGGTGCCCTTGCCCTTCGTGCTGCGACAGATGATGGTGCCGCCCAGCAGGTTCACCACGATGTTGCGGGAGATGGCCAGGCCCAGGCCCGTGCCGCCCTTGCCCTGCCCCGAGGTGACCATCGGGTCGAAGATCCGCGGCAGGATCTCCGGGTCGACCCCGTTGCCGTCGTCGGCGAAGCGCAGGATGAAGCCGTCGCCCTTGTCGTTGCGGTGCAGGTCGATGGTGATCTTGCCCTGGGGGCGGCCATCGAACGCGTAGCGCAGCGAGTTCTGCAGCAGGTTCACCACCACCTGGCCTAGGTGCCCCGGGAAGCCATCCCACACGTAGGAGTGCTCCACGGGGATGTTCATCTCGGTCTCCACGTGGGCCCGGTCGAGATCGGAGCGCATCACGATCACGCAATCGATCACGATCTGATCGATCTTCACCTTGGCCCGGTCGTCGGACAGCTGCGACGCCGAGAGGTGCTTGAAGCTCTTGATGAGCTGCTGGGCCCGGTCGAGGTTGCGGTTGAGCAGCTCCATGGCCTCGCGCAGGTCGCCCCGCAGCTCCTCGAGCTCGTCGGGATCGTCGGGCGGGTCGTCGAGCAGCTCCTTGACCGAGTCGACGATCGAAGATCCCGCCGTGCGCGCCACCCCCAGCGGCGTGTTCACGTCGTGGGCGATGCCCGCGACCATGGACGCGATGCTCTCGGAGCGAGCCCGCAGGGCCTGCTCGCGCAGCGATCGATCCCACGCTTCCCGAAGCTCGCGCTCGAGCTCGTCGGGATCGAGGAACCCGTCGGGCATCCCGTCTATGAGTTCCGGGGGATCCATGGGCTGAGATCGGCGGGGTACCTCGACTCTCGCAGGCGCGAGCCGGGCTCACCGGGCACCACGCGCTCCACCATGACCCGCGTGGCCTTCAGCCGGGTCTGGTTGCTGTAGCGGCACCGCTCCACGTGGTTGGTGACCGTGTTGACGCAAAGGCCGCGCTCGAGCTTGGCGATCGTCTTGTGGAAGTTGGTGAACAGGGTGTTGCCCTTGACCCGCGGGCTGACGATCACGGGCAAGACGATGGAGGAGCCGGTGGCTCGGTTGGTGACCCGAGCGTCGTCGCCGGTCTCGAGCCCGAGCCGCTCGGCCACGGAGGGCGAGACGAACAGCGGGTTGATCTCGGGCATGCCCACGATGGGGGTGGCCTTGCCCGAGTTGAAGGTGGCGGTGGCGAAGCGGACCAGCTCGCGGTCGTCGGACAGCGTGGACCGGCCCGAGTTGAGGATGAGCCCGTCGGGGATCTCGAGGTCGTCCTCGGTGGGCACGAAGAAGCGGAAGCAACCCGGCTTCTGATAGATGTTGCGGAAGGGCACCGCCTCGGGGTCGTCGTAGTCGAGCATGTAGCGGTTCACGCCCACGCCGCCGTAGACGACCGAGTCGGCCAGCAGCTCCGGCCACTCCACCACGCGCCCGTCGGCGTGGGTGGGCAGGCAGTACAGCGGGCCCGAGCCACCCCTCAGGTAGTCGATGATGCGGGTCCACAGCTGCGGCCGGCTGACCTCGCCGTCGACCCGCAACAGCCCCTCGCCGCCCTCCTCGGGCGGAGCGCCGAAGCGCCGCTCGAGGTAGCCCGACTCGAGGTGCTGCACGAGGTCGGGGTGGTTGGCCTGCAGCTCCTTGTCCCGCCGCAGGCGCAGGGCGATCTCGGCCATCAGGTCGTAGACGATGGTGGGATCGGAGCGGGTCTCGGGCGGCGCGACCTTCTGGGGCACGCTCAGGGTCAGCCGCCACTCGCCGTTCTGGTAGAGCTTGGTGGTGGCCGGGTGCGGCGGCGAGGGCAGCACCAGGTCGGCGTGCTCGAGCGTGAACGGGTCGGGGATCGGGTCGATGACGACCAGCGTGGTCCGGGCGTTCTTGAGCTTCTCCAGCCACCGGGGCCGGTTCATCATGTTGGCTTCGAACTGGGTGCCCAGGCAGATGAACAGCTCGCGCTGGTCGACGTTGCCGTCGGAGTAGTCGAGCGCCGCGCGGTGCTCGTCGGAGGCGACCGCGTCGTAGGCATCCTCGGGCAGGCCCATGCGCACGGCGGCCTCGGCCCGGTCGGAGATGGGGATCCGCCCCATGAAGTACTTGCCGCTGAGGCCCTGGATCTCGCTCTCGGCGTTGATCTGCCCGGGGATCCGCAGGGCACCGCCGGCCGGGGTGCCGTCGGGCTTCAGCCCGTACTTGCCCAGCATGGCCATCGCGTTGCCCCACAGGCAGTGCGCGACCACGCCGGTGGTCTGCGACAGGCCCACCGAGGGGATGTTGATGGGGATGACGCCGTCCTCGGCCATGCGGGCCGCGATGCGGCGGATGGCGTCGAGGAGGTTCTCTTCGTACTTGGGCTCGGCGGCGATCCGCTCGGCCACGGTGGGCGGGGCGTACTGAGCCTCGGTGGCCTGCGCCCGGTAGCGCTCGAACGACTCGCGGTCGGCGAAGCGCTCGAGGAAGCGCTCCTCGACCCGGTCGGCGTGGCGGGTGAGCAGCTCGTGCCCCACCGCGAGCGCGAGCTGGGGATCGGTGCCGGGCTTGATGAGCAGGATCCGCTCGGGGCCCAGCTTCTTGGCCAGCGCCTTGGCCGACTCGGTGACCATCACCTCCACGAGGTAGGCGTCGAGCTGCTTGCGCTTGAGCAGCTGCAGGAACACCGGCGGGTGGGTGACGTAGCCGTTCCAGCCGTTGAAGAGGTAGAGGTGCTCGCCCTCGCCCGAGATGGCCTGCTCGATGGTGAGGAACGGCCCCTCCTGCCCGGTGAGCACCTCGTTGTGCGAGGCGCCGGCGTTGAGGCAGTGCTCGGCGTTGCCGGCCAGGTTGCGCACGCCCAGCAGCCGGAAGACCTCCTGCAGCGCGAAGATCGTGAAGTAGTCGATCTGCCCGCAGCAGTAGAGGAGGGTCTTGCCGTAGGGCGCCCGGTGGTCGAGCACCAGCTCGGCGAGGGTGGCGATGCCCTCGGCGTAGGAGATCTCCTTGCGGCGCCCGTCGGGCTGCAAGACGCTGGGCGCCATGTGGATGGGGAACGCCGAACGCTGGCGCACGGTGGAGTGCCGCAGCTTCACGCAGCCCTTGGTGGGCGTGGTGCCCGTCACGTGGCTGTCGGTGACGCTCAGCGAGCGCCGGTAGGGCTGGAACAGCTGCGCCCGCAGCCGGCCCTCGTCGTCGACCTCGCGGTCGGTCTCTCGCACCATCACCCGCGAGCGGCGGCCGGAGATCTCGAGGTCGGCGTGCAGCACCCCGCCGCCGGGGGTGAGCCGCTCGACGGTCTCGACCCGCAGCCGACCGTCCTCGCCGACGACCGCGGGCAGCAGCGCCCCCGACTCGCCATGGTTCTCGACCCAGATGGTGCCCGAGCCCTGGGGCAGGGCCTGGCCCATGTCGGAGGCCTGCTTGGTCTTGTTGGTGACGACCTTGCCGCCGTCACCCACCCCGCAAAAACAGCACGAGTACTGACCGTTCGCCGGGTGGCTCGTGGCGTGATCGGGCATCACGCACCCGGGCATGGTCGGTAGGTCCTCGAGCACGCCGGCGTGCGGGATCGTCGGCAACGTCGATTCGTCGCTCATGGCACCCCTACTCTAGATGGCAATGTCATCGAAGATGTTGCGCTCTTCCTTCGAGAGCATCGCCTGGGCGACCGAGCCGTACAGGGCGTTGGCGGCGTGGGCGCTGAGCATGGGCAGCACGTTGAGGACCAGGTCGTCCGCCTCGGCATCGACCAGGAAGATCCACCCGTAGCCCAGCTCGCGGTGCAGCCGGATCGGCAGCAGCACGCCGCCCTCGACCCGGCTGACCGTCTCGAGGGACTGGAGCTTGGCGTCGCGGTGGATCTTGTTGGCCCACTCGTTGGCCTTGGCCTCGGACTCCATGGGATCTTCGCCGAGCGACTCGTGCAGCACGAAGCGCCGGGGGTTGCCGTCTTCCTCATAGGTCTCCAGCGAGAGCAGGGCGAGCGACGAGGGACAGATCGAGATGGCGGTGTCGAGGATCTTGTTGAGCGAGAGGTCGAGCTTTTGGTAGGTGCGCAGCGACACCGCACATTCGTTGACGGCGGTGAGGAACTGGCGGTGGCGCTCGAGCTTGAGCAGCTGCTCCCAGGCGCGGATGGCCGTGCGGACCGCGGAGTACAGCCGCGTGCTGGTGAGCTCGGCCTTGGGCAGGTAGCCATCGATGTCGTAGTCCTCGATGGTCTGCTTCTCGGGGGCGTGGCCGGGCTGGCCGGTGCGCAGCAGGACGCGGGTGATCTGGTTGTCGAGCTGGCTGCGGATGGAGCGACAGCAATCCAGCCCCGCGTGCTCGGTCTCCATGACCACGTCGAGCAGCACGACGGCGACGTCGGGGTTGGCTCGCATGACCTCGACCGCCTCGGCCCCGGAGGCGGCGGCCAAGAAATTGATGCGCCGCCCCTGCCAGCGCAGGCTCTTGAGGCCGAGCTTGGTGACGGCCAGGATATCCGGCTCGTCGTCGACGACGAGCACCTTGCAGCGGGACGGTGCGCTCGGGAACGATGCCATGGTGCCTTTTCGATGCCGCCGCCTTTATACACCGCGGTCCCACGGGGTTCTCGGGCTTTTTCGGCCCGTAGGACGGCGCGGATGACGGTGGTTGCGCACCGGCCCGTCGGGGGCCCATGATCGAAGGGGCCGGCCTCTTCCCGATGTAGGGCCCCCTACGCCGTCGGCATGGCGCTCGGGGGGGTGGGTCGGGTATAGTTCGTGACCTCGTCCCCCCGGTGCGAAGCGCGTTGCGGCCGTCCCCAGGCAGATCATGAAGGGTCTCGTCTTCTCCGAGTTCATCGACATGGTCGAGGAACGCTTCGGCGGTGACGTGCTGGAGCGCGTCATCGCCTCGGCTGATCTGCCGTCGGGCGGCGTGTACAGCTCGATCGGCACCTACGACTTCCAAGAGATGGCGGAGCTGGTCTCGGGGCTGAGCTCGCAGACCGGCATCGCCCAGGATGCGCTCACCCGCTTCTTCGGCGAGCACCTGTTCGCGCGGCTGGTGGACCTCTATCCCCAGTTCCTCGAGGGCGAGTCCTCGTGCATGGATTTCGTGCCCAAGGTGGAGAACTACATCCACCACGAGGTCCGCAAGCTCTACCCCGACGCCGACCTGCCGTCGTTCCACATCAGCGAGCAGACCTCCGAGCGGCTGGTGTTCGTGTACGAGTCGCCGCGGCCGCTGTCGGACATGGCCGAGGGCATGCTGCTGGGCTGCTTCCGGCACTTCGAAGAGGCCGTCGACCTCCGCCGAGAAGATCTCCCCCGGGAGCGCGGCGCCAAGACCCGCTTCACCCTGGTGAAGCAAGCCAAGGCCGAGGCGCCCTCGCCCACGCTGTTCCGGCCGATCGCCACCAACCCGCCCGCGGCCAGCCCCGCCGCCAACGCGAGCGGGCCCACCAACCTGGCCGAGGGCGCGCTCGACCGCACGCTCGAGCACCTGCGCGCGGTCTTGCTCGAGCACGCCACCGGC
>JGI12210J13797_10848189_pt1 | contig 20424 bp, 10 predicted proteins | sample ElkSlonscriptome_3_FD_13797 | JGI IMG/M metagenome (IMG submission 13797)
GACTTGGATGAAGGTGCGAAACTGCCATCGGCACCACTTCGAACGAACGGCAGCTTTTGGGATCATTCCGAAAGGATCGGAATGACCGAAATGGGGCGCAAAGCTGCCATCGGCGCTGCTTTGAACGAACGTCAACTTTCAGGTTCATCCCGAGAGGATCAGAATAACCGAAATTGGGGCGCAAAGCTGCCGTTAGGCTGTGCATAAGCAGCGACAAAAGTTCGGTAGAAACTTTTGGGTATTTTTGGGGGTAAGACAAAGACTTTCCCGAGCGAAGCATCATATAGCTCAGAGGGTTGATCTTTTAAATCGGTCCCCTCCCTCTCCGCCACCTACCGCCCGGCCAGGCACTCGCTTTTTTTCCGAACAGAGATGGATGACAGCGGGAAGGCTATCGCCGAATCTGCTGGATTTTTGCGACGCGCAATGCCGGGACGACGCATGGCAGTCCGATGGACGAGCACCCGGGTCACACGGGAATGGTGCGGTCCTAACCTGCATGGACGGTCAGGTGGCTGCATCCGGTCGGAACCGGCGATTGGGCAGGTTAGTCCCCCGACCCGCCGGCTTCGCCAGGATGAGATATTCGAGATCTTCTCAAATGTTGTTGCGGGGAACTGCTACGGCGTTGGATCAGCCAGTGAAAGTTTATTTCGGCATCGCTTTTTTCGCACCGATTTCCCGGGTCCGGAACGCAATTCGCCAAAGTTAAGGGGTCAGTAAAATTCACTCGTTAACGCAGCGGGGTGAATATGTGGCGCACTCGATCGGGTTTGAAGACAACAGAGTCGGGCGAAGCCTCGTCACCCGAAGTCGAGCGCGCTCGGCGCCTGATGAATTACGCTGAGGAGTTCGAGGATCGGTGGTTCTGGGAAACCGACACCGAAGGGCGTCTCACCTATCTCTCTCGGAGCGTATCGGAACAGGTCGAACTGTTCGGAGTAAAGACCCTCGGAGAATTGATAACCAACGTTTTCCGACTCGACCAGAGCGAGTTCGAGCATGCGCGATCGCTCAAGTTTCACATCGTTTCACACACCGGGTTTTCCGATTACACGGTGCGGGGGATCAAGGGTCTCAGCGAGTGCTGGTGGTCGATGTCGGGTCGCCCATGGTTCGACGAACACGGCAGTTATCGAGGGTTCGTCGGCTCCGGCACGGACTTGACGAAAACCCGCAAACAGGAAGCCACGATCAGGCGGTTGGCTGTCACCGATAGCCTTACCGGGCTCGCCAATCGGCAGCGCATGAAGGATCACCTCGACCTGTTGATCAGATCGGGTCAGCAACAGAGGCTTTGCTGCGCGCTGTTCATGCTCGATCTCGACGGGTTCAAAAGTGTGAACGATACCCTCGGCCACCCGGTCGGCGACGCTCTGCTGATCCAGGTGGCGACCAGATTGTCCGGCGTCGTCGGGGAGGCGGGCATAGTCGGCCGGCTTGGCGGGGACGAATTCCAGATATTGCTGCCCAGAACCAACGACCAGGATACTCTGACCAGACTGGCATCGCAAATCATCGAGGATATTTCGGCACCCTACGTCATCGAAGGATCGTCTATCACCATCAGCTGTTCGATCGGCATCACCATCGCCGACGATCTGTCCGATACGGAAACCCTCGTAAGGAACGCCGACATCGCCCTGTACGCCGCCAAGGACGGCGGAAGAGCAACCTATCGTTTTTTCGAGGACGAGATGCTGGTCAAGGCGAAGTGGCGCAAGGATCTCGAGGATGATCTGCGGCTCGCGCTTAGTTCGGATCAATTGTCTCTCGTGTATCAGCCAGTCGTCGAAACGTGTTCTGAAAGACTATCGGGCTTCGAAGCCCTCATCAGGTGGGAACACCCGACGAGAGGAGCGGTGCAACCGGAAAATTTCATTCCGGTGGCAGAAGACAGCGGCTTGATCCACCAGATCGGGGATTGGGTCCTGCGAACTGCGATACGACAGCTGGAAATCCTTCCTGACGACCTGAGAATAGCGGTCAACGTGTCGGCCATCCAGTTCGCCAACCCCGGGCTGCTCACGACATTGACCAACGCCATCGGTGACAGCCAGATCGATCCCGCTCGGCTGGAGCTGGAGATTACCGAGAGCGTCTTTCTCGAGGACGAGGAGGATTCGCGGAAAACCTTCGATGCGCTCAAGGCGATAGGGGTGCGGCTCGCGCTGGACGATTTCGGGACCGGATTTTCGAGCCTGTCCTATTTGCAGCAAACTCCTTTCGACAAGATCAAGATCGATCGCAGCTTCGTCAAAGGAGCGATCGATCCGCGAAACCGCAACTCGGCAATCATCGAATCGATCGTCACCTTGTCCAAGGCGCTGGGCATGGAGACGACGGCAGAAGGTGTCGAGCATCAGGACGAGATCGAGCTAATCCGCAAGCTGGGATGCAGTCATATCCAGGGCTATGTCTATGGTGCCGGGGTCGATCTCGATAGCATCATGTCCGAGCTTCAGTCGGGCGTGAGGAAGATGCGCGCGATCGGACACAAGCGCAGCCGCAGCCCGAGAATAAACCTGATCCGCAAGGCCCGGATGGAAGTGAACGAAAGCAAGAGCACGGTAAGATTGCGAAACGTATCCGCGACCGGTGCGCTCATCGACGAAGTCGACTTTTCCGAGCAAATGATCGGTGTGACGATATTGATCGAAGTGCTCGAGAACGAATTGATGCGCGCGAAGGTCCGGTGGGTCGGAGATCACAGGGCCGGGGTCGAATTCGAGGAACAGATCCCGCTCAACTCACTGTAACGCCCGATCACGCCGGTCATGACGGTGCGCATTCGGTCAACGACGAGAAGGAGATGCGCGCAGAAGAACCGCGCACTCGCGGCCCCGATCATTCATAATGGAAGCATCGCGCGAACGCGTGTACAAAATGAGCGACGGCAACATATAAGCGCAAGGCACTGAAATCGAAGAGAAGGGCGATCCCATGGCGAACGATAGTGCACTTCCGCCTGTCCTTCGAGGTTTCGTAGCGGCCGTCTTCGACCTGGATGGCGTTGTGACCAGGACCGCCCGTCTTCATTCACAAAGCTGGAAGAGACTTTTCGACGAATTTCTTGAGCGATGGTCCACGCGCACGGGCGTCAGTCATCAGCCCTTCGAGATCCAGACCGACTATCTGCGGCACGTCGATGGAAAACCGCGATATGAAGGCGTCGAGGCGTTCCTCGTCTCCCGGGGCATCGAATTGCCACGCGGAAATCTTCAGGACCTTCCCGACCATGAAACGATTTGTGGTCTGGGCAATCGCAAGAACGAGATATTCAACGCGATCCTCGAGCGCGACGGGGTGGAGATCTTCGACAGCTCGGTCAGCCTGATCCGGCGGCTTCGCGAGGCTGGCATCCGTACGGCGTTGGTAACATCGAGCAAGAATGCCGGCGCCGTCCTGTCCGCGGCCGGAATTGCCGATCTGTTCGAGGTGATCATCGACGGCGTGAAAGCCGAGCGGCTGGCGCTGAAAGGCAAGCCCGAGCCAGACACCTTCGCGCAGGCCGCGACGGAACTCGGAGTTGATACCCGCAATGCCGTAGCTTTCGAAGATGCCCTGTCCGGTGTTCTGGCCGCAGATCGCGCTGGTTACGGCCTCGTTATCGGGGTGGATCGCACGAACCAGTCGGGCGCGCTCTACGAACATGGAGCCGATATCGTGGTTTCCGATCTGGCAGAGCTTTTCGAAATCGCTCGCAAGCTGGATTCCGCTCCTTCTGGTACTCGCGCCTCCGTCGTGCATTCTTCAAGGGAGAGCAAATGAATGACTGGAAATTACGATATGACGGGTTCGATCCGGAATGCGAAAGCGTTCGCGAGGCGCTTTGCACATTGGGAAACGGATATTTCGCCACACGCGGGGCCGCAGAGGAAGCCGAAGCGGGCGAGGTTTATTATCCGGGCACCTATCTGGCCGGAGGCTACAACCGGCTGACCACCGATATCGCAGGTCGTTCGATCGAGAACGAAGACCTTGTCAATCTGCCCAACTGGTTGCCACTGACCTTTCGTCCCAAAGGGGGTGAATGGCTCAACCTTCTTGCGGTGGAGATCCTGTCCTATCGACAGGAACTCGACTTGCAGCGCGGTGTCCTGCGTCGAAAGATGCGGATCAGGGACCGTGACGGCAGGGTGACGGCGATCGATGCGAGACGGATCGTCCACATGGAAGATCCCCATCTCGCCGCAATCGAATGGGATCTGCGACCCGAAAACTGGTCGGGCGAGGCGACAATTCGTACCGCTCTCGACGGTCGTGTCATCAATTCTGGCGTGAAGCGTTATCGCCAGCTCGCCAGCAGGCATTTCGACGTCCTGGAAACCAGCACGATTGGCGATGACGGCGTGGCTCTCGTCGCGAAGACCGGACAGTCCCATCTTCGCATCGCGCAAGTCGTCCGCACCCGCGCCTTCTTCGATGGTAAGGAGGCGGAGATCGGCCGTTCGCTGATCGAGGAGCCCGACTATATCGGCCAGGACCTGACAGTGGATCTCGCCGCCGGTCGTTCGATGACCATCGAAAAAACCGTCGCTATGTATTCGTCCCGTGACCGGGCGATTTCCAATCCGCTCGATTCCGCTTGCATCGCCATCGCGAATTCCGGAACGTTCGCTCAGCTGCTGATCGGGCACGAGCGCGCGTGGTCGCAATTGTGGTGGCACAGCGATCTCGTGCTGGAGGAGCGGCACCGCACGCAGATGATCCTGCGGCTCCACGTATTTCACCTGCTTCAGACCGTATCGCCGCACATGGCCGATCTCGACGTCGGCGTGCCTGCGCGCGGACTGCATGGCGAAGCGTATCGCGGGCACATCTTCTGGGACGAGCTGTTCATTTTCCCGTTTCTCAATTTGCGGCTCCCGCAGATCACGCGGGCGCTGCTGCGATACCGCTACAGACGGCTGCCGGAGGCTCGCCGCCTGGCTCGTGAGGCTGGCTATCGCGGGGCGATGTATCCCTGGCAAAGCGGCAGCAGCGGGCGCGAGGAAACCCAGGTCGTGCACCTCAACCCGAAATCGGGACGCTGGCTTCCCGACAACTCGCACCTTCAGCGCCACGTGAACGCGGCCATCGCACTCAATGTCTCGCGATATTACGACGCGACGCTCGACACCGAATTCCTGGCCTTCAATGGTGCGGAGATGATGTGCGAAATCGCCCGGTTCTGGGCCAGCATCGCACAATGGAACCCCCAGCGCGAACGCTACGATATTCGCGGCGTCATGGGTCCCGACGAATTCCACGATCGCTATCCCGAGGCGGACGGACCGGGTCTGGACAACAATGCTTATACCAACGTCATGGCGAGCTGGGTTCTGACGAAGGCGCTGAGCGCGCTCGACAATATAGAGTTCGGGCGGCGCAGCCAGCTTTGCGAAAGCCTTTCCCTGACCGATGCGGAACTGGAAAACTGGGACGAGATCAGCCGCAAGCTGTTCGTGCCGTTTCACGAGGGCATACCCAGCCAGTTCGAGGGATACGAAAAGCTTCAGGAATTCGATTGGCAGGGTTACCGCGCGAAATATGGCGATATCCAGAGGCTCGATCGGATCCTCGAGGCCGAAGGGGACACCGTCAATCGCTACAAGGCGTCCAAGCAGGCCGATGTTCTCATGCTTTTCTATCTCTTCTCGACCGAAGAGCTGGAGGAGCAGTTCAAGCGGCTCGGCTACGAATTCGATGGGGCGATGATCCCCCGGACTATCGACTATTATTCCCAGCGAACATCGCACGGATCCACCCTTAGCCGCATCGTGAATTCGTGGGTCCTCGCGCGATCGGATCGCCCGCGCTCATGGGCCTTGCTGAAGGAAGCGCTGGAAAGCGACGTCAGCGATATTCAGGGCGGCACTACCGCCGAGGGCATCCACCTGGGTGCAATGGCGGGCACCGTGGATCTGGTACAACGGGCCTATACCGGTCTGGAAATCCGGGACGATCTCTTTCGGATCAACCCGCTTCTGCCTTCGGATCTGCGCGGTCTCGACCTTCGCCTGCGCTATCGCGGGAATTGGCTGAAGCTTGTCGTCGGTGGGGAAAGAATGACGCTCGAGGCACCCGATGGATGGTCCGGTCCCGAACGAATAATGGTCGGGAACGAGATGTTTGCCTTTGGTCCGGGCGCGCAGCTGGAGTTCCGATACCGGGACGACCGCGGCTGGTCGCTGGTTTCAAGGCGAGCATATTGAGGTCGTCCGTGCCGCAATCGCTCCGCCGTCTGGTCCGGCTACCCGGTTCGGTCTGCAGGCGACCCCTATCGTCCGGCTTCTTTCGCTTCGTCGTAGAGCCTGTGAATGTCGCTCGAACGGGCGAGGTCGGTCCCTTCGGTCATGGCCGCCGCGGCGCCTGCGGCCAGCCCGAAACGAAAGGCGTCGGTCATGTCCCGCCCGCCCGAAAGAGCATGCACCATCGCCGCCAGGAAACTGTCGCCCGCACCGACCGCGCTGACGGCCTTCACTCGAATGGCCGGCAGTGGCAGGATGCCCGACGCATTCGCCAGGATGGCGCCTTTGCTGCCAAGCGTCACGGCGACATTTTCGGCATTCCCTTGTTGCACGATGGCTTGCGCCGCATCAGCGATTTCACCGTCGCCGGAAAGTTCGCGGCCCGCCAGCCCGTTGAGTTCGCTGACGCTCGGCTTGACCAGATAGATACCGCCCCCGGCAAGACCCTGCGCCAATGCCGGGCCGGAACTGTCCAGAACCACCCTCGTGCCGCTGTTCGCCATCGCTCGTGCGATTCGTGCGTAGAAATCCTCGGGAACGCCGCGCGGTAGCGAACCACTGAGGACGAGATAGTCGCAATCGGCCCTTGTCACGGTATCGAGACATTCCTGCCATTCCGGCGCCTCGACCCGGGGGCCTTCGGTCACGAAGCGATATTGCTCCGAAACCGAGCTGTTGAAGATCGAGGTGCTGACGCGCGTCTGTCCTGCGATCGTGATGCGATTGCGGACGAGTTGGTGCAGATCCAGCAATTCGCCCAACGCCTTGCCGATCGCTCCGCCGGCAAGATAGTAGCACCGGGCGTTGCCGCCCAATCGTACGAACACTCGCGCCACGTTGATACCGCCTCCGCCTGGATCATGGCGCTCGGCGCGGCCCCGGATCTTGTGCGTCGGATGAACTTCGCTCACGTCGAAGGAAACGTCGACGGTCGGGTTCATCGTCAGTGTGGCTATGCTCATCATCGCGCCTCTCCTCCCCCCCTTTTCTCGCTTGTTAGTCGCGTCGCGGCAAGGGTCGCGATAGCGTGCCCGGTCACCCCCCGATTGCGGTTGCAGGAGGCTGGCATAAGCATACAATGATCCGGCGGGGCGCGAGCAGCCGATGATGGGCTGCGGCAAGGGAGAGGGGCTTTCACCGGCCCTGTTCCAGACGAGAGGGACGCCATGGCCTACGTACTTTTCTTCGATGAAGTTTCCCGCGACGATGTTGGCCGGGTCGGTGGAAAGAATTCCTCGCTCGGGGAATTGATCGCCCAGCTTGTGCCCAGGGGCGTCAACGTCCCCCCGGGCTTCGCGACCACGGCACGGGCCTATCGCGAGTTCATCGATAGCAACGCGCTTGGCGAGGTGATCGCCCGGCACCTGGAACAGCTGCACTCCGGAGCGGCAAGCCTGTCGCAGACGGGCTCCGCGATCCGGCACGCGATCCTCGAAGGCGATTGGCCGCGGGAAACGGAGCAGGCTATCAGGGCGGCGTATGGCGAACTGTGCGACCGGGTCGGCGAAAGCCGGGCGAGCGTGGCCGTTCGCTCCAGCGCGACCGCAGAAGACCTTCCCGATGCGAGCTTTGCCGGACAACAGGAAACATTCCTGAACATAAGCGGCGAGAACGCGGTGATGGCCGCCTGTCTCAAATGCTACGCTTCGCTCTTTACCGACAGGGCGATCAGCTACCGCGAGACAAAGGGTTTCGCTCACGAGGACGTGGCCCTGTCTGTCGGCGTGCAGCAGATGATCCGTTCCGACCGGGCCGGGTCGGGCGTGATGTTCTCCATCGACACCGAAAGCGGCTTTCCGCGATCGGTCCTGATCAACGCCGCCTGGGGACTTGGCGAGAACGTCGTGCAGGGCGCGGTCGATCCCGATGAATACCAGGTGTTCAAACCGCTGCTCGAAGATACGTCTCTCAGTCCCATCGTCGCGCGCGAGCGAGGGTCGAAGCAGATCAAGATGATCTATGCCAGCGATGAAGGGCAGGGCATCTCGACCCGCAACGTCCCCACTTCGAAAGCCGAAAGCGAGAGCTGGGTGCTTGCGGACGATGAGGTTCTGCAATTGGCGCGGTGGGCTGTCACGATCGAGGAACATTATGGCTGCGCGATGGACATGGAATGGGCCAAGGATGGTCCCGAAGGGGATCTGTACATCGTTCAGGCACGCCCGGAGACGGTACAGGCGCAGGTCGATGCGGCGGCGTTGCGCTCCTATTCCATCGGCGAGAAGGGGAAGGTGCTGGTAACCGGTGCCGCGATCGGCGATGCGGTGGTCACGGGCCGGGTCTGCCTGATCGAATCCGCTGCCGACATCGACCGGTTCGACGACGGCGCGATCCTGGTGACGGACACGACCGACCCCGACTGGGTGCCGATCATGAAACGCGCTGCTGCCATAGTCACCGATCATGGCGGACGAACATCGCATGCCGCCATCGTCAGCCGGGAACTCGGCCTGCCTGCGCTGGTCGGGACGGGCGATGCCACGCGTATCCTGCACAGCGGGCAGGACGTGACGCTGAGCTGCGCCGAGGGGGACCGCGGATACGTCTATGAAGGCCACGCGCAATTCGAGGTCGAAACGATCGATCTGCGCGATGTGCAGGACACCCGTACGAAGGTGATGCTCAATCTCGCCAACCCCGCGGCCGCCTATCGCTGGTGGCGCCTGCCCGCCGACGGAGTGGGCCTGGTGCGGATGGAATTCGTCATCAACAACGCGATCAAGGCCCATCCCATGGCGCTGCTGCATCCAGAGCGGCTGTCGCAGGAGGTCAGAGACGAAATCGGCCGGCTGACTGCGGGGTATGACACCGGCAGCGAGTATTTCGTCGACCGCTTAGCGACCGGTCTCGCCCGCATCGCGGCGGTCATGCATCCCAAACCGGTCATCGTGCGAATGAGCGATTTCAAGACCAACGAATATGCCGGGCTGGTCGGTGGCAAGGTTTTCGAACCGCGCGAAGAGAACCCGATGATCGGTTTTCGCGGTGCCTCGCGGTACTATTCCCCGCACTATCGCGAGGGCTTCGCGCTAGAATGCGAGGCCATTCGGCGTCTTCGGCAGGACATGGGGTTTGCCAATGTCACCGTCATGATCCCCTTCTGCCGCTCCGTTAAGGAGGCGGACAAGGTCCTGCAGGTCATGGCGGACAATGGACTAAAGCGAGGAAAGGACGGGCTGGAGGTCTACGTCATGTGCGAAATTCCAGCCAACGTCGTGCGCGCGGCGGCATTCGCCGAACGGTTCGACGGGTTTTCGATCGGCAGCAATGATCTGACCCAGCTCACTTTGGGCGTGGACCGCGATTCCGATCTCCTTGCGGAACAGTTCGACGAACAGGACGAGGCGGTCAAATGGATGATCCGCCATGTCATCGCGCAGGCGCATGAGGCCGGAGCCAAGGTGGGCCTCTGCGGTCAGGCTCCCAGCGACTATCCCGAGTTCGCCGGTTTCCTCGTGGACTGTGGTATCGACACGATATCGGTCACACCCGACAGTTTCATCGCCGTGAAACGGCAGGTTGCCCTCGCCGAAAAGGGGAGGGCCCCTGCATGAGTAGCGCTGCGTGCGCCTGGCGAATGCTATCCCGGATAACGGCGAGCGCTCGCGGCTCCGCATTCCTGTCAAAGGCAATCAGGGTCGGACGGACTGTATGACCCGGGGGTTCGCCGTCCGGCTGGCGGGCGCTGCCATCGCCGAGTGAAAAGGTCGTTTGAATGGAGAGTGAAACATTCGGTAACTGGCACGCGCTCGATGCCGATGATGCTCTGGCAAAACTCGACACAAAGCTTTCGGGGCTGTCCGACGAGGCCGCCGAAAAAAGACTTTCCAAACATGGCCCGAACAGTCTGCCGGAAAAGAAAACGGTCCATCCGTTCGTGCGCTTTCTCGCGCAATTCAACAATATCCTGATCTACTTCCTGCTCGCTTCGGCGCTCGCGGCGTTCTTCCTGGATCACATGATCGATGCCGCGGTGATCCTTCTGGTGGTGATCGTGAACGGCGTGGTCGGCTTCGTGCAGGAGGGGCGGGCCGAAAGGGCGTTGAGCGGAATGAGCGGCCTGATCTCTCCGCACGCGATCGTCCGGCGCGACGGAGACCGGCGCGAAGTCGATGTGACGCAGCTGGTGCCCGGGGATATCGTTCTGATCAATGCAGGCGACCGTGTCCCGGCGGACCTGCGCATACTGCATGCGCGCAGCCTCGCCGTCGAAGAAGCTGCGTTGACCGGGGAATCGGTCGCGTCAGAGAAGGGCGAGAAAGCGGTAGCCCACGACGCCGATCTGGGAGATCGTAGTTCCATGGCGTTTTCGGGCACTCTTGTTGCCCGCGGCCAGGCGACCGGATTGGTAGTCGCGACGGGCAGCGAGACCGAAATCGGCAAGATCAGCGGTATGTTGCTCGAAGTTCCGGCGCTGGTGACGCCGCTGCTGCGACAGATCAACAGGTTCGCTCGCCTGCTGACGCTGGTAATCTTCGTTTTCGGAGTGGTGCTTTTCGCCTTTGCCGTGTTGGTGCGCGACTTTGCACCTGTCGATGCGCTGATCGCAGTGGTTGCCGTCGCGGTCGCGGCCATACCCGAGGGGCTGCCTGCGGTCATTACCATCACGCTCGCCATAGGTGTGCAGCGCATGGCCGCTCGCCACGCGGTGATCCGCAAATTGCCAGCGGTCGAATCGCTCGGCGCGACCAGCGTGATCTGCACGGACAAGACGGGGACGCTGACCCGCAACGAAATGACGGTCGTACACCTGCACTCTTCGGGTCGGGAATATTCCGCCAGTGGCATCGGCTATGCGCCGGAGGGTAAGATCACGCCAGCCGATGGCACTTCGCAAGCGGTGGATGCGCCCGTGGAGCTTATCCGGTGCGGCGCGCTTTGCAACGATGCCCGGCTGGTGAAGGAGGATGGCCATTGGGGCGTTGCGGGCGATCCGATGGAAGGGGCCTTGCTGTCACTTGCCGGAAAAGCCGGGATCGAGGTCGAGAGCCTAAAGCGTGAATGGCCGCGACTGGACGAGATACCGTTCGATGCTTCGTATCGGTACATGGCGACGTTGCATCGATCTCCGACAGGCGATTGTGTGGTGTTCGTGAAGGGCGCGCCCGAAGCGGTAATGGCGCTGTGCCACGATGATGGCGATGTCGCGGCCTGGCAAGGTTTCATCGAGCGTTCCGCCGGCAATGGAGAGCGGCTGCTGGGCTTTGCCAGTTTGTCCTTTTCCGGCAGCGCGGAACGCATCGCGCACGATGACCTTACAGGCGCGCGGATCATCGGCCTGATGAGCTTCATCGACCCCCCGCGCGAGGAGGCGAAAGTGGCAATTGCCGAATGCCGGTCGGCCGGGATCGCGATCAAGATGATTACCGGCGATCATGGCGCGACCGCTCTGGCGATCGCCCGTCAACTGGAACTTGCCGACGATCCACAAGCACTGACGGGCGCGCAGATCGAGGCGATCGACGACGACGAGCTTTCCGAACGAGTCGAACGCGTGTCCGTCTTTGCGCGCGCAAGTCCGGAGCACAAGTTGCGAATAGTCCGTGCCTTGCGATCCCACGGGCATATCGTCGCAATGACCGGCGACGGGGTGAACGACGCCCCTTCGCTTAAACAGGCCGATGTCGGAACGGCGATGGGCGTGACAGGGACCGAAGCAGCGCGCGAGGCGTCCGAGATGGTGCTGCTCGACGACAATTTTGCCTCCATCGTGGCAGCGGTGCGCGAAGGGCGGACGGTCTACGACAACATCCGCAAGGTGATAGGCTACACGCTGCCGACCAGTGTCAGCGAGGCGACGGTCGTCATTCTTGCCATCCTCGCCGGCTTCACTCTGCCGCTGACCGCAACGCAAATCCTCTGGATCAATCTCGTGACGGCAGTGACCCTGGGACTGGTTCTGGCATTCGAACCGCCAGAGCCCGGGGTGATGAATAGGCCGCCGCGCCAACGAGACGCCCCGCTGCTGACCCGGCTCCTGTTGTGGCGGGTCGGCTTCGTGTCGGTTCTGTTTGCGGCTACCGCGCTGCTGATCTTCTTCGGTGCGCAAGCGAACGGAGCCAGCATCGAGAAAGCGCGGACCATGACGGTCAACATGCTGGTCGTCGCGGAGATATTCTACCTGTTCAGCATGCGCTTCCTGCACACCGGTTCGATCACGCTGAAGGGCATGATAGGCACACGGCCGGTGCTGATTGCACTGGCGACGGTGGTCGTGGCGCAGTTCGCATTCACCTATCTGCCGTTCCTTCAGCTTGTGTTCGAAACCAGGCCGTTGACGCTTGTCGAGGGGGCGATCATCATCGCGCTAGGCGTGGTGCTGTTTCTGATCCTCGAGATCGAAAAGGTGATCGTGCGCAGGCTCTGATATGCACTCGTGCGCCGTGCCCCGGCCGCATCCAAGGCGAATGGCGGAGAGGCGAGTGCGCGAAAGCTGGTCCGGCTGCATGGATCCTTGAACGATTCGATCGGCCCAGCAACCAACGGTGGAGCCCAGATCGAGCAAGGAGTGGCAGGTTGAAAACCGCGATTTTCAGTTCGCAGAAATACGACCGGCGCTTCCTGACCGAAGCGAACGAGAGTGCCGCGGCAGGACACGATCTCAATTTCCTGGAGGTCCGGCTCTCGCGCGATACCGTTACGCTTGCCAAGGGGCACGAGGCCGTATGTGCATTCGTCAACGACGAGCTCGACCGTTCCGTGCTGGAGCAGTTGGCCGCAGACGGGATAAGGTTCGTGGCGCTTCGCAGCGCCGGTTTCAATCACGTCGATCTCGAAGCCGCGCGGGAACTGGAGCTGAAAGTGGCGCGCGTCCCCGCCTATTCGCCCGATTCAGTCGCCGAGCACACGATCGCGCTCATCCTTTGCCTGGATCGGAAAATCCACAAGGCGTATTCCCGCGTGCGCGACGGCAATTTCGCGCTCGACGGACTGCTCGGCTTCGATCTGCGCGGGAAGACCGTGGGGATCATCGGAACGGGAAAGATCGGCCTGTGCGTCGCGCGAATTCTGCGCGGTTTCGGCTGCGAGATCAGGGCTTTCGATCCGCAGCCGACCAGCGAACTGGAAGAGCTCGGCGGGTCCTACCTGGAACTTGGCGAACTGCTGTCGCAAACGGACATCGTGTCGCTGCATTGCCCGCTCAACCCCGACACCCATCACCTGATCGACGAATCCGCCATCGAACAGATGAAGCCCGGGGCCATGCTGATAAATACCAGCCGCGGCGCGGTGGTGGACTCCAGGTCGTTGATCGCCGGGCTCAAGAGCGGCAAGCTCGGTTCGGTCGGTCTGGATGTCTACGAGGAAGAGGGCGACCTGTTCTTCGAGAACCTGTCGGACAAGATGATACAGGACGACGTGTTCGCAAGGCTGCTTACCTTTCCCAATGTGCTCATTACCGGGCACCAGGCCTTCTTTACCCGCGAAGCCATGACTGCGATCGCACGGACGACCATCGAGAATATCTCGGCCTTCGAGGATACGGGCAGCGCCTTGCACGAGGTTTCGGTCGAGAAGCTGGCCTGAGCCGACGCCCTGCTTGCCGGATGGGCGACCGGGGAGCCGGCAGGCAGTGATTGCTCGCATATCGGACCCGCGCGCCCGCTGGCTTCATTGCCGTTTTCTTCGAACAATCGGTGGCTTTCGTATTTGCCCTCGAACGGGCATGGCGCCCCGATGCGCTCCTTCATCGCCAAGAATTTCCGCTGGCTGTTCGGCGGCTTCCTGCTGACCTTCTTTTCCTCGTTCGGGCAGACCTTCTTCATCGGCCTGTCGGGGGAGGAATTGCGGTCGAAATATTCGCTGACCGATGGCGAATTCGGTCTGATGTACATGGTCGCGACGCTCGGCAGCGCGGCGACGCTCCCATTTCTTGGCCGAACCCTGGATTTCATGCCGGGACGCCGAGTGGTCCTGTTCGTCATTCCGGCGCTGGCGGCGGCGTGCATCCTGCTGGCCTACGCGCCGACCTTCCTGCTCGCGCTGTTCGCGCTGTATCTGCTCCGGCTGTTCGGGCAGGGGATGATGACCCATACGGCGCTAACCGAGGTGGGCCGCTGGTTTGCCGCCGGTCGCGGGCGCGCGACGTCGCTGGTGGTGCCGGGCCATCAGGCGGGCGAGGCGGTCCTGCCGGTGACCTTCATCGTCCTTTCCGCCGCTGTCGGATGGCAGGGCGCATGGTTGATCGCGGCGGGTTTCCTCCTGCTCGTCGCATTGCCGGGGATCGCGGCGCTGATCGCGACCGAACGGGTGCCCTCGTCCGACGAAGGAGCAGGCGCGATAGACCGGACCGCGCGCGACTGGACCAGGGCCGAAGTCGTGCGCGACCCGTTTTTCTACGCGCTTCTCATGGGAACCCTAGCGCCACCGTTCATCGGCACGACCGTGTTTTTCCATCAGGACTATCTGGTGGAGCTTCGCGGTTACGATCCGCTCGCCTTTGCCGGCGCGTTTCCGGTCATGGCCCTGACGACGATCGTGTTCGCCCTAGTTTGCGGGCATCTGATCGACCGTTTCGGCGCCATCCGGCTCCTGCCGTTCTTCCTGCTACCGCTCGTCATTGCCAGTGCGGTCGCCGGACTGCTGACGCCGGTTTGGGGGATCTACCTGTTCATGCTGCTGCTGGGCGTGAGCTACGGCTTCACATCGACGCTTTTCGGAGCTCTCTGGCCGGAAATCTACGGTGTGCGCAATCTGGGCGGAATTCGCGCGATCATCGTCTCGGCCATGGTATTCGCAACCGCGCTGGGGCCGGGGCTGACAGGGTATCTGATCGATCTCGGGGTGGAATTGCCGATCCAGCTTCTATGGATGGCGGGCTGGTGCGTGGTGGCGACGATAATCCTCGCATTCGCGGCCGGCCCGCTCGCGCGGCGCGCCGCGCTCCAGACGTGACGGTCATGCGCCGCGCCCCGCATTTGCCGCCGACGAGCCGGCCTTGTTCTCGCGCGATTAGCGTCTAGTCTGTTCGCCGTCTCACGATCATTCGAAGGACAGCCCCTTGGTCACACGCTCCCCGGTACAGCAAAACCCCGACATCCGCTTTCTCGGACGGTTGCTTGGCAACGTGATCCGCGATCATGGAGGAGAACGGCTGTTCGAGCGGACCGAGCATATTCGCACCGCCAGCATCAACCGCCATCGCGGCGATGCCCTGATCGATCTGGAGCTCGACCAGCTCGATCTCGATGAAACGCTGGCTTTCGTGCGCGGGTTCGGCCTGTTCTCGATGCTCGCAAATCTGTCGGAAGACCGGGCGGCCATCACGGCGAGCGACGATACCGGGATGAGCGAGGCGATCGCCCAGCTCGAGGAACACGGCATCGATCGCGACACCATTTGCGACCTGCTGCGCGATGCGCTGATCGTGCCGGTCCTGACCGCTCACCCGACAGAGGTGCGCCGCAAGAGCGTGATCGATCATCGCAGCCGCATCGCGAACCTGATGAAGCTGCGCGATGCCGGCGAGGATGGAACCGGCGCGAGCGACGAGGTGGAGGACGCCATCGAACGTCAGATCGCCTTGCTATGGCTAACCCGGACCCTGCGCCGTGATCGGCTCTACGTTACCGATGAAATCGACAATGCGGTCGAGATCATGTCCCGCGTGTTCCTGCCGGTCCTGCCCGAACTCTATGCGCGCTGGGAGCGGCTGCTGGGCTCGCCATCGCCCAGTTTCCTTCGGCTCGGAAGCTGGATCGGCGGGGATCGCGACGGTAATCCCTATGTCACCGCGTCATCGCTCGAATATGCGCTGGGCCATGGCGCGCAATCCGTGATCGGGCACTACCTCGACGAACTGCACGAGCTCGGCGCGGATCTCTCGATATCGAGCAGCCTGGCGAAGCCCGGTCCGGAAATTCTGGCTCTGGCCGATGCGAGCGGCGATGACGCGCCGCCGCGTCAGGACGAACCCTATCGCCGGGCGCTCATCGGCATTTACGCGCGGCTCGCGGCGACCTTTCGCAAGCTGACCGGCCAGCAGCCCGCGCGCGCCGCAATCGCCGAATTGCCCGAATATTCCGGCCCCGCAGAATTCCAGTCCGATCTCGAAACGGTCGCGCGCGCCCTCAAAGGGATCGGAGGAAAGGATTTCGCGTCCAGCAACGCGCTCGATCGGCTGATCCGCGCTGTTCGCACCTTCGGTTTTCATCTCGCCACGCTCGACCTGAGGCAGAACAGCTCGGTGCACGAGCGAGTGGTATCCGAATTGCTCAAATCGGCCGGAGTAAAGGCGGATTACCTCGCTCTGGACGAAGACGCGCGCGTCGCCGCATTGCGGGCCGAGTTGCGCGGGAACCGGCCATTGCGCACACCGTGGTGGGATTATTCGGAGGAAGCGCAGAGCGAACTTGCGATAATCGATGCGGTGGCCAGGGCGCATGAAAGCTTCGGCAGTGGATGCGTCACGCAATACATCGTCTCCATGGCCGAGAGCGTATCGGACCTGCTCGAAGTGTTCGTGCTGTTGCGAGAAGCGGGCCTTTACCGACCGGGCGAGGTTCCGACCTGTCCGATCATGCCGGTACCGCTGTTCGAGACCATCGGCGACCTCGAGAACGCACCCGAAGTGATGGATGCCTATTTCGCTCTGCCGGAAATTGCCGCGCTGAACCATGCGCGCGGGTTTCAGGAGGTGATGCTCGGCTATTCGGATTCGAACAAGGACGGTGGATACCTGACCTCGAGCTGGAAACTGGCCCGGGCGAGCGATGACCTGGCCGAAGTTTTCGCGAAATCCGACGTGACGATGCAGCTGTTTCACGGGCGCGGCGGCTCGGTCGGGCGCGGCGGTGGCTCGGCGTTCGATGCCATTCGCGGACAGCCGCGCGGCACCGTCAACGGCCGGATCCGCATCACCGAACAGGGTGAGGTCATCGCGGCCAAATACGGCAGCAGGGAAACGGCGGCCCGCAACCTGGAAGACATGGCGAGCGCGACGATCCTCGCCACCCTCGAGCCGGAGCAGATCGACCCCGCCGATGCGGAACGATTCACGGCCGCGATGCAGAGCGTTTCCGCGACCGCGTTCGAAGCCTATCGCAAGCTGGTCTACGACACGCCTGGCTTCGTCGATGTCTTTCGCCAGATGACGCCGATCGCGGAGATCGCGACGCTCAAGATCGGCTCTCGTCCCGCGGCGCGCAAGGCGACCAACAGGATCGAGGATCTGCGCGCGATTCCATGGGTGTTCTCGTGGAGCCAGGCGCGGGTGATGTTGCCCGGCTGGTATGGCGTGGGCCACGCCCTTTCGGCCTTCAAGGACAAGGGATTGCTGCGCGCCATGGCGGAACAATGGCCGTTTTTCCGCAACACGCTGGCGAACATGGAAATGGTGCTGGCAAAATCAGACATGGCGATCGCGCGGCAATATTCCGGCCTGGTCGAGGATCGTGCCTTGGCCGAAAAGGTGTTTTCCGAGATCGAGAACGGCTGGCAGCTCACCCACGATGCGCTGCTGAGTGCGACCGGGCAGGATTTCCTGCTTGAACATTCGCCCGAACTCGATGCCTCGATCCGATTGCGCCTGCCCTATATCGAACCGCTCAACCTGCTCCAGATCGAGCTGCTGCGCCGCCATCGCGGCGGAGAGGAAGACGAGAGGATCGCCGAGGGCATCCAGCTTTCGATCAATGCCATCGCGACCGCGCTCAGGAACAGCGGATAGGGACTGCTTGCGCGCGCCGACGTGAAGCGATCTTGCAATTTCCAGTCATCATCTGTTCAAGCCTGACGGACGATATCGTTATGCCTGTATGGGCCGCCGCGACACGCGTGCGCCCACTCCAATTGAACAAGAGAGAACATATATGAAGGTCCGCAAACTGGCCCCTATCCTTTCGACCGTATCCGCCGCCGCCCTGCTCGCCGGATGCGCAACCACCTCTCCTGGAGCCGACATGGACCCGATCGCCGACGCCGCGAGCGAACAGTACGACCCCGCCATTCCCGAGGGAGCCGGATATTTCGCGTCAGACAGCAGTCTGCCGTTTCTCGCACCCGATTTCGCTCAGGTTTCCGAAAACGATTACATCCCTGCATTCGAGCAGGGCATGATGATCCAGAAGGCCGAAGTGCAGGCGATCATCGACAATCCTGCCGCGCCGACTTTCGACAACACGATCGTCGCGCTCGAAAAATCCGGCCGGATGCTGGGCCGCGTCGGCCGCGTCTTCTTCGCGCTCGCCGGGGCGAACACGACCGACCGGATCGATGCGATCAATACCGAAATGAGCCCGAAACTCTCCGCCCATTCGGACTCGATCACGCTCAATCCCGCGCTGTTCGCACGGGTGAAGGCCGTTTACGACGACCGCGCCCGGATGGCGATGACACGCGAAGATGCCAAGCTGCTCGAAGAAACCTACAAGCAGATGGTCCATGCCGGTGCGATGCTGACCGAGGCGGAGCGCGAGGAGGTGAAGCGCATCAACACGCAGCTTTCGACGCTCACGACCGATTTCGGCCAGCGCGTTCGTGCTGCGACCAACGATCAACCCCTGATCGTCGACACGGCCGAGGAACTGGCTGGCCTTTCCAATGCCGATATCTCGGCGGCGGCCGATCTCGCTGAGGAAAAGGGGTATCCGGGCAAGTACGTGATCGCGCTCCAGAACACCACGCAGCAACCGCTCCTTCCTTCGTTGGAAAACCGCACCACGCGCGAGGCGCTGTTCAAGCTGAGCTACAACCGCGCCGATGGTGCCAGCGCCGATCACGACACGAGGTTGCTGCTGGCCCGGATAGCGGCGTTGCGCGCGCAGAAGGCCGCATTGTTCGGTGAGGAGGACTGGGCCAGCTACACGATGTACGACCGCATGGCGAAAACGCCGAAAACGGCGCTCGATTTCATGGAGCAGATGGTGCCCGCTTTGGCCGCGACGCAGCGGCGCGAGGCAGCGATGCTCAATGAAAAGATCGCGAGCGAAGGCGGCAATTTTGAAGTGCAGCCGTGGGACTGGTATCGCTTTGCCAACAAGGTGAAATCCGAACGCTACGACCTCGACGAAGATGCGGTGATGGAATATTTCCAGCTCGACAAGGTGCTGGAGGACGGCGTGTTCTTCATGGCGAACGAGCTTTACGGCCTGTCGTTCGAGCGTCGCAGCGATATCCCGACCTATCATCCCGACGTGTGGGTCTATACCGTTTTCGATGCCGACGGCTCCGAACTCGGCCTGTTCTATTTCGACCCGTTCCAGCGTCCTTCGAAGCGGGGCGGTGCGTGGATGTCGAACTTCGTCGATCAGAGCGACCTGTGGGGCACCCAGCCGGTGATCTACAACGTGCTGAACATACCCAAAGCGCCCGAGGGCGAGGTTCAGCTGGTCAGCTTCGACAACGTCAACACCACCTTCCACGAATTCGGCCATGCGCTGCACGGTTTCTTTGCGAACCAGAAATACGAAAGCCTGTCCGGCACCGCCACGGCGCGTGATTTCGTCGAATATCCAAGCCAGGTCCATGAAATGTGGGCGACCGATCCCGAAGTGCTGCAGAACTATGCCAAGCATTACGAGACGGGCGAGACGATCCCGCTCGAACTGGTCGAGAAGATCGAGGCGGCTTCGAAGTTCAATCAGGGCTACGATTTCGGCGAGGTGGTCGAGGCCGCTCTGCTCGACATGAAATGGAGCGCGCTCTCGCCTGCCGAGGCGGCGGCGATCGACACGCCCGCCGAAGTGGACGCGTTCGAGCGCAGGTCGCTCGAAGAGCTCGGGCTCGAAATCGATCTCGTTCCGCCGCGCTATCGCTCGACCTATTTCAACCACATCTTCAGCTCGCCCGCCGGATATTCTGCAGGCTATTACAGCTATTTGTGGACCGAGATGCTCGATCGCGACAGCCGCAAGTGGTTCACGGACAATGGCGGTATGACGCGGGCGAACGGCGATCATTACCGTGAAACCGTGCTCAGCCAGGGCGGAACGATGGACTATTTCGAAATGTTCGAAAACTTCGCCGGACGCCAGCCGGATGTCGGCCCGATGCTGGAGGCGCGCGGCCTGATCGGTGGGGCCGATGCGGCCGATAGCGAGGCATCCGACGGCGCGCTGCCGCCCCGAACTGTAGAGGATTAGGATTTCTCGCCCGACGTCAACGGGGATGCGGTGGTCTGCCGCATCCCCCTTGGACCGATAGGGCAGCTCGATTGGCCATCCTCATTCATTAGTAATGCGATCCACGACCG
>JGI12210J13797_11054183_pt1 | contig 20416 bp, 19 predicted proteins | sample ElkSlonscriptome_3_FD_13797 | JGI IMG/M metagenome (IMG submission 13797)
GATATTTCAATATTCCGAAACAGGCCAACGATTATGACCCCAAAGGTGACTACGTGAAACACTGGATTCCGGCATTATCAGAGGTCTCTGGCAAGAAGGTTCATGAACCCTGGAAATTGACCTCTGACGAACAACAGCGCGACGGGGTGCGAATTGGCGTGGATTACCCAAACCCGATTGTTGATTTGTGGAAATCGGTGAAGCATAACGAGGCTGTTTACAATGCGGCTCTGGAGAAGGCGGGATCATAGAGAGCAGGAGAGATATCGACCTAGCTGCCTATGTTAGGACAAGACCGCATCCGCAGATACCGCAGATGAGCGCAGATGCTGATGCAATTAAGAATGTTGAATGCTTCTATCTGCGATAGCTACAGCAATGCGCAGATAGGTTAGGACAGATATTGATGGAGAAGCCGCGCGGTGCGAGGCTTCTCCATCAACTATTGGTTTTATATCAGCGCGTAAAACCATACATCATCGGTGGATGAATCACCTGATTCTTAATTGATGCTGAGTCAGAATATCGTTGAGCCATGCTTCTACTCGTTCGCCCATAGCCTCTAAAGAATAATGTTGCTCAGCGTGATGGCGGCAGGCGTGGCGATCGATTTCATCTAAACGGGCGATCGCCTCAGCTAATCCTGAAACGCTATCCGGTTCCACAAGCCATCCTGTGACCCCGTGCTCAACAATTTCGGCAGGCCCTCCCCGACCGTAAGCCACCACCGGAACTCCGCAGGCGATCGCCTCAATGGCTACATTACCAAAGGCTTCAACCCATTTGGGCGTCATGATCATGCCGCGACAGCGTCCGAGTTCAGCTTGAAGTTCATCTGTTGAGAGAAACCCTCGATAGTGAATCGGCGCGTCGGGATACCTGTCCTGAATGTCTTGCCAGTAGGCCGCATCGGAGATGGCACCGAAAATGTGGAGCGGCGTGTCGAGCTGTTTCACAGCAGCCACGGCATCTTCCAGCCCTTTTTCGGGTGCAATGCGTCCGACCCACGCGACGATAGGATCAGGATTGGACTGAAACTGATATTGGGACAGATCGAAGCCATTGCCCAAACAGCGACAGCGATCGCCAAAGGCAAACGTTTCGGCCTGAACCCGGCTGTGAACGCCAATGGTGCCGGGGAATGCATCGAGAGTTTTGGCGATCGCTCCATCCATCACATCCGTCAAAGAACCCATGCTCACGAGATGAGCTACGGGTCGCTCAAACCAGGATGAGAGATAGAAGGGTAGCCAGTCATAGGCAAAATTGATCAGCATGTCAAACTCGGTCTGCACGTGACGTGCGTAGTTCCACATCTCACCTAAAACAGCGTGTTCGGGAATCAAGGCTGGGGTTTGGCGATCGTGGTTTTGAGCGGTGGGTTGCAGTGTTCCATCAATTTCGATCAGTTCGATCAGGGGGAGATCTGATAAATCGTTGAGGATTGAGCCTTGTGGAGCCACAATTTGAATCTGATGTCCCCGCTGGCTGAGGGCTTGAGCAATATTTTTCAAGGTCAATTCTACCCCTCCTCCCAGACCAGAACCCAGCGGTCCCACTGGGGTGGACATCAGGAGCAGGCGAAGGGTTGAAGGATTGGGCGAGGGGAAAAACATCGAGATGAAACTGTGAAGGTGTGCTCACATGAGACGAGACGCAAATACTGAGATTAGTCCGAAGGTTGCAAATATGCGACGTAGACTCAGCCCTCATTATTTAATGCCTCAGCATTCGCAATTTGGGTGGATTTGCGGATTGAATATTTGCCTTTTGCAAAATAACCTTCAGCCTGATGAAGAATTCAATTGCCTAGATAAAAAATTGAGATAAAGCTTGTAGAACAACGTACGAAAAAGTTTCATTTCGGGATTTATATGGAAAGTACGATCTTCGAATCGATCGTCATATTCGCCCCTCGTGGAACGAATATGGGGCAGTTTGTTCAAGTCTTTGCAATGGTAGGCTGAATCGAGACTTGATGCGCTGTTTTAATTAAGATTGGCCTCGGGGTGTGAGACGCATTTGTGAGACGCATTTATGAATGAAAACATCACTCTAACAAACGTGTGTGTAAGAATTAGTCTGATTTGCGCGGCTCCGATTCTATTCAGTCTCAGAAAAAATGCTAGTGCTACATCAGGGTAATCATAGACCGGGTAATGGGTATCAGTATCTCTGCCTGCTGCTCCCAGTAGTGCACCAGTTTGTCTGTCCAATTTTCTACCACAAATACGCATGAAGCTACCCTTTGGTCGTTCGTCAAAATCATCTCCAACTTCTTTGCCGGACGCTTCATCTGAGAAGGCTCAAGGTTTGGGAACATTTGGTGGAGTCTTTACACCGTCGATTCTCACCATTTTGGGGGTCATCATGTACCTCCGATTTGGCTGGGTGGTTGGCAATGTCGGCTTGGTTGGAACGCTGGTGATCGTAACACTGTCCACAGCGATCACCTTTTTGACAGCACTCTCAGTCTGTGCGATCGCCACTGACCGGGTGATTCGCGTCGGTGGTGCCTATTACATGATCAGTCGATCCCTTGGCATTGAGACAGGTGGAGCCGTTGGCATTCCTCTTTACTTTGCTCAGGCGCTCTCTGTTGCTCTATACACTCTGGGTTTCGCGGAAAGCCTTGCCGAGGTGTTTCCAGGCTTGAGCCAGATCGCTGTCGCATTGGTAACGACTCTGGGAGTCGCTATCTTGGCACTGACATCGGCTGATCTGGCAATTCGGGCGCAGTACATCATCATGGCGGCGATCGCTCTGTCGATCGTTACCCTAGTGTTTGGCCCCTCCATCCCTAATGTCGAACCGCAAATGTGGTCGATTCCCGACACAGAAGACGGCTTTTGGACTGTATTCGCTGTCTTTTTCCCAGCAGTGACGGGCATTATGTCCGGGGTCAATATGTCGGGGGACTTGAAAGATCCAACAAAATCGCTGCCCACAGGTACCTTAGCTGCTGTGGGCGTTGGCTATGTCATCTATATGCTGCTGCCGCTTCTGCTGGCTTTTCGGGCAGACACCGCAAGCTTGACGAGCGAACCGTTGATTATGCAGCAGCTGGCGTCATGGAGTCCCGCCATTTTATTGGGAGTTTGGGGTGCGACTCTATCGAGTGCTATTGGTAGCATCATGGGTGCGCCTCGGGTTTTACAAGCCTTAGCTCGGGACGGCGTGTTGCCCAAGGCATTGAAAGTTCTTGGCACAGGTAGCGGCCGCGGCGATGAGCCTCGTATTGGCACAGCCGTTACACTCTTTGTTTCCGCAGCGGCGGTCTGTATCGGCGATTTGAACTTGATCGCGCCTGTACTGACCATGTTTTTTCTGACGACCTATTTGGTGCTCAACGTTTCCGCAGGTATCGAAGGCTTTCTGCAAAGTCCGTCTTATAGACCCACATTTCGCGTCCATTGGATTTTTTCCATGTTGGGCGCAGTCGGCTGTTTGTCGGTCATGTTCTTGATCAACGCAGTGGCGACGGTGATTGCCGCTGTAGTTGCCCTAGGTATTTTCTTTTGGCTCCAGCGACGTGAACTTGAAGCGACATGGGGAGATGCCCGACGTGGACTATGGATGGCACTGCTGCGCACTGGAATTTTGCAGCTCGACCATGTGAGCGACACTAAAAACTGGCGTCCCCACATTCTGACCCTTTCGGGATCGCCTGCTCGCCGTTGGTCCTTGGTAGAGTTAGCCGATGCGCTCACCCACAACCGAGGACTCGTGACCGTATCCAGTGTATTGCCAGCAGGATCTCGTGACGTCGGTCAACAGACCGCAATGGAATCTACAATTCGCGATTATTTAGAGCGTCGAGGTGTGCGGGCACTGGTTCGTTTGACAACGGCCTCAGACCCATTTGAAGGAGCAGTGCAGCTGATCGAAACCTATGGCATTGGGCCCCTTGTACCTAATACGATCGTGTTGGGAGATAGCGAAAATCCAGAACGCCGCGAAAGCTATTGCAACCTCATTGCTCAAGTTCATCGAGGACACCGCAATGTTTTAATTTTGCGAGAAAACGAAGCAAGAGGCTTTGGCAACCGTCAACGCATTGATGTGTGGTGGGGAGGAATGCAGTTCAACGGAGGGCTGATGCTGTTGCTAGCGGATTTGTTACGAAATAATATTGCATGGCGCGATGCTGACATCTGCCTTAAGCTGCTGGTTCCAGATGAGATGGCCGCTCAAGCTGCTCAGCTCAATGTTGACCAAATGGTGCAGCAGATTCGGATCTCAGCGATGACAGAAGTCATTGTGGCAGAAGGTCGTCCATTCGATGAAGTCCTGCACAAGTCGTCAGCCTTTGCCGATCTGATCTTTTTGGGAATGGCTTCACCAGACATCATTGAGGACTATGCCAAATACTATGCGGGATTGCAAAAGCGAACGGCGAATTTGCCGACCACAATTTTTGTCTTAGCCTCGACAGACTTTGCGTTTACTGATGTGCTGAGCGAGAAGTAAAACTGCGATTGTGCCGAAGCAAAAATGGCTAAGAGCGATCGCTCTTAGCCACCCCATGCATCGCCTGATGATTTAGCTAGGACACAGCTATGAATCATGGCAGGTCGCACAGCAATGCGATTTGTCCGTGTTTTGTTATGAACAGCGATCGCTACTTAAGAAAACGCCAGAGAGAATGTGAAGCTGGCGATCGCATCGGCAAAATGGAGTACTGAACACTAGGCCGCTGATGAGAGACGCCTCTAGTGGGTGCTTCACCTTGCTTCACTGAGTGCGACAGGTTGGGTCAATATATTGAGTGCTTCTGAATATTGAGTGTCCACATCTGTGGCAATCTGACGACGGGTCAAAGGTTCAGCCGCAATTTTGATATCTGGCTCGATACCTAATCGATTGATGTCGTGGTGGTCGGGAGTCTCATACTTTGCGACTGTTACTGCCAAGCCTGAACCATCTGACAGGTTATACAGAGACTGAATTAACCCTTTCCCAAAGGTTTTTTCACCAACCAGAACTGCTCTTTGGTTGTCTTGCAAGGCTCCTGAAAGAATTTCGCTTGCACTCGCTGTGCCACCGTTTACCAAAACGGCTAGAGGTGCGTCTGTAATCGCTTCTCCAAAGGCATCTACCTGGTCTTGAATACCATAGCGATTGGCCGTATAAACAATTGTTCCTTGGTTGAGCCAGAGCCGCGCAATATCAATCCCAGCTTGCAACAGTCCGCCAGGATTGTTGCGCAAGTCTAAAACGTATACTTCTGCTCCCTCTTGCTCTAGCTGATTGATGGCTTTTGCAACTTCTTCCGTTGCATTTGCGTTGAACTGACTTAACCGGATATATCCAATCGTGGTGTCATTGTGCGATCGCACATCTGTGTAAACGGGATTGAGGCTAATGCGATCGCGCACAATATCGATATCTTTTGGCGCTGTCTCTTCGTGCTGCACGGTTAAAAATACGTGGCTTCCCACAACGCCTCTCATCCGTTCAGCTGCTTCATCGAGACTCAGCTCAGTTGTTGGAATGCCATCAATTTTGAGAATGCGATCGCGCGATTGAATCCCGGCTTCATCGGCAGGTGACCCTTCGACCGGAGACACAACCTTCAAGCCTCCTGTGGCTTCGTCTTGAGCAATTTGTAACCCTACACCCGTCAACTCTCCAGACGTACTCATCTGGAGACTGCGATATTGTGAGGGCCTGAGAAATCGCGTAAAGGGATCATCCAAGGTTGCCAGCATCTCTTGAATGGCATCGTAGGTTTGATCGCGAGTTTTCAGAGGCTGTTTAAGAGCATGTTGGCGCACAAACCACCAGTTTTGATTGTTAAACGAGTCATCAACATAAGCCCGGTCAACGATGCGCCAGACTTCGCTGAGGAAACGTTGCTCCTCGGAGAATGCGTGTGCTGGTTGAGTCAAGCTGATGAACAGCGAACCGATGACAACCAGGGTCAGAAGGCTAAGGGAAAGCAGTTTTCTCATCATGAGGCCGATCTTAACCTCAATCTTGAGGTTCAAGCTACATCTACTGTGTAGATCCCCAGATCCGCTCGCTCTTGAACAGCATCAGTGGTGTGTCTGCTAATAGATTCTTGTCTTTGTCTAGCGATCGCAACGTTGACTAAATGAACAATCGATTTCACCCTTGGGGGCACTTCGTTCGTTTAATTGAGGGGGATAGTGATGTGGTTTGAGATGAATTGGGTTGGCAACGGTTGGCAATGCCCGAGGATTGGAGGCTGTGGTGAATCTTTTGAATCTAATCGTTTGGATCTTAATGATATTGACCGTTCTCTGGATTCAAGACAGAAGCTTGTCTCTAAAAGCCCTAGGGCAGAAGTGTGCGGCAAGACTTGGTCTGTGAATTTCTGAGACACGGTTTTGAGCTAGAGTCGTAACCGTTTCACATTGAGCTGCTTTGGCAGTGAAACGCGATGAATCGAGCATTGAGCCTAATGCCCAATGTCATCGCTGTGACGCTTTCAGCAGAAGATTAAACAGAAACAAGAACATTTTCAGCATGTGGCTGAATGCCCTAAGCGCTATTGGGTTCTAGGCTCAACCTAGAACAAGCAGATTTTGAAGTCGTGCTAGGCAGTTTTGGGTTGAGCCGCAGAGGGAATTTTTTGCACAAAATCGTCTTGGTTAGAGTAGATGTCAAAGGCCTGATCCATTCCGGAGATCTCTAGGGTCATCCGCGCTTGAGGATTTAACTGACATAAAGCAAGATCACACCCAGCTTCACGAGCATCTTTGAGGGCGATCGCCAAAGCTCCGAGGCCGCTACTGTTGATGAATTGCACATCTTTGAAGTCAATCAGTAAATGCTTTGCCCCCGAGGATAAGCTCTCTTTCACCCAATCACGAATCTCTTGAGCATTGACTTCGGTGATGTGTTGGGACGGTTTAAAGACTTTCAGCATAGGTAAGCAGGTTTCCATAGCAATTGACTCTTATTGTAATGTTCCCGTGTTCGGTGGCACAAAAGCCATTCCTGAATATCTATCTAGGATAACCGGGAGAACATTGAAAACATGACTCATTTGGAATCTGGTCGATGAAGAGTTAATTCATGAGCATTGAAGAATTGGTGAAGCTCTGTCTGAGTTGGCATGGAGGATTGAGCCCCTCGCTGGGTGACAGAGAGGGCAGCGGTTGCCGTTCCCCAAGTCAATGCATCCTGGAGCGATCGCCCGTCTGAGAGTGCAGTCGCCAGACCTCCGTTGAACGCATCGCCTGCTGCGACCGTGTCGATCGCTTGCACAGGAAAAGCCGGAGTATGAATCGTCCCTTCTGGTGTTGCGGTTAGAGTTCCCTGTCCACCCAACTTGATGATCACGTCGCGTACCCCTCGTTTCTGGAGGGCGATCGCCGCTTTCTCGGCGTCCTCAAGATTCTCAACCGAGAACCCAACGAGTTGGGAGGCTTCCACTTTGTTGGGCGTTAGAATATCGACTTCCGCTAGCAACTCATTCGGCAATGTTGTCGAGGCTGGAGCCGGATCGAGCATGACGGTCACTCCAGCTTTTTGAGCCGACTGAGCCGCAGCGATAACGGCATCTAGCGGTACTTCCAACTGCAACAATAGCAGTTTCGCCTTTTGCAAGTCGGGCTGCATTCTCGACACATCTTCGGCATTCACTCGACCGTTTGCGCCTGGAACAATGATGATGTGATTTTCGCCGCCCTCTTCCACTTCTATGAGAGCTACCCCAGAGGAACTGCCAGAATCAGTCATGATGCGATCGCATCCCACTCCTGCCGCTTGCAAACTTTCTCGTAGCGCTTTGCCAAAGCGATCGCCCCCAACCCGCCCGACCATTTCGACGGTTGCGCCGAGTCGAGCGGCGGCCACCGCTTGATTGGCTCCCTTTCCTCCTGGAATGGTCGTAAAGTCATACCCCACAATTGTTTCACCGGATTGAGGGAGGCGAGGCGTGCGCGCGACCAAATCCATGTTGATGCTGCCGAAAACCACAATGGTCATGGATGCTGCTTGATTACTCCACCTGTATTTTGGGCATTCGACCGAAATCTGAAGCGCTATGTCCAATCAGGTCAGTCGATTTGGTCTGTTCGTGATGATGGTTTCGACCAGCCAGACGGAGTCAAGCGATTGACGTAGTTCATGTAGTGAACAATGGGTGCGTCAATGGGCAAAAGAGTACGGGGATTGAACTCGATATTGTCATAGATCATGCCGTCCTCATGCCGCAGAAAGTAGTAGCAAGCGCGGGTCAGATAGAGCAGCCCATAGGTGATGAGACGACCCAGCAGACCTTTTCGCTTCCGTGCGATGTAGATGGGCTGGATGCGGGTGCGCTGATTGTCCAGTGGTGTATAGGCATAGATCATATGCAGGTTGGGAATGCGCTTCACCTCTTTCATGATCGTGAGCAGCCCCAGGCATCCGTGAGCGTAGCGCATGGTGTAGGCATAGCGATCGCCCAACACGCTCCGCATTAGCCGCTCCCGTCGATTCGTCTGAGGAAACTCGCCTCGCAGAGTAAAGTCCATAACCGTCCCAGAATCATGCTCCTGCATCTCAAGCTGCATCTCGATGTTGAGCTTATGAACCGTTTGTAAATGCTGAGCATCGATGCCGTTCATCATGCAGATGTGATGGTGGCAGGCGCGCTCAAGGGGACGATCGGGGAGAGCAACGATGTCGTGTCCCCGCAGTTCGTCAAATTCCACCACAGGCTCTGGGGCGTTGGCTTGCCTGGGCGTAGCCCGTATCGCCGCTGGATACACCCAGACAAAACCATACTTTTCTTCGGTGGCATAGCCTTGAGTATGGGCACGGGTGGGAATCGCACTTTGGCAAGGAATATCACGACAGGTTCCTTCCCCATCGAAAGCCCAGTGATGAAAAAAGCAGCGAATCTGGTTGCCATCGACTCGCCCAATTGACAAGTCCGTTCCCATATGGGGACAGTAGGCGTGGAGCGATCGCACCTGACCGTCTGCTCCGCGAAAGATGACGAGTTGCTGACCGCAAAGCCGGACTGATTTAGTTTGCCTAAGTTTGAGTTCATGACTGGCGCAGGCGAGGTACCATCCTGCTGCCACGACGTTCCAATTGTTGAACACAGGAACCGTCATGTCATCATCAGGAACTAACGATGGCCGAGAAGGGGAAAGCGTCATGGTCTAGGCAAAAGAAAAAAACTAGGAAGATGTACCGCGATCGCGCGACCAAATGCGCCGTAGCCGCTGCATTCGATTCGATGATAGAAAAAATCCCATGAAAAACAAAATCACCGTGACCGGAGCAGCGAGTACGGGAGGCCGTCCGGGGGTATTTTGGATGATGGTAAGTCCGGAGTAGGTAACAATCAGCGCTGCGGGAATGCCGATGGCGGGAATGGCGATGCGAGCCCATCGTTCTCCCTTCCGGAAAGGAATAAACAGCATAGTGGCGAGGGCGATCGCCGTTGCGAGATACCCTCCACCGCTGATTCTGACCAGTGACATGAGCTGAGTTTGCAGTTCAGGACTCAATTCTTGCCATCTGAGGCCCAGCGCCGTGGACTGATAAGGCAAAATTTGCGGCGTGAACAGGTAGATGAGCGCTGTTGTGGCAATCATGAGAATGCCTGAAAAGTAGCAGCCTACAGAGAGCTTCAGGCGGTTTTTCATGGTAGTGTTCCTGATTCCAGAACGGATTTTTTTTCTACAGGTCTCTGGTTGATGATGTCCTCTTCTAATGAGGGTAAAACGCGGCGCAGCGATCGCCGCTGAATGTTGAGATACGTGTCAATCGAATTTTTTGCCATCAGCGCCATCTCTCGGTTGCGCGACCAGGCGTAGGAAATGGGCGTCAGATATGCCTTGTAGGACTCCATCGCTTCTTGATGAGTTTGATAGCTACGGTGCAGTCCTGCCGATTCTTGAGAAAAACAGCGCTGGAGCATGGCTTTGGCAGACTCGACATCTAACCCAAAAATGGGCGATCGCAACAATCGATAGATCGTTGAATAGATCGCTGGATCGAACCAGAAAATGCCGTTGATCGCGGCTGAAAAATGATAGTGATCTTTTTGGCAGCCTAAAATTCCCAGGTTCGCCACGGTCGATTCAAAACGGGTCGGTGGGTTGAGACAGTTCACCACCTCATGGGAGAGCAGCGTTGAGCTATTGAAATGGAAGCTCTCGTCCATGAAATGATAGTAAGAAATTTTTGCGGGGATCGGTGCATGGTCAGGGTCAAGATGAGTCTGATAGTAGCGGCTGAGCTTGTGCTGCACGAGCTTGCCGTTGAGGGTTCGCAGACCACGCACTGTGAAATACTGGCAGGCGAGAAACGTATTGCCTGCTGACAAGAGACCAAACGCCTGAAGTTGAAGCTGTTTCCACCGCCGCTTCAGAGCATTGGTGTCAGCGTAGATCATGGTCTCGGTGAAGGGCGATCGCATGGGATAGCTAAACAACCGCTCGCCAAACAGTTTGGCCTCGACCTGATCGGCGATGGTTTTGAAGGCGCTGATGTGAGCCCGCTCTTGAGCAGACTCCAGATCGAGCATATCGCAGACGGTGCGAAAGTCCTCTTGGGCATAGAGCCCAGCCGCACTGGTCTGGTTGAAATAGATCGTGGCAATTTCAGCAGAAATAATCTGAGAATAATACGCTACCCAGTAGAGCTGATTGAGCACGACCCGTTGGGAGGCAGTGGACTCGTCCCATAAGGCTGTGCCGTAGAGTAAAGAAAACTCTTCCGGATTCCAATACTCATCCTGGCAATCTTCATAGCGGAAGGCTGCCGCTGCCTCATCCAAAAGCTGGGTGTGGTCTTGCTTTTGGTTGCGCTGCAAGTTGAGATGCAGTTTGCGACACAGAGCAGAATTTTCGAGGAGAGTGTTGCTTTGGGGTTCTTGGAACAGATTGTTCATGGCGGATTTCCGATCATTGGATTTCCGATTTTTGACTAGCGGACACTTCTAAACGCACTGATGAGCAGGAAGAGGCCGAAAAGCTCCCCGATCATCCAGTTCCTGCACAATCTCTCCAGCACCGTCGCCACGCATGAGCGATCGCAGGGTTTGGAGCCGCGTTCCGCTATGGGTCTCGGTATCGAGTTCTGCGAGGATCTGAACTTTTTGCTCCTGTGACAGATGCCCCTTAACGTGGGCGATCGCCTCCACTACAGACTGCGGCCCAGCCTGCACCATGCGTAAAAACTGCATCAGAATTTCAACGATGCCAGCATGACTTTCAGGCGACATCTGAGCTTGGTTGAATAACGTGACTCCAGTGCCGTGATGTCGGGATTCGTCTTGCAGAAAACCTTGGAGAGTTAGCTGCAAGGGGACAGAGCGACAATCTTTTGCTAAAGCTCGATAGTGGGTCAGCCCCCACCCTTCGAGCACCACTTGAATAACAAAGAGCAGAACCGTCTTGTCAGCTCCCTCCAAAACTTCAGACAAAAGCTGTAGGAACGGGTTATTTGCTAGAGTCGGCTTTTCGTGAACAAAAGGCGAAAGCTGCACGAAATGGCTGGTTTCATCGGCAGCAAAAAGAGTATAGAGCATTCGCTCCTGAGTCGTTTCAGCCAGCAATGCCATCCGCGACATATAGCCCATGCCGGCTTTTTCGATGGCATAGGCTTCCTGGAGCAGCGCCAGATTCGCTCGATATAGAATGGCTCGCTGTTCTGCTGGCGTCGCCGTGTGAAACACAGCCACGCGGTCTAGCCCAAAATGTGAAGCGTCCCAGTAGGGTTCGCGATAGGATGTGGCGATAGAGCCAGAAGTCTGTTCGGATGAAGCGTTGTAGGGACGATACGGGCTACGCCCAGGCAAGCCAACGCCCTCCTCAAGGGCAATACCGTTTAAAGACAATGCTGAAGCGGCTGAAAAATCGTTGAGCAGGCAGTGAGGGGCAAGGGGCGATCGCTCTAATTGCTGTTGCATAGCGGCCAATAAAACGCGGTGAATTTTGCTTGATGCATCGGCGTCGGTCAGATCTAATCCAGCGACGTTGTAGTGTTGGCTCATGAGACGTTCTGGTTTCTACTCTAGAGTGGATGCATCAGGGTTGCAGATGGTTTCGACTCAGGAGTTGAGAAATGAAGGTCAAGTCGAGCTGAGACAACCCACTGAGGCAAATTGTATGCGCAAATGCTCATGACAATCTGCTCCACCCCAACATAGAAGGCGTGCAGCCACAGAACGGTAAAGGGTGGCACAGTTCATCAACTGGCGCAGAGATTTAGCGCTCGGCCTACTTTCGTTAACGCGCGTCTGTCATGAATGGCTGGAGACGACTTCAGGGCAAGCCACCTTGGAAGAGCGCGATCGCACCCGATGACGCACCAGAAATGATTTTGAGCCGTTTTTGAGCGCAGGTTGAACTGCAACTTGGGGACGTTGGGATGCGGTCAGACAGGGCTGCGATTTGCCATTGCGGGAAACCAATGCCTGAGATTCGAGCAGCGTAAGAGATTCTCGTAAGGCGGTTTGCACCTGAGCGTGAAATTCTTGCTCAAGCATAAGACGAAAATATTGGTGTAGCTCGACGGGAGTGAGGTCTGAGACGGTTTTAGACGGGCGCTCTTTGTGATGCGATTGCCCAGAATCATCTTGCCTGCTCAGGACATGAGTGGTCAGCAATCGAACTGCCATCAAGCGCTTCAGAGGTTGCGCATGGGTCAACTCGGTTAACAACTGGCAAACTTGCTGCCCGGTCAGAGTGTCTGAGGCAGTCTTAGAAGATGAGCGCTGCATCCATCGTGCGATCGCACCTACCGCCACCCAAATTCCTGCGCCCTGAAGCAGCAGGGCTGCGGCAATCCCAGGCGATCCAGAGTCTTGCCAAATCGTGATCCCCAAGGCGATGAGTGCCAGAGTGCCACCACCCGCTAGCAACGACAACCATAGATATCGGTTACGCTGCCACGTAGCACGCTTGATAAAATGAGGAATGCGAAGTTGGTGCGTCAGGTGAAGATAGACCACTACGCCCACCGCAAGAGCGATCGCCAACCCAATCATCAAGGCCCAGTTCCATAGCGCCAACCCAATACATACGCCTGACGCCGCAATCCAGGGACGACTCCACCAAGGCGTGTCTGAAGCATAGGACGCCGCTGAAACAGAACGAGCAGACTGAGGCGTTGGCTTGCCTGGGCGCAGTCCGTATCGCCAATCTGTCGAATTGCGGGAAGGAGAGGCTGGGGTCATTGCAAATAGAGATTCAACAGGCGACAGCGAGAAATCTTAGGTCAATATCTCAGATCGATATATGACGCTCTTTTCATACTAATGGCTGTGGAGAATCTAGCGTGCGATCGTTGGGAGAATTTAGCACCAGGTAGTTTCGATTTCGGCAATTGCGTCTGTGAGATTTTGGGTGTGAATCCATCCGACAAAACCTGAAAACAGACAGACGTTTTCCGGGTCGAAAACATAGACATGATGAACTTGCGCCATGTTTACGATGAGAGAAAGCGTGCCGCTGCCATCTAGAAAACGAAGGGACTTGACAGGTTTATCGTTAATGCTGAGTTTGAGGGAATCGTCAGTCATGCCAGATACGTGTTGTAAACTGGCGATCGCCTGCTGCACGAAGGCCAAATCATAAGAGGCTGCCCCCTTTTGCTTGAACCTTTTCTTGGTGAACCTTTTTTTCGCTGAGCCCTTTCTTTTTCTAAGTCTTGCTTGGCGCACCCCCTTTTTTTTAGCCTGAACATTTTTTTTGAATATATCACCACCCGCTAAATGCTCGAAGATTAAATTCCTGGCGCGCTTCGAATGCCAATAGCCGATGTGAGCAGACACCCCTTCAACCAGAAGCGCAGCGTCAATATTGATTATTTTGGCAAGACCATTACTTGAAAGATAGGCATCCCTGATTTGCAGGGCTTCTAGCTCATTTCCACCAAGGCTCGCCTTGAGAGGATAGGCAATGATATCCGCAGGATGAATGATGTTGAGCCACGGCAACGTCTTCTCAGGTTTTCGTGCTGCAAAGTCCTTGACCCTCTGGGGATCAATGCCGAGCATCATGTTGAAGAAGAGAATCGGTGATCCCATGGTGGTGATGCTTTTCAAATCCACCATTCGCGATGGAGCAGAATCGTTGGAATCGTCACTTAGCCCTCGCATGAGCCGACGAATCCAATGAGCCGGGTCATCTTCAGAAAAGCGATCCGAGAACAACATGTCCCATAGAATCACTGTCCCAAGAGAATGAGTGATGAGGTGCAATTCAGTTTCATCAGGATGGTCATTGAGAAACTGAATCAATTGGTGCGCCAAGTTCCGCCGAATTTCGACCCCTCGCTTTGAGTTGAGATAGACAAACATATCTCCCGCAAATTCGGAGAGCATTCCTTCTCTGAGCTGGCGATAGCGGAAGCAGTCATTGACATCGAGAGAAGAATCTTTACGGCGAATGGCTTGGATATCCTGGTCGATCCCGTGCCACATTTTTTCGATATCGCCGAGCGCATTGCCCCAAAAACTTGCGCGGAAGTGAGGCACAGGCAACTGAGCTTTATTAAACTTATCCCGCAGAGATTTTTTGAGATCGTCGGCGTATTGCACATTCCGGGTGGCAACACCGTGGATAAAGAATACAAGCATGGCGATCGCGCGATAGTCATTGGAGAATTCAACCTAACGCTGCTTTCTACCGCAAATCGCAACTCTATCCGGATGCTGAGTTATCTACAGGCAAACTATCCGAGTCAGGCAACTCGGCACTGGAGGGAAGTCGGGTATTGAGATTAGGCTGAACCATCGGATTCACCAGTGTTACAGCGTGTCCTCATGCTAAACACACATCTTCCTAGGAACTCTTATTTCTTGCTTCGAACCTGTGCGAGTTGCCGCAGGGCACGATGATATCGGCCACGCTTGAGAGCGTTTTGAATGTCGTCTAGGTTGAACTTGCCCTGGCGGGCAGCAGCGGCGATCGCCCCATCGCAAACCACTTTCTCAATGTCGCCTCCTGTTAGCTCTAGGGCGTTCAGCAGAGTCGTGTTTATGCCTCGCTTTGACTGCACTGATTCTGGCAGTTTGGCGATCGCCCGTTCCCATAGCCGTTGGCGATCGCTCCTTTGGGGCAGGGGTAGCGTCAATACAAAATCTAGTTCCTGGAGCCAGCGAGGAGCGATGCGTTCCATCTCCGTCTCGACCCAGAGGGTCAAACCGGGTGACTGGCGGCGATGAGACAACAGTTGCTGGAGCGGAGCGGAGTCAGCCCAGGGAGAAGATCGTGACAGCCAGTGACGTGCGCCTTTGATCATCAACACAAACGGAGCAAGCGCCTGAACCTGAACCATCAGCGACCCAGTCTGATGAGGAGATACCTGAGCCAGATCAATCCAACATAGGTCTGTCTCCAAATGGTGGGCGATCGCCTTCGCTGCGCTAGTTTTGCCTGTTCCCTGTATCCCCGTCAACAGCGCAGTTGTGCCAGGAAGAGAGCCGTAGGTTGCGGCTGCCTGCTGTAAAATCTGGACTCGGTTTGCCCAATGATTCAAGTCTTTGGCGATCGCCTCTGGCACGATCAGCTCTAGCCACGGGAATTGCGGCTTCTGCTCAACGTGAATCAACGAACTGACGCCATCTGCTGCACTGGATTGATTCTCCGAACCATTTAGGACTGACAGATCCTTTTCTGGGAGAATAGGTAGAACGGAGTTTTCTATAACAGCGTCGGACTGAACGGTTGCAGCATCATCAATCAGCTGAAGAGAACTTGGCTCCGGGTGGAAAGCCTCCCACTGGGTTGAAGGGGCACTGTCTAGAAGGGCATCCAAATCCTTTGAAGTCGGTTGTTCTGATAGCAAGAAACTCAATAAAGGCTCTGATAGCTTGATCGAAGAGGTGAGCAACGTGTCATAGGGCTGCTGCACCAGTAAGATCAGCCCATTCTGAATCAACCAAGAGTCACGGGTGATTTGATCTCGTGCCTGACGCCATTCTGGATCATTGCGACACATCAGCCGCATCACCAGCTCTACCGTGGGCAAATCAGACAAATCATCATCGGCGTGTCCCTGGAGATAACGATACATCTTGGCAAAACGGCGGTTGACTTCAGGAGCCACCCCCATTAGCACCATGTTTTTCTCAAACAAGGATAGCTGTAGGCGATCGCACAGGCTAGGCAACGCTAACATTATCCCTTGCTCTCGGCTGTGGTGAATCCGAGTCTCTAGCTGTTGCTGATACCCTCCTCGCTGGGGAGAATTGGGGGTGGAACGGGGTGTTTTGCGATGATCATCATAAACAGGAGTTCCGTCCAATGAAACCACTCCCTTCCACCAATGGCTACTGACGCGGTCTGCACGGTTTTGTGCCACTCGGTTCACGGTGCGCCGATCTTGACGATGGCGAGCAACGGACAACATCAGCACTCGATCCAGCCAGTTCAGCTCGGTTTTTAAGTACGCCCAATTATCTGCAAACCCGGCTGGAGCATCGGCAGAAGGCTCAGGTCGTGAATCGGATGACATGTTGAATAGACCTCGTCAAATCCCTTGGCAGCTGAGCACAGTCTCAGATGATTTCGAAAGAATTGCAGAGCCTGAAAGCACAACACTGAGGACTGAGTTTAACTTCAGTTCAAGAACGTTGGCCTACAAGCCGAATCAACTCCAGCGGCAACCCGTCTGCATCTGCAATGAAGGCAACCTCGTAGACGCGATCGCCAATAATCTGCTGAGTTGGCTTCAAGAGAATCTTCAACACCTGACTTGATTCAGTATTTGCAGCACTGGTAGCGACATCTTGCTCAAACGATTGGGCGATCGCATCCAGCCAATCAGGTAGATTTTCAGTGATGTCGGTCAAGTCAAACGACAGATGATAGTACCCAGTGTAATGTTCATCGCTGAAGGCGTCAGCAGTGGGGCGAGGCTGCGGCACCTGAATCAGCTCAACGCGACCGCCGAGTCCTTCCATCCAGCACGCGAGGGTAATGCCAGCCGTGAAGCGCTCACATACCTCAAATCCTAACCGCTCGTAAAAGGCGATCGCACGATGAATGTCTGCCGTCCGAATCGATACATGATGTAGCACAGCTCACCCACTAGGATTAGTTTACGAGTCTGTTTCTTCTTCCAATCAAACCTTAGACAACAAGGCTCCCCAAGCAAACGGCCCGATCAATTGAGGCATCAAATGATGAGGTATCAAATTAATCGAAAAGGCGGAAATAAGGATAGCGGACTGGAGCGCCGGGTTCCTTTTCCAAGTCGAAATTGATCACCGCCCAACAGGGCTCGTCTGTTGGATCGGGGCTGAACTCCACAGGTAATCCATACAGGCGAGGTCGAGGAGAATCTGCCTGATTACGCCAGGGAGTACTGCGTTCTAGGTAGGTACTGATGAGGTCTCGATAGCGCTGAGCAATAATCACACGGGTTGCTCGATATCCTTGCGTATAAAGGCGATCGAGAGCTTCATGAATCTCAAATCGAATCCCGTCTGGATGAGTATGCTGCCGATACCAGCTCTCTTCCCAGCGTCGCCAATGCCGTCCTGACTGGAGATGAACCAGTTCCCCCGTCTTTGGATCGGCTTCAAACGCACCGTGGCGGGAACATAGGTAAGTGTCCGTCAATGTGAGCGCCTGAATGGTCTGACGGCAGTGAGGACACTGAATTTCGGGGCCAAAGATCGGGTACTGGAGGGCTACGTTTACCATAAGACGTTTGTGTGCATCACTTCTCTCATCCCAGCCATGTGCATCTATTATACCTGGGCATTTTTTCTGAACACTTTTTAAGGCTGTTTTTCCGAGGCTCTACTTCTGCCAAATTCTGTTTTAGCGCAGATTTAGTGCAGACCTGTTCGCGAAAAATGCCTTACAGATGTATGGGCATAATATCTTTATTAGCAGCCAAGACTAACCAATTTTCAGGAAATATAGAGATTAGAGTATGTTTAGCCCTAGCTATTGGCCCGCCCCTGACCTTACGCAAGCCGCATTCATTGCTCCCACCGCTGTTGTGATAGGACAAGTTGAGGTTTACTCAGGCGTCAGTGTTTGGTATGGAGCTGTGGTTCGGGGTGATGTCGAAAAAATCGTGTTGGGTGAGTCTTGCAACGTTCAAGATGGAGCCATTTTGCATGGCGATCCGGGACAGCCTACGATCCTTGAAGCCTACGCTACCATTGGCCATCGAGCGACGGTTCATAGCGCAACTGTAGGCCAAGGCTCGCTGATTGGCATTGGGGCAATTGTTTTAGACGGAGTCCACATCGGAGCAGGTAGCATTGTCGGAGCTGGATCTGTGGTGACCAAATCGGTACCCGAGCGATCGCTCGTTGTCGGCGTTCCAGGAAAGGTCGTTCGTACCTTGAGCGATGCTGAGGCAGATGATCTGATCAAACATGCACAGCAATATGAGAAATTAGCCCTTGTTCACGCAGGCAAAGGTACCGATATCGGTTTTTCTACCAAAACAATTTGAGCAGAAGACTAGAAAATTGACGCGTTTCAGCGCACAATAGAGTAAATATGAGAACGGTTCATAAAAATTTAGAAAGGAGGTTCTCAAGATGGATTGGCGCATTATTGTTGTTCTTCTGCCTGTCATTCTGGCGGGAAGCTGGGCGTTTTACAATATTGGAAAGATTGCCCTTGAACAGGCTCGCAGCTTCATCAACAACCGCGAAGCTTAGATTAGTCTAAGTTCTCGATATTACAAGCGATGACTCAATAAAAAGCCGGAGAGGGTGATTCCTTCTCCGGCTTATCTGTGAGTTGAGACGAGAATCGCGATATTTGCTCTGAGAGAATTCGCGGAAACTTTAGACGCTAGAGGGGCAGGGCGATCGCCTTTCTCCTCGTTATATCTGTCAGCCCCCCTCTCATTCAGCGTTCTGGATGAGAAGGGGGCTGATTTGCATGTCTAAGTCTCTGACGATTGGACCAAAAGCCCAGAGACTCTACTGCGCTTTGTTGCGAGTTTCGATTTGCTCGTTGACAAACCTGTTTCGCTGGGAGGGAGGCAGTGAATTGTACTCTCCATAGAAGTTGCTAAAGCGCCAAAACCACTTCATAGCTCTGAGCAGTGGATTTTGAGAAACTTCTCTTTCTTGGCCGAGTGAAATTCGATTAGTCGTAGAAAACGGGGTCATGATTGTATTTCCTTTGGTTGAATCGTTAACTTAATTGGGGAAGTATTTAACGTGATGAGCTAGCAAACCTGTTCCGTTGAGAAGGAGGCAGTGAATTGTACTCTCCGTAGAAGTTGCTAAAGTGCCAAAACCACTTCATCGCTCCGATTAGTGAATTTTGAGAGACTTCTTGCTTGGCAGTAACAGACGTTTTATTTGGTACAGAAAATGGGGTCATTTTTGAATCTCCTTTGGTTTAATTGAATGAATCGTTGGAAACGCTTTAAGAATATTTGAGAAGCTAATAAAGCCTTTTGTGAGCTTGCAGTGCTACTGCTTGCCTTAGCTCATGTCTTCAGTGTAGGAATTAAGCTGGAAACATTCAAAAGCTAAACATGATGGCATGTATGAATATCTCTCATGGATTGCTGTAAACGCTGTAAGGCCAGAATCACAAGCTCTAAACGTGCAATCGAAACTGCCGATGAGTGGAGTCATCGTGTTTAGAGATCAATCTCAAGATTGATGTGAAAATAGTCGCTGCAGTGCAAGGAAAATTAGCTTATCGTGTGAGCGATCGCCCAACACTCAGCTTTCTTTTCATTCACCTAGAATTGAAATTTTTAGCTAGCTATTTTTCCTGTTTTGGATTAATTACTACTGGCCGCGAATGAATTTTTCTGCTCAACTAGCTATGCTTCTATTATGGCGAAAACATAGCAACCAGAACAGATTCAGTGCTGCCTTTTTAGAACCAGCACAGTTTTAATTTTGAAAGTGTTATGCCTCTACTTGAGTTCAACTGTATAGCAATGCGCAGATAGGTTAGGACAGATCTTGATGGAGAAGCCGCGCGGTGCGCGGCTTCTCCATCAACTATTGGTTTTACATCAGCGCGTAGCACTATAGTTGTGGCGATACAGTCGGCTCGGCTGAGACGATATCAAACCGTCAGATTCGAATCATTTGATTCGATGAGTTGAAGGCACATTGCTGCTATGTTCGAGTCATCGTATCGGGCATCAGCGTGTCGATCATAACCGCATTGTGAAAATTCGTGCGCTTGACATCTGCGCTAATCAAAACGGCTTCAGTGAGGTCAGCCTCGCTAAGGTTTGCCCAATTGAGCTTTGCTCGATACAAACTTGCTTTTTCGAGATTGGCACCGCGCATGGAGGTCCACATCAACGACGCCCCGCGAATATTAGCCTCTCTGAACCCTGCATTCATAAAATTGACGCCTACTGCTTTGACACGGCTCAAGTTGGCGTAGCTCAAATTCGCTTCCTCAAAGGTCGCTCCATGCAGGATGGCGTCTGTCAGATTGGCACTCACTAAGATGGCACCATTGAGGATGGCATTGGTCAG
>JGI12210J13797_10164804_pt1 | contig 20400 bp, 10 predicted proteins | sample ElkSlonscriptome_3_FD_13797 | JGI IMG/M metagenome (IMG submission 13797)
ACGGCAGCCGCCGCAGCTCGCCCGCGTTCTCCAGCGCCATCGCGAGGTGCTGCTCCACCCCCTTGCGCGCCCGAGCCAGCGACCCCACCAGCGTGGCCGCCTCGATGTGGGCCCCCACCGGCGACAGCAGGTCGCCCCGGGTCCGGCAGCGATCGTAGTGCTGCGCGTGCAGCTGCTCCACCTCGGCCCGCTCGCCCTCGTCGTACAGCGGCATCAGCAGCACGCCCACGGTGCGGTGCGGCACCTGCCAGCAGCTCAGCGTGCCGCGCAGCAGCGGCTCGGCCGTGTCGAGCGCCAGCTCCAGATCGCCCTGGTACAGCTGATACTCCACCATGAAGTTGCGCTCGCACGCCGCACAGTCGGCCCCGCCGTCGCGCAGCCCCGACTGCCACTCCATGTAGTGCTCGGCCACCTCGCTGGGCGGGCGACCCAGCTCCATCGCCGCCATCATGATGTGCTGGTAGTAGGGCCGCAGGCTGGTGCCCGCGCGCTCGTACTCCTGCTTCATGTCGGCGAAGAACGCGTCGATCTGCTCGCGGGTCACCCCCAAGAAGTAGGGCAGCTCCTCGGCCATCCACTTGAGCTTCCACAGCAGCATGGAGGGCAGCGCCGAGCCGGGCTCGCGCGCCCGGGCCTGGTTGCGCAGCCAGGTAAAGGCCACCAGCGCGCGGTCGGGCAGCCCGGCGCTGATCGACTCGGTGATGAGCGTGTCGCGGAAGCCCGCGGCCCGCTCGTCGTCTTGCTGGGTGTCGGCGAGGCGGATGGCCTCCTCGAGCAGCCGCACCCGCACCACCCCGCTGGGGGCGGACTGGAGCTGGCCGTACACGTCGTCGAGATCGTCGCTCATCTCAGTGCATCATCCCGTCGTGGCCCCGTAGCGCCAGGTCCATCAGCGATTGTAGCCCCCGCGTGAGCTGCTTCAGCTCGTCGGCCGTGAGCGGGTGCCGGCCCATCAGCAGCGTCTGGAGGTAGAGGATCCGCACCATGGAGGACACCACCTGCACGTCCTCCACCACCGACAGCCGCCGCACCAGCGGGTTGTCCACGTTGAGGCAGAAGGTGGGCGGCGGGGCCCGGCGCTGCTGGGCCCCGATCGCGCCCAGCAGGCCCGCGTAGAGCGGGTCGGACTCGCCCGCGGTCTGGGCCGCGGCCCGGGCGAAGCGGGTGCGCTCCGACACCAGGTACAGCGCGGGCACGTCGTGGGGCACGAAGCACTTGAGCGCCACCCGGCAGCCGAACCCCTCCAGCTCCTCGGCCGCCGCCCCGGCCAGCCGCTCGATGTCGTCGTCGGCCTCCTCGGGGTCGGTGAGCGAGGCGGCCACGTCTTGCACCTCCACCCGGGTGATCCCCGCCTCGGGCATCTGTTGGCGCAGCGCCTCGAGCACCTCGCTGTCGTAGGCGTAGCCCCCGTTCACCAGGTGCAGGTCCTGGGCCGCGGCCACCTGGGAGATCTGCCGGAACGCGTCGACCGTGGCCACGTAGCGCACCCGATCGACCTGGCGGCGGAACGTGCCGAAGGTCATCGGCCCCAGCGAGGTCTCGAAGGGCAGCCAGTCGGCGAACACGGCCAGAAGCTCCGGGTCTTGGGCCGCGAGCGCCTTGAGGGCCCGCTCGTGCAGGTCGACGAACGCCTGCAGCCGCTGGGGCGAGCTGCGCTCCAGCTCCAGCAGGTAGGCCCGGATGGCGTCCCCGATGGCCCGCTGCGTGCGCTCGAGCGCCTCGTCTCGCGTGAAGCTCTCGCGCGAGGCGGTCGGCCGCAGCCGCCGCGAGTCGACGATGCACGACACGAAGAACGCCCAGTCGGGCAGCAGGTTGTCGCTGTGGTCGGCCACGAACATGTGCCGCACGTACACCCGGTGCTCGGGGCGCTGCTGGGGCCGCGGCGACTCGGGCAGCACCAGCGCCACCCCCTGAAGCCCCAGCGCCTCGTCGCGCAGCGGGATGGCGTCGAAGAAGCTGCGACCGAACAGGCGCTGGCCGAAGCCCAGGCTGGCGTCGCGCAGCGCCGCCCCCTCGATGGGCAGCCGCCACGGCGGCGGGTCGGGGTTGATCACCCGGGGCACCGTGCTGCCGTCGTCGATACGGATGGAGAACGGCAGCAGCGCCCCGAAGTGCAGCAGCAGCTCCTCGAGCTTGCGGGGCCGGAACCACTCGCTGCACCCGCGCCGGCACGAGAGGTACACCGTGGTGCCCACCGGCCCGTCGTCGTCTTCGCGGCGCACGATCGCGTAGGTGCCGTCCTCCCGCCCCCGCCACTCGATCGTGGCCGCCGGCCCCGGCCGTGCGGAGCGGCTGACCATGAGGATCTCCTCGCTCACCACGAAGCACGACAGCAGGCCGATCCCGAACTGGCCGATGAAGTCGTCGCGCACCGCGGCGAGATCGGCCATCACCTCGCCCCGCTTCGACGACTCGCCGATCGTGGACAAGAACCGGTGGGTCTCCTCCTCGGTCAGGCCGATCCCGTCGTCGTGGAACGACAGCTGCGGCGCGCCCTGGTCGGACACGCCGAGCGTGACCTCCACCCGCCCCGGGTGATCGGGGTCGAGCGCGCGCCGGGCCGAGATCGCATCGACCGCGTTCTGCAGCAGCTCGCGCACGAACACGCTGGGGCTCGAGTAGAGATGATTGGCGAGGAGATCGATGATCCCCCGCAGGTTGATCTGGAACGACTGGCTCATCGGCAGGCGCGCCCACCTTAGCAGCGCCCGCCGCCCGTGGCGCCACGCGCTGACGCACGCCCCCGGTCCCTCCCTGACCCCTTCCCTCCTGACGCCGTCCTGTCAGCAGGATCGGCCTCGCGCTCGATGCCGCCCAGCCGAGGTGGCAAGCTCGGTGGGCCGTGGACTCGTTCTCGCCCCCCACCCGCACCTGGTTCCAGCAGAGCTTCGCGGGGCCCACCCCCGTGCAGACCCAGGGCTGGCCCCGCATCGCGCAGGGCGATCACTCGCTGCTCATCGCGCCCACCGGCAGCGGCAAGACGCTGGCCGCGTTCTTGTGGTGCATCGACCAGCTCATCCGCACCACCGAGCGCGGCCCGGGGGTGAAGGTGCTCTACATCTCGCCGCTGAAGGCCCTGGTCTACGACGTCGAGCGCAACCTGCGGTCGCCGCTGGTCGGCATCACGCGCACGGCCGAGCTGCTGGGCCACCCGCTGGTGCTGCCGCGGGTCGACGTGCGCACCGGCGACACCTCGCCCAAGGCGCGGCGCCAGCAGGCCCGCGACCCGGGCGACATCCTGGTCACCACCCCGGAATCGCTCTACCTGCTGCTGGGCTCGCAGGCCCGCGAGACCCTCCGCACGATCGACACCGTGATCCTCGACGAGGTGCACGCGGTGGCGCCCACCAAGCGGGGGGCTCACCTGTCGCTGTCGCTCGAGCGCCTGTCGGAGCTGTGCGAGCACGAGCCCCAGCGGATCGGGCTTTCGGCCACCGCCCAGCCGCTCGAGGAGGTCGCGCGCTTCTTGGGCGGCGACCGAGCCGTGACCATCGTCGACACCAGCCAGCCGCCGCACATCGATCTGGAGATCATCGTGCCCGTGCCCGACATGACCCGGCCCGCCGAGGGGCTGGCCCTCATGCTCGCCGAGCACGCGGCACAGCGCGACCCGAACGGCGCCGCCCCGAACGGCGCCGACCCGAACGGCGCCGTCCCGAACGGCGCCGACCCGAACGGCGCCGTCCCGAACGGCGCCGACCCGAACGGCGCCGACCCGAACGGCGCCGTCCCGAACGGCGCCGTCCCGAACGGCGCCGACCCGAACGGCGCCGTCCCGAACGGCGCCGTCCCGAACGGCGCCGTCCCGAACGGCGCCGTCCCGAACGGCTCGGCCCGCATGCACGAGGGGTTCGACCTCGACGCGGCGGGTCTGCACCCCGACGAGCTGGCCCCCTCGCCCAGCCGCACGCTCGCCGAGCAGCAGCGCGCGATGGTGGCCGAGCGCTGGGCCCAGGCTCGGGCGAGCGCACCCGTCGGATCGACCTCCTCCGTGCCCGCGCCGGCGCTGTCGCCCTCGCCGCGGGCGGGCTCGGTCATCGTGCCCGCCCCCGCGCCCACCGGCGAGTCGCCCGAGCACAGCATCTGGCCGGCGGTCTATCCCCGGCTGCTCGACCTCATCGCGCAGCACCGCACCACCATCGTGTTCGTGAACTCGCGCGGGCTGTGCGAGCGCCTCGCCCAGCGGCTGAACGAGCTGACCGGCGAGGACCTCGTGCGCTCGCACCACGGCAGCGTGTCCCACCGCCAGCGCACCCAGATCGAGGAGATGCTCAAGGCGGGCCAGATCCGGGCCATCGTGGCCACCAGCTCGCTGGAGCTGGGGATCGACATGGGCACGGTGGACCTGGTGGTGCTGGTGGAATCGCCGGGCGCGGTCTCCCGGGGCCTGCAGCGGGTGGGCCGGGCCGGGCACGGCGTGGGCCAGGTGAGCGTGGGCCGACTGTTCCCCAAGCACCGCGGCGACCTGCTCGAGAGCGCGGTGGTGGCCCGGCGCATGCGGGAGGGCGCCATCGAGCCGCTGCGCGTGCCCAGCAACCCGCTCGACGTGCTCGCCCAGCAGATCGTGGCCATGTGCAGCATCGAGGACTGGTCGCTCGCCCACCTCACGCGGGTGGTGCGGCGCAGCGCCAACTTCGCCAAGCTGCCTCCCGACGCGCTCACCGGCGTGCTCGACATGCTCGCGGGGCGCTACCCCTCGGGGGCGTTCGCCGATCTGCGCCCGCGGATCGTGTGGAACCGCGAGACCGACGAGCTGTCGGGGCGGCGCGGCTCCAAGATGGTCTCGCTGACCAACGGCGGCACCATCCCCAATCGCGGCACCTACGGCATGTTCCTGGGCGAGGGCGGGCCGCGGGTGGGCGAGCTGGACGAGGAGATGGTGCACGAGACCCTCCCCGGCCAGAACATCATGCTGGGGGCGAGCACCTGGCGGGTGGAGCACATCACCCGCGACCGGGTGATCGTCTCGCCCGCCCCCGGCGAGCCGGGCCGGCTGCCGTTCTGGCGCGGCGAGGGGCCCGGCCGCCCCATCGAGCTGGGCCGCGCCCTGGGTGCGTTCACCCGCGAGGTGGGCGAGCGCCCGCGCGACGACGCCGAGCCGTGGCTACAGCGCGAGTACGGCCTCGATGCGCTGGCCGCCAAGAACCTCGTGGCCTACGTGCACGAGCAGCACGAGGCCACCGGCACCCTGCCCACCGATCGCGCGCTCACCATCGAGCGCTTCCGCGACGAGCTGGGCGACTGGCGGGTGTGCATCTTGAGCCCCCTGGGGGCCCGCGTGCACGCCCCGTGGGCGCTGGCGCTGCAGACCCGGCTCGAGGCCCACTTCGGGTTCGAGGTGCAGGCGCTGTGGAGCGACGACGGCATCGTGGTGCGCCTGGTCGAGATCGACGAGCTGCCCAGCCTCGACCTGCTGCTGCCCGACCCCGACGAGGTGGAGGAGCAGGTGGTGGAGCAGCTGGCCAACTCCGCTCTGTTCGCCGGCCAGTTCCGCGAGAACGCGGCGCGGGCCCTGCTGCTGCCGCGCACCCGTCCCGGCCAGCGCCAGCCGCTGTGGGCCCAGCGGCTCAAGTCGCAGCAGCTGCTGGCCGTGGCCCGGCAGTACCCCGCGTTCCCCATGATCATGGAGACCTACCGCGCCTGCCTGCAGGACGTGTTCGACCTGCCCGCGCTGGTCGAGCTGCTGGGTCGGGTGCGTCGCCGCGAGGTGCGGATCGACGAGGTCGAGACCCCCTCGCCGTCGCCCTTCGCCCGCTCGCTGGTCTACGCCTACGTCTCCACCTACCTCTACGAGGGCGACGCGCCGCTGGCCGAGCGCAAGGCCCAGGCGCTCTCGCTCGACCGGCAGCTGCTGCGCGAGCTGCTGGGCCACGAGCAGCTCCGCGAGCTGCTCGACGCCGCCATCATCGACCTGGTGCAGGCCGAGCAGCAGGGCCTGGCCGAGGGCCGCCACGCTCGCCACGCCGACGACCTGCACGACCTGCTGCGCCGGGTGGGCGACCTCGACCTCGACGAGCTGCGCGCCCGCTGCCTCGACGACCCCGAGCCCTGGCTTCAGGAGCTGCTGCGCTCGCGGCGAGCGGTGACCCTGCGCGTGGGCGGCCAGCCGCGGTGGATCGCCATCGAGGACGCCGGCCTGTACCGCGACGCGCTGGGCTGCCTGCCCCCGCCCGGCCTGCCGCAGACCTTCCTCGAGGACGTGCCCGACGCCCTCGACGCGCTCGTGGCCCGCTGGGCCCGCACCCACGGCCCGTTCGTGGGCGGCACCGTCGCGCAGCGCTGGGCCGTGCCCCGCGGCCAGGTCGAGGACGCGCTGCGGCGGCTGGAGTCGCAGGGCACCGTGCTCGGCGGCGAGTTCCGGCCCGGCGGGCAGGGGCGCGAGTGGTGCGACGCGGAGATCCTGCGGCAGATCAAGCGCCGCACCCTCGCCCGGCTGCGCGGCGAGATCGCCCCCGTCGACGCCGCCTCGCTGGGCCGGTTCCTGCCCGCGTGGCACGGGATCGGCGAGGGTCGCCGCGGCATGGCGCGGCTCGAGGAGGTGCTGGTGCAGCTCGAGGGCCACGCGGTCTCCTACGCCGAGCTCGAGGGGGTGATCCTCCCCGCCCGCGTGCCCGATTTCTCCCCGCGCATGCTCGACGAGCTGGGCGCCATGGGCTGGCTGGTGTGGGTGGGTCGCGGCTCGCTGGGCAAGTCCGACGGGCGGGTGGCCTTCTACCGCCGCGAGCGGGTGGCCTTGCTGCTCGACCCGCCCGCTCCGCCCGAGGACGTGCAGCTCGACCCGCTGCACGAGGCGCTCCTCGCCCACCTCGAGCGGCGCGGCGCGTGCTTCATGGTCGAGCTGCACGCCGCGTGCGGGGCGGTGGCGGGCCACGACGGCCTCCACGAAGCGCTGTGGGATCTCGTGTGGTGGGGCCTGGTCACCAACGACACCTTCGCCGCCCTGCGGGCGCACCGGCGGCCGCCCAGCAAGCGGGTGGGCCGGGTCGGCCGGGCCAGCGCCGGCGGGGGCGGGCGCTGGTCGCTCGTTCGCGATCTCCTGCACGGCGAGGTCGACCCCACCACCCGCGCCCATGCGCGCGCCAGCTCGCTGCTCGAGCGGCACGGCGTGGTCACCCGCGAGGTCACCGGCATCGAGGATCTCCCCGGCGGGTTCACGGCCGTGTACCGGGTGTTCAAGGCCATGGAGGAGGCCGGCAAGGTGCGGCGCGGGTACTTCGTGGACGGCCTGGGCGGGGCGCAGTTCGCCTCGCCGGGGGCGGTGGACCGGCTGAGGGCCGTGCGCGACCCGGACCAGGATCCCGACGTGACGGTGCTGTCGGCGGTGGACCCGGCCAACCCCTACGGGTGGATCCTGCCGTGGCCGGTGCGCGACGAGGAGGCCAAGCGCACCGGGCCCCGCCGCGTGGCCGGGTCCAGCGTGGTGCTGGTGGGCGGGGAGGCGGTGCTGTGGATCGATCGCGGCGGCAAGCGGATCATCAGCTTCCCCGCCGCCGATGATGCCGAGCTGGCCGAGATGGCCGCGCGGGCGCTGACCTCGGTGGCGGCGCGGAAGCGGGGGCGATCGCTGCGGGTGGAGCTGGTGGATGGACAGCCCGCGCGGACGTCGAAGCTGGCGGACGCGCTGCGGAGCGCGGACTTTCGGAGCGACGTGCGGGGGCTTACGCTGGAGGCTCCGCGGTGATGGGGCTCGGCGGCGACGAGCAGACCCCGTGAGCGACGCGCGCGCTCCATGACTACGTGCCGTCGGCTGGCACCAGCGATCGCACCGCGCGACGCAGCCCTCGCATCGCCGCGGGCACGCTCATCCCCGCGTCCGCGGCCACGCGATGCCAGCCGTGTCCCGCCACCGCTCGCCCCTCGACCAGCGCGCGCTCGGGCGGGCCGAGCCGATCGAGTCGCTCGGGATGGGCCCGTACGAAGCGCAGCACGGCCAGCGCCACCGACTCGAACGTGCGCGGGCCGTGGGCGTACGCGGAGACGAGGGCGTCGCGCTGCGCCACCGACAGCGGAGCGGGCCAGGGCAGCCCCTCGTGCAGAGAGACGACCAGCGCCGGCTCGAGCAGCGTCTGCTCGTCGGCCTGCAGCAGCTCGAGCTGGCGCGGCAGGTCGCGGGCCAGCTCGGCCCGCAGCGCCTCGACGAGCGCGTGCGACCGTGCGGACACCGGCCGCAGCATCATCGCCGAGGGCTCGCCCGTGCGGGCCCCTCGCGACGCGCTCAGGCGCACCAGCCGATAGCCCAGGCTCCGGCGAAAGGCGAGCAGCTCGGGCGTCACCCCGAACATCGTGCCGAACAGCGCGGGCGCGTACTGCTCGTGCACGTGCTCCACCAGCCGCCGCGCCAGCCCGCGCCGCCGCAGCGCGGGATGGGTGGCGATCCGCACGCTCCGCACCATCTCCAGGCCCCCGGCCTCCGCGTGCCCGAGGTGGGCCACCAGCGCGTCGGCCAGCGCATGCGCCCGGATCCGCTCGGTCCCCGAGAGCATCGCCTCGCACCGCTCGGGCGAAAGCCCGCCCTCACGCGCCACGATCGTCGCCGCCACCACGTGCCCGCGCAGGCTCAGCACGTGCACCCCGAGGTTGGGCGCGTCGAGCAGGCGGTGCAGGTCGCCGGGCGTGGTGCGGTAGTGGGCGTGGACCAGCAGCCCGAACAGCTCGCGCAGCGTGGCCTCGTCGTGCAGGAGCTGGTCGCGATCGAGGCGGCGAGCGGTGACCTCCTCGCGCACGTCGAGGCCGAGCTCGAGGTGGTTCGCCGGCTCGGCGTCGAGCAGCAGCGCGTCGAAGACCAGCCGCTCCAGCGGGTCGCCCTCGTCCCAGCGGATCGGCCGATGCAGGGTCTCGCGCCACACCTGCACCGGCCCCGCCTCCAGCCCCTCGAGGAAGCGCAGCACGAACCCGCGCCCCGTGCCCTCGTAACCGTGGGTGGTGGTCGCGAACGCCAGGTGCGCCGCGCCGTGGCGCTCGACCAGGCCCCGCAGCATGGGCACGGGCAGCTGCGCCGCCTCGTCGACCACGATCAGCTCGAAGCGCTCCGGGCCGAACACCAACTCGGGCAGCGGCACGAAGCGCAGGGCACCGGCGTGGGTGACCTGGGGATCGCCGGTGGCGAAGCGAAACACCTCGGCCACCGCCTCGGGCGCGGGGCCGGTCACCGCGACGCGCGGGGGACGATCGCTGCCCTCGGCCAGCGCAAGCCCCAGCGCACTGGACTTGCCTCGACCGCGATCGGCCAGCAGCACCACCCGGCTCGGCCCCGGGCCGGCCCAGCGCTCACGCAAGCGCTCGACCAGCTCGGCCTGCTCCGCATGGCCTTCGATCGGTCGCGGCGCGGGGGTCAGCGGCGCGGGGGTCAGCGGCGCGGGCTCGTCGAGCCCGGCGCCAGCGAGCACGCGCTCCACGTGTCGATGGAAGCGCGTGCCCACGTCGTCCAGCCCAAAGGGCTCCACGGCCAGGCGAGCCTGGCCCCGCGGCGAGAGCAACGCGCCCGCCCCGGGCATGCGCAGCACCAGCGCGCCACCTCCTCGCACCAGGCCGTGGGCCGCCCCGAGCACGTCCGGCTCGAGGCCGTGGTGCGCGTCGATCACCACCGCGTCCAGCGAGCGCCCCAGCGCCCGCTGCACCCGACGCGGCTCGATGGTTTCGAAGCGCTCCTGCTCGCCGGCCTCCCCCAGCCACAGCACCTGCGCGGGATCGAGACCCGCCACCGCGGCGAGGGCCGCCTCGCGCGTGCGCTCGGCCGACCCGCGCCGCACCAGGCAGCGCCGATGACGGGGCGGCGGCGATTCGAAGTCGGGCATGCTCGGCGCGGGCTCCAGGGCGAGGGTAGCCCCATGCCGCACGAGGACCACCCGCCCATCTCCACGGGGGCCTAGCGGCTCCAACGCTGGACGACGAAGGGCACCTGGGGCGGCTGCGGGTCGAAGCCGAGGAGGTGGTCGAGCTGCCCCTCCACCACCCACACGTCGGAGCCCACCATCGCCGAGGTGGTGGGGGTGTCGAAGCCGTCCGCGAGCACCTGGACCGTGGCCGAGCCCCCGGCCAGCGTGATCCGAGACACCGCCTGCAGGCCCCCCTCGACCACCAGCATGGTGCCGTCCTCGAGCCACTCGAGCCCGTCGGGCGCGGCTAGGGGCGCGACTTCGATCGAGATCGGGGTGATCGCTCCGGCCGAGCCGTCGGGCTCGATCGCCACCTGGTGGAGCGCTCCCTGAGCAGAATTGACCACGTAGATCGAGGAGTCCCCGTCGAAGGCGATGCCGTTGAGACCGAACTCCCCTTTCCCCACCATGAAGTCTGGATCGGTGGCCCAGGTCTGGGCCGGTCCGTCGCTCAGGAGATCGGCCGCGGCCACCCGCAGGATGCGAGCCCCGCCCGAGTCGGTCACGTAGACGTTGCCCTCGTCGTCGAGGGTGAGGTCGTTGCAGAAGCCGGGCGCGTCGAAGGTATGCTGGGCGATCGGCGAGCCGTCTTCGATGCTGCGCACGTCGATGCTCGGCGGCGTGGCGAACGAGAAATCGGAGCTGCAGATCACCAGCGCCCCGGCCGACTCGACGACGATGAGCCCCACCGGGTTCACCAGGCCCTCCCCCGGAGCGATGAGCTCGGTGACCTCTCCGTCGCAGGAATCGGCCATCACGACCGCTCCGGTGGCGATGCTCGTGATGTACAGGTTTCCCGCGGCATCCGAGGCGATGCCCTCGGGGTAGAAATCGTCGCCGGGCAGCTCGATCGTGTCCGCGTCGCACACGACCTCTCCGGACGATCCGCTCTCGCTGGTCGGCTCGCCCGTCGGGTCACCGGTGCTCGTTCCCGGCCCCGCGGTGGTTCCCGACGTCGTCCCATCGGGATCGACGGTGGAGGCGGTCGTGCCGGGCGCAGAGTCGGTGCCGGTCGCCGAGACCCCGCCAGAGTCGGTCGTGGGGTCGTCGGTCTCTCCGGCCGAGCCGTCGTCCCCACACGCGAGGAGGCTCAGGCCGAGGGCGGCGGTCAGCAGTACGGGAGGCAGTGAGCGCGTCATGCCGTGGGTATGGGCTCACCCGGCTCATCTGTCCCATGGATTTGGAGTATACAAGTCATTGACGCCGTGAATCTCTCTGGTCTCGACCTCAACCTGCTCGTCACCTTCGATGCCCTCATGAAGGAGCGCAGCGTGTCCCGAGCGGCGCGGCGGGTGGGGCTGAGCCAGCCGGCCACCAGCAACGCCCTCGCTCGTCTGCGCGCCCTGTTCGACGATCCTCTGCTGGTGCGCCACGGCAACCGCATGGTGCCCACCGAGCGCGCGCTGGCGCTGGTCGGGCACGTGCATACTGGGCTCACGCACCTGTCGGCCGCCCTCGAGGGCCCGCGCGCATTCGACCCGGCCACGGCCCGGCTCGTCTTCAACGTCTCGGCCAACGACTACGCCTGCTTCGTGCTGCTGTCACAGCTCGTCGAGCGGCTGCACCGCGACGCTCCGGGCATCACCCTGCGCGTCGTGCCGATGAACGGGGCCTCCCCGGTCCGCGATCGCATGGACCGGGGGGAGGTCGATCTCGGCTTCACGCTGCACTCGACCCTGCCGGACGGGGTGATGCACCAGGAGCTGTTCGACGACGGCTACGTCTGCCTGGTGCGGACCGGGCACCCCCGCGTCGGTCGACGGCTGACGCTGCGGCAGTACGTCTCGCTCGAGCACCTGCTCATCTCGCCCTTCGGCAGCATGCGGGGCATGGTCGACACCGCCCTCACCGCCCGCAGCCTGGAGCGGCACATCGCGCTCTACGTCCCCAACTTCCTGCTCGCGCCGCCGATCCTGGCGCAGACCGATCTCATCACCACCATCGCCTCTCGGGTGGGCCGAGCGGTGGCGGCCCCCTACGCTCTCCGGGTCCTGGCCCCTCCCCTTCGCATCCGACGGTTCTCCATGTCGATGTTCTGGGACCCCCGCCACGAGCACGTCGCGGCCCATCGCTGGCTCCGCGAGCAGGTGCTCGACGCGGCCGAGGGCCTGGATGACTGATGGCCCGGGGCCGGGGGTCGCGCGCGGTCGCACGGGCGCGCTACGAGGGCACGGCCCATCCCTGGTCGCGCTCGTCGATCACCTCGCGGGCCGCGGCGCGGATGCAGCCTCGTAGCCACACCTGCGCGGGATCGGCATCGAGGTGCCGGGCCCAGGTCATGCTCACCGTATAGGGCAGGGGGCCGGCGGGGTAGGGGAACAAGGCCACCGGCCACCGCTGGGCGAATGCCACTGCGGCGGTGAGCGGAACGGCGGCGATGAGATCGCTGGCACAGACGACGGCGGGGGCGGCCAAGAAGTAGGCGACCTGGGCGCGTACCCGACGCGCGCTGCCTCGAGCCGCGAGCTGCTCGTCGACCGCGGTATGGCCCCGCCCCGTGATGCGCACCGTGAGGTGAGGCCACTGCACGACGTCCTCGAGGTCGGGGGGCCGCCCATGCGCGAGGATGGGATGACCGGTGCGCGCCATCGCGACCATCGTCTCCGGGATCAGCGGCTGGTGGTCGATGTCCGAGGGGAACTCACGGGGCACCAAGAGGGCGACGTCGACATCTCCGTTGCGCTGCTGCTCCACCACGCGCCCCATGTCGATCGGCACGACCTCCAGGCGAACACCCGGCGCCTCGCTCGATAGCCGCGCCACGAGCTTGGGTACCAAGCTCAGCGCGTAGACGTCGAAGAGGGCGACGCGGAAGGTCGTGCGAGCGCTCGCGGGCTCGAACGCATCGACCGCGTAGACGGTGGTCTCGAGGGCGCGCAGAGCCTTCCGCAGCGGGCCGGTCAGCGCCTCTGCGCGCGGGCTGGGGACCATGACCGTACCTCGTCGGATCAACAGAGGATCGTCGAGCAATTCCCGGACGCGCTGGAGGGTCTGGCTCATCGCCGACTGGGTGATCCCCATGCGTCGAGCCGCACGCGTGACGTGCCGCTCCTCGAGCAGCACGTCGAGAGCGACCAAGAGATTGACGTCGATTCCGGCGAGGCTCACTCCGTATAGTATATCTACTAATGACTGAATCAATATAATCACTTTGAAGAATAGTCTCAACAAGGACAGATTCGAGGCCGTGGGAGGCTCTCGCGACGGGAACCCCACCGGAGAGCAACCACATGACCACGCTCGTTCACGCGTCCATCACTCCCTCACCGCGCGAATTCGCTCGCCCGGCTCGACCCCGCTTCGGGGGCGCCCAGCTCGTGCTCTTGGGGGCGCTGCTCACCGCGTGCGGTGTTCCACCGACCATGGCCGATGCCGAGAGCGGCACGCCCCAGTCCGAGACGGGGGCGACCGAGACCGAGGGCTCGACGATCGGAACCGGAACCTCGTCGCTCGACGACACTACGGCGAGCACCGAGACCGAGGCCGAGACCGAGGCCGAGACCGAGGGTCCTGGTGAACTCGGGCCGATCGCCTTGATCAACGCCTTCGAGCTCGGCGCCGACCAGCACGACGAGGTGACCACATACTGGAGCGACGTCAACGACGTGCTCATGACGCAGCCTGGCTACGTCTCCTCGTTCCTGGCCGCCGCCGTGGCGACCAAGGCCATTCCCGAGGTCCGCTTCGGGCGGGTCGCAATCATCACCTGGGAGGACGAAGCGGGCTTCTGGCCCGCGGTGCAGAGGGGCTGGGACCTCCACGGCCAGCCATCGTGGGAGGGCGTCACCACCTACCCGGGGCTTTACGAGCGCATCGATGGCCCCGCGGCCGAGGCCAGCTTCGACGGCTCCAACACGGTGTTCGTGAACGCGTTCGAGGTCCCCACCGAGCGCATCGATGAGGTTGCCGGGTACTGGCACGACGTCAACGAGGTGCTCGAGGGCCAGCCTGGGTACGTCACGTCGTCGCTGTACCGTCAGTACGAATCCGAGGCCATTCCCGAGGTCGAACTCGGCCTGGTGAGCTTGGTGGTGTGGGAGGACGAGCCCGGGTTCTGGGCCGGGGTGCAGGCGGGCTGGGACCTCCACGGCCAGCCATCGTGGGACGACGTGGCGTTCTACCCTGGCATCTACGAGCGCATCCGCTGAGAGGTCGAGCTCGCTGTCGAGCGGCCGGTGGAGAGGGTTCGACGCCTTCCGGGACGGGGCTTGGGCCGGACGCCCGAGGGTGGTATGCGACCCGGGTGTCCGGCCACACCCTCTACACCGAGATCGAGATCGCCGCTCCGCCCCCGCGTGTGTGGGAGGTGCTCACCGACCTCGAGCGATGGTCGGAGTGGAACCACCTGCTCACCCTCGAGCTGCGCGGCCCGCTGCAGGAGGCCACCCAGGGTCGGCTCACCCTCTCGCTGCCCATGCCGCCCCTGCTGCGCCCGCCGCTCGAGCGCGCCCGGATCCCGGTGCGGCTGGTCACCGTTCGCCGCGAGCGCGAGCTGGCGTGGCAGGGCGGCATCCCGCGGGTGATGGTCGGCTGCCACGGCTTCCGCCTCGAGCCCACCTCGATCGGCACCCGGGTGGTGCACACCGAGACCTTCCGGGGCCTGCTGGCCGGCCTGTTCGTGCGCCTCGCCGAGCAGCAGATGTACCCGCAGTACCGCAAGCTCAACGAGGCCCTCCGCACCGCCTGCGAGCGCGACTGAAGCCCGGACGAGCAGACCCCTCGAAAAAGGCCTGAACTCACCTCAGCGTTCTCGAACTGCGTAGACAGTCACTAAACGGCGAGCATACTCGAGTGGTCCTGCCGCCATAGATTGCCGTCTCTCACAATCCGTATGGACTTGGGCGATGTGGGCTCTGTGCCTGATGCCCTGAGCTTATCAAGATAGTCGTCTTTGGGCGATTTGGTCATGACGAGCAAACGCAATAGTCGCTCAGCCGGCTGTGGAATTTCGCGATGCGATGTTTCCCACCTGCTAATGGTCTCACGCGACACGCCTATCAGATCAGCAAGATCGTTACCTGACCACCCCAAGCTTTTCCTTAGGAAACGAATCTCCGGTCCGGATAGCCGCTCCGTTCTTTCGGCAATAGTTCTCCGGAGGACCAAGTGCAGATCCTCTACTCTCGGCACTTCGATTTCTGAGTACCCGCACTTCGAGCACTCATACTTTGAGACACCGACCAATAGAACTTGGAGAGCGCCATTGTCGACGTAGTGATGGTCCACGAACAAAGCCTTCATTTCGGCCCCGCAGTCAAGACATGTCCATTGCTCAGTCACGGTCGTTCCTCCAGCATGTCACGGCAACAATGCAGTCGTGGCTTCTCACTGCGATCACGACGAACATGTGGTTCGAGCGGATTGTATAGCGATGACTTCCTGCGATGAAGTCAATATTCTCGAGCCAACCACCTCTCAGTGTATTCACCACGTCGGGCTTGCTCATGTGGCGTTCACGAAGACGATCGTCGCAATGAGATGAGAACCTGAGCGTTCCCCCACTTAGGGCAACTCGAATGATTCTCTTGAGGCCTGGCCTGGAGAGAGGTTCGTCTAGAGGGTCGCTCACCGTCCTCGCAGTGAACGATATCTGCTGTGTGACGGGACGTCAATTAATTCCGAGACCGAGCAGTCGGCTGCGCTATTATCGCACTTCTTTAACTTTGTAATTACATGTGTTTATGAGCCCGTCTGCCGCCGGCTGGCGGTGCGCAGAACACACAGGGGTCGATGCTCCGCGTGGGTCCCGCCATGAAATCCGGTCCGCCCATCTGGCGCTCGATCTGCAAGCAGCTCGGCTCCGCACGACATGGCAGCATGAAGAGTCGTCATGCTGCACAGATGATCGGCCGGATCTGACTCTTTTTTTACGAAGCGCCGCTCAGCCCCGCCCCGCCCCGCTCACCCGGGCGGCTTGCACAGCCCGCCGCCCTCGATCTGCGCGTTCGTCCGGTACGTATTCAGCGACTCCCAGTTGTTCACCGGCACCTGCGGGATCGTCCCGTCCTCGCGCACGTTCGTCACGTAGTACGCGTGCTGGTTCCAGATCCGGCGCGCCTGGATCCACCGGTCCTGCACGTCGCGGATCGCCTGCAGCGCCGGCTGCCCGCTGGTGCTCGTCACCAAGATCTCCGCCGACCCATCGTTGTCGATGTCGGCGACCACCGGATACTCCACGATCGTCGGGCTGCTGCGCGCGATCTCCAGCAGCACCGCCCCCGAGATCCCGTCGTAGATCCGAAACGCGACCTCGTCGGAGTACATCGCCTCCGCCACCCCGTCGCCGTCGAAGTCGAACGCGGTCCCGCCCGTGGCCCCCGAGAAGTCCTGCACCATCACCTGCCACAGCACGTCGCCCGCGTTCGGGCCCTCGTACACCGCATAGAACGACTGCGACGAGCTGGCCCACTCCGCCACGTCGTCGCCGTCGAAGTCGTGGATCGTGCCCGGTCGCTGCCACACCGCGTAGCCCCCCGCCGGCACCCCGGTGGGCGTGGCCGGCCCCCACTTCACCGTGCCGTCGTGCTCGAGCATCCAAAGCCCCTGCCCCGAGGTCACGAACACCTCCGGCTGCGGGTCGCCGTCGAGGTTGCCGATCTGCGGGATCGCCTGCGACGTCACCGTGGGATAGAGGTCGTAGTACACGCTCCCGTCGTGGTGGTAGGCCGCATGCCCGGTCACCACCTCCATGTCCCCGTCCCCGTCGAGGTCCACCCCCACCGAGGCCTCGCCCTCGCCCGGCACCGGGTTGGTCATCGACCACAGCATCACCCCATCGTGATCGTAGACCTCATGGTTGAACACGATCTCCACGTCGCCGTCGGCGTCGAGGTCGTGCAGCGCCACCGAGCCCGACTCGCGCGAGAACTGATCGGCCGCCGCGTTGTCGGTCACATTGGCCCACTTGAGCGTGCCGTCGTGCTCGAACGCCTTCAGCCGGAACTGGTTGGCGTCGTTCCACAGCACCACCAGCTCGGGCAGCCCGTCTCCGTCGATGTCGCCGAGGGCCGGCGTGCCCGTGCACGAGACCTGCTCCGACAGCGGGATGGAGAAGTGCTCCGCCCCCGTCGCCCCGTCGAGCACGTGCACGAAGCACGACACGCCGTACGAGATGTTGGTGTTCGACACCAGCACCACGTCGGGCACGTCGCACAGGTCGATCGTGCCGTTGCCGTCGTCGTCGGTGAGGTTGGCCACCAGCGGCGTGACCCAGCTGGACTCGCCGGCCCCGAACGTCCACTGCACCTCCGGCTCGAAGCTGTCGGGCGGGGCCACCTCCTCGCACGGCCCGATCCCGTCCATGTCGTCGACCACCGTGCACAGGTCCACCATCCCCGTGTCCGGCGTGTCCGGGTCGTCGAGGTCGAACTTGATCCCCGGCCCGCTGCCCGAGTCCACCCCGTCGGTGGCCCCCACGGTGGTCGAGGCCGGGCCCGGCCCCGTCGTCGCGCCGTCGCCCGAGCCGGTGGAGTCGCCCGGCCCCAACGTCGCGCCGAGCGTGGTCGGCTGCGTGGCCGAGGCCTCCTCGTCGCCGCCGCCCGGCGCTCCGCACCCCAGCACCCCCACCGCCAACCCGATCCATCGCACGCGCATGCGGCCATCGTAGCCGACCCCACCCGATCCGATCGCCCCCCTCCAGCAAACCAATCCCAGCAGAGCAAATCCCAGCAAACCAACCCAGCCAAGCCCGTCCACCCGGCCGATCCCGAGCATCGCGCACCGCCGCGCCCTCCATCTACGCCCGGAGTTTGATGCTGGCCCCCCGAAGGTGGCACATTGAGCGTCCGTGGACTTCACCGCCGACCCGCTGGGCAGCCTGGTCGCCATCGCCTTCGGCCTTGTGGGCGGCACGGCGTGGTGCCTGGCCCTGTGGCGGGTGTGGAAGGGCGACAGCGTGGGCCTGCAGGAGCGCTGGGGCGGCTTCGGGCAGGGCCTGGGCGGCTGGCAGCTCTCCGCTCCGTTCGCGCTCATCCTGATCGGCGCCTCGGCCATCGGCATCACCATCGCCGTGATGCAGAGCCTGCCCGAGCACACCGCGGTGCGCGACGCCGATGCCGACGGGGTCGTCGACCGCAACGACCAGTGCCCCGCCGCGCCCGAGGACCTCGACGGCCACTGGGACAACGACGGCTGCCCCGACCCCGACAACGACGGCGACGGCCGGCTCGACGTCGATGATCAGTGCCCGGCCGACCCCGAGGACATCGACGGCTTCGAAGACGTCGACGGCTGCCCCGATCCCGACAACGACGGCGACGCGGTGCTCGACGTCGACGACGCCTGCCCCAACCTCCCCGAGGACCGCGACCGGGTCGAGGACGACGACGGCTGCCCCGAATACGACAACGACGGCGACGGCATCTGCGACCCGGGGGTCGACCCCGCCAAGACCGGGGCGGCCTGCGTGCCCTGGTCCCCCGAGCGCAGGTCGAGCGCCGCGGCCAAGCCCGACCCCGCCCTGCCCGTGGAGCTGGTCGGCCCCATCGAGCTTGCCGATCCCGACGACGAGGACGACCTCACCGGCCGAGAGCCTCGATGAGCGAGCCCTCCCGCGCCAAGGGGTCGAGCCGGACGAGGTGGTCCAGCCGCGTCGGCCCCGGGCCCCGCCCCTGGACCGACGCGGCCCTGCTCACCACCCTCGACAAGGGCCTGCGCGTCGCGGGCAAGCCGGTGTTCTACGCCGACTCCGCCGCCCGCGAGCAGCTCGCCCGCGCGCTGGTCCGCTACGTGCGGCGCGAGGTCTCCGGCTCGTCGTACCTGCTGGCCGCCGATCCCGGCGCGGGCAAGACCACCACCGTGGAGTGGGTGGTGCAGCAGCTGTACGCCGAGTGCCTCGCCGCCGGCTCGCCCTTCCAGGGCCACCGCCCGCTGCTGGTGCGCCTGTACGGCCCCAACCTCGCGCCCGTGCGCAGCCCCCCGCCCGACTCCGACGACCAGCCCGCCCGCCGCTACCCGCCCGTGCTCCAGCTGCTGCGCGACATGGCGGTGAGCCTGTTCGACGCGGTGCTCGGCGAGATCGAGCGCACCATTCGCCTCGAGCTGCTCCCCGAGCAGCGCACCACCACCGACCGCTTCGAGCTGTTCTTGCAGCTGCGCCACGAGATGCGCCGCGGCCCCGTGCTCTCCGACCTCGTCGCCTACTGGCAGCGGCTGGGCTGGGGTGAGCACGGCGCGTTCTCGCGCGAGCCCACCCACCGTGGCGCGGCCGAGGTCGCCGTGCTCCAAGACCTCTCCGAGGCCCGCCTGGCCGTGGTGTCCGAGGCCGAGGACCGCCGCGACTCCAAGGACCAGGCGGAGCTGGAGCGCACCCAGGAGCGCACCGTTCGCCCCGGCGACCTGCTCAAGACCTCCACCGCCATCATCGCCGGCGCGGCCGCGGCCGCGGGCCTGGTGGCGGAGGGCGAGTGGGTCCTCGCCGGCATCGCCGGCCCCCTCATCACCGCCGGCGTGGGCGCGGGCCTCACCATCACCAGCCGCAGCTCCCGGCGCGAGGATCGAAAGGACGAGCGCGCCTACGTGCTCAAGGCCGACGTGGAATCGCTCATCCACCGCCTGCCGCGGCTCTTGCAGGGCCTGCGCAAGGTCGGCCTGCACCCCGTGTTCGTGGTCGACGAGCTCGACAAGGTCGACCCCGAGCTGGTCACCTACCTGGTCGACAACCTCAAGACCCAGGTCACCGAGCAGAGCTTCTTCTGCTTCCTCACCGACACCGATTCCGTCGCCGCCGAGGACCGTGACGCCCGCACCACCCACCAGGTGGCCTACCAACACTTCTGGGACCGCATCTACCTGTTCCAGAACACCGCCGCCCTCCACGGCTACCTCGAGAAGTACCTCGCCGAGGACTCCGCCGTCGACGATGACGACGACCGCGACGGCGACGACGACCGCAACGTCCGCCGCGAGGCGGTGGCCATGCTGCGGCACATCCTGCTGCTGCGCTCCGAGCACCACACCCTCCGCCTGCACCGCGAGCTCGACCAAGCCCGCCGCGAGGGCCTGCTCGAGCGGATCGACGACGACCCCGAGGGCTTCGTGCGCGACCCCGCCATGCGCGTGCGCCTGCGCTTCGCGCTCATCACCGAGTGGGCCATGGCGGAGCTTGCCGCCGAGACCGCCAACGATCCCCAGCGCCTTCAGCTGGCCAAGGACGTGCTGTACCGCCCCTGGCGGAGCTGGCGGAGCAACGAGGTGCGGTGCGCGCTGACGCGCGTGGAGATCTACCGCGAGGTCCGCGACGCCACCGGCGACCGCGACTTCGCCGGGCACGTGGCCTGGGCCCTCGACACCCTGCTCGACGGCCTCGCCGAGGTCGGCTTCAGCAGCCGCGACGCCCCCGACGACGCCCGCACGCGCGCCTACCTCGGCCTGCAGCCCCCGCCCCGCCGCCTCGCCAGCGAGCCCACCGTCCGCGACGATCGCAAGCGCGAGATCGAGGCGCGGGCCCACGAGGGCCCCCTGCTCGACCGCGACAGCGGCAAGTGGCTCGAGCGGCCCGCCATCGTGCAGCAGCTCGACATCGAGA
>JGI12210J13797_11348185_pt1 | contig 20385 bp, 13 predicted proteins | sample ElkSlonscriptome_3_FD_13797 | JGI IMG/M metagenome (IMG submission 13797)
AATCAATTAAATGAGGAGACGTATAGCGTCCTACTCGATACCCCGCTTCACTGAGAACCGAGGAAAGATAAGCACAAACCGAACCCTTCCCATTCGTTCCCGCCACATGAATCATCGGGATACGCTGATGGGGATTACCCAACGCCGCCAGAAGTCGCTGGATACGTTCTAAACCCAGGTGAACACCAAAACGTTGATAGGGTTGCAGCAGAGAATTTATATCCATAAAAATACCAAACTCGTAGGGGCGCACGGAGCGTCATCCGTGTCAACTTAAGACTTTGTATGACTAGCGATCAAAGTTTAGATCCCCCTAAATCCCCCTTAAAAAGGGGGACTTTTCTTAATTTCTGGTTTCCCCCGTGCAAAAAAAAAGCGAAGCATCCGCTGGCTTCCCCCATGGAAAAAAAAGCGAAGCATCCGCTGGTCTCCCCCATGGAAAAAAAAGCGAAGCAACATCTGGTTTCCCCCTTTTTAAGGGGGACGGAAGGGGGATCATAAGGGGGACGGAAGGGGGATCTAAAAGGGGGGCTAGGGGGGATCTTTTCCCTATAGTCTATTCCCCTACGCCGTATATTGATTCGATGTCCTCCCCAGGCTAAAGCCTAATAACAATACTTCTTATCACGAGGTTTATCATTATCTTCACCCATCCGCAACGTGCCAATTAACGTAGACACATAAACGCAACGTTGAATCTGGCTATTGTCTTTAGGGATTAGCGTAATCTGTCCCAGTTGCCCATTGGTATTACCTTTGTAGTTAAACTGGACACGCCAGGGTCCAGTTATCGTTTTGCGACCCGGACTATCAAGGGTTGTCTCGTAGACATCTTGGTCATTTTTCTCCATGTCAACCTGAATCTCCTGGTTAAGATTGTGCCATTGAACGCCCGGTGGGATAAAGTCGGTATCAGCCTGATGCACCGCCCACTGAACTTGCTCATTCACCTCTCGAATACTCACTTGCCAAGTCCGTTTCTCTAGCAACGCATTACTTTTCGCAGCGTGCATGGCTTGGTAAATTTGAGATTGAGCCGTATTCAGGCGCTGGACATTCACAAACCTGAGCCAACCCGGAGCCGCGATCGCACTCATGACCCCGACCATGATCATAACTAGAATTAGCTCAAGGACTGTATATCCAGCTAGGGCGCTAGGTATGGGTTTTTGTTTTTGGGTTAATTGTTTGCTGTGTAGCATGGTAAATTCACCGTTATCGAACTAACCTGTCGGATGTTCCCTGCTACGATACGAGCAATCTGCTTTGAGGGTGAATCTATTGTTTGACATCTAGTCGTTGGGCGCAATGTAAGCTGTTCGGCATTTAAACTTTAATTTAATGTCAAGAATGGCAAAATCCTTGTAGTGCGTTTAGCGAAGCCATGCCGCAGGCTTTGCATCTTGCTCGCTGCTAATACCTAATTTAAATGCATGACAGCTTAAGAACCGATAAGCAGAGTACTCATCGCAACGGGAGCATCTGACTCTGTTGGTAGTCAGCACGAAGTGTACTTGGAAATAAAGCCTTTTAAGGTACGCTTAGTGCCTACTACTAACCTAATCTAGTAATCGGCTACAATTCTCTTAGATGGGATGCTCCTCAGGCAACTCCCTTTTGATATTTTGCGACAAGACTTTTTTTATGTATAGGGGGATGACAAAAAACTTAATTTAATCAATCTTAACGTATTGAAAGTTAATATAAATTGATAAATTCACTTTATATATAAAGGGCAAATTGACTCACTGCCCATTGTCAAATAACTACGGGAACTGGCAATCTTGTGAATTTTTCCCAATTTGCATTGACCCGATTAGAGTTTTAACGACAACACAACGGGCTGTAGTCTCAATAGGGTCACCATTAGATTGGGGTACGGCTACGGTAATATTAATACCATCATTAATCTCTGGATCTTGACCATTAACAAGCGCTAGATTACCTTGATAATCAAAGATAATTGTTCTTGCTGTATCCAAATTACAGTTAGGTTCTGGATTGGCTTGTTCATTCGCTGTATTGCTATCAATATTTGAGCAGAGAGTCACCTGTTCGGGTTTGATGTCTAACCCTTCCGTTAAAGGTCTCCAAGCGTTGCTATTGTTGTCTAGCTCAATATCATCACCTGTTCTCCTGTCTTGTGTCGGGTAAACAGCCACTTGGGGAACTTCTCCAGCCGGCTGTCTAAAACTAACGCTATAGCTGAGTTGTGTCCGTTTCGCTTCCCGTTGAGCCTCCTGTAAAGCACTCCATACCCCATCATTCACTTTCGCCACCCGTTGACGGTTGACAAAGGCTAGCCAACTGGGTGCAGCAATAGCGGATAAAATGGCAATCATCAGGACAACCACAACCAGTTCCAGCAGACTGAATCCAGCTTCACCTTTAGTTGAGTCTTTCCGCCAAGGGGGTTGAGTTTGACGAGTGGCTAGTTTTGTGTATTTTTTAAATAAGGTTGATTTATTCATCATCTTATGTTTTAATAACAGTCAATTTATTGATGAATGTACAGGCTTTGGTAATAACCAATGACCGCCGTCTGCGAGTTAAGGGGTACTCGTTTACATCTGTTGCTCAAGATTATTCGATATACCCTAGCCCATCCACTGTAATCGTTGATTCGGGGAAGTAGGGAGAATCTTCAGCATATTCTGCCTCATTTTGAATTCTGGCGAGGGCATTGCCTCGAATGTAGATTTGAGCCAGTGTCCTTTCTGTGTCTACACAAGCGAAGAAGCTGGTTCTATCGGGATTGTCAGGGAGAGTCTTTAACTCTTGTGGTGTTTTTTGGTCTTCTTCTTCTTTTTCTTCTTCCCGATCAATTTCACCATTATTGTCTCTATCTAATCCCAGACGCGATAAGCAATAATCATCTTCTGGAACAGGAACATTGTTAGTTCCTGGTGGAGTTTGGTCAATGTAATCCACTAAGACAGTCGGCGGCACAGCAACATTACCCTCCCACGCATTCATTGCCTGTTCAAGGGATTGACCGCCTCCTAGGTCAAATAGCTGAAATCCCGGAGTAGGTTGATAGTCAGGGCTTTCATATTCCTCCGTGTTAGGGTCTATAATTCCGTCTTGAGTTTCAAAGCGAGCAATTCTGGCTGCGTTTGACCACAGCTCGTTATCTCCACCTTCAATTAGGGAATAGACAACCAGCGAATAGACAAAGTGGTCATTACATTCCCTTTCCTCGTCGGCTGCGCTAGCGGTACAAAAATCACCGTCTACTTCAAAATTTCTATCAACAGCCCTCGGTAATCTTTTCCGCTTCCAAAATGCTAAGAGTGGCTCACCCTCTACATCATCAAGATTATCGGAAATTCCGTCCTCATCTGTTCCACGAAGACCTTCACCATCGTAGATGTAAACGGCTTGCTCTAAGTCGCGAGCGATGTAGTCAAGGGCAGATTGCATATCCTGGGCGGTCGTTGATTTGGCTTGCTCTTTCCGGTCTGTGGCAAGGAGATTGACCATGAATCCGAGTAGCGGCGTGATCACTAAAGCCGCTAAAATGATCGCCACTAGGAGTTCAATTAGGGTAAACCCCTTTGTTTTTTGGGCTGACCCTGAGCCTTTCTGCTGAAATTTAAAGATTGATTGAATTGCCTCTCTCATGACATCCTACTCCGTAAACGTTACTCAAAATACTGGCTTTTTTGAGTGTTGAATTTGGTCTCTGTGCTGAATTGGATTAGCAACCATCAATTCCTGCATTCTGGCAAATGTCTCTATATACAGACATATTACCTTCCTCGACAGCCACCTCGGTTGACATGATCACTAAGGGGGCTTGAGTTGAGCTTAAGCCAATTCCCCCAGTAAAACTGGATTGGGTGTCATCTTTGTCAAAGTCCTGGGTAATATCAGACGTAAACGCATCAGCCCGGTAGACTCGCACCCCGAGTTTGTAACTCGGATAGACTCGATTAGGATCTCCACCTTGAGTGGGAATTTTGCCGAATGCCTGAATGATGAAGTCTTGAAAGCTATTGCACTGACCATCTTTATCCCCATCGACACAGTAGAATACAGCGTCGTTTTGGGTGGGTTGGCGACAGTATTGATTATCGGCGCAATTGGGAGTTGCTTTGGTGGGAGCCGGAACCTCATTCAGGTTGTCATCTGCATCCCCTGCTGTATCTTCTGTAATCGCGTCATGGGTTCCTTCTTCATCCTCATCATCCGTTGGTCCAAAGGAAATCGCTCCGGTTCTCACTCCATCCAGATAGGATCGGGCGGCTTGAGTGGCTTGTTCTACCCGGCTGGCTTGAACCCGTGTGGCAACTGACAGGGTGATTACTGGTGCCAGTCCAATCATCAGAATCGTTACCACAATAATTGCCACTAATGATTCGATGATCGTAAAACCCGACTGACTAGCTGGGGGGGATTTCTCCCCCTGGCGAGGGTGACGATTACCCACAGGAGCCTTACAGGAAGGATTCAAGGGTACTGGCTGGCGAGACGCCAGTTGTTGGAAGGCAAATGATATCGGGGAATATCCGGGATTCAATTGCCTTTGATTTTGTGGCATCTGCTTGGGCTTGTTCATGGTGTAATTGGCTGCTAGTTCAAGCCTTGGGTGTTTTACCAGGGACAACTGGGGCGCTCTTTCTCACTGACGGCGTTATTTCCATCGACTGTTCTGGCACATAATAATGCTTCTAACCAAGGGTCATTGCGGGATACTTCCCGGAAGAACTCATCGGGATCGCCAGTGGGAGGTGTTGTGAATTGGCTACTAAATAGGTCAGGCAGCTGACTCAGTAAGCCGACATCATAGCCAAATACCCGATTTGCGGCTTGGTAGGAGGGGAGCTGTCCTCCAGAGTTGTTGGTGGAGTACCGTTGGGTGTAATTGAATGGACCGTCTTGACTGTTCCAGAATGGACCAATCTCTAAAAACGGTTGGAACGGACCAGTGGCATAGCTACTCCGGTCAAGTTGCATCAGAGAACCGCTAATCGTGAGGGTTTCGCCATCCCAGTCTTCTAAGAGGCGGGCGAAGCTAGCTGCACCACCATCGGGTTCCCCTTCCCGCGCTGGGGTGTTTCCGGCGGCGCTGATCAGGTTAAAGGTGCTGGGCGTTGCTTTCTGATGCCACCATGTTTGCTCTACTTCTGCGTCAAAGTTCCCACCGGGTCGGACATTACCATTTGAGGTTCTAGGGATTTGCAGTTGCAATACAGGGACGGTTAAGGGTTGGTCTTGGGCGGTCATGCCGTAGATTCTGACATTATCTCCGGTAGCGGGAGGTACAACGTCATTGAAGCCGAGGAAGCGACCCCCGTTGATTTCTACGTTGTTGTTGAATGTGATTGTATAAGATCCATCAACATCGCTGATAAAGTTACCGGCTAGTTGATGAGGAGTTCCTGTAGGTGTATCAAATGTCAGGTCTCCCTTCACAAACCAGTATATGTTATTGGGATCAACGCCACCTTCAAGGTTAAGTTGAACGCCATTTCCAGAAAGTCCACCAGCTCCAAATGTAAGAGCACCATTAACTTTTAGGACAAATATCGATTCAGGTGTTCCCTTGAGCGTGATCGTCGCACCGTCATCATCACCATCCACGTTATTAAAACTTACGGTAGTAAGGTCATAGACATTGACCGACTTTTGTGGATTGGCATCTGGAGAGTCATTGGCTCTCAATGTTCCCCCATCTTCTGTTATCGGAGCTTCTTCGGTGGGTGTTACAATTGCATCTCCAGGAGTAGCAGGGTCGGGAAGAGCATCCAGACCATTTCGTATTAGCCTCATTCTGGGTTTAAATGCGTCAGCAGTGCATTCTCCAGCTTGGTATTCACCTGGTTCATCAATCACATTGGTATCGGAGAATCGGCTGTTTAAGCACAATGGATATTTAGCAATCGGGTTGTTACCCAAATTGAGTCTTTCCAAGGTATCGTTAATCGCTCCATAGTCTGGATCTTCTGGCGCTTTAGGCACGAATAGCTTGAAGTCGGTGGCTGTCCCATCATTTACATACTTCGTTTTAGGCTGACCGCTTTGATCAAGCATCCGTGCATACTTATTTACATCGGTTTCGTAGTAAATTGGTCGGTCAGTCCGATAGGCAATCCCAGCCCCAGGATTTGTATTGTTTTCTGTAGTTCGGAACCAAAGGGTATTCTGGGTATTGCGGTTGGGTACATTGACGTTTGCCACAAAACCCCCATACACACAGCCATTGGTTTCAGGGGCATTACCTGTAGCATCTAGAGGACAGCCGACACCAATGGGTCGCACCAAGTCGTTATTGTCCAGGATTAAGGTATGGTTAGCCGTCCGAGCAAAGGCAATGCGGCGGGGGAAGCGTCGGTCTGCTTCCATCAACGCGGGTAGGGCGGTTGTGCCTGCTCCTAAACGAGTTCGACGATCTGTCCAGTTGGTGGCAGGATGTGTTCCGAGTTGATCAATCGTCACATTCTTCTCATTCACACCATTCAACACACCATTCCCATCAATGTCATATCCCACAACCCAGTCATCCGCCGTACAAGCAGAAATCGGTAACTTGCGGCAGATTTCCATCACATATTCCCCAGCTCCATCGAATCGTCGCTGAACGGGAGTGACAAAGTTATTGAAATAGGAACTGCCAATGTAATTGTTACCCCGTTGAGAGTAATCCTTTTCTCTGGGAGTTTTGCCACTAATCGTTATCCCCCCACTGCTAAATCCATTGGTGACAAAGTTGTTGGCAAAGAAGCCATTCTTCAACCGATTGGTGATAAAGCTCTGATTGAGGGCGTGATTATTTCTTAGGTCGTAATCCCCTTCATCCCGGAAGCCAAATCGGAAATCCTTCGACAGCAAGGTCATCGCATCGGCAATCACTGTTGCGGGTCGCCAGGTATCCCCAGTTGTACAATCCGGGAGGCGCGGATCATTTGGACGACAAGCGAAGTTGGGATTGAGTGCATCCTCGTTTCCTGGTCCGCCGCGTGTGTAGAAGTTGTTCCAGTTTGCTGTATTCAGGGCGGCGTTGAATTCTTCCTGAGTGTGCGGATTGAACAGAGACTCATCGCTATCATCGACGATTCCATTCCCATTCCTATCCTCCGACCATGCCCAGATGTATGCGGGTAAGTCGGTGACTAAGGTCAATCCTTTTTCCTCATCCCGGAAACTTTCATTGTCGTTGCGGGCAAGCTGTTCACCATTGAATATCAAAATGCCACTGGGACGACGGGTGGGGTCAAGTTTGTAGTCCACGGCACTTTGGCGCAGGGCAGCCGCTTTATCTTCCTGGTTTAAGCCGTCACCGGGAAGACCATACTCTTCTCTATCGGGTAACTCAGGAAGTAATTGGCTGAGATCTGGCAAAGCGTCATCACGGGAGGCATAGATAATACCACTGTTGGGCAGCAGATATTCATTGACATCTTCGGGAATAAAATCACCGTCAATGCCTTGGTTGCGTAGTTGATCCAAGTCTATCTTGGTCGCCCGCACCTCTAGGGGTTGGCGTTCTTCTATGGGCAGGTCATAGTCAATGACATCATTGGCATTGATGAAGTCAGCAACAGATTCAACTTCTAAGGTGTCTGGGTCATCGTTATGAATGGCTTGAATCTGGCGACTATCCAGGAATGCCACCTCACTAATTGCCCCATGGGGAATAACATTTTCATTCGGCTGCAGGGTTCCGTCTAAAATCTGCAAGGCGCAGATGGTTGAGTCAATCGCCGCTTGCTGGGCAAGTGTCCGCTCATCCGGCTGTGCCAGCAACGCTTGGCGCAGGGGTTCGTTGACAAAGCGTCCATTTGGGAAGACCAGATTCGCTTGATAGGCAAGTTCCTCGTTGAGGTTCCCGTAATTTTCTGCACCCTGATTCCTCACCAGCCCCTGAACTGTATTCATGTTTCCAATACTCGCTGAAGTTTGCCTCGGGGGAGGATAACTCACGCCGTTATTTGACTTGCCCTGACCAACTGGGGGTTGAGTAGGGGGTACATTTAATTGCCCACTGACATCGGGTAAGCCTTGGGGATTCCTGGCAGTTGTGGCATTAGTCGGGTCGTAGTAACTACTGACGCAGGCAATGGGTGCTTGCGTTTGGTCGTTTCCTTCCGACGGGGGTTGGTATATGTCTGGAGCGTAGTGATAAACTGCTGTTGCCCTCATCCGCAGATCACCCTTGGCATACTTGGGCGTATTGGGGTCGATTCTGTTACCTGCCCCTACGGATTGAAATCCATTAGTATCTTGTAGATCGGGGAATGGGCTGTATTGCGCCACTGCAGGCAAGCCCCGACCCTCGTCATCTTTCCAGCCCACACCTTTCCACTCATCAGGACGGTCTGCCGAATTAGCTAATACTGCCGAATCCACATTTGAATAGACGATCTCACCCGCCATCGGGGACATGGGCATGGTATCGGGCCAGACAATGGGAAACGCTTCTGCTATTCCGGCAGTCGAGGGGTCATCGTAAGTGATGTTCGCCTCAATTGTCTCGGTTGTCGGGTCATCCCAGGTGGGCGGCGGCAAGAATGAGTTTTTGCGTTCATAAACCCCAGCACCGGTGATAATCCGCAAGCCGCCCACAGGGTCGAGTAAATTTTCCGGTTCTCGGGCTGCTGCCTTCTCCCAGAATCCATCTCGACTCTTGTCTCCCGCATCGCTGAGGGGCGTGACCTGGGTGGCGCGACTGCGTGTCTCACTGGTATTATTCGGTACATCCCATGTTGTACCCTCAATTTCCTGGCGTGCGTCTTCGCCAACGGGATTTCCATTCTCATACCAGACAGCGGGCAGATTGTGACCGATTAACATGCGATCGCCCACTTCATTTTCGCGATCGCTCTCTTCTTCTAGTACCTCAGGCAGTGTTGCTGCGGGCAGAACGCTTTCTCCCTGGATATTCAGGTCAATGGGTGCGTATCCCGTTGTCGTCTGACCATCGCCTGGGTTATAGGGGAACATCCATTGATCGGGCGGACGCAACTGGTCTCCCTCACCGACCGGGTCATCACTCAACTGGTCAATAAATTGTTTAGTTTGCTCCTTGGAAACCTCTTTGAAGGGAATCCGCCGTATCCGGTCTATAAAGTAGGCGGTTAATGCTTTATTTCGCTCCTTCTGTTGCACATTTTCGTCAGCATTCTCAAATTCCCCGACTTGGGTGATGACGTCTTCTGGATCAGCCGGGTTATATCCATTAGCACCGGCTCCCTTTTGATCAATCCAGCGGTTTACGAAGTGACTGACCAGACCTGTATAGGCATCGCTATTGTAGAGGATCGTGCGGGGAACCTCATTATTGTGTGCCGATTGATTGTTTCCAGTTAAATCTTCGATGTCTGGATTAGCGCCCTCAACAAATAGATGAACTTTAACGTCTCTACCATCCACAGTATCCGCCAGGGGCGCGGCGTTAACTACATGACCGCCTACGATAATTTTGCTGTTTTCTGCCTCATAAAAACAAGATGCGGGGGCGCTCACCTGGTAGAGTTCAATATTGCCCCCTTGGGTTGTCGTGGTAAACAAGTTACCGTTGGTCATTATTCTGCCATTCAGGCGCAGTGTACTCCCCGCTACCGCGGCTAAGTCACCTTGGAAGACGACGGCGTTATTACTCAGTGGAATTCTTGCCCGGTCTTGCTGGTATTCTAGGGCTGAGAAACCAGGAGCGGTTCCAGGGGGAAAGGGTTGATAGTTGTTTGGGTCGTTGTATGGCGCTTGTTGAAAATCTGCAATACCCAGATCATCCAGATTCTCAACAATAGGCACTGTTGCCGTATAAACAAAGAAGCTTTTCTTCAGCTCAGAGCCAGACTTATACCAACCCGCCTGACTCACCAACTTAGCACTCGTTTTCAGCGCCCCGGCACAGGCTCCCCTGCCTGCACCTTCATCCATTGGGGGCGTTCTCGCATCTAGGGGACTTCTGGCTTGTGCGAAAGAACCATCCCCCTCACGCGCCGGACTGCGGAAAAAGATGCCATAGATAGTAAAACTATCAAATTTCCCGTCGCCATCGGTATCAACGGGAAATCGCCAAGCGGTTGATACGGCTTCCTTCTGTTCAAGTCGAGCCGTCTCCTCCTCAATGTTGTTATTGTTATCGAGATCGTAAGCTACCCTCAACCGTTGTTCATCAGGAAAGCTAAATTTATCTCGCTCTGGGTTACTGTTGTAATCATCCTTATACTCAAACAAATTATAAAGCGAATTGTCAGAGGGAGTACCACGGGGCAGTCGCGGATCATTAAATAATTCATCCAGCTTAGCGGTTGCCCGATCCATCGCGGGTGCAGCGGCTGCCATCACTTCTTCACTCACCCGGTAGTTACGAGCATTCTTGGCTCGGTCAAAGGAGCGAAATACGATCGCGGTAGTGAGTAGGATCACCACCAAAATCACCATGGTTACCGTAGGTAGGATAAATCCCGCCCCCGCTAAGCCAGAGCGATGGCGCAATACCATCAACCTTCGCAATAGCCAGGTCATGACCCCTTTAGTCAGGGTTCTCGATATTTTTAGGAGTTGCCGATAGAGTTTTTGAATAACCTTGGCTAGCTTCTTCGGGATTGACATGGTGATGTCCTCTCAAGAGGATAGATAGTTAAACCGAACAACAACGCTTCTCTGGGCGTTCCGTCTGGGTGATTTTGATGATAAGCAATAGCAAGACTTTAATAGTATGTCCGGATGGGGACGAGCCTCCCTTGTATTATGAGACAAAAGCTCTGGGGGCAAGTTCCCTCTGGCGATAGAATTATTTGACCTATTTCAGACGCAGTTCTCACCGATCACCCTGCCTTAATCAGATTGTATCCTAGGGTACACTCTGTCATCATCGGTGAGTTACTAAGCCTAGCTTACCCACTTTGGCGAGAAAAGTGATCATCCTGTTGGGTATTTGTCCTTTGTCCTTGGTTAAGGGTGATGGGGTGATGGGGTGATGTTAGCTTTAGGGGAAGGAATTCTCGGCTTACTTCACATTTGATCGGGGCGGGTTTAGTTGCATCTGGGTGAGGAAAGAAACGATAATGGTCAAACCCGCCCCTACACAATACTCTATCTTTCTCATCTTCCCCACCTTCCCCACGGGAATTTAATAATGATGGAGATTAATCCCTGCTTCCTTTGCCATCGCCTGTAATCCCTTCTTCTCCAGCGTCTTAATTGCCTTTGTCGAAAGTTTCAGTTTCACCCAGCGATTGCCTTCTTGCCACCAGACTCGCTTCGATTGTAAGTTGGCTTGCTGCAATTTTTTGGTGCGGCGGTGAGAGTGGGAGATGGCATAGGCGTTATTTGCCTTCTTTCCCGTTAGTTGACATTTGCGTGACATAATGTGCCTTTAGTTATAGTCCGTATTCCATCATATCTTGGTCAGGGAACAGGGTGTGGGGTGTCGGGTGTGGGGTGTCGGGTGTCGGGTGTGGGGTGTCGGATGTGGCGCAACCTGAGTGTGATGTAGGGGCGGGTTTCACTACTATCTTTTCGGTTGCAACCCTAAGTAACTAAACCCGCCCCGACTGGAACCCAGCCTACCGATTGGTCAACCGAGTCAGTACCTGATTCGACCGTTCCACAAAGGACTTCATTCCTTTCGCGTCAAAGCCTTTTTGTGCCATCAGCGCCAAGTCGTAGACATGCTGACAAATCAGGTTGGCTAATTCCCCACTGGGGGATTGACCCACGCCTTGGACAATAGTCCCCTGATTAATCTCCACTAAGTTCTCAATCAAGGGATGTGCCGTATTCACCACTAAAATATGTTCCTCAGGAAACTGCGCCGCTTGCTGCTGCATCAGGGCGGTCATATCCTGCAACCGCCGCAGGGCTTCCGGTAGCAGTACCATGGCTGGAGGTGTTCCTTGGGGGTCATCGGATTTCAGCGCCTGGGTTTTCACATTCACCTTGGGCTTGTTTATCGCTTTCTCAAATAACTCCTTAATCAGTTCGCTGCGGGTTTTATTGGTTTTGGGGTCAACAATATCCGCCGCCTTGTCTTGGTCAACCAAGGTATTATCTAACTCCGAATCTACCCGGGAGAACTTGACATCGGAATATTCTTGTTCCAGGAAACTAATAAAATGGGTGTCGATAAACGAGTCCATAAACAGGACTTCCAATCCCTGATTCTTATGCAGTTCCACGTAAGTGGCTTGGGCGGCTTCGTCGGTGCAGTAGAAGACGTGGTTTTCGTGCTGGGTTTTGTTGCGGTCTAAATACTCTTTCAGCGTAGTATAAATCCGTCCCTGTTCATCTTGATTCAAAGACGCCCCAGCAGAGACATCCTGCCAAACATCCCCAGCTTGAGATTGAACCTCAACTTCAGCCGCTGCGCTTCCCGATTCTTCACCCTGAGGGGGTTCATAAGTGGTGCGATAGAGAATAATATCCTCGACTTGTTTCTTGAACTTGTCGTTATTCAGGGCACCAAACTTGACAAACGTCCCCACATCTTGCCAGCAGCGGATATAGTCTTGCCGTTGTTCCGTGTAAAGCTGATTCAGACGGTCAGCAATTTTCTTGGCAATAAAATCGGCAATCCGGCGCACTGTCCGGTCATTGGTGAGGGCGGAACGGGAGACATTGATGGGAATGTCGGGACTATCTATCACCCCCCGCAGTGGCATCAAGAAGTTAGGAATCACTTCTTCACAGTTGTCGCTGACAAACACCTGATTACAGAACAGTTTAATATGACCCTTGGTCACATCCACATCGGGTTTGAGTTTGGGAAAATAGAGAATCCCATTCAACAAGAAAGGATAATCGGTCTTCAGATGCACCCATAGCAGCGGCTCTTCCTGAAACGGATACAGATAGCGATAAAATTCTAAATAATCCTCATCGCTCAGGTTTTGTGGTGATTGTTTCCACAGTGCCTTATGCTGATTCAGTTCCTCGCCATCGAGCTTAATCGGTACAGGCATGAAGTCGCAGTACTTCTTCACCAGTTGACGAATCCGGGCGGGTTCGACATATTCGACTTCTTCATCTTGCAGGGTCAGAGTGACGGTGGTACCCCGTTGTTGGCGAGAGGATTCTGACAGTTCAAATTGGGGAGAGCCATCACAAGACCAATGTACCGCCTCAGCACCGGCTTGGTAAGAGAGGGTATCAACCTCCACTTTCTTTGCCACCATGAAGCAGGAGTAGAAGCCGAGACCGAAGTGACCGATAATCTGCTGGTCAGCGTCTTTCTGGTATTTCTGGATAAATTCTTCGGCGCTGGAGAAGGCTACCTGGTTAATATATTTTTTCACCTCCTCAGCGGTCATGCCAATTCCGTTATCGGAAACGGAGAGGGTTTGGTTATTTTTATCCAGGGAAATAGTAATTTCTGGTTCCCCCACGTCCCCATCAACTTCCCCAGAGTAGGACACCATCTTCAGCTTCTGGATGGCGTCCACGGCGTTGGAGACGAGTTCCCGCAAGAAGATTTCATGGTCGGTGTAGAGCGACTTCTTGATAATGGGAAAGATATTCTCGGTATGAATCGTAATTTGTCCCTGTTCTAGTACAGTCATAGGTGACACTCTGTAATGGTTCGGGTATTCAGTACGATTGTGTGCGATCGCCCGAATTTTGGGGGAACAGATAGCCCCCGTTCGAGAATACGGATCTCCGCACTTGGGGGAGATGGGGGAGATGGGAGCGGAGGAGCGGGGGAGATGGGGAGCGGGGGAAGCTGGGGGAGCTGGGGGAGCGGGGGAAGCGGGGGAAGCTGGGGGAGATATTAGCTGTTCCGTTATTTCTGCCTTCTTGCAAGAGGAGCAGGGAAGAGATGCAATTTGTTATCCGGACACGACTTTGCTTGGTGGTGGGGAGTAATAACCCAATGATGGGAATTATTCTATTTTTATGCCACATCAAACGCCATTTGATAGACAGTTAAATCTTCTTTTAACCAATTCTTTCTTTTTTTCCTTTCTGTTTGGACTAATCAGAGCTGATTATCCCTGGGCGATCGCACTCAGGTGTGATAACAACGATTCACGACATACCCCTACTACTGACCGTTTCGGTGAAAGTTGTCAAGTCCTGATAACTTAAACCATTCTTTCCCCTTCCGGGGTTTAAATTTTCCAATCAGGTACAGGTCTCAACAAAACGTCATACTTGCTCGTTTTTTACCTCTTTTCCAGAAGAATCTACGAATTTTAAGGGGTTACAGCCATTGTGAGATGAGTGTGCGATTTTCAGGTATAGTATTTATGGTGGGTGCTTTGTGGGTCTCAATAATTCTGACACAGCTAAACCCCTTGAATCTTAGTAGAACTTTGTATAATTTATGGTTTTCGGCTCACGCCCAATGTCCCCTTGGACGCATGTATTTTGTTAAACTTACGATAAAAATCATGACTAAGTATTGACAAAAACACAGATAACACAGACGGGATGACACTTTCCTCCAACCCTAAATACTGGAATTGAGACGACGATGGCAAGATTTGCCAAAGTAGAGGGAAGCGAAGTAAGCGCTACGAACGGCGCTAAACCCCATACCCCAACTCCCGCATCATCGGTGCAATAATAGGCATCACCTGGTTAATCGCCTGACCATTCTTCTGTTTCCACTTATCCGCTTTCGGCTGGGAAACCGTAGTCCAACTGAGACGCCCCTCCTGAATATACTGAAGACTCTCCGGGGACATTTCCCATCCAGTGAACTGACAAAACTGCTCCAATACCGCCTGGGGATCAGCTAAAAGCTCTTCATAAGAAACTCGCATCAACCGTTTCTGCCAATCGGGATTCGCCTGTTCCCACTCCAGCAGATAACGATTATGCTCCACCCAACTCCAGGCACAAATCTCGGCTAATGACTGGTGAACCACCGTTTGCCAACCGGGTGGAATCGGATAACACCAATGGGAAATCGTCGCACCTTCGGGAAACGGTAACGGGCGCTTCCAGAAAACCCCCGAATGCCAACCCTCCATCATCGAAGAAACACAGGCTCTACCATCGCGAACCAGATGAACTAACAAAGCATCCGGAAACATAAGCCGCAGCGCCTCTAAATGAAAGCAATTGGCAACGGTTTTCTCCAAATAGCGCACGGGTTTCCTGAGTAAGCCATAATTAAAGCCATCTCGCCAGCGAGAGAGGCGGCGATGGCGTAGGTTTTCGATTAGCAGTTCCCGCCGAAACGCCTTAATCATGTCCGGGGTACATTCGGCTGGCAAAATATAATCAGTAGGCACAGATAACCGCTGATAGGGAAAAAACTGAAACCATAACGGATCATTCTCTTTATCAAAGGACCAAACCTCTGGTAGGCGTCGAGTGATTTCATACAAATAACTCGACCCTGACCGAGGTGCCGATACAATAAAGACAGGTCTAGACAAACGCGGCTGTAAAACCTGGAAAATGAGGAACTTTATCGCTTTTGACATCAAACGTGATGGGCGATGGGGATAGGTGATAACCGAAGGACTGCATCCGAGTTCCACAAATCGTTTCAATCATTTGCAGCTTATCCTTGCCCAAAAATTCTAACCAATTCACCTGATGATTGCCACGGGGTTGAGACTGCTTAATTAAATAGGTGTTAACTCCATCTCCCCCATCTACCCCTATGGAAAATAACATTATTATCTACCGAGATACGCTCCTACCCTACTCGGAAACATTTATTCCCGCGCAAGTGGAAAACTATGAATCCTACACCGGATTCTACGTCGGAACATCCCGGTGTCGCGGCAGAAACTATCCCCTACCTGCCCAGAGAACCCTCGTGCTCAGCGAGATGGCGAAACTCACCCTAAGACGCAAACTCTTATTTCTGATCACTGGCTTAGGCTATCCGGACTGGTTTCGTCGCCTGAGACAACTCTCACCCCGCCTGATTCATGCCCATTTTGGACCCGATGGCGTTTGGGCATTACCCATGAGGCAACGGCTGAAAGTTCCCTTAATTGTCACCTTCCATGGCTACGATATCACAGTTAATCAGGACAGCGGCGATGATCTCAGTGACATGTTTGGTCCCCATCCCTTAACCCGTGTGTATTTCTGGCGGCGACGGCATTTATTCAAAAAAGCCCACTGTTGTATCGCCGTGTCTGAATTTATTCGCACGAAACTAATTGAAAAAGGCTGTCCCCCGGACAAGATAATTGTTCACTACATTGGCATTGATGTGGATAAGTTTGCCCCTCAGCCCAACCCGTCACGTCAGCCTGTGGTGCTATTCGTCGGGCGACTGGTGGAAAAAAAGGGGTGTCAGTACTTAATTCAGGCAATGGCTCAGGTACAATCAGTACGACCGGATATCGAACTGGTGGTTATTGGTGATGGTGGACTACGCTCAACCCTAGAACAACAAGCTGCCCATTCCCTGAAACGCTATCGCTTTTTAGGGGCGCAACCCTCGGATAGGGTTCGGGATTGGCTGAATCAAGCGATGTTACTTTGTATCCCCAGCGTTACCGACAGTCGCCACAATTGTGAGGGGCTACCCATAACCCTACTCGAAGCCCAAGCCATGGCGGTACCCGTCGTCAGTTCCATTCACGCCGGAATTCCGGAGGCGATTATCCACGGCGAAACCGGTTTCTTGGCTGCCGAAAAAGACTGGCAAGCCCTAGCTGAGAATATCCTGACCTTAGCCAACAACGAACCACTCCGAAAACAGATTGCGATCGCGGGACGCCAACAGGTAGAGCAAAAATTTAACTTAAAGCATAATACCACGAAGTTAGAAGGAATTTACGATCAGATTTTGCAGGAGAGGTGAGGGTGATGGGGATCAAGGGCAGACAATGAACCATCAACCATCACCGTTTCACGTTTTTGAGTAAAGCATACGTCGGTTGAGACGGGAATATCGTCGCTAAAGCAATTTTCAACAGAACAATACTGATTATCTTGGGTCTAAGCAACCAAATCGGATCATGAATTATCACTTGTCCAAAAAAGCGCATAGCTGTTAATCCACGTCGCCGTTCTAAACGACCTTCAATCGCTTTAAAGGTAAAATACTTGTAACGTTCTGCCAGAACCTGCCGTTTAAGATAATCTAAGGGTTCAGGTGCCTGAGCCAAGGCTCGTTCAATCACCCGTAAGCTAGCCGCCTCCATTTTCCAAACATCTGTAGACATGGAGTGAGGAGAAATACGATATAAAATTTGGGCAGAAGGGACACAAACAAATTCATAGGGAGCCGCTAGACGCAACCACATCTCCCAATCTTCTACCGCATTGAGTGACTCATCAAAGCCCCCGACTTCAGCAAATGCCTTGGCTAAGACTAACACATTAGACCCCCCTTCTACGAAGTCTCGCAAAAGCAATTTATTGTAAACATTACCATTAGCAATAATGTGACCCCCTGGACGTAAAAATTGACCCGATTCATCAATCCAATCCGTCCAACTATAAGCCACACCCGCTTGCGGATTCGCTTCTAACGCTTTGATTTGGGCTTCTAGTTTATCCGCTCTCCACAGGTCATCGGCATCAATGAAGGAGATATACTTTCCGGTGGCTTGGGAAATCCCCCGATTCCGACTGGCGGCTAAACCAGCATTGGCATAAGAAAACACGTTTAAACGGGAGTCATTAATCTGGGAAATGACGGATAAGGTGTTATCGGTAGACCCATCATTAATCACCATCAGTTCAAAATCAGCAACGGTTTGCTGCAATACCGATTCAATGGTTTGTTTAATTGTTTTTTCACCATTAAAAACTGGAATAATTATTGATACCAATGGCATAGTTATGTTGCTCCTTGTGTCAATTTTAGGGACAGTCAGGACGGGTCTGAACGCAGGTATCCGTATAAAGCATGAACCTCAGCCAACTTGCCCAACTTGGTAAGCAATGCTTGTGCTTGCTGGGGAGGTAAGAGAGTCACAATGGTCATTCTCAACATCACTTTCACCAGTACTCGTGCTTGGAGAAGAGACGGATCATTACTGAGTGCTATCCAGATAAATCGAGCTGCTGTTAATCCCCGTTGACGACTAGATGGTCGTTCTAAAGCATCGACAACCAAACATTTATAACGGTTAGAAATAATATCCCTCCTCAGAGATTTTATCGATTCAGGAGCCTGATCTAGGGCTTTAGCTATCACGTTTTTAAACCCTTTTTCTTGGCGTTCAACGTTATTCGACCAGGAATTCGAGAACAGGGATTTCCGATATAAAACTTGCGGTTTTGGCACCACAATAAACGGATAGCAGGCTGCCAATCGTAGCCACATATCCCAATCCTGACCGCCCACTAGGGATTCGTCAAAATTACCCACTTTTTCCAGGGCTTGCCGGCGGATCAATGGATTAGAACCACTGCCAATAAAATCAATCAACAATAGCTTGGCTTGCACATCACCACTGGCACTAATATAAGTTCCTCGACGCCAAAATTGACCCTTTTCATCGACCCAATTTGTCCAACTATACGCCACGGCTACTTCAGGATGCGACTGTAGTGCTTGCAATTGGGCATCTAGCTTATCGGCTGTCCACAGATCATCGGCGTCGAGAAATGCCAAATAGTCACCGGTAGCTTTTTCAATTCCCCGATTGCGGCTTTTTTGGGGACCTGCATTGGGATAAGAGAATACCTTAATTCGAGGATCAGGGATATTAGAAACAATTTCTAAGGTTGAATCTTGAGACCCATCATTGATGACAATGAGTTCAAAATCTGAAAAGGTTTGCTCTAAAACCGATTGAATTGTTTCGCGAATGGTTACTTCAGCATTGTAAACGGGAATAATTACAGAAATTACTGGCATAATTCACTTCAATTAATTAGATATATTTTTTCTCCATAAATAAAAAGGACTGAGAAAGCCCCCCCAGAAAAATTCAAGCTCACAAGCCTTGATCAGATCCCGTTTTACCTGCCATCGATATTTAATAATGTAGCTGATCAGGCGACGCAAGTTACCAAGCAGCGTTCGGATAAAAATCACAGGTTTTTGCCAAGGAGTGGCATTAATCATTCGCAGTTGACATGTCGCTAACCCACACCCCCGTGAAATAGACAGTAAATAATCCCGTTCTAATCGCCAGCGCGGTATTTGATGATAGGTATGCAAATCGGGATGATACCAAATTTCCCACCCAGCTTTATACATGTACAGTAAGGGTTCATAATCATCCCCCTGTATCATCACTCCCGGTAATTTACCTGTTAATGTGGGACGCGGCGGCACCGTTTCACACCAGGCTTTTTTCCGCACCACTAATGAAGCCGCTGGCGGTAATCTCAAATTTTGCGGTTCAAATTGATGGGGCGTAGAACCATGTTCGCGAATCGCTAAAAAGGCTTGGATGCGTTGAAAGTTTTCCGGCGGTTCAACTTCAAACTCCCCATGAATTTGCCCACTAAACGCACCCGCTTGGGGATGTTCCTGGGCAAATGAATAGGCTTGGGCTATCCAATCGGGATTGGGTAAGTTATCATCATCTAAAAATCCAATGAGTTCGCCCTGCGCCGCTTGTACCGCCCGTAATCTGGCAAAAGCGGCACCCTGTTGCGGTTCAAGGATATAGGTTAAGGGAACACCGGGTTGCCAATTGGCTTGATACTCCTGCACCACTTGAGCTGTATCATCTGTACTGTTATTATCAATAACAATCACTTCCCAGGAAATCTGGTCTAAACCCGCTTGCTGTCGCAGTTTATCCAGCAACTTCGGCAAACGGCTGGCACCATTATAAGTCGGAATAGCTACCGTGAAGTCTATAGACATTGTTCTGGTGTCTCCCGTGACATAACGTTCAGGGTGATGATTGGGTTGGGGCTACTGAAATAGCCATTGCGGTACAGGTACCGTTTTAACGGTTTCAAAGCCTTTAATCTAGTAAGTTTTAGCTAACTTGAGCTTTCAGCCGGACATTTATTTCCTGGCGTCCAAGTCAGCCAAATTCGGCTTACCCGTTAGTCGTTAGTGCTGATGCGCTGATGGCGATCGCATCGCAAATCCGAACGTTTCGTATATATTTTGGCATAGATATGATACTCTGCCTAATGTTAACTCTAACTGAATATTAGCTGAATTCGGGAGACATTTTAGTAAAATTTTGATAAAGATTTTTTGCGAAACCGGATCAATGTACCGCGTCGGGTTTAGGCGAATTTACTACCCCGGCTTACTACTTAAAGGTGAGGAAGTTATCCGCACAAAGGATCTGCTATGAATAATGATTACAGTATAACTGTTCTGAATGCCTTTTGTACAGGGGGATTGAGATGCTCTTACCCTACCCCATCTGCGGATTTTTCTACCCACTGAGGATAATTGACAACCGAGAGTCGTTCCCGGACATAATCCTGTTGCGGCTGATCGAAAACCTGGTAGAATTTCCGGGAATTGGCATTGTGAATCGGTTTGTAAACTTGGGCTTTCCAGGATTCATTGTCTAAGACGACCTG
>JGI12210J13797_11020424_pt1 | contig 20382 bp, 16 predicted proteins | sample ElkSlonscriptome_3_FD_13797 | JGI IMG/M metagenome (IMG submission 13797)
GGAGGGGCGGGCTGCGCCCGCCCCTCCTCTCACTTAGCCGTTCACAAGCGATTTAGTATTGCTATAGTTGTCAATGCATGGTTTGAAATGCACTAGAGCTTTTCTAAGTATAGTTGCACTAAACAGCGTGGCTAAAAGCCGAATCGACTTGAGTTTTCTAACAGCTTGAGTTGTTCAAACAGGTTATCAGGGTTTTTCTGACGGTTAGCTGAAGAGGATCAATCATTCCCTTTGCATCTACTGTTTGATTGAGAAAATCTCCAGTTTTGACAAATTAATGGGCTGCTTAATACAAGTCTTGAAAAATAGCTTGGGCTATTTTTCAAAGTTTTTTGATGGTGTGACTATCCGAAACACCTAGCTCCAAACCTGTATTTAAAGTCAGAGGGAGAATACCTCACCGTATTGACTTGCTGCACTTTCAGTCCATAGAGCTAATTCTCAAAAGCATTGTCACTGCACAGGTGGACGCATATCTACCTGTCCCAACCTGATATCACTGTTGTGTTCTAATTCCTGTGAAACTTCGTCACTTCTATTCTCGCCTGACCAATCAGATCAAGGCTCTACCACTGCCACCCTACGCTGATGCGATAGTGGCGATCGCCCTTACAAGTCTGACAACCACAGGGCTGACTTTTGCTATTCAACAAATAGGAAAAGTCGAGCCGTTTGAACTATTCGTCTACGATCGCCTGATGCAACTTCGAGGTGATGCTCCACTCGATCCTCGAATTCTAATTGTAGGTATTGGTGAAGACGATATCTTTGAACAAAATATCGTCATCCCTCCAGATCAAACGATTGCGGAAGCGATTAGCATTTTGCAAGAGTCCAATCCTCAAATCATTGGACTAGATTTGCACCGCAACACACCTAATCCTCCCGGCTGGTCGTTGCTGCTGGAAGAACTGCAAGCAGACAATATTGTTGTTATTAAAAAGTTGGGTGGAAAAGATTCCACGACCATAGAACCTCCAGAAGGAGTTCCTCCAGAACGGGTTGGCTTTAACAATTTCCCTGTTGATCCCGATGGTGTGGTTCGCCGAAACTTGATGCTTGCTTCTGATCAGGACGGGCGCTATTTTTCATTTTCTTTACTGTTAGCCATTGAATACTTGAAAACGCTGGACGTTGTTCCTAAAGGAAGTATCAAAAATCCTGATCTCTTACAGCTTGGAGAAGCCGTATTCGTTCCGCTCCGCCCAGGAAATGGAGGCTATCACCAAGTTGATGCAAGAGGATACCAGATTCTCTTCAACTATCGGGGCAACCAAGCAATCCGCCAAGTCTCTCTATCAGATGTGCTCAACGATCGAGTGGATGCTTCGCAAGTTGAAGGACAAATTGTTTTGATTGGTTCTACAGCAGAGAGCCTCAAAGACCTATTTTTTACTCCGTACAGCACAGGGGAAAGCACCAGTCATAAAATGTCAGGGGTCGAGATTCATGCTCAAATGGTGAGCCAGTTTCTAGATGCGGCAGTGGGCGATCGCCCACTGTTTTGGTTTTGGCCTCAATGGGGAGAACTGGCGTGGTTGTGGTTGTGGGCAGTGCTCGGCAGCATCTTTGCCTGGATCATTCGAAAACCTCTGGTAATGGGCATCAGCTTTCTAGGGCTACTAATCGTCCTGAGCGGCAGCGCCTATGGCCTTTTTCTGTTACAGGGTTGGATACCGATTGTTGCTCCAGCCTTAGCCCTTGGGCTGAGCATGGGGTTTATCGTGACCTATCAGTCACAACAGGCTCAACTGCAATCTCTACAGGCAAAACAGCAGCAAGAAATGGTGATGAAGCTACTGGGTCAGAGCACCTCCCCAGAAGTCGCCAATGCCCTCTGGGAAGAGCGCGATCGCCTTTTGAAATCTGGCAAGCTGCCTGGACAGAAGCTCACGGCGACAATGCTGTTCTCAGATATTCGAGGCTTTAGTACCCTGGCCGAACGACTTCCTCCAGAGGAAGTGCTTGATTGGTTGAACGAGTACCTCAATGAAATGGTTGAAGCGGTGATGGACTACCACGGCATTGTCAACAAATTCACAGGTGACGGCTTAATGGCGGTGTTTGGAGTACCAGTCCCTCGCACCGCCCCTGAAGAAATTGCCGAAGACGCTCAACATGCAGTGACCTGTGCCCTAGAAATGAGCGATCGCCTGGAATTACTCAACCGAGACTGGAGCGATCGCGGCTTCGCCACAGCAAAGATGCGCATTGGAATCTTCACGGGGCCTGTTGTTGCGGGCAGTTTGGGAGGAAGGGAGCGGCTCGAATACGGCGTCATTGGCGACAGTGTCAATACCGCTGCTCGGCTAGAAGGATGCGTTAAAACTCGCCAACCCGGAGCCTGTCGCATTCTCATTGCCCGAGAAACTCTGGAATATTTAGACGACCAGTTTATTGTTGAGCCGTGGGGCGAGATAGAGCTGAAAGGAAAAGAGCAGCTCGCAGAAGTATATCGAGTCATTCGGCGGCGGCAAGAGACCCATTCAAAAGCACCATTCGGAGCAGAACTTCCTGGTAAGTTATCGGCAACTCCAGTCTCCAATCTCGACGCCACTAGCTTATTTGATTCGTCGAGAGTAGAGAAACTGCCTAACCCAATAGGGTTAGATGAGCTGATGTAGCCAGGAGGTCAGTCTATTGAAATTAGGATGATTCCAGTGGCATTCTGCATCAAATCATTCTGTCCTAGACTATAGATTTGCGGAACTTACGCATGACAAAGTGAATCTATATACCGAGAAGAGAATCAGTACAATGTCGAGATGCAATTCTATTGTGGAAGCGGCTCAAGATATCCTGAACATGGCAAGTTCTGATTGTTTAGTTTAGAGTCCCATCTACTTGAAATGACCCTGTGGTCAAGAGTACATCTACTTACAAAACAAGGTGATAGTCACTGCTCTTTGGGGGGCTGACTTGGTTGACTGAAAAAAACTTTGTGTAGTGAAAGTCAAGCTTGCCTGTTGGTTGCTCGCTCTCGGTTTACTCGATCTCAATTAATGCAAATATTCAGAGTTTGTCACTCAAGTGTTGCCGCTTAAAGAGTCATTGCTTTATTACTCTGACACCCTGTGCCCCCTTGTGAGAGAAGACAACAAATGGCGTAGTTCCTTGTTGATCAGCAGTGGTTAAAGATTAAACATCCGGGTCAAACTCAAATTTCACGATGAATACGGTTAGCTCGAAGTCCACCTTTTTATGATTAGTGTCTAGTCTCTAACTTAATAATCCTGGACTCGACAATTCTACAAAGCCCTTGATTCTGAAACGATAATGCTGAGGTTAGTTGCAATGAACGTTTTTCTGAATCCCAAGCCCCTAGTTCGCTGTGTTGCATCGGTGCTAGCGGCGAGTACGATGGTCACGGCAATGTCACTACGGGCGATCGCCCAATACACTCCGCCCGATGTGGGTCTTCCTGGACGCACAGAAGGCGGCGGCACCCGTGGAGACTGCTCTGTCATCGGAGATAAATCTCTGACGGCGATCGCTCCCGATCAAAACTTTGGTTATACCACCGACGAATATCCAACGTTTTACTGGTATATGCCTGAAGCCGGGGCTGAGGCTGCTGAGTTTGTTCTACTGGATTCAGAAGGTAACGAAGTCTACATGACGACTTTTCAGCTCCAAGAAGCCGCTGCCGGAATTATCAGCTTATCCATCCCCCAAGAAGCAGGTGCTGCTCCTTTAATAGAAGGAGAAAACTATCAGTGGTTCTTCTCGCTAGTGTGCGACTTTCAAGATCGTTCAGGCGACATTTTCACGAGCGGCTGGATTCAGCATGTTGATGAATCAACGCTTCCTGAACTGACGAGTCGCTTAGCCGACGCTCCTGAAGCGGATCACGCAAATATCTATGCTCAGGAGGGGATTTGGTACACTGCCTTAAACAAACTGGCAGAACAGCGATTTAGCGACCTCAACAATGAAGAAATAGAGCAAGACTGGCTCCTGCTGTTGGAGTCCATTGGTCGTGAAAATCTAGTAGGAGAACCCTTCATTTTTGAAGTGAGTGAGGAAGCCGCAGCTGAAGAAGACTCTGAAACGACCTCTGATTTCTCGCTCTAATTGAGCAAAGAATACTCTCAAGACCTGAGGGCAGAGTAGGAGTCAGTTATCCAAAAGAATTTTCACACTTTGTGATCCTTCTTTCTCAATAGCCGTCAATCAAAAAGGGACTGCATCATGCAGTCCCTTTTTGATTATTGACGATGTCGAGAACGTGGCGATCGCTTAAAAGCTCATCTCAGCTTCTTGGACACGCTCGACCTGCTTCTTCTTCAGAACTAGCATTATCTGAGTCAGCATAGCGGCAAAAACGAATGCAATTAGACCCTTCACTCGTCCTGAGCTTTGGAGAACGATTTCAACGTCTTTTTGACCAAAGCCACCCATATTGGGGTTTGTTGTGATTGCTTTTCCAGCGGTCACTTCATCACCTTCTGCCACAGTCAACGCGGGGCCGGGAGGCACCGTGTCAACAACAGAGTTGCCGTCTGCTGTATTGATCTTCACAGAGTAGCTGCCATCGTCGGCCTTCTCAATGCTGGAAATCGTGCCAGTAGAGGAAGCATTATAAATGGCGTTGTTGCTCTTTTCACCTGTTGGGTAAATCTGGCCGCGGCCGCGGTTGCCCCCGACGTGAATCGGGTACTTCCCAAATGAGATATCCTTGCTCGCTGACGGGTCAGGAGACAAGACCGGAAACACAATTTCCTGGTACTGCTCGCCGGGAAGAGGCCCTACAAGCAAAATATTGTCTTTTTCTTCGCTGTAGGTCTGGAACAAGTAGTTTGGCCCGACTTCTTCCTTCATCTCTTCAGGAATTCGGTCTTCTGGTGCCAGCTTGAAGCCTTCAGGAAGCATCACCACAGCCCCGACATTGAGGCCGCCTTTGTCACCATTTGCAAGCACTTGCTGGGTGTCCAAGTCATAAGGAATCTTGACGATTGCCTTAAACACTGTGTCAGGCAGCACCGACTGAGGAACCTCAACCTCTGTTGGCATCGATCCCAAATGGCAGTTGGCACAGACGACACGCCCTGTTGCTTCACGCGGAGAGTCGTAATTTTGCTGCGCCCAAAAAGGATAAGCCGCAGCTGTTTGAGGAAAAGCAAGGTCGGTGAGCAAAAAGACAGATACTACAAGAGCGACAATAACTGCGCTCTGTCGAGCTGCCCGACGACCCCATTGGAGTAGAGTTGACCAGACGTTGAACTTCATGGATATGCAATATAACGGAATCTGAAGAATGTCGTAATGGGAGTCAGGATTAAGACCACCAAGGCTTATCACCTGTGCGGAAATCGGTCTCGGTCCAGGGTGTCAGTGAAATTTTCCCATCGTCATTGACGTTCGCATGGGCGAGAGCTAATGACAGAGGAGCAGGCCCCCGAACGACCTTGCCCTCGTTGTTGTATTGAGAGCCGTGACAAGGACAAATGAACTTATTCTCAGCGTCATTCCAAGGAACGACACAGCCCAAGTGAGTGCAAACGGCGTTGATGCCAAAGTCTGCAATTGAATCGCTACTTTCAACGACGATATATGTGGGATCGCCCTTAAGTCCTTGAGCGAGGACGCGATCGCCAACAGCGTGATTACTCAAAAACTCACTGACGGGAATATCTTGACCTAACTCATCTTTCGCGAGGACACCACCACCAGCTCCGCCGCTGGATGGAGGGATGAAGTATTTCACTACCGGATAGAGTGCACCTAGCGCAGTGCCTGCGGCAGCTCCGAAGGTGAGCAGGTTCATAAATTGACGACGACCTAAATCAGGTACGTCGGGATTTCCAGAAGCTTGTGTCATGGTTACGAGAAAACGATAATGTCCAGACGCATTTGATACCCAGCAATGGATTGAAGACTTCAAATGTTAAGTCTCCGCACTCGTTAGCGATATGTCATATGTCACGTATCGCGATAATAAAGCGCTGCAATCTCAGAAAAGACTGAAACTTGTAACAGTTTTTCTAAAAGTATTATGACATCAAGCCGGAAACGATCGAAAAACCGCGTCAAAATCCGTCGAAAACGTAAACAAATGTTACGATAATTGCTCTCTGGCTCAGGGTCGCATCTTCTATTGTGGTTAGCAAGGACAAGCAATATAGCTCTTTTACAATCATTACTGAGCCAGATCATCAGAACAGTACTTAGAACTCTTGAAGGAATGACCGTCATGACGGGGGAAGACCTATATCGTTTGGTGCTCGACAAGTGGGGGCACTCGTTTGATGTTCAAATTAGACGCATTCAACAGCGAGTTTTTGTCCAAATCATGTGGCGCTACTTGGAACAGGCTTCGTTTCCAATGACTGAAACAGAATACTTTGAGCATTTAGATGCGATCGCCAACTACATCAATGCTTGGGGGGGCGGCGAGCAGGTAGCTCAATATATTCAAAAGACAAGCGATCGCCCTCGCTTGGGCAAAGCCGTGAGCATTCCAATCGATCTAGGAGAGCGATCGTCTGAGTGGATTTTGGACGATTTGAAGTGAGATTGATCGACCCATCATCATGGCCAAAACCACTATGAAATGGAGCTTTTGCCCAGACAAACTCACAACGAAGCAGTCATGCCCCACAAGTCCAAAATCTTTCCAGCAAAACGCTGAGGCATCACATCTATGCAGTAGAATGGCTTTCGGTAGAAGCTGAATTGTTTTTACCAACTTCTCTCTATTGACTTGAATGCTCTACCCGAATCCTGACACTGAGGAAATTGAGACATCAGCTGTATGACCAGAAAGGCTCAGGATCGCAGAGATTACTGTGTATCTTTGCTGCTGATAGTGAGTTCATATGCGCTCATGTGCAACGACCAACCAGTGAAACAATTGCACTCATCATGCTCACTTTTATATATAGTGACCACTCGAATCGGGTTGCGGCAAATTATTTGAGCTTCGATAGAGAACTTCATTCCAACATTATCGTTGTTCTTGATATCGCCTGAGGCAATGTTGCTCTGATCGAAGAATCTTCATTCGTCAGTGCTCTATCAAAATTATCGGCTTAAAATTTGCTTCTAGATTTTAGAGTTTCGATTGTGTCAAGAGTGTTGTCTATTTGTCTTCTAGTTTTAGCCCACTGACCCGCAGCATATGTCTAAGGTTCTTGTTTCCGACCCCGTTGATCAAGCTGGTATCGATATCTTGCAGCAGGTTGCAGAAGTCGATGTCAATACCAATCTGTCTGAAGAAGAGTTAGTCCGTCTCATTCCCGAATACGACGCAATTATGATTCGCTCAGGTACGCGGGTTACTGGGCGTGTCATCGAAGCCGCGACGCAGCTCAAGATTATTGGTCGTGCTGGAGTCGGAGTTGACAATATCGACGTACCAGCCGCTACTCGAAAAGGCATTCTGGTCGTCAACTCTCCAGAAGGAAATACCATCGCCGCAGCCGAACATGCGATCGCCATGATGCTATCGTTGTCCCGTCACATTCCTGATGCCAGCACCTCTGTCAAAGCGGGTCAATGGAATCGTAAGCAGTTCACTGGGGTCGAAGTTTACAAAAAGACATTAGGGATTGTCGGGCTAGGCAAGATTGGCTCCCACGTCGCAACAATTGCCCGCGCCATGGGAATGCGCCTCCTTGCTTACGATCCATTTCTTTCGGCTGAGCGCGCCGAGCAAATTGGATGTCAGCTCGTTGAGCTAGACGTTCTCTTACGAGAATCTGACTACATCACGCTGCACCTACCCAAAACCCCTGAAACGGCTCATATGGTGAATGCAGAATCGCTCAAGTCCATGAAACCCAGTGCGCGAATTATCAACTGTGCCCGAGGCGGCATCATTGATGAAACTGCGCTAGCTGAAGCCGTAGAAGCGGGCACAGTTGCGGGTGCAGCGCTAGACGTTTATGAAAACGAGCCTCTAGGAGAATCTCCGCTCACCTCTTTAGGCAAAGAAGTGATTCTCACACCCCATTTAGGAGCTTCTACAGCTGAAGCCCAGGTCAATGTGGCGATCGACGTTGCAGAACAAATCCGCGATGTCCTTCTAGGCTTACCTGCTCGATCAGCGGTCAACATTCCAGGACTGCGCCCGGATGTACTTGAAAAACTGCGTCCCTACTTACAGCTTGCTGAAACCTTGGGCAATTTAGTTGGGCAGTTGTCCGGTGGGCGCATTGAGTCTCTAAACCTAAGGCTCCAGGGAGATCTAGCTGGCAACGATACGCAACCCGTCGTCGTTGCGGCTTTGAAAGGGTTACTTTCCCATGCCTTGCAAGAACGAGTGAATTACGTAAACGCTACGATCGAGGCAAAAGAGCGCGGCATTCATATCGTTGAAACACGAGACTCAACCGTGCGTGACTACCCCGCATCTCTATCCCTGTCTGCCAAAGGCTCAATGGGCAATCATTCGGTTACAGGAGCGCTTCTGGGTGAAGACGACATTCGAATTACCGATGTGGACGGATTTCCCATCAATGTGCCGCCCAACAAGCACATGTTGTTCACCCTACACCGTGACATGCCAGGTATTATCGGTAAGATTGGCTCGCTGCTAGGGAGCTTCAACGTCAACATCGCGAGTATGCAAGTGGGACGAAAAATCGTTCGGGGAGATGCAGTGATGGTGCTGAGTATCGACGATCCGCTTCCAGAAGGGATCATGAGCGAAATTCTGAAGGTTCCGGGAATTCGAGACGCATACACAGTAGCGCTCTAATCTCTCAGCCCGACAACTTCAGTTCCGTGATCGGCCTGAGAAAAGAGAGCCCTGTGAGGAGCGTGGGATATTGGCAAGTAGTTGGTGGGAAATAAAAATCCTCTGTGATCTAGGTGCAGAAGAGCTAATTTTCTGGAGATTAGAGCAGTTCGGCTGCCTTGGCACATCTAGTGAAACCCGTGGCTCTCTCTGCCTGTTAAAAGCTTACTTGCCCCAGCAGCAAGTCCAGCTTCTCGACTTGGCAGCACTATCTCTCATGCTCAAGCAGGATACAATCTGCGTTGATTTACCCGCTCCCGAAACCCAATGGCGCATCATTGACGAGGAAGATTGGAGCAATAGCTGGAAGCAATATTGGGAACCGATGGAAGTCGGAGACTGCTTTTTGATCAATCCGGCTTGGCTAGACGTACCAAAACGATCAGATCGCCATGTTCTACGGTTAGATCCGGGGACAGCATTCGGAACGGGAACCCACGCCACGACTCAACTCTGCTTGGAGTCCTTAGAAATGCGTTTGGTGCCACCTGAGATTGCTGAGCATCAGGTGCTTGCTGATATTGGCTGCGGCTCCGGGATTTTATCCGTAGGGGCGCTATTGATGGGAGCCAAGCAAGTCTACGCTGTTGATGTTGATCCGTTGGCCGTAAAGGCGACGGGTTCTAATCGAGATCTCAACTCTATTTCAGCCGAACGATTGATCGTCAAAGACGGCAGTATTGAACAGTTGATGGAAGCTTTGCCACAGCCCGTTGATGGCATTATTTGCAATATTTTGGCAGAGGTCATCATCGACCTCATCCCAATGATGGGAGAAATCGCTAAAACAACCACTTGGGGAGTCTTGAGCGGTATCTTGCTAGATCAAGCGAAAGCAGTAGCAGACACGTTAGAGCAACATGGTTGGGTCGTCGCAACGCTATGGCGTAGAAAAGAATGGTGCTGCATGAATATCCGTCGAGGCTGATACTACTGGCTGAAGTTGACTAGATATGGCGTACTCAATACAAATGAATCTGGTAAGTTTCTATATCTAGTGTCATGATAAGGCTGTGCGATAGGGCTGATGCGTTGCAGTGTCAGCCAGCTGTCTCTTGGTCTGTAGCGTATGACATATTCTCTTTCAGCAGCTAAGCTGCAAACTTACTATCGTTGCCCCCGCGCCTATTACTATCGCTACGAGCGAAAGCTCCCAAGTGCAGCTTTTTATGGGTCGGCAGCCCTTGGAACTTCGCTCCATCAAGCTCTTGCCCGCATTTACCAAGATTGGCACTATGGGGAACCTGTGCCCGACTTCGGGTGGCTCGAATACTGCTGGAGTCAGCAGCTTCAAAAACTCTCAGCGCAACACATCGAAGAAGGACGCTCCATCTTGCGTCGTTACTATCACGAATACATGGTGGAGCAACAGACAGTGCGTAAACCTGTTGCAGTGGAAGGTCGGATTCAAGCATTGCTACGGGTACAAAATCTAGAATTCGTTCTAACGGGACGTTACGATCGCCTCGATCATCTCGACGATGGTTTGGAACTGATTGATTACAAATCAACGAAAGATGTAACGCTGGCTGATCCTGAAGATGTTGATTTACAGATTGGGCTGTATTATCTGGCTTTGGAGCAGCGATATCAGTGCAGCCTCAAGCGGCTGAGCCTAATCTACTTGCGAACTGGCGATAAAGTCAGTTTTGAGGCCACTCCTTTTCACCGAGAACGAGTGAAAACACTCGTTGAGGAAATGGCGATTCAGCTTCGCCATGATCAAAAATGGAAGCCTTTTCCTGGAAACCAGTGCGATCGCTGCGCTTATGTGAAATATTGTCCTGCTGTTAGTCTCGCTCCTGACCCATTACCAGATGAAGCTCGCCCTGCACCGCAACTGCAGCTTGCTCTCAGTATCTGATGCATTGAAACCTAAAATCTTTACTTTTTTCTATTGCTTGGTTGATTAGTCTGCTATTTCTAAGATGAGAAAATAGCAGACTAATCTATCTCTATAAGCTTGTTGAGCGCTTCGAAAAATGCTATTCCAAAGAATACGAATAAACGGTTTGCTAAAACGGTTTGCCGATTTCGTATGTTCTGAAAGTCTGTTGAGATTGATTTTGAAGCCTATCAGAAAAAGAGATACTCTCCAAAATTGTTTTGCAATTTTTCAATTTTTGAAGTATCTGAAGTTGAGGGCTATAGTAATGAGACAAGAGAGGGTGCTGTGGTTTTTAAAAGAGGAAGGGTGCTGTGTCTATTAATAGAGGAATGAAGCAATGGCAACAGCACTAAGATCGCATTCAGAATTTGACAGGGCACGTCGTCCTGTAAGCTTTGAGGTTTTAGCTCCTGTAGCCGAAGCTCGTCCGCAGTCATTGCCTGTTCAAACTCGTAGAGTACAATCTTCTCTGATTTATCAACCTGCAGCTCGTTCTACATTGGTGCCTGCTAATCACCTTCAACCTCAGCATGCTGCTGCAGGGCAAACTCGACCAGCCCAAGCAAATCTATATCTTCAGCCTCAGCTCAAGGTGACCTCTTCAGTCGTTCCAGCTCCTGCACAGTTGAAAAGAATTGACCATCAACGAGGTGTTGTGAAGCCCCTGCCGAGAACGCACTCACAGCCGAGTTGGCTCAGCAAACTGCGAGTTGCTCAACGGTGCTCGACGGTGTTGGCAACAGGACTCGTAGCAGTCACTTTAGTGGTCTATGGAACAACTGTCTACACTCAACATTATTGGGGAAGCCAGTACGGTGAGTTGACTCGGGCAGAAAAAGAGCGATCGCTCATGGATGCATTTGGCGAATCTCTCAAGCAAAACTATGCAGAGCAAGCTAGCAAAGAAGGCTCACCCCTGAGCGGACAACCAACCCCCCAATACAAGATTCCTCTCGAACCTCAAGATTTGCGACCGCCGATCGAGATTCCTCCCCAAGATCCGATGGCGAATCAACCCAGAAACTTTCCGAAGGGATACTAATCGAAAGGAGCAGTGCAGAAAGAGCAGCGGTAGGGATAACTGGCGCAAAAGTATTCGCCAATGGATTGCAGGTGAAATGGGCGTATTTGTTTATGGATAATCGCTATTATCAGCGGCAGCGACAGCGTCCTGTCCGATCTAGATATTCCCAGAATACTTCTGCTCCTGTCGGGCGGAAGTATCAACAGCGGCGATCGCCATCTCATCGACGAGGACAACGACGAGTTCCCATACGGCAAGATATTCGAGGGCGACTGATCCTGGTCTGGCTGACGCTCATGGTCGGCATTCTAGGACTGCTGCTACATGTCTTTCGGCTTCAGATTATTGATGGGCCAAGGCTGAGTCGTCAGGCTCAAGGGCAGCAATCGACCATGATGACTCCCTTTGTGCCGCGCCATGCCATTGTGGATCGGCAAGGCAACGCCCTTGCTATCGACCAGCCAACCTACATCCTCTACGTTCATCCTCGACTCTTCAAACTTGCACCGGAGACAGTGGCTACCCGCCTGTCGCCACTAATCGATCAGCCTGCCGATGAACTTCTACAAGCGTTTAGCCAAGCAGAGAGTGGCATTCGAATTACCGATCGGCTGAGTCGAGGTAAGGCTCAAGGAATTGCAGCCCTCGATATTGACGGGTTGGATCTGGAGGCTCATCAACAGCGGTACTATCCCCAGGAAGAACTGTTTTCCCACATCGTCGGCTTTGTCAATGTCGATCGCGAGGGGCAAGCTGGGGTGGAATATGAACTTCAAGAGCAGCTAGAGCGCCCAGTGGAACGGCTAATGTTGAGGCGGACAGGGCAAGGAAATGTTTTACCTGAAGGGGTTCCAGAATCAGCCATTCAGCATGATGACCTACAGCTTCGGCTAACGGTCGATACGCAGCTCCAGCGGATGGTGAAAGAGCGCCTTCAGACTACCCTCAACGAGTACTCGACTGAACGGGGAACAGTGATTGTTATGGACGTGGAGACTGGTGCCATTCGAGCAATGGTCACCGAGCCTACGTTCGATCCCAACGCCTACTTCGAGATGAACCCAGAAGATTTTAGAAACTGGGCCGTAAGCGATCCCCTTGAACCCGGTTCAACTTTCAAGCCCATCAACGTGGCGATCGCCCTAGAAAGCGGCAAGCTTCAACCCAACCAAAGCTTCTACGATGGCGGCTTCATAGAGGTCGGCGGTTGGACAATCAAGAATGCCGATTCTCAATATGGAGGCCACGGCCAAATCACGCCGACAGATATTATCAAATACTCCAGTAACGTCGGCATGGTGCAAATTATGCAGTTGCTGGAACCCGACCAATATTACACCTGGCTTAAACAAATAGGGTTGGGGAGCCTAAGCGGGGTAGATTTGCCGTTTGAATCACCCGGCAATCTCAAACCTCGCAGCGACTTCACTAATACACGGGTAGAACGAGCGACGACATCATTCGGGCAAGGCTTTACAATCACTCCGATTCAGCTCGTTCAATTACAGGCAGCGATCGCCAATGGTGGAACGTTGGTTACACCTCACGTGGTTCAAGGGCTATACAACGATGAAGAACAACTGCAATGGCGACCTAACCGTCCTCGACCGGAGCAACTGTTTAGCGAAGAAACCTCGCAAGCCGTCTTGGAAATGATGGAAGTAGTTGTCAAAGACGGGACTGGTAAAACGGCGCAGATTCCTGGCTATCGCATCGCAGGCAAAACGGGTACAGCCCAAAAAGCCAGTAGCAGAGGTGGGTATGACACTGAAAACAAAGTCACCAGCTTTGTCGGAATTTTGCCTGTTGAGGCTCCTCGTTATGTCGTGGTGGCATCCATCGATAGTCCAAAGGGAAGTAACATTTTTGGCTCCACAGTGGCTGCACCGATTGTGAAATCTGTCATGGAATACCTTATTGCCCGAGACGCTATCCCACCTAGCCAATAGCGCGCAAAATCGTGTTGGAGTAACTGCAGCACGTCAAGGTTTTTGACTGAGCCATTCTGCAAAACTCTTGGTTTTAGAACACTCGGATTTGATTGGTATCGCTGTAGTCATAAACATTAGGACGGCTTTGCACCCAGAGGAAAGTCGATTGAGTCAGGCATTGATCCGCAGATGGCACAGATGGTGCAGATAGCTCCTCGTTCAGCGTCTTTCCTTGACTCTCGTGTCTACGCTTGGCTCAAGCATCTGCGAATACAATTTTGTCCTAATATAGTGCTACGCGCTGATATAAAACCAATAGTTGATGGAGAAGCCGCGCACCGCGCGGCTTCTCCATCAATATCTGTCCTAACCTATCTGCGCATTGCTATACAAGCAGCGAACCCTATATCACTGCATTTGAGCCGCTGCTCGTTCGAAGTCAGATGTCGCTTGAATTGTTGAGGGGACATCGAAGAGAGCTTGGGCGATCGCCGTCGAAAATGTAAAGGTATCGAGTCCTGCGGCAGAAAGGTAAGCCAAATCTTCTACTTGGCGAATACTTGCCGTCAGAATCCGGGTAGAGCTTTGGATGCCGTCGAGCGATCGCTGCATCGCGGCAAGTTCTTCTCGACCCTCTCGTCCTAAGTCATTGATCCGACCCAAGTAAGGTGCAACATATTCAGCACCCAGTGCAGCAGCGATTAGCACTTGATGGCGATCATAGACAGCAGTCATAGTAAACCGCACACTTTGAGCGGCAAGTCGAGCGGCAGCAGCGGTGCCAACACGGGTGATCGGCACTTTGACCACAATACGACTGTCAATAGAAGCTAAGCTGTTCCCGGTCGCGACGAGTTCTTCTTCTGTCGCACCCCAAGTTTGCATCTGCACTTCTTTTGCTCCTAGCTCAAAAGCATATTGAGCCAGTCGAGTCAGATTATTAACAGAGCATTGTTCCCCCGCCCGTTCTAACAGGAGTGGATTAGACGTCACTCCGTAAAAAATTCCGGTAGACAACCAGTCTTTCCATTGGGTTGGATCAGCGGTGTCGAGATAGAGCCGTACATTGGGCATTTGGGAAGGCGGAAGAGCCATAAATATGAGGGCGATCGCAACTGCCCGACTATCCTATCAAATCCTCTAATCCCTCTACCTGCAATGTTTAGAATGGCGTTGCACAGCATGGAATGATGCGGAAAGATTCAACTCATGGATGACCTGCGGTAGGGGCATCGCATTGCGATGCCCCTACCGCAGGTCATTTTTCGAATGTGCAACGCCTTTAGAATGGAGGGTTGGGATCAGTTTTTAGCACCCATAGAAGACAGCGAAGCGTTTACTTTTTCCTGCGATTGCGGCGCACGTTAGCGACACTTGGCGCATGGCTAGAAGGAAAGCCCAGGGACTTGACTACTTGGTAGCGACGCTCCTCTTCTAAGTTCTTGAGTTCGGTGTAATCAACCCAGTGAATGCAGTCTACAGGACAAGTATCGATCGCTTCTTGAATCAGCTCTTCAGAGTCTCCATCTTGCCGTACTACTCGCGATCGCCCATGCTCGGGTTCGATATAGAAAGTATTGCGAGCGACATGAGCACAATGCATACAGCCGATGCAAGTCACCTCGTCTACATAGACCCCTTTCTGGCGAAGCTGACCGCCCAGTTCCGGCTCGAATCCAGTGCGATCAGGGGATTCCCGTAAGTGACCCCCCAACTCAGGTTCAAGCCCAGTTTGGTCAGCAGACAAGGATGGCGTCGGATCAGAAGGCGCGATGTCGGAAGACATAAGCAAGATAGTGATGTTTTACGGGTGTTTACACGATCGAGAGCGGAGCGTTAGGAAAAAGTCGACTCGGCTTTTCTCAGCCTGAAAACCAGCAGCCTGCGATCGCATGTAAAAGCAATCGCAGGCTACAGAAGGCACTTGTCTAAGGCGCGGGATTAACCCAAAGACGAGAGCGAATGCTCTTGACACATTATTCAGCAGGGTAGCCGCGATCGCTCACCTATGCACCCCAGCGCTGAAGGACGAGACGAACAGAACCATCGCTATTTTGATGTTGATCAGCCACTTGAAATCCCTGCTCAGCAGTGGCCGCTACGACCGTTTTGCAGGCATAGCTCTGAGTAATTCGATTCAAAAATCCATCTACGGACAAGGGCTGCTGCCAATACTGCAAGTCAGCAACCAGTTCATATTCCGAACCGTTCCAGCGAAACCCAATGTCGTAACCGTTGTCTTGCTCAATGGCCAAGTCTGCAGCAAAGGTTTGCCCGCGATAACCTCGTACATTAACAGGCCCAGACTTCCAATCGATGCCGTTGTCGCTTAGAGATGCCTTTAAGGTCTCCAAATTACGAATCTGGGTTTTGATCTGACTAAAGTGTGACATGGGTTTTAGTTAGCGATGATATCTAGACAGAAATGAAATCAATACTCAAGACAGAATCTCTACCACTCGCTATGAGTGGTCTGCGCAGCAACAGAGGACTCAGTGAGATTAGAAACTTGTGCAAAATAGTCTGAAGTTTTTTCTTGCCGCAGAACGCAGCCAAGCTGCTCTTCAATTTTCTTGGTCACTTCGGCGCAGGAGTTGCCCCGAATGCCTGTGACCTTTTCTTCAACCCTGCCATCGGGATGAATAATAAACTCAAGCGTTTCCATCATGTTGGCCGGAGTATTCGGTAAAAGAATGTAGCGCTCTAGCCGTAGTGAACGAGGCGATCGCCCCAGCCCCTAGCAGCGGCTACTTTTGACAATTAGTCATAAATCCAAGTGCCTTCATCTTTAGGAGCTTTTGTTTTCAAAAGTATATAAAGTATGAGGTTAGCATCTTGTTATTTGTAAGTTTCGCTTAATACCACGGTTGAGTCAAGGTGATAGTATTACCAACTCGCGAGTCCTGATCCGCTCAATATGGCTCTTTTGACAGATAACAAGAACAATAAATGACCAGCAATCGCAAACCTGTGTTGATCGTAGTCTGTCCTCATTGGCGAGCGCACGTACCTTTCTACAGAGTTTCTAGAAGATGAAGATCACTGTACACACGCTGACCCGAATAACGACAGCGCAAAGAAAGACCGCTCTGCTGTACATTTCCCTTGCTATCCTATTCGCGAGTCTTCATGATCAAGCTCATAGACTAGTCTCAATGGCATCTATCAATTTTTATTAAAGAAAGGTATTGCAATCATGAAATATTTATTTACATTTTTATATATTTACCCAGATTGATGAAGGCAGATTTAAAACCCGAAGGTCATAATGTGGCAACTTCAATCGATTTAACTCGAAACTCTTGATGTGCAGTGTCGTCAATGAGCTCTATGTGGATACAAAAACTCTATCGACGAATTGCAGCGATCGCCCTATCAACGCTGGTGACAATTCTGATCAGCAGTGGGATCCCGGCGATCGCTCAAGACTCTTCAGCCTCTGATTCGGAGGCAAATGCCGACAAATCTGAGGCTGTGTCTGACACCGCAGATTCTTCAGAAGGTGAAGAATCCAGCAGCGAAGCCCCCCAGTCGTCTTCGCTCAATGGATTGGGATTAGAACTGCCGGCAGACCTGTCACAGATTTTTCCTGCTCAAGACACTAATCGTATTGAGCGGGCTTCTGTGCGGCTTAATGGCCGATCGTTGCTCTCTGTATCAGCAATTGCGAATACAGAAGGAAGGTTGGACAGCACCTCCCCCGCTCAGGAAAGAGCAATTGAGGTTAGAAAACGGCTCAAGAATGTCGCGACTCAGGATTATAGCGCTCAAAACTTAGAAGTATCATGGAGCTGGCTGAACGGTTATCCTTTGATTTCTGCTTACAAAGTTCGTAGAGACGAAGGAGAGGAGTCTATTTTACTGGGTGATATCTTAACGATCACAACACTTGATACCCATCAGACTTGGATTCCGATTGATGTCAACAATCGAGAAGCACTCAACAACCGCATGGCTGAAGTAGCCGACCAGTGGACGCAAGATATCCGTGAAGGTCTTCTACGATTCAAACATGAGCGATCGCCCAGCTATCTCGTTTCGCAAATGCAGATCGCCTGTGGCTTGATTCTTGGCATGATGACCTTGAGCTACAGCCTTAGTCGTCCACAGAAGCACTTAAAGCAAAAACAGCGCCGTTTTTCAGAAGAAGCTAAACAGACTGAAGAGCCGTTTTCTTCAACAGATGAGCAGACTCGACCAACTGGAATCAATGCTTCCCTGCTTGTAGCACAGCGGCTCAAGCAGCGCCAAAAACAAGATTTCAACCGTCTCAACCGACGGATACTGCTACTAGGACAGATTGCTATCTGGTGCAGTGGGGTTTTTGTCATGCTGGGGCTATTTCCCCATACGCGCTGGTTGCAGTCTTTTTTGCTGCGATCGCTGCAAATTCCCGGAAAACTCGCTCTCGTCGTGATTGCGGTTTACTTGGCTACGCGTTTGACCGCCATCCTCATCGATCGGTCTTTTGTTTTGCTACAGCATAGTCCGCAGTTTTTGTTAAGGAACCCGCAACGTCGAGTGCTGCGCTTCTCCACGTTTTCTAGCGTGTCTAAAAGTGTTGTCGCACTGCTGCTATTGTTTGTGGGACTTTTTACCGCGCTCCACGTCATTGGCGTCAATATTGCCCCGCTGATTGCAGGTGCTGGACTGCTGGGTTTTGCGATTTCTTTCGCAGCCCAAAATCTTATTCGCGACTTGATCAATGGATTTTTGATCTTGATTGAAGATCAATATGGAGTAGGCGATGTTGTGATCGTCGGTGATGTTGCTGGTTTTGTAGAGCACATGGGCTTGCGTATCACTCAGCTTCGAAATGAAGAAGGACGGCTCATCACGATTCCCAACGGCAGCATTACAGTAGTGCAGAACCTAACGAAAGAATGGTCACGAGTCGATCTGATGATCGACATTGCTCACACCTCTAACATTGATGAGGCGATCGCCACAATCAAAGAAGTTGCCGAAGAGATGACCGCAGAAGCTCCGTGGAATGACTTGATTTTGGAAACGCCTCTGATGCTGGGCGTAGATCAGCTCAATCATGTCGGTTCAACTGTCCGCATATGGATCAAGACAAAACCGTTAAAGCAATGGGATGTAGCAAGAGAGTATCGTCGTCGATTAAAAATTGCCTTCGACCAAAACGGTATCGAAATCGGCATGCCTCAGCAAGCCATTCGATTCAGCACTTCTCTTGACCTGCATCGCAATTCCAATGGTGGCAAGTTTTCCAGCCCTCAAGTTGTAGCCCATGCAGCTACTGCAAGTGACGTTCATCAGAGCTAGAACACTGAATCTGGATCAGCACCAACGAGCAACGTATAGGTGTGGTGCCAATGTTTGTGTCACCATAAGAAGTCCTCGTGGCACTATCTCACTCCTAATGGCAAGCCCTATTGAAACAGAGATTGCTTACCAGACACTGAGATAAAAATTATCGGTCAACGTTACAAGCTGTAGGCGATCGCCGTTTTCACATTATGTAATCCCGAATTGCCAGAGTATAAACTCTAGATAGATTTTTTTACATCTTTTCTCCTATAGTATTCCTGCATCCACAGCGGGCCAAAGCGCGTTGAGGGTTAGTCGTGAGTAAAAGATGCGAGGGTAGACAATATGGGTTTCTTAGGCAGACTTTTTGGAAAGGATGAAGAAGAGAAAGCTAAATCAACGCCCAAGGTAGAAGTTAAGAAAGTATCTAAAGAGAAGTCCATTCCCCCCGAAAAGGTCGGTTTGGACGGCAAACAGGACGATAGTGGATTGGCGAAGCGCGTTGCAAAAGCACTAGATGACGCAGGTGTCTCAGATAATGTTGGCTTATGGGTAGCACAGCGAGATAGCACCGTTGTGTTGAAGTACAACGAAGATGCTAAGGATGCTTTAGATAAGGCAAAGCAGATTGCTAAAGGTGTCGAAGGCGCGACTGATGTAGAAACTGTCCCCAACACCTAACGGTAAACGGCGTTGCACATTCGAAGAATGATTTTGGTAGGGGCATCGCATTGCGATGCCCCTACAGCAGGTCATCCATGAGTTGAATCTTTCCGCATCATTCCGTGCTGTGCAACGCTCGGTAAACAGACCCCGTTTGTAGCTTCATTCTTTGAGCAAAGAAGGAGTCAGCCAGGTCGTTTCCGCAGGGAAAGGTCTGGCTTTTTTCCTACTTAATCACCCTTCGAGCATTTCAACCACCGCTGAGATAACCAAAGTCTCGAATCCGCATCACGCATGGTCGTTCATCTCAGGAACGCAACGGGGTTGAATCCAGCAAAACTTGAACTACTACTTCATTAGTAACTGTTCTGCTTCGTGCAGCTGAGTTCCCCAGACTCGCTTCCACAAGACAATCAAAAGAACAGCTGTAGTGCTGAGGCTAAAGCCTCCAGAGATCAAAAACTCGCTGATAATTGGACGAACTCCCAACGCTAAGATCATTTCGGAAACAGCCAAGTAAGCAAAGTACAGAAAAATACTTAGCTCTATCCAAGAGCCAATCGCGGTAAATCGAGCCAGACCACGGGGATCGTCAAATTTCTTTTGTTGCCACCGACGACGAAGGGCGATCGCAGGCCAAGCACTAAGCATTACCAAGCCAAACACAACAAACCCAACGAGGGGAAAGCTTCCTAACACCTGAGCTTGAGACCATTGTGCGGTAGCAGCCGTTTTGCCAGGGCCTGTCACCAGGGCATCAATGGAAACAGCCCACACTGCAGCCCAGAATTTGGAGTGCCGAGACAAAAACTGGTAGAGAAAGTCTTTTTCTTCGTCGCTGTCGTCGGCGTCATCGTCAGTG
>JGI12210J13797_10075039_pt1 | contig 20373 bp, 12 predicted proteins | sample ElkSlonscriptome_3_FD_13797 | JGI IMG/M metagenome (IMG submission 13797)
GCGGTGAATATATGGATAATCCGCCTGAGGCGGACTACCCACATATTCACCGCTCAGTAGCAACAACGGCTTTCTTAGAATTTTACTACATTGCAAACCTAAAGGCGGCGAACCGCCCAGTTACTAATCCAGGGAGCTCCATCACTGATGACAACCATCCGTGAGGCCAATGGCTCATATTTATCGGTCAATACAGCCAGCTTGGTCTCAAAATCTTGATGATGGCCTAAGTGGGCTACATACTCAGAATGCTTGATCCATCCTCGTTCGGGCTGCACTTTACAACAATCGGACTCACAGAATACCCGGCCGATCTTCGCCTCTTGCGGGGCAACCCTTGCCAGCCTGCCTCTCGCCGGGACGCCGGTCGGGTAAGTAACATCCCGCCGTCAATCTCTACATAGACCACCTCTGAGCCGGTTACGGCTTGGGGAGCCGTTTCTTGCTGCAATAGAGCGGCAGCATACTGTCACTGTCCATAGTGATCAACGAGTCGGTATATCTGCGTGGCATTACTAGGCACCCGCAATAACTTCTCTACCAGTTGGGCACCAGGCTTATAACAATGGTCTTGCCCAACATACACCAGCAGTTCGGCCAAGTACGGGGTAACTTTCCCTGAAAGGCTACTACTAAACCGATGGGCTTTGCTCATCTCGATCATTCCGTAGCAGCTTTGGGCTTTTTTTTAGTCCGTCGGTCAGTAGAGGAAGTACCGACTGTTTTTTCTAGCACTTGTCGCCCTAGCCCTACCCATAGAGTGTCAAACTTCTTCTCGTAATCATAAAAAGTAGCTTCATTGTTACAGTACGCTAGTTGAAACTATGAATCACTTTTTCGGGAAGCTTACATACCGCACTAAGTTTAGCTGAAATTACTACTCAGGCAGTATAAGTTTTCACTGCTTATAGTTTACATTTATTAGTGGTTGCTGGGCTCCAATCTTTGATTTCCATTTTTCAAGGTACTGTTCTAATTCTTTGGTTTTCTCTGGTAGCTTGGTCGCTAAATTTGTAGATTCACTGACATCTTCTCTTAAATTATATAGTTCGTATACCCCACTCTGTTGCAGCATTTTAGGTTCGTGCCACTGAATCAATTTATAGTCACCTGACCGTACTACGCTAGCGGGCAACATTCCTGAACCTTTGTGATAATGAGGGTAGTGCCAATAAAGATCTCGACTAGGTAATGGTTGATTATCCACGAGTATCGGTGCTAAGTTTACCCCGTCTACCAGTGGATTAGGTTGTACAATTGACGCCAACGCTAAAACTGTAGGAAATAAGTCCATTGAAACCACCGGGCTGTCGATGATAGTATTTTCTTTAATATCATTCCACTGGATAAGTAGTGGTACTCTAATGCCACCTTCGTATAACCATCCCTTACCTTTCCTGTAGGGGGTTTGCTTTGTATAAGATCCACTTGCCCCATTATCAGAACAAAAGATAATTACCGTATTCTCTAACAAGTCTAAATCTTTAATACTACTGTACAAGCGACCAAAGGCATTATCTAATCGTTGTACCATAGCAGCAACAGTAGGATTATTGCCATCTTCCGATGCATCAGGTTGGTGCTCAAACTTTCTGATAGAAGCTTCCTTTTCTATTATCGGACTATGAATTGAATTATGGGAAAGAACCAGCATAAACTGTGCATCTTTATTTCGCTGAACAAAGTCAATGGCTCGATTGGTTAGGGTATCCACACTATGGGCATCCTCTTCGGCAGTTTGCCACTTTCCTAATGGAAACTTCTTCGAGGGCTTATAAGTGGCAAAAGTTTCATTAAAGCCCTGATGATTGGGGTTATGGGATAGACTAGCGGGAGGTGTTCTTGCTTTGCTCAGATTCCACTTTCCAAAGAATGCTGTTTCATACCCATTTTGCTTAAAGATTTCTGCAATTGTTATTTCTTCAGTAGGCAGGTATTTCTGCCAATTGGGCTGGACGAGCGGATAGTTCGTGCTTTTGTTTCCTGAAATAAAGTCTGTTAGATGCAACCGGGCAGGGTGCTTACCGGTCATAATAGCCGCCCTAGTAGGGCTGCATACCGCTGCGGCAGCGTAAGCATTCGTAAACATAGCCCCCCTCTGAGCCAACCGGTCTAGGTTTGGTGTTTTATAAAAAGAACTTCCGTAACACCCCAATAAGGGCACACCCAAGTCATCAGCCACAACTATGACTATGTTAGGCTTTTTCTGTCCGTAGCATACTACTGAAAGTAAGACATAAATAACTCCCACTACAAACTGTCTCTTCATTTTTCTCGAATTTAACCTGGGTAGTAGATTTGCCATATTTTAAAACGTTTGTATTACTTAATTTTACTCAACTGTAGGAATTAGTAAGTAGCGTTCACTTTGCTCAAACTGAAATTCTCCGAGTTGGGGCTCATAAATAACGTAGGGTGTAAGTTTCGCGATGCGCTGAAATGCCTGAGCTTTTTCTTTTGGATTGAGCTGCTGGTAGAAAGGAAAGGCATGATAGATCCCTTGCTCAGCCGAGCTACTCCAGACAATGGCCGGACGTTTAACATACATCATTTTTACTGATCCTTCAGGACGATTTTCTTCTGGTTGTTTCACTTGCAGCAAAACATGGTCGGAAGGCACGCTACGAATCAACGCCACCTGCTCAACCACATCCAGCGGAGCGTTCTGTTCCATAATTCGCTCCCGGTAGTATTCCTTTAGCATCTGGGCGTAAGTCAGATTGAGGGTAGCGTTATCAATGGTTCGCACAATTACTGCATAATCATTGAACGGCCGGATACTAAAGTTGAAGTCATCGGCAATGAGTTCTCCCCCAGCCCGCTGTATCCCACTACTTAATTCATCTAGCAGTACTTCATAGGCCTGATCGTAGCGGGGGCTTATCTGATTGTTAGCCCGAATAAGTTGATCCAGCTCTTCCCTTGAAGAATCATTAGGGGTGAACGGGATGTTTTCGGTAATAGGCTGGATGACTTCCCGGTAGTTCGCCTTCTCCTGAAAGTCTTCGTACCGCTGCACGTTCTCTCTTCCTTCGTCGCTAATAACTGCCTGCTGAATTAAATTTTGTTGGAGCTGGTTTGCTACCGATTTCAGGGTGATAGTAGCTGGTTCTAAGCCAGCAGCGGCTACGGTTACTTCAATAGTTCCTTCTTGGTTAGAAGCCCGCACCACATTACTGGTAGGGCCGATAGTATATCCCATTCCTTCCGCAGCCTGGTGCCGAAATAAGTCTGATGTGTACTCCGATGGTCCAACCAGCGCACCAGGGCCATTGATACTCCAGATCAGGGTATCAGAAGCATCAAATACCACGGCCCCAGATTGGTCTACCACGTAGGCGGTGAGCGCCACCATCCTGTTACGACTCGCTTCTATTCTCGGTATGGGTGGTAGTGAGCAACAGGAGATGAGGAGCATCTATCATTACAACTTCCATCTCAGTGGTTTGGTCACCGTAGTATCCAACGCCTTTCAGAGTAGCATCTTCAATGAGAACGTCTTCTACTGTCACCGTACGGAAGGAAGACGCTGCTGGATAGATCATTTTTAGTAACTTATCGTTCACGAAAAGGACTACGCTGTCGCAGTTGGAGTCTACCGTAATATTTTTACGCTGCCCAAGATATTTCTGTCGCCAGTGGTGGGGCTGAATGAACAGTTCCGGTTGCGCCGCCTGATTGACTTGGGTCAAAAAGTACAGGTACTTGGGTACCCGGTAGCTATCCACCCATCCTTTGGGATTAATGTGCAGCAACGGGGCATTATCGTATTCCCGGTCGGCCCCGTGGTCAGCGTAGAGCCAGCCTACCATATTGTCGTTCAGTACGCCTCGCACGCTTCCGCCCCGCACTTGGGCCATTTGGTGCTGCCACACTTCGGTGCTAGCGTGCTGCCCGTTGGGCGGATTGGCATCTACATCACTGAGTACATCCTCCTGCGTATACCAGCCGTGAATGGTGACCCGCAGCAGATTTTCCATATCCAGATTCTGATGCGTGTGTTCCACAAAATCGCCAGTATCTTTAGCCTTTCGGCTGTGGATAATGCGGGTAGTATCTTCTTCCACTGCCCACCTAGAGTCGGCACCATCGCTGGTTTCGTTGCCCATACTCCAGAAGAGTACGCTGGGGTGGTTTCGGTCGCGCCGAATCATTTCGCGCACATTTTGCTCCTGTACTTCTTCCGAGAAATCAATTGCTTTAATGTTGGGTACTTCATCGACCAGAATAATACCCAGTTGGTCAGCCAGATCGTACACTAATGGGTCGTTGGGGTAATGGGCCGGACGCATAAAGTTGGTTCCCAGGCGGTACTTCAGATCAATGAAGTCCCAGATGGTGATCCAGTCCGGAATGGCATCACCCAGCCAGGGATATTCCTGGTGTCGATTGAATCCGTGGATATTGATTTTCTTCCCGTTCAGGTATAGATCATCGGTATCATAATCCCAGTGAAACCAGCGAAACCCCAACGGACTTCCATACACATCTTGCAACTCCCCGTTCAATTCCACCCTTGATTCTACTTGGTACAAATGCGGGTCAGACGTATCCCACAGCAAGGGATTGTCAATTTGGGTGCTTTGGGTAAACGAAACCAGTTCGCCCGCTTCCAGTGTTTGCTCACGGTCCAGCGTACGGACTTTGGTGCCGTCGGGAGCGTAGATGTTGGTAACCAAGCGGCAGGGCTGGGCTTCGCTGAATTCATTTTTCACGTAGGTGATGATGTTTACATCGGCGGTAGTAGCACTGACTTTAGGGGTGGTGATGAAGGCACCTCCTTCGTGCCGGCCCGAACCCTGGTAGGGAATATACAACTTGTTTTTGACCACCAGCCGGACATCGCGATAAATACCACCGTAAACGTTCCAGTTGCCGGCGGTCATGGGAGGAGTCCGGTAGGCATCCCGCCGATTATTGTTAACCATTACAGTGAGCTGGTTGGCCTCCCCTAACTTCAGGTAATCGGTGATATCCAGGTGAAAGGAAGTGAAGCCACCCTTATGATCTCCAACCAGTTTACCATTCAGATACACCTTGGCGTACTTCTGCACCCCGTCAAACTCAATGAATACTTTCTTACGAGCCAAGGCCGTATCGGCCGTGAAAGTTGTCCGGTAATAACCCCAACCCTGCCACCAGTACGAATCGTCCCGCTCAGAAGCGGCTAAGATGAATGGATGCAATCCACCTGTGGTTTCGTAAGTTTGCCAGGTATGGGGAATCCCAACAGCCGACCATTGACTATCATCAAAATTAGGCTGGACCAGTGTAGTATCTTCCCGGGAGGAAGGGCGGTAGTCGAACGTCCAGTGATCGGCCAAGGGAATCACCTGCCGGGGTGATCGGGAATTTCTATGATCGAAGGAGTGCTCGGGGCTGAACTTGCTGAGTAACGATCGGTCAAAGTCCCAGGGCTTGAAGGGAGTATCCGGGTCGTTGACTTCAGGCGACAAAGAACAGGCGGTTAGGCAGAAGAGGTAAAAATATATAATAGAGCGTTTGTAGCGCATTTTATTCCAAGGTAGGTTGAGTATCATACTACAATATCTTTATTTTAGATGCCTTCTAATTCTCCAGAGGATGCTCTTTCAGTAGTTCTTCTGGGGAATAGAATCCAGTTTTGTTTTCCGTAGCAGCTCGCACTTCTTCTACCTTTTCCGGCCGTACAGCCGAAGCCTTATTGCCAAAGGCATTTCGCACGTAAGTTAGCACGGATGCTAGTTCTTCGTCATTCAGCATACCTCCGAAAGGGGTCATCGGTACCTGCCCCAGATATGAGTGACCCAGCACTTCCATTGGGCCGTATAACCCCTTTAGGACAATCTTAATTAGACGCTCTTCATTACCTTCTACCCAGGGGGTTCCTTTCAGTGGGGGGAATCCTGAAGCAATTAATCCTTCTCCGTTGGGCTGATGACAAGTAGAACAGTACCCTTCCCGGCTGTAGATTTCCTGACCGGCATTAAATAGTTGTTTGGCAGGGCCTGCCAACCGAGTGCTTAACATTTTATCCATTTCTGGTTCTATTGAGCGTCCGTTTAAATGGGCTAGTGCAGTTTCGTAGGTGGTTTGCATCCAATCGTCTATGGGTTTCTCACCGGCCGCTGCTACAATCGGTAACCCTTGTTCTTTTTCCAGCCAAGAGGCTGCGACCATCGCTTCCAGGCGAACTCGTCCGTGCTCGTCCTGCGCCATCTGCATCAGTAGATCAGCTTGATCTTCCACCTGATGACCCGTGTAACGCAGCACTCGAGTGGCGGCCGCCCGCACCCGGTGATCTTCCGCACTGAGTAACCGACGAAGCAAATCCTGATTTATCTGATTGAGGCCCCAACTCACCCACAATCCCTCTAACAAATGGTGTTCGTAGCGAGGGTCGCTCTCATCCAGGGTTTCTACCCAACTTTCTAGCTTGGAAGGTAATTCGGGGGAATTGCGCCCCCGCAGTTCGCGACGGGTGCGGTAACGCGTACGGTACTCAGGAAGCTTTAGGTTTTCTAGTAGTTGATCAATACTGGCTTCGGTAATTTCTGCCGGTTCTACCAGCGGACGGTCAGGGTACGTGATGCGGTAGATACGTCCGTGTACGTAGTCGCGGTAGGGATCGCGGGCATTGTGTTGCATATGGCCAACCAGCATATTGTGCCAGTCCACTAAATAAAGTGAGCCATCGGCGGCAAACTCCATATCAACCGGCCGAAAATTAGGATCGGTGCTTTGTACCAGATCGTGGCGATGCTGACTCTTGAATCCGGTTCCGTCATCTACCATCGTATGCTGCTTGGTACCTAGAAACCCAATCGTATTATTAATCAGCAAGTCACCCTGAACTTCGTCGGGAAAGTGACGACTGGAAACAAACTCTAATCCAGAAGTAGGCCGCACCCGGTGGGCATCTTCAATCAGGTTGCGCGACTCGGCGGTGGCTACCCCGTAGCGGGGGTTTACCTCACCCGGCATCATCCACTGCACATCCGGCCCTGAGGTATCGGCGTAGAAATCCTGTCCCCACTCATCAAAAGCAATACCCCAGGGATTGGGAATAGGCAACTGCGCCACTCGCTCCAGCCGTCGTCGTTGCGGACTGTAGCGGTAGAACCCTCCGTTGGTGGCCCGCACCGGACCGTAGGGAGTTTCTACGTTGGTATGCAGAAATACTCCTTCGCCCATGTAAATAGCACCCGAAGGATCGCCGGTATACGCGCTGTGCATATGGTGGGTGTCATGATCATCAAACCCACTGAGTAACACTTCGCGAACGTCGGCCTGGTCGTCGCCATCGGTATCTTTAAATAGTAGTAAATCCTGCGGTTGGGAGACATACACTCCTTCGGGCGCGATCTCAAAGCCAACCGGTAGGTGTAAGCCGTCGGCGAAGGTAATTTGCTCATCGGCTTTTCCGTCGTTATCGGTATCTTCCAGAATGATGATCTTATCGTTGGGTTTACCATCACCGGGCTTGTAGTGCGGGTAGCTAGGCATCGTCGCCACCCAAAGTCGCCCCTGATTGTCAAACGACAGTTGCACCGGATTGGCTAAATCCTCGAACTCCTGCTCTGAGGCAAATAGCTCAATGTTGTAACCCGGGGCCATCGTGAATTTATCCAAGGCCTCTTGCCCATAAAGGTACTCATCATTGCCACTGGCTTCTTCCGACTTATAGTTGGATTCTACCGGAGGCAACGGGCTAGTTTGAGCATCGGCGGCCGCCAGATCAATCTCTTCTCCCTGGGTAGCCTGCCAGATCGCCTCATCCCGAATAGCGGTCATCTCCCGGAGTTTGTTGATTTCCGCGGGGTAGTTATCCGGCCCAAAAGGTTCGTAACGGCGACCGTATACATGCACCCCGTTCGGGATTTTGTAGTTGTTCTGCCACATCCAGTTCTTCTCCATGACGGCATCGCGTACCAGAGAACGGTGCTGCCCGGCTTCTACTTCTTTCCCGCCAAAGGCTTTGTCGGCCAGCAGCGGCGCCAGCTGCCGATAGCCGTCGTCGTTAAGCTGAAAGCCATCGATGGTCAGGTTTTCACCGGAGTCCTCTAGCCAAGACTGGGTAGGTTGGAAAACATCCACAAAATGAACCCCATTTTCTACCGCCACTTCCTGCATTGCTTTAGCGTACATGGCAAGGTTCGCATTTTCCTGCTTTCCATCCGGAAGATCGTACTGGTCGGAAAGGTCTTCAAAAGCAATGGGTGATACAATGGCTAGCTGCACGGCGCGCGATGAGTCACCATTGTAGTTTTGACTGATCGTATGGTCAATAAAAGCATCCAGTTCGGCTCGAAAGTTTTCTAGTCCTTCTTCACCCTCAAAAGATTCATTGTAACCGAAGAAAGCCAAGATAATATCGGCTTCCAGATTAGTGAGCCATTCGTCGGGAGTAGGATAATGCCCTTCACTATCAGATTCTTGCGCCAGTTCATCCTGAAACTCTTCCGCTCCCGGAAAGGCCCAGGGTGAGTTGCGACTAGCGTGCGGACGGAACCCCGGAGTATTTCCCGGATCAGCCATATTGCGAATAAACAAATTATGCTCAGGATACCGCAGGTGCATTTCAGTTTCGAAGTGACCAAAGTGCATCATTCGGGAAGCCAGATTATTACCAATCAGTACGATGTGGGAGTCTTTTTCTACCGTTAATCCAGAGGTGTCGGAGTCAGCGCAACTACTTAGTACAGCAGACATAATAGCTACGCTAATCACACTGAAAATTTGCTTTGAAAAATTTATTCTACTCATATATTCTGTCTCATAAGTTAAGCTCAACTGCCAGTAGGCTTCAGTTTACTCCCCCGCCTCGATCATACGCGTAATCGGTGCGGACTATAGTAACCTTACCAATCAACCTATTAACTACATTTTTTCGGGTAGTGGCTAAGTTGTACTGTTCTTCGGGATTTTGATCCAGATCGTACAGTTCATACGTTATTGCCCTATCAAATGGATCTAGCACGATAAACTTCCATTTCCTTTCGCGGTATGATTTTAGCATCATTTTCTTATGCCTATTTTGGTATTCCCAGTAGAGGTACTCGTGGAGTTGTTGTGGCTTACCTAGTGGAAGGTTAGCAAAAGAAACTCCGGTAGTGGTATTAGTGCTGTTACCCCCCGCTAGTTCGTTAAAAGTAAGTAGCAAGTCATACGCAGCCATTGGTTCACTACTTTTCCCCGGGGCAATTACTCCGGGCCAGTGCATAATAGTTGGCACCCGAATGCCCTCTTCGTATAATTCGCGCTTTTCACCCCGCAGTGGGTCATTACTGCTGAAGAACTGGCAAAATTCTTTTTCATCCATCGGCCTATTGTTAGATGTAAATACGATCACGGTAGTTGGTCGATCTGTTGAGCAAATTCAGAAACGGTCTTTTCGGTATTCCAGAGTAGACCGCCAATATGCGAACCTTTCACATCAGTAAAATCCGTTCGAATTTGATTCAGTGCGGCCTCGTACTGCTGGTTCAGCGCGCGAAGCTCTTCAGCCAATAGCGCACCCGGATGATGTTGGGCGAGCCGGATGCCGAAATAAATTTTTTGATTCAGGGTGAGTACCTCGGCCCAACTTTTCAGTCGATCAATGGACTCGATCCAGATGGGGTGCTGCTCAACGTAGTCCTGGTTTTTCATTAGTAATTGGTCTATCTGCTCCAGTTTTGGCTCAACGATAGCCAAGTCAGTCATAATTGAATGGTACCAAGCTGAGTCCGGTTCGTGCGAGCGGTACGAGTTAATCAGTAGCTCCTTCGCCTCTACGGAGGCTACGTTATCATTGGTAGCACTTTCCTGGGCAAAGCCAAAGCCGCTGGCGGGCAAAATATGTTTTTTAGCATAAGTGTAACTCGGCGGACGCGAATGGTTACCGTACCACATTTTCTTTGGGAACAGCAGCGTTTTGGTTACTTCGGTACTTAGCTGTACGAGTTCGTAGGCATCAGGAAAATGCTCTTTTTCCCAATCAGCAATAATCTGCTGCACCCGCACGCTAGTATCGGCTTTAAACTCAGTGAATAGGCTCAAAGCCAATTCGCCCCAGGGAGTATAGATAGCACTAACCTTCTCTTGACCACCATAGCGGTCGAGTCTTACTACAAAGGTACGTACTCCGTGGGCAGCACTTGTTTTGAGGCGTTCCATCACTTTTTCTGGCTCACCGTAGGGTACAGTTCCCCGTAGCTCGTACTCGTAGCCAGCATCAAACTCTACCCACATGGGCGCTTGGTGGGTACGGTCAGTAATGTAATCATTAAGCGGGGCGAAGGGATGCCAGTCGGTTTCGGTATTTTTTACCATGTGGATAAACTCAGCATCTACCCGCCGGGCTACTTCATCCGACTCCGAAAAACCGCCCCGCACCGCCAGAGGCACATCAATTTTATCGGACATTTTCGTCATCAGATCAATCAGGGCAATCGTACGCTCGGTAGGAGTGTTAGGCAGCGACATTGTAGTAGCTTCCTCGTCATCAAACACCTTGTACTCAGTTTCAAACAGCGTGAGTATTACCGAATTCATCATTGGGAGCATATCTCGCGCCTGTTGGTATTTTTGTACTGTAAAGGGCAGCATTTCCGGGTGGTCGATTATCACCTTGCCATCTTTCACCGCGGCCGGCGGCGGGCCAACTACCTCGTGGGTCCAAAAATGGGCTTCGTACCCTCGTTCTTGAAGCTGCCGAGTGAAGTTAACCAACAGTTCCGGGTCAATCTTGGTGTGGATCATGTTCTTCCGCTCTTTGTCCGGGTATACCAACTCGTCCACACTATGCATCAGGTTATGGCTGATCTGAAAGCCGTCTACCTGGTACGCTTCAGCTACCTCTAACATATCATTCAAGTACGCTTGGTCGTCGGTCAGTGGCATCCACTGGATTTCTATACCGATCGGATCAGATTGACTATAAACGGTAAGATTGAAGGTAAAGATTAGTGTCGCTAAAGCGATGAGTGATTTCAATAGGTAGCTCAAAAGGTCTTCCATTTTATTGATTTTGATAATCGTCATACTCTCCCAGGTTATCTATCTTCAGGATCTTTTGCTCGTCGCGCAACTCCTGCTGTAGCTGTGGTATATTGATGTCATGTACGCTGGTATTCTGTTGAAGAGCCAAAGCCGCGGCGGTTCCGGTGACATGACCCATCTGCATCCAGGTGGATTCTAGTCGATAAGAGCAGAACGCTACGTGCGAGAGTGAACCGCAAACCGGTACTAATAAATTATTGCATTCTTCTTCCTTGGGAAGCAGTACCCGGTACGGAATTTCGTAGGGTTCAGTCACCTTATGCCAGATTCTTCCTTCGTTGGTAAAGCTGGAATCCGAAATGGATACGCGCTGCACATGGTGGGCATCAATCCAGTGAGAGCCTAATGTCACCGCATCCTCTTTCGCTCGGCTTTCCAGTATATCTTGCTGAGTCATTACAAAATCACCGATCATTCGGCGGGCTTCCCGGATGTAGAGGTAGTAAGGAAAATGATCGTTATCGGTAAATTCATCCTTACTAAATCCGTAAGCAAGCATCTCCTCGCGCAACGCCTCCGGCACCGAGGGGTCGTGCCCCAAAAAATACAGAAAACCCAAGGTGTAATCCTTGTGGGCCTGATAAATTTCTTGGCGGCGGGCGTAGCTGGCATCCGGGTAATCTACGTTGCCGCCAAACAGCCCCAGAGAAATAACTGCCCGCTGCTGGTTATTAAATTCGTACTTGTCATTGCCCCGGGGATAAATTCCGATCAGCTTACGCAGGGGTGTTTCGGGATAATTCTGTAGAAAATCACCCAACAGTTCAAACTGGGTAGCATCGTAGTTCGCGGGTCGGGTGACCGCTACTTTATTATCGGCTGACTTGGTCATGGTAGGCCGAAAATTATAATTCATGACTAACTGGTCGCCCTGACCCGGTATCAGTCCCTCTTTTTCTGAAAAATAGGGTAGCAACTCACCATCGGCACCTTGGGTACGGGCCAACAAAGTATCGTCCATAAACCGAATGCCCGCGTAGGACTCACCGTACTGCTGGCGGCTCTCCCGTCCGTAGGTGTAAGAAACTCCCGCCTTAGCCATCAGGTCGCCTTCGTAAGAAGCGTCGATAAACACCTGACCAGAAACTACCTCGCCACTATCCAGCCCGATTTGTTGAATCGTAGCCTGTTGCCGATAAACGGTATCCACGTACCGATTGAAAAGAATCGATACGTTGGCTTCGGCTAGCATTTCGTTAAAAACCTTTTCGGCCAGGTGTGACTCAAAGAAAAAGGCCGGGTCGCCTTCCTGAAAATCAAGTTGCTTGCCGTCGTAGAAGGTTTCGAAATAGCCCGGAGGCAGCAACTCGCTCATCCGAACGTAAAACTCCCGGGCGTGGCCAGTGATGGCGTTATTAATCATATGCTCCGATTCGGCGGTAATCAGGCCGCTAGTGTTCAGCCCGCCTACGTGCTGGGTCTGCTCAACCAGCAGTACCGATGCTCCGTTTCGAGCCGCTGCCACGGCGGCAATAACGCCCCCCGGGGTACCGCCGTAAACAATTACATCAGCAGTCATGGAGTTGGTTAGCGGGACGGGGGTACTATTGCAGGCCACCCACATCAGCATTCCGATGATCCATCGGCAGGATCTCAGTAGGTTATTCAAATACTTCATGGAGTAAGTCAGATAGTATAGTAATCTGCCCTTGGTAAGAAGGCTCGTCTATTTTATTATACGTTTCTTCGGGATTCCGGAGGTAGTCGTAGAGTTCGTAGTGCGTGGTGTCTTTTCCTGTCCACGCGGTATAGCGGTAGCGATTGGTCCTTACCGAGTTTCCCCGAAAGCCCTGCCGGAAAAACTGACTGTAGGCCGCTTGCTTACCCGGCAAGTCCGGCTTTTGCAGAGCCTCAGCAAAGCTTGTTCCCGGCAAAGACGAAGGAACTGGAATATCGGCTAAATCACAGAGGGTGGGATATAGGTCAATCAACTCCAATAAGTAGTTGGTTTCTACCCCGCCCCGGGACAGCGATGGTGCTTTCATGATAAGGGGTACGCGCGTACTGCCTTCGTAATTAGTTTTTTTACCAAACGAAGCTTTATCAAACAGATGATAGCCGTGGTCGCTCATAAGCACAACGATGGTATTATCTTGCAGTCCTAGTTCGTCCAGCCCATTCAGCAAGCGACCGATTTGAGCATCCACGTAAGACACTGAAGCTAGATAACCCCGGATATACTCCCGCTGCGTGATCTTATTTGGCATACCTTGCGCAGGCACTTGATGGTATTTTCGCCACTCGCCCCGATCATTTTTGGCTACCGATGGCGCATCTAGGGGTAAAAGGCTATCGGTCGGAAGGTTAATGGAGTTTAGCGGATACAGATCGTAGTACTTTTGGGGAGCAATAAACGGGATATGGGGCCGGAAGAAGCCCACGGCCATAAAGAAAGTAGTGTCTTTCAAAGCCCGGAACCGTTCCAATGCGTAGCTGGCTATCACCCCATCGGTCAACTGGTCGTCGGCCACGTCGGGTGCTTCCCACACCCCAGCTGGGACCCATTTGCCCCCGCTGGCCCACCAGAGGCTATCTTTAGGAAAGTACTCGCCGCGCGCTATGCGGTCGCGCTGAACAGCGAGGTTTTCTTCGGTACGGTAAATGGGATAACTTAGTTCGGGAGTAGGTACCCAGGAAGGAGCATTCCAGGAAATACTGTCGCGATGGTGAAATACCTTACCAACAGATTCGGTGCGGTAGCCATGTTGCTTAAACTGCTGGGGAAGCGTACTATGATCGGGTAGCCTTTTGCGAAAGTGGTTATTAAATCCAGCACCGAACGAATCGGGTCGCATACCGGTCAGAAAAGACTGACGGGAAGGTACACAGATCGCCTTCTGACAGTAGGCATTCAAAAACGTTATTCCTTCTTCAGACAGCTTATTGATATGCGGAGTGCGAACAGGCGGCTGGGTATAATCATTAAGTTCAGCTCGTAAATCATCTACAATAATCAAAAGCACATTGGGCTGGTTTTGATTGGACGCAACCCCCGTCGGTGGAAAGGCTGATTGCGAAAAAACCAGTGAATACCCTGATCCTAGAAAAGCGAAAAATACCGCAATAAGAACTCCACCAACTACTAATACAGTGGTTAGCCTATAAATAATACTAAGCCAGGATTCTATTCTCATCTAGTCTAGGTAAGTAAGGTAATTCCATTAGTATTTAGATCAAACGATAGCTGATGTTGTTGTTTGACCATTCGTACCGAACCATTTTCAACCATAGCAAGTTTGGCGTTACCAGTAGCGTAATTAGCGTGATGTTCATCAATTAGGTAGCGCTGATAGTTCAGCTCAGTATTTAAGAATTGCTGCGGAATATTTTCCATAGAGAGAGCCACCGAGTAAGCAGTAGCTGAGTCGTAATTCGTATACTGATAGTTCCAAATCATCATGGTTATACTACTATCGCTGAGTGTAGGCAAGCAGTAAACCCCTATCCCGCGTTCATCCCGGGGTTGGGCTTCAGCAGCGATCAAAGCTGGCTCAAGCATCGATTGCATCTTCATCATGTTTCCGTAGGGGGTCAGCTCATTTTTGCCCTCAACAAGCTGATTTTTCCGAGAGTTTTTTACATGGATGGTTGTCCAGTGAAAAGGGTGAATGCCTAAGCCCTGCTTGAGGTAGTAATAGTCTAGTGAAGCGACAGCGGCAGCCTGGGAAACGTAATCTTTTTCCAGAAACTCTGTACCCGTGGTAGTAGGAAAAACCCCTGTTTCCGTTACGTAAATCGGCGTATTTTCATTCAGACCGTTTTGGCGCAGCCACGTTTGCATTGTCTCTTTTTCGTTCGCAACCTGGGCGGGGTTATCGTACCCTTCCCGGTATAAATACTGGTGATACAAAACGAAATCGAGCTGCTTACTCGAGGCGGTGTCGGCTGCATAGAGTTCTAGGAAAGCGGGGATGAATGTATCGTGAAACCGATGGGCAACCGGCCCACCGAGCTTCACCGCGCGGCGAGGATGAAGCTGTTGCTGAGCCGACTGCAAAGCGCGATAAAAAACCTGATAGTATTCGTAGTAGCCGGAGGGATTTTCTTTAAAATGCATGTCCCGCTCGTTTAGCACTTCTACCAGATGGATCTTCGGAAACTTCGTCAGATAATGAGCTAGAGCATTTTCTAGTACTATTTGAAATTCTTCTTTACCAATTTGCCCCTCCTGAAAATCATACTCTTTAGCTACGCAAAGAAGTAGGGTATCCGTATTTCGTTCAGCCATTTTCAGGTAGTCGTAGAGCCGGAACCCCATGAAGTCGTAGTTATAATCGGTTTCTTTGGTTTCCAAATCATAGAATAGCTCCATCCGAATCCAGACCCGTCGGATACTGACCGGCCCCATGTCTTCCAACAATTGATTTTGCTCTGAAGTGTGTAGGTAGCGACTGGTCCAACACTGATAATCTTCCGCTCGGATGTACTCTTCCGATGGCTGGCTAAAATCTACCGTCACTCGTGCTGGGGTAGTTTCTGTGCTATCCTGTAGAGGGTTGTTATTGATGAATAAGGGCTCCTCATATACAGTGTTACTTAAATAACGGGGCGCCGCATCTTTTCCAGTCAGAAACAGCAGGGCGAAGACGACTAAGGACAGAATGAATGTACTACTTAACGTATTAATCATTGCGAAAATAATTGCTTAACTACCTAAGCGACACCTAATTTTATCAACTATCAATACCCATCATTTTGCCTCAAGCTAGAATTCAGGTCAATTTCGCGTTGCGGGATAGGAAAGAGTACGTTCCGGGCGGTGGCACTGGGTACAGCAGCCAGGTACTTACCGGTGCGAACCAAATCCCAGCGGCGGTGCCCTTCGTAAGCCAGCTCCCAGCGACGCTCCTCGATCACTGCATCCCGAAACTCGTCAGCCGACAGCCCCGCCAGATCAATGGTAGGATCGGGTGTACTGATGTCCTGCTGCTGCGCCCGTCGCCGTATCTGGTTAATGGCATCGTAGGCCGCGGCGGTTGGGCCGCTAATCTCATTCTCAGCTTCAGCGAATATTAATAGTATGTCAGCGTAGCGGATGATATTGTAGTTATTGGCATTGTTATCCCCGTCAGCATCAATCTTAGTAGCATCGAAGTATTTCCGGGTGTGTGGGAAGTTAGCGTCCAGGGGCAGGGTATCCGCCCCCGTTACTACGCGGGGCACTAATGACACCTCCTTGCGGTAGCCTTCCGGAAAAGCATCGAAAAAACCTTGCTCAGCCGCCCACGCACTTTGGCCGCGTACTTCCGCGGGTACTTCTTCCTCGAGCGGAGCACTGCGGGTTAAGAATCCGTACAATCTTCCCATAGAGCTTTCGGTTAGCCCCCGGGCGTACTGCACCGAAAATATATGTTCTATCCCATTTTTAGCCGCCACGCTGAGTACATCTAAGTAGTCTTCAAATAGACCGTACTCGCCGGAATTAATAACTTCCTGCGCCTTATCGCGGGCCTCTTGAAACTTATTCTGATGTAAGTATACTTTAGCAAGAATCGCCGAAGCGGCTCCACTGGTAACCCGCCCTATTTCGTCATTTTCGTACGATACGGGCAAAGCAGCTTCAGCATCTTGAAGGTCTTGTTCTATCTGTACATAGACGGTTGCCTGGTCAGTACGATTGAGGAGTAATCCGTTTAAACTAGTGGTAGGTTCCAAGTTCAGGGGAACATCACCGAAGGCCAAAACTAGATTGAAGTAATACAGTGCCCGTAGAAACTTAGCCTCAGTTGCGTATCGGTCGACTAGTTCTTGATCATCGCTAGGTAGATTTACTTGATCAGCTTGGGTAATAATCGCGTTAGCCTGATTGATGCCATTATAATTACGTACCCACCAGTTGTTTAAAGTATTAGACCCTGGGCCGTATACGTGATCCTGAAAATCGTCACCTTCCCCCCCAGGAAAGTTGCCCACTGTGGCTTCGTCGGTATCCACACTGGTCAACATACCAATATCGTTATTGTACATCAACTGTAAGGGCCGGTACGTACTAGTCAGGGCTACCCGAAAGTCGGGTTCGTTATTATAAAACTGCTCCCGGGTTAGCTGACTGCGGGGGTTTTCTTCCAGAAAGTCATTGCACGAGAGCGTTGTCAACAGTAGGCCCAGCAGCACGTATTGTATATTTTTCATAGCTAATTTCATTAGTGTATTAAAATCGAACATTCAAACCGAGGGTATACGACCGTACGTTGGGTAACCCTACGAAATCAACCCCGCGGATGACGTTGTTCTGCCCACCTACGTTTACTTCCGGATCAAAGCCGCTGTAGTTCGTAAAAGTGTACAGATTTTGCGCGCTGGCGTACACCCGTAGGCTGCTGATCCAGCTTACGTTCTGTAGCGGCAAATTGTAGCCTATTAGTACGTTACGAATCCGTAAGTACGAACCGTCTTCAATAAAGCGGGTATCTAGCGGTCCGTTTTGTCCGGTGCCCACCTGGGGCACTTGAGTAGTACTGTTGCCCTCTCGTCCTGGTAAGAAAGTATTCAGTACTTCTACCTGTTTGTTCTCTCGTCCGCCTAATCCCATGTAGATTAGCTCACCGTTGTTGAAGTTCATAATTTCGTTGCCCTGCGAACCTTGCAGAAAGATGGAAAGGTCGAAGTTACCAAAAGTGAAGTTGTTATTGATACCGTACAGAAAGTCCGGAACGGCATTGCCGATAATGGTTTTATCGTCGGCATTAAGCTGCCCATCGTTGTTAGTGTCGGCTAATCGTACACTTCCTACCCGAGGGTTTCCGTAGTTAACCTCGGAAGCATCTATCTCTTCCTGGCTCTGCCAGATACCATCAAACACGTAGCCGAAGAACGAACCAATGGGTTCACCCGGTCGCAGAATAACGGTTTGAGCGTCATTCACCCGGCCCGTTCGGGTAGGGAAGGTCAGCTCGGTATCATCTCCCAAGTCCAATACTTCATTACGATTGAAGGTGACATTACCATCCAGCACCCAGCTAAAGTTATTGTTGCGAATGATAGCGGCATTCAACGAAAGCTCCAGCCCCCGATTCTCTACACTACCAATATTTTGCAGCGAAGTGCTAAAGCCTGAACTGGCTGGAATAGCTCGGCTCAGTAATAAATCTTCGGTAGTTTTGGTATAGTAATCTACTGTAATTCCTACCCGGTCGTTCAGAAGACCTAAATCTAATCCTACGTTGAACTGAGCCGTTTTTTCCCACCGAAGATCAGGGTTAGCAATATTATCGGGTCCTACGCCGGGTACCAAATCGCCCCCAAAAATGTAGGAAGCATCGGGGCTGTACGTCGCTAACGACCGATACGCTCCAATATCGGTATTACCGGTGAGTCCGTAGCTGGTTCGTACTTTAAGATTGGAAACGGCTGAACTCTGCGCTAAAAAAGGTTCATCAGACACCCGCCAGGCGACGGCCCCGGAAGGGAAGAAGCCCCAGCGGTTGTCAGCTCCGAAGCGGGAAGACCCATCGGTTCGGGCAGTGGCGGTGAAGATATACCGGCCGCGCAAAATATAGTTAACCCGAGTAAAGAACGAGGCCATTGACCAATCATTGAACTCGCTGGATGGTCGCTCAAATTCTTCCGCTGCTTGTAAAGCATTGTCATCAAAGACATCCGTAAAAAAGTTACTGGACTCCGAAAGCTGCCGACGGTTGGTATTTTGCTGAATCTCAAAACCACCTAGCACCGATAGATTATGATCTTCATTAATCTGCCGGTCATAGGTAATCGTATTGGTATTGATCCAGGTGATGTCGCGTACACTAGACACTACCGCTAGTCCTTCGTTACCACTCGCCCGAAGTGTGGACGGCAGGTAGAAACTTCGGCGGGCATCGGTAAAATCTCCCCCAATACTTGCCCGAGCTTTCAACCCCTTGGCTAATTCGGCTTCCACAAAAATATTTCCCAGCACCCGATTGGTCGTAATATCATTGATCGCTTCTTGGGCTACTAGCAGGGGGTTATCGTTCCTACCCAGCGGCCGGGGCAGATCAAACTCACTATCATCAGCCCACTCGCGGGGCGATTGAACTAGAAAACCTTCCTCGTCGCGCACAGGAACCCAGGGCGGAGTTGTTAGGGCACTAAACACGATGTCGCCACCGCGAAACCCGTTTCCGTTTACCTGCCCTGCCTCCCGGACGGAGTGCGTAAACGAAAAATTATTTCCAAACGAGATACGTTCGTTAATTTGACCATCCAAGTTCAGCCGAGCGGTGTAGCGTTCAAACCCGGTACCAACTACTACCCCGTCCTGGTCAAAATAGTTAAGGGCAGCATTGTAAAATAGCTTTTCGTTCCCGCCAGAGAACCCCAGTTGGTGGTTTTGCATAATAGCGGTACGGAAGACTTCGTCCTGCCAGTCGGTGTTGGCTACCTGGTCTAAGAATCCAGCGGGTATTTCTTCATCTCGCCCCCTCCCGGCCAGAATGTTATTGTAGTGCTGGGTATATTCATCCCGATCTAGTAAATCCAGCCGAGTGGCGGCTTCTTGAAAGGCTACAAACGTTTCGTAACTAACACTGCTTTGACCCGCTTGCCCCTGTTTGGTGGTAATAATCACTACACCGTTCGCACCGCGTGAACCATAGATTGCCGTAGACGAGGCATCCTTTAGAATTTCAATGGAAGCAATATCATTGGGATTGATATTAGACAAAGCATTGCCGGGCGGGTCATTTGAGTTGAAGTCCCGGGCCGCCGAAGTACCCGGCGACGATTGAGCGTTGTTGGCATTAATCTGCACTCCGTCTACTACGTAGAGTGGCTCGTTGCTGGCAGAAATTGAATTCCCCCCGCGAATACGCATACTAATACCCCCACCCGGAGCATTAGAAGCCGAAGTAATCTGCACTCCAGCCACCCGACCTTGTAAAGCCTGTTCAAACGAAACGTTGGGTGTCTCCTGAATAGTTTTGGCCGAAAGCGATGCGACTGAGCCACTTAAATCTTCCCGTTTCTGCTCGCCGTAACCGATGACAACTACTTCCGAGAGGGACTGAATATCGGGAGCCAAAGTAACGTTAATTGTGCTGCGACCATTGATAGTAACTTCTTCGCGAGTATAGCCAATGGAGGAAAATACTAAGGTCAGGGCATCATCCGGCACCGTCAGACGGTAGTTACCTTCTATATCAGTGACAGTTCCGGTAGCTGTTCCCTGGACTAAAATGTTGACCCCTGGTAAACTTTCTCCCGTGGATAGATCGGTAACCTGTCCGGTAATTGTTTTTTCCAGCATTGTTGGGAGCACCCGATTGACTTCTACTTGATTTAATTGGGATTTATAAAGTGGCAAATCACTAAGGAATAGGGGTTAAACAAAGTATCAATTTAGGCAACGATTCTGTAAGAGAGCTTTGG
>JGI12210J13797_10176826_pt1 | contig 20360 bp, 28 predicted proteins | sample ElkSlonscriptome_3_FD_13797 | JGI IMG/M metagenome (IMG submission 13797)
CCATTGCCATCGCTGCGTTCGTCACCTGGTGGCTCTAATGAGTCCGGACCCTAGTCAATCCACCGGACGGCTGGAGGTAGTGTGAAGGTTACCCAATGCGTACGGCAGGCTTATCCTCGCGTCCGGATATTCGTAGTTGAAACGCGACAGCCCTAGCCGCCCTTGTTCTGGCTTGGGCGGGAGGCATGGCTGTGCTGTGGACCGCGCAGCGATTCCGGTTCGGCCGCGGAGTAAAGCTGCACCTGCGCCCCATTGCCGAAGCGAACGCGGCGTAGCGACGCTTCGTAGACCGGCCGGCGTTCGGGTGGACAACAAGCGATCAATCCACTTTCGCCCTCGACCATCACTGCCCGTGCTTCGGCCAGCGACGAAGAGATAAATGCAATTCGCGCATGGCTCGCGGATTCGGCGATCAATCGCGCCCATTCAGCGCCAGCGCGCGTTTTCCCAAATCCACGCCCTGCCATGATCATCCAGATCCGCCAGTTTCCGGGCGGCGGTAATTGCGCCGATCGCGCAAGCAATTCCCAGTGAAAATCGAATTCGGTTCGCTCCAGGCCATCAAGCGCGGCAGCTATGCGCTCTCGAACATGAGGCGGCTCGTTTGCAAGCCAGCTCAAGGCTTCGCTCATTTGCGTTCGGCCAGTTCGCGTTTCTCTCGTTTGACTTGCTGGCGGATTGCTTCGACCTTGCGATCGATTGAGGCGCGAACTTCCGCTGCACTTACATTGCGTTCTTGGGCATGCGCTCGAACGGCGTTTTCTCGGTGAGCGTTGAGCAGGCGAATCGCGTTGACGAAATCATACTTGTCGGGGGTGCCCGCCTTCTGAACCGTCTGCAGATCTCCTTCTCGCAGGCGACGCAGGATTTCCATCTCGAGGTGCGTGTACCCCTCCCACAAGGCCGCAAGCCAGGCCCTTGAAAATGCAGGGTCTTCGCGACGTACCTTGTAGGCGCGGCTGGGATTGATGCCGGCCCGCTCAGCACTTTGGGTAACGTTCGAGCTTTCCGCGAGATAATCGAGGAACAGCGTGCGCCAGTGCCGATTGAGCCCGGGCTCTTCTCCTTCCTTGAGTTGCGGTGCGATCTTAACCTTCCGACGCGCGGCCATATTAGTCCCCTCCCGGACAAAGAAAGGGCGGCACTTTCGATCAGGAAAGGCCGCCCGGCGACGATGTGGCAATGATGCGATGGCGAATTACAATTTCGCGATGTTCCGTTTCTCTAACCAAAGAGCGTCACGATGTCAATATAAATAACCATATCGGTTACTTTATTGAATCGTAATCCGGGTTGCTTCCGGTTGCCGTACCGCCTAGTCCCCGCCGACCTGACGGGAGCCTCTACGAATGGCGTGGCTGCGCGCGCTTTATAATTGGACGCTGGAGAAGGCTGCTCACGCTCAAGCGAAGTGGTGGCTGGCATTCTTTTGTTTTATCGAAGCCAGCTTCTTCCCAATTCCGCCACATCCGTTGCTCGGCCTGATGTGCCTGGCCGAACCGAAGAAAGCCTTGCGCTTCTCGGTCATCGCTACCCTCGCTTCCGTACTTGGCGGATTGTTCGGGTATCTCATCGGCTATTCGCTGTTCGACGCGGTTGGCGAACCATTGCTCGCGGCGATTGGCCTTCTCGACAGCCTTCCCGCGGCGCGCTGCACTTTCGACGAATACGGAGCCTACGCAGTGGTAATCGCGGCGGCGACGCCGGTTCCCTTCAAACTGCTGACCATCACTGCCGGGTTTCTCGGCATGGCACTCGTTCCCTTTGTTCTGGCGAGCGTGGCGGGCAGGGCGTTGATATTCGTGACGGTCGGCGTCCTGTTCCAGATCTTCGGTAGACCGATCAAGAACGTGATCGACAATTACCTCGGAACGGTCACGACCGTATTCGTAGTTCTGGTGGTAGGCGGCTTCCTCGCGCTCACGCAGTTAGGCGGCGGCGAGGGCGAAGAAGCGGATCCTTGCGCCAACACGCCTACGGTGGAAGTGATAGAAGAAGCGTACTGAACGGATTGTAGTCGCTGGACGACGAATGGCTTGGAGCCATTCTGCCGTTCGCGATTTTTGCCCGAATCCATCGCGCCTGCCGCCCAGCTGACTAGTTCTGATCTTCCTCCTGGCTTACCTCGAACAATTCGCCGTCTTCATCCAGCAGGCAAAAAACAGTCGCAGCGATGCCTGCCCCGTAGCCAACAAGTCGTCCTATGGTTCCAGTATCCGGAACGAAATCCTGTGTCCTGTCCTCGAACTCGTTCGCCGAATGACGAAACCCATCGTCAAAAAGTTCGGTCAGGATCGAGAAGACGGTCCCATTTACATCGAAAAAGACATAGGCATCGCCGAAAGCAGGATCGTCACTGGCTCGGAACCGCTGCCCAGCTATGATGCCTTCGCCCTTTTTCGGACCGTTCCCGACCTCGTAGACGAGCGTGGGGCCATTGATGGCTGCCGGCGGATTTGAACGCAACGCTTCGTCCCCTTCGTAAAAGGGCAGCCGAAATCCAGCGGCCGCCAATCGGGGCGGAAGACCGTCAGCTAGTGAAGACGCGACGAACCGCGATCGGCAAAGCCAGGCATGGCACTGCTCTCTGCAGACGATGTAGAACGAAATAACGACACATTACGCGAGTGTTCAAAAGATAATGGTATGATAGAACACTGTTTGGACGGAAAGGAAATCACACAAAGCGCTTAAGCAAGGGCAAAGCCGCTACTCTTCTAAAAACTCAAATAAAAAATCAATCTGCTGTCTGGGCATCGAACTTGGGGGGAGAATCAGGTGTCGCTACCAAACGCCCGCCTTCGTTGGCGAATTGCACAGCTTCTGGAACACCAATTCTCCACTTTTCGCCATCGCAATCCCGGGGAACACTTTCTTCGCTAGCCTTTTTATCTTCGATAGAACTTGGCGCGATACTACAGACTCCTTCGAGCGACCGAACTGTGATCGTAAAATCCTCCCTTGACTAATTGGTCCACCATGGAGGTACGTTATCACATCCGGATTTCGTATCAAATTGTAACTAGCTAACTTTGGATTGAAGATACTTTCCTGAGAAACAAGTGAACTAATATCACTTGATGCATAATACACAGTTCTTTTCGACAGCGAATCCGGATCGTCGATGAGGAATTCGAGCAAATCATAAAACCCGTCGTATCTGTCAGGACCTCGCTCTGTGTCGAAGGAGCTCTCAACTACATTCAATCCGAGCTCATCATCAATTTTACGAAATAGCATTTTCTGATCTGCGACTATGGCGAAGAATTCCAAGCGATCCGAACTCACGGCTATCTGCACCTTATTTTAGAAACGCATACAACCGGTTGACCAGATCGCCCGGCGATATCACGTGCAGCACTCGTTTCCCGCGCCGCCATTGAGCCATCCGCAACGATCCCGAGCCGCGAGGCCCGGGTGGCATTTTTCATTAATTGCGCCCAAAAGTATTCGGCAGGCACGTGATCACCAAACACCGTGGGCGCAAGATCAGTTCTATTAGCCGATAATTCCTACATGCTTTCCTGCAATTTCGAACCGTTCGAGAATAGCTTCGACTTCCTCTGCCGAATGTTCAGCGCACAGCGAACATCGCAGTAACGTCATTCCTGCCGGGGTTGCAGGCGGGCGAGCGAGATTGACGTAAAGCCCCTGTTCGAGCAGCGCACCCCACATCTGTGCTCCACGCTCAAGGTCAGGCATGATCACTGCGACGATCGCACTTTGCGGCTCGTCCGTTCCTATAGAGAATCCAAGATCGGTCAGCCCTTTGTGCAACCGGCGAGAGTTCTCCCAGAGGTGGGCGCGCTTGTCTGCGCCGTGCATCAGCTTGCGGATGGAGGTTGCAGCGGTAGCGACCACGCTGGGCGGGAGGCTGGCAGTGAAGACATAAGGACGACATACCAGCCGCATGATGTCGAATTTCGGATGGTTGGATACGCAGAAACCGCCGACGGTCCCGACACTTTTTGAAAAAGTCCCGATGATGAAATCGACATCGTCGATCACGCCTTGGTCTTCGGCCACTCCGCGGCCGCTTTCACCGATGAAGCCCATCGAATGCGCCTCATCAACCAGCACCATCGCGCCGTGCTTCTTGGCGATGGCGACCATCTCCTTGAGCGGGGCGACATCGCCCAGCATGGAATAGACGCCTTCGAGGATGACGAGCTTGCCCGCGCCGTCCGGGATGCGCTTCAACCGCTTTTCCATCGCCTCGATATCGTTGTGACGGAACGGAACGACCTGCGCATCACCCATCTTGCAGCCGTCATAGATCGAGGCATGGCTGTCGATGTCGAGGATGATATAATCACCCTTGCCCGCCAGCGTCGAGATAATGCCGAGATTGGCCTGGTACCCGGTCGAGAAAACCATCGCATGATCCATGCGATAAAATTCTCGGAGCGCGTCCTCGCATTCGCGATGGCCCTGGTAAGTACCGTTGAGAACGCGGCTTCCCGTAGTACCCGAGCCGAATTCATCAAGGGCTTGTTTTCCGGCCGCGAGCACGTCGGGGTCGAAGGTCATGCCCATGTAATTGTATGTGCCCAGCAAGATCGTTTCGCGCCCGTTGCAGATCGCGCGAGTAGGAGAGAGCACCTTTTCCATGACGAGGCTGAACGGGTCTTCCATTCCGCCCGAAAGCAGAGCCTCGCGCGTTTGGATGATATCGTCGAACTTTGACATAAGATCGCCCTTGGGGGCGACCGGATCGGACGTTTCAGCGGTGGCGGCAGCGGTGGTCATGTGGTTCATGCGAGCGCCTTATCAGTTATTGCGCAGCTTGTGCACTGCTTCGACGAGCTGGCCATAGGTTTCAATTTCGGCTTGCTGGTTCATGCTGATGATGATGTCGAATTCGTCTTCGATTTCAGCGACGAAATCCATCACCGTCAGACTGTCGAATTCGAGATCCTTTTGGAAGGTCGTGGAATCCGTGATCGCGACGCCTTTCTTGTTGAACGGTTCGATCAGAATGCGGATGCGCTTGTCGACGTCGTTCTTGGCTGGTGTTTCGGAGGTCATGAGCGGTACTTTCAAAGTTGGCGGCATCTGGGTCTGCCAGTTCGCTTCACCTCGATGCAAAGCGGCTCTCGACCTTGCTTGTCAAGTTTGCGTACGGCTGCCACAGCTTGTGGCGCGAGGGGGAACCATGGCTGAACCCACATCAGAAGACCGATGCAAAACGACTGGCGAACGCGAGGAGCCGCGCGAATTTCACCCTCAGGCCGTGCATCTCGCGCGAACCATGCAGGTTAATACGCTAAAATTGTCGCAGATGGCGGATCAGAAAGCCTCGATCCTCATCGGCGCGACCTTCGTGGTGTTTTCGCTATCGGTCACCCGGATGTTCGATGCGCAGATAACGGCTTCGGTTGTCGCGCTAGCATTGACCGCGTTCGTCTCGTCGCTGCTGGCTGTTCTCGCGGTCATCCCTTCGCTTGGTAAGCCACCCAGCGATCCGAACCACTCGAATCCCTTGTTCTTTGGCCATTATGCCGGACGTGACGAAGAGGAATGGACGGACGATCTGCTCGACCGCCTGACGGATGAAGAATTGATGTTTCGCACGATGCTGCGCGACACCTATCAAAACGGCCAAGTCCTGTTCCGACGCAAATATCGGTTTCTTACCTACGCCTATCGCACCTTCATCGCCGGGGTGGCGATCACGATGATGATTTATGTCGCTGAATACCTGGCAGTGATCTGAGGGCTTCCCGGCCGGTCGATGTCGGTCACTCGGGAAGAAGCCCTTTGACCGCATTCATGAAAGGCAGGATCGAGACGGGCTTCGACAGGTAGTCGGCTGCACCCGCTTCTCGAATGCGTTTCTCGTCGCCCTTCGCGGCGAAAGCGGTAACGGCCAGAACCGGTATCTGCTCCAGGGCGGCATCGCTTTTTGCAGCCCGAATAAGGTCGAGACCCGAGACGCCTGGCAATTGGATGTCCATGATGATGAGGTCCGGTTTGGTGCTGCGCGCTGTCGGCAAAACCTGCTTGCCATCTGCCACAGGTTCGACCTCGTAGCCGTTGGCGCGCAACACGTCGCAAAACAGTTTGCGGTTGAGATCGTTGTCCTCGACAACCATTATCCGCTTTGCCACACACAACCCTCGCTTGACTGGCTGTCGCCCCACAGCCGAGGAAGCGTACTCCAGCCTAGAGGTCATCACAATCCCGCACCATACCATGACGCAAGGATCCGGTCCTCGGGGCCGAGACATCGAACCCGCAAGCGCGCCCCTTTCCACCCGACGCGGTGAAGCGGAAACGCGTGCTGTGACGCTGGCCTTGGCTGCAATCGGCTGGGCCTTGCAGGACGACGACCGCGCTCAGCGATACCTCGCACTCACCGGACTCGATCCCGATACGTTGCGTGCGGGCCTCAATGATCCCCGTGTACTCGCCTCGGTGCTGGACTTTCTTGCCAATCACGAGCCGGATCTGGTCCAAGCTGCCGAATCTCTCGGGGTCGATCCCGAAGAATTGATCGCTGCCCGCCGGGAGCTTTCCGCATGAACCGATTTGTGAATCAAAAACCGCTCGTCATCAGCGATTGTGACGAAGTCATCCTGCACATGATCGCCCCGTTTCGCGATTGGCTGGACGAGGCGCACGATGTCGATTTCGACCTTACGGGATCGAATTTCGTCGAAGCGATGCGGTGGCGCAAAAGCGGCGAACGCCTTGAGCAGAAAGATATCTGGCGCATGCTCGGCGGGTTCTTCGAAACCGAAATGAATCGTCAGATGCCCATTACTGGAGCTATCGAATCGCTCAACCATCTCTCGGATCATGCCGATGTGGTGGTTCTGACCAATCTTCTGGACGAGCGGCGCGAGAGCCGCGCGCAGCAGCTGTTGAATCATGGACTGGATGCGAAGGTCTACACCAATCAGGGTCCGAAAGGTCCGGCCCTGCAACGGATCGTATCGGAATACGAGCCAAGCCGCGTGGTCTTCATCGACGATCTGGCTCAGCATCACAATTCGGTCAGGGAAACGGCACCCGAAGTGGTGAGGCTGCATATGTGCGGCGAACCCTCTATCGCCCATTCGATCGACTGCGCGCACCGGGCTGGAGATGCCGATGCGCGGATCGACCGCTGGTCGGATGCGTTGCCGTGGCTGATGGCTCAATTGGAGGATCGACTGCAATGAATATCGAAGCGCGCCTGAAAGAGCTTGGCATCGTACTTCCCGAAGCGGCTGCGCCGGTCGCCAGCTATGTGCCCGTTGTGGTGCAGGGCGGTTTCGCTCACGTTTCGGGCCAATTGCCTTTTATCGACGGGGAGTTGGTGACCGGTCGTCTGGGCGATGACGTCGATCTCGACGCCGGAACCAAGGCGGCGCGAGCGTGCGGGCTGATGATTCTGGCGCAGCTCAAGAACGCACTGATCCCGCTGGACCGGGTCGAGCGGATCGTAAAGCTGGGAGCGTTCATCAATTCCACTGCCGATTTCTTCGACCAGCCCAAGGTTGCCAACGGCGCCTCTGAATTGATGTTCGAGGTGTTCGGCGAAAAAGGCCGTCACGCCCGTGCGGCGGTCGGCGTTCCTGCACTGCCACTGGGCGCTGCGGTCGAAGTTGACGCCGTGATTGCAGTTGCCGGCAACTGAGATCGACAAGCGTGGAGCGCATCGCGCCCGATTGGCTGACCAGCACCAGATACGCGCATCGCGGCCTGCATTCGCCGAATGTTCCAGAGAATTCGCGCGGCGCTGCCAAGGCTGCGATTGCGGCCGGCCTGGGCATCGAGTGCGACGTCCAGATGAGCCAGGATTCGGTTCCGTTCGTGTTTCATGACTGGGATCTCGATCGGTTGACCGGACGCCGGGGAAAGGTGGCGCAGCTTTCGAGCAGCGAACTGTCCGAATTGGATCTCGTCGGCAGCGGCGAGCGTTCGTGGACGCTTGCCGACTTGCTTGAACTTGTTGCAGGGCAGGTGCCGGTTCTCATCGAAGTGAAAGCGCGCCCGCATCTCGACATGGTAGCGGCCTGCGCCTCGATCGCCGCGCTGATACGATCCTACGAGGGGCCTATCGCGGTCATGAGTTTCGACGCCCGGGTCGGCCAGTGGTTCGAAAAGCATGAAGTCGGAGTCCTGCGCGGACTGGTTGCTACTGATACACTCGACATCGGGTTTCGTGGGGCGTGGCGTAGCCCGGGTGCGATGGAGCGCGCGCAGCCGGACTTTCTCGCTTGCGACATACGCGACCTTCCCAACGCTTTTGCCCGGCTCTGGCGCGAAACCGGTCGACCGTTGCTTGCCTGGACAGTGCGAACCCGCGCCCTCGCCGAACGAGCGAAAGTTTTCGCCGATGCCGCGATCGCAGAAGGAGAGGGGCTGACATGAGCAAGGATGAGATCTCGCGGGGGGAGCTTACGGTCAGGATCGCGCCGAGGATCGGTGAATTCGATGCGGCTCACTGGAACGCGCTGGGCGGGAACGACAATCCTTTCGTGTCTCACGAGTTTCTTTCCACGCTCGAAGATTCGGGCAGTGTCGGCGAGGGGACCGGTTGGGATCCGGCGCCGATCATCGTCACCGATACTGAAAAGAACCTGCTGGCGGCCATGCCCAGCTATGCCAAGGGGCATAGCCAGGGAGAGTACGTGTTCGACCATGCCTGGGCCGATGCGCTTCAGCGCGCGGGGCGCAATTACTATCCGAAGCTCCAGATCGCGGTTCCCTTCACCCCGGCGACAGGGCCGCGACTGCTCCTGTCGGAGCGGGATCTCGCCCCGTACCTGCTGAAGGGCGCCGAGCTCGTGTGCGAGCAGAACTCCCTGTCTTCGGCGCATGCTACGTTCATCGAGCCAGCACAGGTCAAATTATTCGAGGCGGGCGACTGGCTCATTCGCAACGATATTCAATTTCACTGGTTCAATCGCGACTACGACAGTTTCGACGGCTTTCTTGCCGAACTCGCCTCGCGAAAGCGTAAGAATCTGAGAAAAGAGCGCGCCGAGGCCAAAAGCGGATTGCGGATCGAGCGGCTTTGCGGAGACGACATACGCGAGGAGCACTGGGATGCGTTCTGGGTGTTCTATCAGGATACCGGCGCGCGCAAATGGGGCACGCCGTATCTTACCCGCGAAGCTTTCACCCTGCTAGGCGAACGGATGGGCGATCGCATGGTACTGGTTCTGGCCTTTGACGGGGGCGAACCGATTGCAGGCGCGCTGAATTTTGTCGGCAGCGAAGCGATCTATGGTCGCTATTGGGGCTGTACACGCGATGTACGCTTCCTGCATTTCGAGCTGTGCTATTACCAGGCGATCGACATCGCGATCGAACGCGGCCTTTCGCGGGTGGAGGCCGGTGCACAGGGAGGGCACAAACTGGCGCGCGGATACGAACCGGTTTCGACCGTTTCCGCTCACTGGATCCGGGATGAAGGCTTTCGCAATGCCGTCGCCGATTTTCTCGAGCGCGAGCGGGAGGGTGTAGCGATCGAACGAAATTTCATGGATGACCGCACGCCCTTCAGGAAAGGCGGTTAACCCACCGATGCTGTGTCGAACGCGAAACGACTTAGGCGGCGCGCCGTTCTTCCGAGAGCCACCGACGTGCACGCCGCTGCGCTTCGGCTATTTCCCGCGCCGTCATTTCGTCGGAAACATCGGCACGACACGCCGCGGCTTCCTCGTGTCCACGCGCCGCGGCGAGATTGAACCACATGTGCGCTTCGACAAGATCGCAGGCGACTCCGCTGCTTCGGGTCGAATAGGCAACACCCAGATTGAACAGCGCGGTTACGTCGCCCTCTGCGGAATCTTCTAGGTATCTAGCGATCGCCAGATCGTTTTCGACGCTCGAAAGCGGTGCGCGAACGGCTTCTTTGAACGGTTTGACCAGTTGCATGATTCGTCCCCCATTTGTATGCCGCGCGCCCAGCGCCTGTTGCGTTAACCGTGCGGCATGATCGAACCTTGCGCATTACAATCAACAACCGGTTAACGATAACGGCGGCGACGTTGGCGATGTCACGATGTGGCGTGTTGCGGCGGCGCGGTGGATATGGTCGCTTCGAAATGCGGGTTGTATGCCCGAGGCGCCATGCCTATAGCCGCGGCAAAGCTAGAAAGCCGTGGGGGAAAGCGGGGCAGATAATGTCCCGCATGCCTCGGACGGACATTCAGGGCTACACGTTCGGGGTAGAGGATAAACATGGCAGCGGCGGCGTCCGAAGAAACCAAAATCCTCGAAAAAGCCAAGGCTTCGCTTGAGCCGGATTATGTTCCTCACGATGACGAGGAATACATGAACGACCGTCAGCAAGCCTATTTCCAGATGTTGCTGATCGAATGGAAGCGTTCGATTCACACTGCAGCAGGCCAAACCCTTCAGTCCTTGGCCGATGGCCCGATACGCGAGGCTGACCTGGCCGATCGCGCATCGAGCGAGACCGACTGGGGCATAGAACTGCGCACGCGCGACCGGCAGCGCAAGCTCATAGCCAAGATCGACTCGGCCTTGCGCCAGATTGACGCGGGCGAATACGGGTATTGCGAGGTGACCGGTGATCCGATCGGCCTGCGCCGCCTGATCGCGCGACCAATCGCCACGATGACGCTCGAAGCGCAGGAAGCGCACGAGCGACGCGAAAAGATTTCGCGCGACGATTGATCGCTTTTCGGACGAAAACGGCTCGGACGAATACGGCGTAAATCGAGGCGCGATATCCCGCCAAGGGTGTCCCGTCCCGACACGCATCGCGAATGATTGGTGCATCCAAGGCATCGTTTCACCAAGCATTTACCCCGCGAAACTAGCGTACTGGTGTTGCAGCCCACGGAAACATGAGCATCGAAAAGGGGCCGGGAGTAGAAATGGCGGATACTGATATTAGAGCCGCGCGGCGTGACAGTTCTTTCCTGCTCGCGAATGTCCGGCGTGAGAACGATGCCGAACTACACCGCGTCCGCGTCCGCAATCTTTCGAATGGTGGGATGATGGGCGAAGGCGGCGTCCATGTTTCACGGGGCGACCGTATCTCGATCGAGCTGCGCGATATCGGTCAGTTGACTGGAACGATCGCCTGGGTGCACGGGCGACGGTTCGGTGTGGCTTTCGACGAAGATATTGATGCCGAACGCGCCCTGCGGTCATATGCCATGGTCAGCGATAAGGACTGATCCGAGCGCGGAACCGAGCCAGCGCCGGAGACCTCCGCCACGCCGACAGTGTCCGCCACGAAAAAACCATTAATCCCGAATAAGGCTTCGCCAAGCGGCATACATACGCTGGCCTCGCTCGTACAAAGTGCTAGTCGCGGGCCTGTGAGCCGAAACTCGATGCCCCGTTCGATCTGTTGTGTCCTCGCGCTATGCCTCGCGGCGTGTGACGATTCCGCCGAGGAGGGGCCGCTCGACATTGCCCTGATCGGCGACGAGGAAAGCCTGTTCGCTCAGCGACGGGATTTGCCGCCCGGGGCTCGGCATTTGCGCGCAGCGACCAGCGTCGGGCTAGTGGCTGTCGACCAATCCGGTCAGGTCGTGCCTGCGATCGCAGAACGCTGGATCGTGACCGATGACGCGATGAGCTATATCTTTCGTTTGCGCGACACAGAATGGCCGAATGGCGAGAAAATCACCGCCGAAGAAATCGAACGCGCGCTCAGCCTCGCCATTGATGAACTCCAGGGGAGCGCGCTTGGTCTCGACTTGGCAAAGGTCACCGAGATTCGGGCGATGACGGGGCGCGTGGTCGAGATCCGGCTATCGGGCCCGATGCCGGAATTCCTGCGCCTCCTGGCACAACCCGAACTCGGGCTTAGGCGAGCGGAAGTCGGCGCTGGTCCGATGATCGTCACTCGCGACGAGGATGCATCGATTGCGCGCCTGGAGCTTCTTCCTCCACCCGAGGGCGGTGAGCCCCTGCGCGCGTACGAGCAGGAAAACGCGCGCGCGCTGGCAGTAAGGGCGATGCCGGCCAGAGACGCCATCGATGCTTTCGCCAGAGGACAGGTCGACGTTTTGATCGGCGGTACGGTGGCGAATTTTCCGATGGTGCAGCTAGGCCCCCTGTCGCGCGGCGCGATCAGGGTCGATCCCACAATTGGGCTGTTCGGGCTCTCGATCACACAAGAGAGTGGCCTGTTATCCAATCCCGAGCGGCGCGAAGCCCTGTCTATGGCGATCGACCGCCCCGAATTGATGCAGTCGTTCGGTCTTGGCGGCTGGCAGCCGACCACCTGGATCGTGCCGCAATCGCTCTTCAACCCGCTGCAATATCCGGCCTCGCGCTGGGGTGCACTTTCGATCGAGCAGCGCCGCGCAATCGGTCTCGCCCGCATTGCTGCTTGGGAGCGTAGCAGCGGGGTGGCAGCCCGCGTAACGGTAGGCCTGCCGCCCGGTCCGGGCAGCGATCTGTTGTTTCAGCAGCTGGCCGAAGCGTGGCGCACGATCGGGGTCGAGGCGGTGAGGGTAGATAGCGAGGACGATGCCGAGCTGGAATTGCTCGATGTCGTGGCAAGCTATTCCTCGCCGCGATGGTTTCTCAATCGGTTTGCCTGCTCGCTCGCCCGGGCATTCTGTTCGCCCGAGGCCGATGCGCTGGTGCGCGAATCGCTTGTCCAGCGCAACCCGCTCGACAAACAATCGCTCCTGGCCGATGCCCATCTCGAATTGGTCGACGACGAAGTGTTCATCCCGCTAGGCGCGCCGGTGCGCTGGTCGCTCGTTCGCGGAGCAGTGAGTGGCTACGAGGCCAATCCCTGGGGTTTGCACCCCTTGTTCCCGCTGTCGCAGCGCACCAATTGAAGCGCTGGCAAGGAGAACCGCGATGACCCGCCCCGAACGACCCATTTTCCATTCCCAGCCAGGCGATTCAGGGCGGCCCGGTGCCCGGCGACCGCGGGTCATGGGTATGGACTTGCCGACCGGGAATGATCCTGCGGCCATTCGTGCGCGGGTGGAATTGATGGAGACCGCGCTCGAACGCAGTTTTCGCATACCGGGGACCGATATTCCGATCGGACTCGATGCCATTGTCGGCCTTATCCCCGTGATTGGTGACTTCATCACCACCGCGCTTGGCGCCTATATCGTGTGGGAAGCTCGCAATCTGGGCATGTCGCGTTGGCAATTGACCCGTATGGGCGCGAATGTCGCGTTCGACACCGCGATTGGACTGGTCCCTGTCCTTGGCGACGCCGCCGACCTTGCGTTTCGTTCGAACACGCGCAACCTGAAGATCATTCGCAAACATCTCGACAAGCATCACCCCGAAACGCGGGTGATCGAGGGATAATTCCCTTCCGATCCGCGTCAGGAGAGCGGCCCGATGACGGCACCTATTACATATTCCGGCTATCTCGACCTCGAAAAGGTTCTGTCTGCCCAGCACCCCGCCTCTGGCGCGCATGACGAAATGTTGTTCATCGTCGTCCACCAGGCAAGCGAATTGTGGCTCAAATTGTGCCTGCACGAACTCACCGAAGCGCGGGAGAAAATCGCCGAGGACGTGTTGCGCCCGGCATTCAAGATGTTGAGCCGGGTGGCCCGCGCGCAACAGCAATTGATCCAGAGCTGGGACGTGCTGAGCACGATGACGCCGCATGATTATTCACAGATCCGCCCGCATCTCGGCGGTTCGAGCGGTTTCCAGTCCGCGCAGTACCGGATGATGGAATTCATGCTGGGCGGGCGCGACGAAAAGCACATTCGCCTGCACAGGGAGGCCGGTGACTGGGCGCAACGGCTGGAAATCGAGATTTCGCGCGAGAGCCTCTACGACACAGCGATCGCGTTGCTCGCGCGGCGTGGATTTGCGATCGATCCGGCGGTGACAGATCGCGACCTTTCGGCTCCGTATCGTCACAATGAAAGCGTCGAGACGGCTTGGGCGCAGATCTATCGCGAACCCGAAGCGCACTGGGACATCTATGAACTGGCCGAGAAACTGGTCGATCTGGAATATCATTTCCAGCGTTGGCGCTTCGGCCATCTCAAGACCGTCGAACGGATTATCGGTTTCAAGAAGGGGACCGGCGGAACACCGGGCGTGCCATACCTGGCGGGCGTGCTGAAACAGGCGTTCTTCCCCGAATTGCTGAGCGTCAGGACCGCGATCTGATGGCCGGGAAATCGCCTCCGCGAATCTGGGACCTGTCGCAGAAACTGCGCGCCGACCTGCCTGTCTGGCCGGGGGATACCGCCTTCGAACAGGCGCGCATCTGGCAAATGGGGGATGGCTCTCCGGTCAATGTGTCCGCGATTACCCTGTCGACGCATTCCGGCGCGCATGCCGATGCGCCGCTCCATTATGCGGTTGGCGCGCCCGATATCGCGAGCGTCGATCTGTCGCCCTATATCGGTGAGTGCCTGGTGATCGATGCGCGCGGTGTCGGTCGTGAAATAGGGATTGGTGACCTGCCGCACCTCGGCAGCGCGGACCGTGTTCTGTTTCGCACGTTCGAATCCTTCCCGCACCGGAATTGGGTCGAGGACACGACAGCGATTGCGCCTGAAACGATCGACTGGCTCGCGGCGCAGGGGGTAAAGCTGGTCGGGATCGACGGACCGTCAATCGATCCGCAGGATTCCAAGGACATGCTGGCGCATAATGCGGTGCTGGCCCATGATATTCGCGTACTGGAGGGGCTGGTCCTCGATGACGTGGAGGAAGGCCGCTATGAACTCGTCGCTCTGCCGTTGCCGATCGCTGGTGGCGATGCTTCGCCCGTTCGCGCTATCCTGAGAGAACTGACGTGAGCGGGCAATCGAGCGCGATGGCCGGGCGCGCCAAGGAACTCGACGCTGCCGATCCGCTGGCCCACTATCGTGAACGTTTCGTTCTTCCAGAAGGTATCATCTACCTCGATGGCAATTCCCTCGGCGCGTTGCCCAAAGCCACTCCTGACGCGATGCGGCGCGTGGTGGAACGCGAATGGGGGGAGGGGCTGATCCGGTCGTGGAACGACGCGGCGTCGGGCGGAGCGGGTTGGTTCGATCTGGCCCGAAAGGTTGGCGGCAAGATTGCGCCGCTGGTCGGGGCTCAGAGCCACGAAGTCATTGCCTGCGATACGGTCAGCGTGAACCTGTTCAAACTGATCTGGGCCGCGCTTTGCTATCACCAGCAAAAAGGACGATCGGACCGCAAGACGATATTGTCAGAACCGGGTAATTTTCCCACCGACATCTACATGATCGAGGGGCTGGAGCGGCAGGGCCTCGCGCGCCGCCGCCTTGCCCCGCGCAAGCAGATCATGGACGCTCTGGACGACGACGTCGCGCTGTTGATGCTGACCCACGCCCACTACAAGACCGGCGAGCTTTTCGACATGGCGTCGCTGACCAACGCGGCGCATGAGGCGGGTGCGCTGGTGCTGTGGGACCTGTCGCATTCAACCGGGGCGCTTCCGGTCGATCTGGGCGACACCCGGGCCGATTTCGCCACGGGCTGCGGTTACAAGTATCTCTGCGGCGGACCGGGTGCGCCCGCCTTCGCCTTTGTTGCAGAGCGTCATCACACCGATCTGTCGCAGCCGTTGACCGGATGGTTCGGTCATGCACGGCCCTTCGCCTTCTCGGACGAATACGAAGCAGCCCCGGGTATCGAGCAATTGCAGTGCGGTACGTCTCCGGTCCTTGGCCTCGCGGCGCTCGAAGTGGGGGTTGAACTGATCGCGGAGATCGGCGTGCACCAGCTGCACGAAAAGTCGCGGGCCTTGTCCGAATTCTTCCTTGAGTGCCTGCTGGCGCACGGGCTCGATCTCGACCTCGTCAGCCCTCTGGAAAGCGGGGCGCGCGGCAGTCAGCTCAGTTTTCGACACGAAAGCGCCTATCCCATCAGCCAGGCACTGATCGCGCGCGGGGTGATCGGTGATTTTCGCGACCCGNACATCCTGCGGCTTGGTTTTGCGCCAGCCTACCTGTGTTTCGCCGACATGGCCGAGGCGGCGCGACGCCTGGCGCAGGTGGTATCAAGCGGCGAATGGCAGGACGAGGCATTTTCCAAGCGAGCGGCTGTAACCTGAACAAGGCGCGCCGTACGCCATCATTTTATAATGTGGCCTCGATGCGGCGGCTTATATGAACGGCGATGGACAAATATTATCTCCGCTTCGCGGCTGAAAATCATTCGGGCGAGAAGACGGTCGCTTTCTATGCTCACTCGACGGCAAACGCTCTGGATCTGGCAAAGGAGTCCGCGAGCGGAGACTGGGCGGAATTGTATTTCAATGGCCATTCGGTCTGCAAAATGAAGCTCGTCGCCGAAACAGGAGTGTGGTTGGTGCAGCCTACGGCCGAAGAGGACCGGCTGAGCGCTTGATGCCAATCGCCGCATTGGACGCGCAGCAATGTTCATTACGGGCCTCGCTCAAACTCCGCTCCGTCCGGAAATCGGACGGCGTCCTGTCGAATTGCGAGCGCTCTTGAGCAAGAGTATCGACGACACCGTGAAATCGGTGCAAGCGAAAATTCAGGCTTCGAGTTCGATGTCCCAATAAAGCCAGTCGCGCCAGGTTTCGTGCAGATAATTGGGCGGGAAGCGTTTCCCGTATTGCTGCAACTGCCAGCTTGTAGGGCGAATTGGGGCACGCCGGACCGGCATCGCCGCTTGCTTCGGCGTGCGACCACCCTTCTTCATGTTACACGGCGCGCAGGCGGTAATGATATTTTCCCAGGTTGTCCTCCCGCCCAGTCGCCGCGGGATTACGTGATCGAATGTGAGCTGGTGCGGATTGCCGCAATACTGACACTGAAAGCGATCGCGCAGGAACACATTGAAGCGGGTAAAAGCGGGAAACTCGCTTTGCCGTACATATTGCCTGAGCGCGATGACGCTCGGGATTTTCATGTCGAGACTGGGCGAATGGACCTCGCGTTCGTAGGACGCGACGATGTCGACCCGGTCCAGGAAAACCGCCTTTATCGCGGTTTGCCATGGCCAGACGCTGAGCGGATAGTAGGCGAGCGGAGTATAATCGGCGTTCAGCACCAATGCGGGACAAGACGACAGGTTGCGCGTCGGATCCTCTGCGGTGCTTCGAAACCGCGCGGTGCTTTCCATCAGATCGGCTTGAAACACGGCTCGCGCTTCTCCCAGATTGATCAGATCATGCCTTGACCGAAAAAAGAGTCAACGCCGTTACACCCGGACTATCCACAGTGGACTGCCTGTGGGCAATGTGTGGATAGCCTGTGGGCAGCCGGTGTGCCATGGTTCCGTGAATGAGCCAGACCGCAGGCGTCGTCACCCGTTTCGCACCGAGCCCGAACGGTTCGCTGCATTTGGGCCACGCATATTCCGCAATAGTGGCGCACGATATCGCGCGGCGGCTTGGCGGGCGATTTGTGCTGAGGATCGAGGATATCGACGGCCCGCGCTCGCATCCGGAATTCGCGGAGGAGTTTCGCCGCGATCTCGAATGGCTGGGGCTCGAATGGGACGAGGTGCCCGCGCAATCGACCCGGCTAGCCGCCTATCGCGACGCTGCGCTCCGGCTGGTCGAAGACGGATTGCTCTATCCGTGCAATTGCACGCGTGCGCAGATCCGCGACCTGCCCATGCGTTCGCGCGAGGACGGACCGGATTATCCCGGCGGCTGTCGCGGCCGTTGCAAGGTTGCACAAGGAGAGCCCCACGCCCTGCGGCTCGACGTCGACAGGGCGATGGAGGCCGTTGGCGAGATCGTCTGGACCGACGTCAACGCCGGGAGCGTAATCGCCGATCCGCGAGATTTTGGCGACGTGGTTATCGCGCGCAAGGATCTTCCGGCGAGCTATCACCTTGCCGTGACGCTCGACGATGCGAGCGATGGTATTACGTCGGTGACCCGGGGGCGCGATCTGTTCGAGACAACTCATGTCCATCGGGTCCTGCAGCAATTGCTGGGCTTGCCAGTGCCCGATTGGCATCACCACGCGCTGATTCTGGACGAGAACGGCGAAAAGCTGGCCAAGCGCCGCGGATCGCCCCCATTGGCCGATCGTCGCAAGGCGGGAGAGGACGGGGCGGTGCTCGCGCGGCAATTGCGGTTGCGAAATTTCGAAGGTGGAACATAGCGTGAGAGCACCCATTTAAGCTGCATGAACTGGTTTCTCATCATAGTCCTCGTCATCCTGTGCGCCCTCGTCGTCTTCTCGCTGGTCCGAGGCGTGATCGCATTCCTGAAAACGACCAAGATCGATCTCGAGACGGGCGAGGGCGAAACCGTGACTGAAATGCAGGCAATGCAGAACAAGGCCATGTTCTCGCGGATCAAGTATCAGGCGATGGCCATTGGCGTTGTCGCGTTGATTGCCCTGTTCGCAAGTTGATGGTGTTCGCTAGCTGATAGCATCCAAGCGACGGGTCGTCTGGATTGCCGGCCGATCGACTGGACGACGGCGCCGGCAAACGTCATAGGCGCTTCATGGTAAAGCTGAACAAGATATACACCCGAACCGGCGATGACGGCACGACCGGGCTCGTCGACGGGTCGCGCACCGCAAAGAATTCCATCCGTATCGATGCAATCGGCGCGGTCGACGAGGCAAACAGCGCGATCGGCAGCGCTCTGGTACCACTCGCGCGCGACCTTCCGATTGCGAAGACCTTGCTGCGCGCTCAAAACGATCTTTTCGATCTGGGGGCGGATCTCGCAACGCCCAGGGGCGCGCTCGACGGCGAAGGCTTCGAACCGGGAGACATGGTGCTGCGAATGGTGGCGTCCCAGGTCGACTGGCTCGAAGAGCGGATCGACGAATTCAATTCCGAGCTTGAGCCGCTCGACAGTTTCGTTCTGCCCGGCGGAAGCGAAGAGGCGGCGCGCATGCATGTCGCGCGGGCGTCGGTAAGAGCAGCGGAGCGCGCGATCGTCGCGCTAGGCCATGTCGAAGCGGTTAATCCGGCTGCCACGACCTATATCAATCGTCTCTCGGATCTGCTGTTCGTTCTCGCGCGGTGCTGCAATCAGCAGGGTCGGACCGACGTAAAATGGGTCCCGGGCGTCAATCGCTGACGCGGGACATGACAATCGCTGGTCGGTAGGCCGGTTCAAACGCTAGCCACGTCCGATCTTCCTCGCTAACGAGCCCCCCTGCTGCACTTGCGAAGAGGGAAAAGAATGAGGAAAATCGCCGTCATCGGAGCCGGACAAATGGGTACCGGCATCGCGCAGACCGTCGCCGCGCACGGCATGGACGTGATGCTGGCCGACATCGACCTCGATACGGCCAAGGGCGGCAAAAATCGCATAGACAGCGCGGTCGCCAAGCTGGTCGGTCGGGGCAAGATCGAGGCGGATGCGGCAGATACGCTGCTGGGCCGGATCGTGCCCGTTGCCAATTACGCGCCGATGGAGGACGCCGACCTCATCATCGAGGCGGCGACCGAGAAGGAAGAAATCAAGCAGGCGATCTTCGAGGCCGCAGGCAAGGTGCTCGGCTCTACCGCGATCCTGGCTTCCAATACCAGTTCGATACCGATCACGCGTATGGCCAACCATTCGCCCGATCCGGAACGATTCATCGGATTGCATTTCTTCAATCCGGTGCCGGTCATGGGTCTGATCGAAGTGATCCCCGGTCTTGCCACAGCGCAGGTGACGACCGACCGCATCTCACGATTTGCGCGTGGCCTGGGCAAGGAAGTCGTGCTCAGCCAGGATCAGCCGGGCTTCGTCGTCAACCGCATATTGCTGCCGATGATCAATGAGGCGGTGTTCGTGCTGGGCCAGTCGACCGCTGGGATCGAGGATATCGACAAGGGTTGCCGCCTGGGCCTCAATCACCCGATGGGGCCGCTTCAACTGGCCGATTTCGTCGGGCTCGATACCTGTCTCGACATCATCAACGTGCTTTATACGACCACTCGCGATACCAAGTATCGGCCCGCGCCGCTGCTGGTCAAATATGTCGAGGCCGGCTGGCTTGGACGCAAAACTGGACGCGGATTCTACGACTACACGGGCGAGGCACCGGTACCGACGCGTTAGAAGCGTTCGCCGGAATAGGCACTCCGCGAGCCTTGCGAACGCGTCGTTGGCGAACAAGCCTCGTCGATCTAGGCGAAGCTGCGAGCAAGACGCACCGGAACTTCAAAGACACGCGCCGCGTTGATAGGGTCAAAGGAGATTTATTATGACCGAGCGGACCAATCCCGTCAGCCAGGAAAAACGTCAGTCAGACCTCGCGCCGGAAACCCATAACGACGAGCAGGATGACCATCGCAGCCAGGCGCAGGAAGTCGCCGAGCAGGCAAAGAAAGACAAGCATCACGAAGCGGGCGGCACGGAAAGCCGCAAGGCGTATTCCCCCGGCGTCGACAACGTCGCGGGCAATGAAAGCGATCTCGTCGATGAAATGCGAGACATGGAAGAAAAGGGCGAAATCGACAATTCTGCCTTTGCGGGCGAGCCC
>JGI12210J13797_10558030_pt1 | contig 20352 bp, 17 predicted proteins | sample ElkSlonscriptome_3_FD_13797 | JGI IMG/M metagenome (IMG submission 13797)
TGGTCCCTTTGGCGGGCTCGCTTCGGAGCTGGAAACACTCGTCACCCCGGAAATGAATATTCAAATTAATAATCTGGGGGCTGACGAATCCGGCGCACGGGTTGAACAGACCTATTTCACCACGCTGAACACCTTTCAGACGGCGAAACAGGGCCTGGATGCCGCCGTGGGTCTTTCGTTATCGCGCGGTACTGAGTTCCGCGAAAAGCTTCTCCTGCCCAAAGGTACGCAGGGCCCGAAACTTGAACCGCAGAATGACTGGCGCTTCTGGCTTAAATATTACGGAAACTTCTATTCAAAAGACACCGATGGCCTGAACCCGGAATATGATGCCACCCTGCACGGCGGCGTGCTGGGCATGGATAAAAGTTTCGGAAACCTCCTGTTTGGAATAAGTGGCGGCGCCGGTAACTACAAGATTGATTCGGATTATAATGCCGAACAAACCATGAATGCCTTTCAGGGCGCAATTTACTCCACCTATGGCGCCGGCCACTCCTACCTAGATCTCGGTCTCGCCTATGGATTTAACGATGTGACATCCAAAACGGCCGATCCATTTATTCTGGAAGGCGAATTTGATACACACCTCGTCAGCGCCCATCTGGGCGGCGGAATTGGATTTGAACTTCCAAAGATTGGAACGGTACTCACACCAGAAGCCGCCGTCCGGTATACCCTGTATCAGCAGGAAGCTTACACCGAAACCGGCACGGCGGCCGTGCCCCGCTCTTTCGACGAATTCGATAGCGACTCCCTCGTCGGTATCATTGGACTTAATGCGGCCATGCTGAACACTACCTCGCTTAAAACGTTCGGATTTAAGATCGATGGCCGGGCCCACTGGATGCGGGAATTCAACCCAGAGCCTGGCGAATTGAACTACCAGTTGGTCGGAGGGGCAAATGAATACGCCATGATCTATCCCTTCCTCGATGAGGATACGATCCGCCTCGGTGTGGGATTCACCTTCTTCAACACCGGGAAGAAGGCCATGAAAAATGTGCTGTTGCGCCTCGATTTTGATGAGTTGTTCGGCAAAGACTTCAACTCACACAATCTTTCGGCCAAAGCCATCTGGGCCTTCTAAAATGCGACCAACCGATAAAAGAACCCCGCCTGATTTCAGACGGGGTTTTCTTTTTCCAGCGTTTGGAAAATTCCAATCATTGGAAGTTTCCAATGGTTGGAACTACTGAGCTTCGAACTTAGTGACGGCCGCCGCAACAAAATCCTTGAACAGCGGATGCGGATCGACTGGCTGGGATTTCAGTTCCGGGTGCGCCTGAGTGGCGACATACCACGGATGATCTTTGAGCTCGACCATTTCGACCACGCCGATATTGGGATTGATTCCAGAAAGGATGAGCCCCTTTTCTTCGAGCTGTTCTCGGTAATTATTGTTTACCTCATAGCGGTGGCGATGGCGCTCAGATACCTTTTTCGACCCATAAGCTTCGAAGGCTTTCGTACCTTCTTTAAGGTCACACGGGCAGGCGCCGAGGCGCATGGTGCCGCCCTTCTCAATCACATCCGTCTGCTCTTCCATCAGACAGACCACCGGATGCTCGGTTTTTACGCCGCGCTCTTCGTCAAACTCGGTGGTATGCGCACCGGTCAGCCCACAGACATTCCGGGCAAATTCAATCACCGCGCACTGTAGGCCGAGGCAGATTCCAAGGAATGGAATATTATTTTCGCGCGCATATTGCGCCGCGCGGATTTTACCTTCCATTCCGCGGGAACCAAAGCCGCCCGGAATCAGAATACCGTCAACGGTGTCGAGCACGGCCGGATTATCTTCAATATCTTCCGCAGCCACTTTTACGGCGTCAATTTTATACCCGGCCGCATAACCGCCATGGAACAGCGCTTCATAGATAGATTTATAGGCATCCTGCAGTTCGGAATATTTTCCGACGACCCCGATACGTACCGTCCCCTTCGGATGGCGGATCGTATCGATCAGTTTTTCCCAGGCCGTCAGCGGCTTGGACGGTCTTGCAATGCGGAAACGGTTGAGAATAATTTCATCCAGCCCGGCGCGGGAAAGCACCAGCGGGATTTCATAAATGGAAGTTTCCACGTCTTTTTCAACAATCACACAGTCGCGCGGCACGTTACAGAAGAGGGAAAGTTTGTCGAGATGCTCGCGCTCCAGATCAACTTCGGTACGGCAGACGAGTACGTCGGGCATAATGCCGATTTCGCGCAACTTGGCCACACTCTGCTGCGTCGGCTTGGTTTTGACCTCTTTCGCCGCCGCAATGTAGGGAACATAGGTTAGGTGAATGAACATGGAGTTGTCACGCCCCACTTCCAGCGCCAGCTGACGTAAAGCCTCGAGGAAGATCAGGCCTTCAATATCACCGACGGTTCCGCCGAGCTCACAAAGAATAATATCCGGTTTATCGGCCTCCAGCGCCCGGATTCGATCTTTGATTTCATTCGAAATATGAGGAATCAGCTGAATCGTGCCGCCGAGATAGTCGCCGCGACGCTCTTTGTGCAGGACATCCCAGTAGACACTGCCCGCCGTAATATTACTTTTCTGCGAGGTTGGCGCCCCGGTGTAGCGCTCATAATGGCCCAGATCGAGATCAGTTTCAGCCCCGTCGTCGGTCACATAGACCTCGCCGTGCTGGTAGGGGCTCATGGTGCCGGGATCCACATTTAGATATGGATCCATCTTGAGCATGCGGATATTAAGCCCGCGGTTAATCAGCAATCGGCCGACAGAGGCGGCGGTGATGCCCTTCCCTAAAGAAGAAACGACGCCACCGGTGATAAAGAGGTATTTAGCCATGAATTTGTCCCATATTTCTGGTGCTGGAATGTTTAAAAAATACGGGAGAAGAATCTATCCGCTTTCCCCCACCCCCTGAAGCCTAAAATCCAACTATTGGAAAAAAGCCCGTTTTCCATTGTCTGGAACCGCTCAAAACTCAGGGAACTTGTTTGAAATCCACCCCCTTCACCTGTAAATTGGCCGAATATTTTTTGGGGTGGAATGTCCCCCTATTTAACTCGGAGCATCATAGAATGGAATTTTTCAAGAACATGGCCGTCATCGCCCTGCTGATTACGGTCGCCTCCGCACAGGCTCAGCAGCTGAAATTGAACGACCCCAATGGCACGAATGCGGTCATTTCCTCAGCAAAAACGTATTCCCGAATTATCATTGGCCAGGACCAACCAAACAACGCCCTTGAAATCACAACAGGAGGCCAAGCCAATGTCGACTCGTTGGTGGACATCGGCCAGCAGCTAGGCGCCACCAACAGCAGCCTCGTGGTTGGAAACGGTGGGCTTATGGTGATCGGCGAAGTGAACACCAACAATCTGCCGGTCAGCGGCATTGTGGTGGGCGACTCCGCAGGAACCGGAGATTTAAAAGTCGGCTTCGACTCCAACGTGGAAACGGACCATCTGGTGGTGGGCGCCGGAGCGGATGAAACCGGGCGCGTGGCTGCGCGTAATGGCGGCGATATCATCGTCGCCGACACCTTGGTGATTGGAACAACCAATAATTCCGGAAACGCATTAACCATCGATGATGAGAGCTCCCTAACAATCTCCGAGACTGCAAATCTGGAAATTAACAATGCCACCGGCGCCACCGATGATCTAAATAATCTTACCATTAAATCCGGCGGTTCCCTGCTCGTTAAGGGCGATGTTGATGCATCCGCACTATCATCATCCGAAGGTGTTATTTTTGAGTCCCGGGCCACACTCGGCGTGGGCGGAACACTTACGACGAAGAACAACTCGATCAATAACGGTTTTTATGTCCTGCTCGACAACGCGCTTTCAACCAACCATACCGCCCAATGGTCCGCCGACTATATGGATATAGGCACCTCCACCAGTGATAACTCATTGATTGTTCGTAATGGAGCAACAGCACGTTCAACCAACGATGTCAGCATTGGAACCGATAGCACTGCACAGAAGAACATTCTCCGTGTTGAGGGAAGCAACTCGACCTTCACCGCAATGGATCGAGTCTTTGTCGGCATTAATGGGAATAACAACGAATTCAATGTGCTTGATGGCGGGCAGGCAGATGTTAGCAGCGCCCTCGTCATCGGAGCGTCACTCTCCTCCGGCAATGATGTACTGGTAAGCGGAACCAACAGTGCCCTCACCATTGGTGGCAATACATATGTAGGATTCAGCGGCGGCCACAACAACCTTGCGTTGGAAGACGGTGCGATCGCGGATTTTCAGACCAATGTCTATGTGGGCGGAAAAAGCGCAAACAATCGACTCACCCTCTCCGATGCATCCGCTACGGTGGCCGGAGAGTTTATCATTGGTAACGGAGCGGACGCATCGGGCACCACAGGATCCGTCACCCAAAACGCACCGCCCAACACCTCCGGCAATATGGCCATGGTCGGAACAAACTCCACTCTGAACCTCAACAACGGGCTGATCGTGGGTAAAGAAGGTAGCGGAAGCATCCTCAATATGTATGATGGAGGAATCGTAGACGTTTCAGGCGATGCCGTCATCGGCGATGCGGTCGGGGACAACTATATCTATCTCCAGCGCGGATCAAACACTCAGTTCAATGTCAGCGGAGACCTCGTTGTTGGAAAATCTGAGGAAGGTTCCAACCGCTTTGCCATCTATGGCGGCACCGCTGATATCGGTGGAGACCTGCTGCTGGGAGCAACAACCAACCAACACGACATCAAAAACTTTATTCACCTTGAAACAACCAACACCGTGCTCAATGTTGCCGGTTCCCTGGAGATTGGTGCCAGCAACTCACTCAACACACTGGCTCTTGTAGATGGAGCATCGGCTTCAGTGGGTCAATTGCTGGTCGGAGCGCACAACGGAACATCAAACAATACAGTCTCCGTCTCCGGTGATGAATCCCTTTTCACCATCGCCGGCCTGTTACAAATAGGTTCCACCAACAGTGGCGGGAATAGCATTACCCTACAGAATGGCGGCATTCTGGATATTGAACAGGGTAACATCAGCATCGGCTCCACCAACGATTATCTGACAGTAGCCGACGGCGGTATCCTGAAAACCCTGGGTTGGGATTTTGATGACAGCTCCAACATCGTTTTTGAATCGGGATCAACTCTGAACCTCTCCGGCATGCTGGAAGGCACCAACAGGGTGGAAGGCGGCCTACACTATATCCTGAATGGTGCAGGCGCATCATGGAACACGGGCACCAACGTCTTATACGTCGGCATGGACACCGGCAACAACAGTCTAGCCATCACCAATGGGGCCATAGTTACTGCGACCAATAACCTTTCCATCGGCTTTGCTTCAGACAACAATACGGTATCCATCAGCGGAACAGGGAGCACGCTCGATATTGGCGGAGACATCTATATCGGCACAGACGGCGAAAACAACAGCCTTATCATCACCAACGGCGCCTCTGTCATGTCTGCCACGAATCTGTTCATCGGCATGGCCTCCTCCGAGAACACCGTCTTTCTGAGCGACACCGGATCCGTACTCAACGTCGGATCCGATCTTTACATCGGCACCGACGATCTAAACTCTTCTTTCAACACCCTGCAGCTTACAAACGGTGCCGTCGTTAACGTTACCGGCGATGCATACCTTCATCGGCGGGCACTGCTGAAGGTCGACTCAAAATCGAGTGTAAATATCACCGGCAAGTACACGCAGGACGAATTCTCAACCCTCGATATCGGCGTCCGCAGCAATCAGGTATCTCCAAATCTTGTGGTCGGCGGCGCGGCAGAATTCGGCTCCAGAACCGATACGGAAGACAATCCGATCATTCGTATTTTTGATGAAGGGGTTGAAGAATCAAACTCCGTCACGATTGTTCAAGCCGCGAATGTAACCATCGATGGAACTGATGCCACGGGCTCTAAATTCGAAAGCAACATTCACAGCAATGTGCTTCTCGGCTTCACGATCATCGTCACCAACGATGTAAATTACGAATATATCATACTCAGCGACTTTAAAAAACAGAGCATCGGCGATGGTGGAAACCTCACCGGCCAGTTGCTTGACGTCTCGGATGAAATCGAATCCATGGCCTCCAATGGCGATTCGAATGCAGTAAACATGGTCGCAGAAATTCGCGCAAACTTTTCCACCGAAGCGGAAATCCAGAAAGTATACGGCGATCTGTATGGCGAAAAATCGAGCTCCACACCGGCCCACAATGTGATCAACCTCGGGGTACAGAATGTCGCCAAGCAGCTCAGCAAACGGGCTGATAATACCCGCTACCGCCAGGGCATGGCTTCTTCTCAGAGTAATTTTGAAAAACCGGAAGGGGCTTCCGGCCCTCACGCCCCGGAACAGGAACTCCAGGGCTGGATTAATGGCTACGGTTCCAAGGGCAGCATGAGTGCCAAGGATGGTTATGATGGGTACGACGCCAACCTCAACGGCTTCATGGTCGGCCTGGATGCATCCATCAATGAAAACTGGCTGATCGGCCTCGCTGGCGGAACCAGTCGAGGCGATATTGGCAAAGGGGATTCAAGTACAGACACCAAATCGATCTATGGCGCCGGATATGCCTCGGTTGGCACAAAAGACTGGTTTGCTGACTTAGGCTTCATTTACGGCAGCCACGACATCAACACCACTCTGGGTTCCGCTTTCGATACCACAGCAGATTACACGGCGCAGACCATGGGCTTCTTTATTGGAGGCGGGAAAGAGATCGCAACGGATTACCTGATTTATACTCCGCAACTCTCCTTTCTGGGCAACTACTACTCCCAGGGCAACTACGAGGAGGAATCTTCAAGTGCAGTTGCGCGAAAAGTGTACAGTTTCACTTCATTCCAACTGCAGAGTTCCCTAGGCGGAAGCATCGGCTACTACTCTTCCGTCGGGGACGTTACGTTTAAACCGGAAGTCCGGGCCTTCTGGCAACATGAATGGCTTAGCGAAGAAGAGAAAAACCAATATCGCCTCCTCGGGGGATCCGGAACACGCTACGACCTCTTCATGCAGGCCCCGGAAAAAGATATCCTGAAACTGGGTATCGGCTCATCCGCGAAGATCGGCGAGTATCTGGAACTCCGCGCGGATCTCGACACCCGACTGGGCAGCGGCTACTCCGACCTTACCTTCCTCGGCTCACTCCGCTATCAGTTCTAAATTCCCAATCATTGGAAACAGAAAAGGGATCGCATCGCGCGATCCCTTTTTTGTATCCGTATCGCCAGCTTCCAGCCGGCCGCGCCCTATACAATCTCGTTCCGCTGCACCCCTACTCCATCGACTCCAACTTCAACCACATCGCCGGACTTGAGCAGAATCTGCGGATTTCGGGCCGATCCGATGCCTGCCGGGGTTCCGGTTGAAATAATGTCTCCCGGATAAAGCGTCATGCCTTTCGAGATATATTCGATGAGAAAAGGGACAGAGAATGTCATATCGCCCGTATTTCCATTCTGAAGCGTTTCCCCGTTACAGGTTTGCCAAACACGCAGATTTCCAAGGTCTTGCACTTCGTCAGGCGTTACCAAGAATGGGCCCAGCGGCGCAAATGAATCGAATCCCTTCCCGAGCATCCACTGGCTGTTCTTTTTCTGAACCACCCGTTCGGTCACATCATTCATCACGGTGTATCCAACCACATAATCCAGCGCATCTTTTGCCGCGACCTTGGAGGCCGTTTTTCCAATCACCACCGCAAGCTCCGCTTCGCCATCGACCACCTGAGCACCGGTAGGTAGCTGAATCGGATCATTCGGGCCATTCAAGGCCGAAGTGACTTTTGAAAAAAGCACCGGTTCTTCGGGAATATCATGACCAAATTCTTTCGCATGATCGGCATAGTTGGCTCCCACGCAGATTATTTTTGAAGGTCGGGCTACCGGCGGACCCAACCGAACCCCCTCGGCTTCGACATATTTCGCGCCGGGATCGTCGAGCAGGATCTTCAGCTGCTCGATACCGTTATTGATAAAAAAGTGCTCATTATAATCCACAATATGAAAGGCCACCGCCCGGACATCCAGAATTCGCCCGTCTTCCAGCCACACACCCGGGCGTTCATTGCCTTCTTCACCAAACCGACACAGCTTCATTTGATTTCCTCCAAAGTTTGAAACCCCATCGTAACGGTATTGCAAAGTTACGCAATACGCTTTACGTATTACCTTCATGTGCGGACGATTTACACAAACCAAAACACGCGAAGAAGTGCTCGAACAGCTCGGCGAGATCGAACTCCCGCCGCTTTACCACGGGCGCTACAACATTGCCCCGACGCAGAGCGTGGTCATTATCAAACAACAGACACCAACAATAGCCGAAGAATGTGTCTGGGGTTTTGAAAATCCGAAATCCGGTGCCCCGGTCATCAATGCACGCTCCGAATCGCTAACCGAGCGCCCTATGTTCAAACACCTGCTCTGCACCCACCGCTGTCTCATCCCCGCCGATGGATTCTATGAATGGAAAAACCGCCAACCCTACTATTTCCAAACGCTGGAAAACCGGCTCTTTGCCTTTGCCGGACTTTGGTCAGAAAACCGCTGCGTCATCATTACCCGCGCGGCTGATTCAAATATGCAGGGCATTCACGATCGCATGCCTGTTATCATTTCTTCCAACCATTGGAACGACTGGCTCATGGTTCCAAAGGTTGGAAAATCGCGTTGTTCCATCGTGAGTCTGGAAATCCCTGAAAAGCCAGAGCCCCTCCACACCCGCCCCGTTTCCAGACGAGTCAATAAAGTCAAATTTGACGACCCCGCCTGCCTCGACCCCGGCGAAATACAGAGTGAACTTTTCTAGCGTTTATGGGGAGGTGGGCCGCCCTTCGTAGCTTTCCGAACTTTCTCACGTTCTTTACGAGTCATTCCGCGTTGGTCAACTTGATACGCAGTCAAACGGCATTTCGCAGGTTGCCCCTTGATATCTGCGATATCGAAAACGACCGATTCCACTCCCTCCGGAAAAACAACTGAAAATGGAACGACGATTTTAGAGCATGTATAACTCGCAACCGGAGTCTTGTGCTCCACGAATACAGCATGCCGGCTTTCCTGTTTGGTTAAAACAGCCACCCCTTCCACCTTCAGATCATCTCCGATAATCTGCGGTGTTACAGAAAAACGGATACCCAAGTTCGCAAGATCTTTCTGGTGAAATTGATCATGATCCAGTTGAGCATGCTTATAGCCGGAAGCATTTTGTACCACCCGGATCGTAGCTTCGTTTCCAGCTTTAGTCGTTACTTTTGGAGCAGACAAGACATCCTCGCTGCCATCATCATTGATTTTAAAAATCAAAGCTTCAACTTCTACTGATTCGAAAGTGGTAAAGCTTAACCCCGCCAATTGAGCCTCATCGCCTATGGAGACCAGCACTTTTTCAAGCCACCGATAATCCGACTTTTGGAGTTCATGAGCGGCACTGATAAAGTATGGAGCACCTGTTGTATTTTCCGCTTTAAGATCCTCAAGCCGAAGCTTCCGACCATCCAAAAACACATCATCCAACCCGACTTCGAGATGATGGAAAAAATTCCGTTTAATCGTTGGGTCAACGCATAGGTCTAGTCGCACTAACTCCGGAGCAATTCCGGCTGCCTCCAGCTCCTCCAGAATCTCCCTCAGTTTAACAGGCTTGTAAAACACCGGTTTTTCCGGGAGCTTTTTCTTCTCAGGCTCCCCAAATAAATCATCCACACCGGAATCCTCTCCCATGACATAGGCCTGCAGATCTATGGAGTAGGCGTCTTGGAGCAATACCTTCAGCTCATCAAGGCTCACATCCCGATTACCATTAAAGGCTATGTTTCCCGACTCCAAATCCAGGCTCACTCTGTCCTGCGTGATGTGAGCCCCTTGAGCCTGATTCGTATTAGCTAAACTTGGTCCTGCCAACAGACACGCCAGCGCCATCCATCTCATATTTCCACCCCTTTACTTTTCCAATTAATTTGAAGACTTTCCCATAAAGCATATTTTTGAAACAAGGCTCAGTCCGATCTTTCTTGTCTCATCCCACCAAGTTATTTAACTTTTAAACCCTCTGGAGGAAGATATGAAAATTTTAGTACTGAACGGTCCCAACCTGAATCTGCTCGGCACGCGCGAGCCGGAAATTTATGGCTATGAAACACTGGCCGACATTGAAGCTGAAATGAAAGGGGTTTTTCCAGAGGTAGATATTGAGTTCCGGCAATCCAATGCCGAAGCCGAGCTCATTACCTGGATCGGTGAAACGCGCGGAAAATTTGATGGCATCATCATCAATCCCGCCGCCCTCACGCATACCAGCCTTGGGCTCTACGATGCCCTGAAAGCGGTGTCCGATGTCGTACCGGCGATTGAGGTACATCTGAGCAATACGCACACCCGCGAAGAAATTCGACACAAAAGTCTGACCGCAAGCGCATGTATCGGCCAGCTCATGGGATTCCAGGGACTCGGCTACACGCTGGCCCTGCGGGCCTTGGTGCATAAACTCAAAGGGTAGGAAAAGTGTCCCCCTTGCCCTTGGCGGAGTAGGGCTACTCCGCCCTACCGTCTGACCAGTTTCCGGAATGCCTCATCAAAAATCTGCAAATCCGGAATATTCCGGTCCAGCCGACGGGCCATGGCCTCGATTTCCAGAATCGATTTAAGCGCAGAGCCCTGTGTGTGAAGTCCGGCCTGCTCCTCGAGGTTTTTCCGATGATCGGAAAAAATCAATGTTGCGCTTTCCGCTCCGGAAACCAGCATCAAAACATCGCGATGCCAATCGAGCATGACACGGAACACATCAGCTTGAACTTCTTTGAGCCGCGCATTCGTGCGGGCTTCGACAATGACTTTCAGTTTTGATTCATCCAATGCTTCGTCATTCTGGTCCAGCTCTTCCATGACGCCGTCCGCGATGCCCTCTTTCACCTTATCGAGAATAGCCTTCAGCCGACTCGCCAGCCGCGAGGCGTCCAGTCCGCCTGCTGGGGGCATTTCCTGAAGAATATGCATCAACGGCAGTTGCCAGTCTGCCGTCATCCGACTCGCCAATCCGGCAGACAAAACTATTTTCTGACACCGGGAAATAATGGTGGGCAGCAGCGATTCCGCAGAATCGGTCAGTAATAAAAGAATACTTTTCGGCGGCGGCTCTTCCAGGGTTTTAAGCAGGGCATTCTCGGAATTTACATTCATGCAATCTGCAGCAAGAATAACCCCGGCTTTCCAGCCCCCATCAAACGACGTCTGACTCATGCGCTGAATCAAACCGCGCACGTCTTCGGCTGTTATCTGGCGAGATTTACTCTGAGGCTCAATCCAAAGCGTATCCACATGTTTGTGCGCCTCAACCTGCAAACACCCCTTACAGGCATTACACGGTTTTTCAGCACGCTCACAAAAAAGAAGTTTCAGAAACGATTCCGCAAAATGGAGGGCACTACCCCGGGGTGAACCAACCAGAACGTAAGCGTGAGCCAGACGGTCGGAGGCATAGCCGTTCTTTATCCCCTCCCAGGCTTCAGCATGTAGATCCACAGCTTCCATATTAAAGCAGGGCTCCTTGCACCGCATTCCAGACATCGGAAGAAACGGTTTCTATGGACCGGTCTGAATTAATGACCACAAACCGATTCGGCTCGCGGGCTGCCAATTGATGGTAGCCCTCCCTGACCTTATGATGAAAATCGCGCGCCTCACGCTCAAACCGGTCATGGGATTCTTCAGAATCCGCATATCGATCTTCCAGACGTTGGAACCCGGCCTCGACCTCAAGATCGAGCAGAATGGTAAGATCAGGTGTATGTCCACCAATGGCAAAACTATTGATCGAATCCAGAGTGGAAATATCCATACCGCGTGCATAGCCCTGATACGCCATTGTGGAATCAATAAAGCGATCGCAAAGCACCCAGTCACCACTTTCAATGGTTGGAAGAATGACGTGGTCCATCAGCTGCGCGCGACTGGCCGTGAAAAGTAAGAGTTCAGCACGCTCGTTCAACGTTTCACCCGCCGCATCATGCTGAAGCAGGTTGCGAATCTGTTCGCCGGTAGCCGTGCCGCCAGGTTCCCGCGTACACAGCACATGAAGACCCTCCGCTTCGAGCTTTTCCTGAAGCAAGCGAATCTGCGTGGACTTTCCACTGCCTTCAGGGCCTTCAAACGTAATGAATTTTCCCGGCATATCAGAGCTTTCTAAGCTTCGGTCCTTCCGGCGTGTCTTTGACCGTCCAGCCCAATTCAGCCAGACGGTCACGGATACGGTCAGATTCAGCCCAATCCTTATCGGCCCGTGCCTGGGTTCGGGCTTCCAAAAGCTCCGCAACTTCGTCAGAAACTTCTTCCTCCTGCGGAATCAGAAGCCCCAGAACAGAATCGAGCTCTTTCCAAAGATTGGAAACCGCCAGCGCCTCTTTTCCAGACATTGGAGATTCACTCATGGCCTTATTGCCAGCATGCACCGTATCGAATACCGCAGCCATTGCTCCTGAAATATTCATGTCGTCATCCATCGCGGCAGCAAATTTTGCGCGGGAATCTTTGGCCCATTCCGGCAGCTCGCCGGCGACCGATTCAGAACCGATGGCTTCTTTGATATTGGTATAAAATTCATCCAAACGTTTGAGCGCCGCTCGGTTGGCATCCAGCGATTTAAAGGCAAAGTTTAAGGACTGACGGTAATGTGACGACAAAAGTTCATACCGAACTTCGCGCCCCGTGTACCCCATATCCAGGATTTCGCGTAACGTGTAGAAGTTACCCACCGATTTGGACATTTTTTTGCCATCAACCACCAGATATCCGCAGTGCATCCAGTATTTGGAATACATCTTACCCGTCGCCGCTTCGGACTGTGCGATCTCATCCTCATGATGCGGGAAAATATTGTCCACTCCGCCGGTATGAATATCGAAACTCTCGCCCAGCAACTTCATGCTCATCGCGGAACATTCAATATGCCAACCCGGACGTCCTTTGCCCCACGGAGAATCCCAGGCAACATCGCCATCTTCCGGCACGTACGCCTTCCACAAAGCAAAATCGGCCGCGTTATCTTTGTCGTACTCATCTTGGTCAACACGTGCACCGGCCTGCATGCCTTCCATATCGAGGTGCGCCAATTTTCCGTATTCCTTGAACTTATCGATGCTGTAGTAGACCGATCCGTCATCAGACTGATACGCATACCCTTTCTCAAACAACGTCTCGATGATGCTGATCATCTCCGGAACATAATCTGTGGCGGCAGGATAGTGCTCAGCCGGCTCGATATTCAGTTTGGCTAGGTCATCGAAAAAAGCATCGATGTAGGTTTTGGTAAATTCTTTCAGCGCCTTCCCCTGCTCAATGGATGTGCGGATGGTTTTATCATCTACATCCGTCAGGTTTTGAACTTGAGTGACCTCAAACCCACTGAACTTTATGTAGCGACGTAATAGATCCTCGAACATGTACGCGCGGAAATTTCCGATATGGGCATAGTTATAGACGGTCGGTCCGCAGGTATACATCCGGACATGTTTGCCATCCATGGGAACCAGCTCCTCTTTGGAACGGCTCATGGTGTTATAAATCTTGAAGGCCATTATCCCATTTCTCCTAAATCAACCGTCGGCGCATCTTTCCACAGCTTTTCCAGGTCATAAAATTCGCGCAGTTCCTGTTCGAAGATGTGAACCATGATGCCCTGATAGTCCATAATCATCCACCCGCTGTCCGGCACACCTTCTTTATGGAATCCTTTGAACCCGGCATCTTTGAACAGTCTCTGCAGCCCATCATAGAGTGATTTTAGATGCGGTTTATTGGCCCCGGTGGCAATAATGAAATAGTCCGCGATATTTGCATGTTCCCGCAGGTCCAATGCAACAATTGCTTCCGCTTTGCGGTCATCCAGAAACGTCACCACTTCTTTTATTACTTCCTGATCTGTTTTATCCATAGCTCTTCTCAGCCTCTGTATAGGCCATGTTCATAAATATACATTTCAACTTCTGTCGGAACCAGATATCTGATGCCCAGACCTTCAGCAACCCGCATTCGGATTTCCGACGATGATACATCGAACATATGAGATTCAAATGCATTCGCCAGCACACGTTCTTTGCTCTCGTCAGACAGTCCGATTTTTTCCCTGATCTGCTTCAGATCGCTTTCACCGGGCCGCATGAAAGATGCAACCTCGCACAGCTCCAGCAGTTCGTCAATATTGTACCAGTTGTGTAGATCGACCAGAGTATCGCTTCCAACAATAAGGACGAGGTCAGTATCCGGAAGCTCACGGATAAAGTCACAAACGGTATCAAAGGAATAGGAGACGCCACCCCGGTTTAATTCAGAATCTGAAACTGAAAACCGCAGATCAGACTCGACGGCCAAGTTCAGCATACTCACACGGTGTTCAGCAGAGGCCTGCTGGATGTGCTGTTTATGCGGAGGCACTGCGGCAGGAATAAATATGACTTCATCAAGTTCAAGTTTTTCGAGGGCATCCTGAGCAATAATCAGGTGGCCCGAGTGAACCGGGTCGAAAGAACCCCCGAAAAGTCCGACACGTTTACGAAGCGGCATTTCCTCCATGATGAAACCTGCTTTCTGCAGGCAGAGGGTTTAGTACCACGTCTGCCAAACTTTAATCACATCACCAGCTTCAATTTTAACATCCCGCGAAGGATCACGTTCCAGTTTTTTAATGTCATACGTATAAACCTTGCCTTGCCGTGATATAGTAACCTTCTTAAGGTTTGCGAAAGCTGTAGGCCCTCTCGCCCCGGCAATGGCCTGCAAAAGCGTTGTCCCTGACATCAACTGGAACTGCCCTGGGGCATTAACCTCACCTTGAACATAAAAAACCTTAGCCGTCATGGTGACATTCACGGAAACGTTTTTGTAAATGCCTTCATCCATGTAAAGGCGTTCGATTTTGCTCTCAAGCTCAGAAGTAGTCATTCCTGCAGCCAAGACGGGCGCGTCGATATGAAGCAGATTAATTTCGCCGTTTTCATCCACCGCAATCTCAAGCGGTGGCTGATCCGTAATTCCAGCAAAACGTATATATAGGGGGTCTGACGCCTTGATGGTGTAGCCACCGACATCGCCGCTTTCCGAAATACTTGATGGCGCTCCAGCTTCCGATGCACCCGAATTATTTATGGGCTGAATTACACAGCCAGTGAGCAGAAAAGAAAGCAACAAAACAATAGATAATAAACATGTACGCATCGTATTTAGTCCTTTGATTACGCATATACGCTGTGATTATACATCCTCAGACACATCGCTCTGGGAGCTGTGATAGTAGTCTGAGTAGTATGAATGATAGTAGTAATAGTAATCGTCTCGCATAACATTGATGTTATTCAATACAGCACCAACTACATTAACCCCAAGGGTCTCGACCATGGCCTTCGCCTTCATCAGCATGTCTCGGGGATATTTACGGTATTGAACCACGATAATCGCACCATCGGTCTCTTTGGCGATGATCGATGAGTCACTGATACCCACCAACGGCGGGGTATCGATTAAGACCACATCGTATTTAGTCTTCAAACTGGAAATGAGCTCACCGATTCGTTTTGGATCGAGCACACCTAACGACGTGCGTGGAAGACGACCACTCGGCAGAAAATGAAGGTTCGGTACGCTGGTCGCTTTAATGGCCTCTTCAACCGGAACATCGCGCAGCAGTACATTGGTTAAACCAAACCGATTGGATACACCCAAAATGGTATGCTGCACCGGGCGACGCAAGTCAGCATCTATGAGCAGCACTTTCTCACCCTGCTGTGCACACACAAAGGCAAGGTTAAAACAGGTGGTTGACTTACCTTCACCGGCACCACTGGAAAGAACGGAAAAGGCCCCCCGATGAGAACCGCCTTCTGTGAAAGCCAGATTAGTTCGCAACACGCGATAAGCCTCTGCATGCTCACTATCCGGTCCCTCTTCAATCAGCGGACGAACTTTCTGTGGAATCAGACCCAGAACTGGCAGCCCCAGGATTCGCTCAACATCATCAGCCGTCTTAATCGAGGTATCCAAATATTCAATGAAGTAAGCGAGGCCGACACCCGCCCCCATTCCAACGAAAATGCTCAGCAACACATTCATAAATAGATTAGGGCTGACCGGACGGCGATTGGGCTCAGCGACATCAATGATATCCACAGGGTTACGGGGAACCTGCAGTGTAATGATTTCCTGACGATGTTTTGCTTTCAGCTGATCATAAATAAAACGTTCTGATTCTAAAAGCCGCAGGGCACGACGATACGGACGATATTTTGAACCATGATATTCAATCGTTTCTGCACGAGCCGATGAAAGTGTTTGGTCCAGACTTTCAAATTCGTTCTTTGCAATCAGGTATTCGGTCTCAAGACTTAGACGCAAATTTTCCAGATGGTTTTTCAGGGACTGCTCCAACTGCTGTTTCTGGAGCGTATATCTTCGTACCTCGGGATGATTGGCCCCGAAATCCGCATCCAAAGAGCTCAACTCTACATCGATGTCCTGCAGTTGCTGAATGGTATTCATGACGAACTGGTCGAAGGTGATCCGCGACGCACGCTTCATCAAGTCTTCATCTTCAAGATCATCTAGAATATCAAGTAACCCCTTTTTCTCGATCATCTGTTTTTGGGCAAAAATTCGATCGGAGGTTAATTGCGACAATTCAGTATCACCGACGTCAATTTGACCTTCAGCACCCATGACCGCCAAATTTGAATCTTCACGAATTTTCTGTACTTCGTCTTCTGCTTTCTCAACCAGAATAGCCTGCTCTGAAAGCGCCTCACTGATTTTATCAATGGCTCCGCGTGCACTTTTAATGGCTAAGTCCAGACGCGAATCCCGATAGACGTCCGCTAGTTCGTTCGCGATATCAGCGGCTTCTTCCGGATTGTCGCGCTTCACGCTGATCACGATGAGCGACGTATCGCGCTGCTGGAAAACATCAACACTGTTAGCCAGGATTTTATGCGCGACCTCTCTCGGCAGTTTTTCGCCGCCTTTAGCCCACTCCTGCTGCAAATCCAAGCGATTCAGCACTTCGTACAGAATTGGTTTGGATGTGAGGATTTCAAACTGTGTCCGGAGAAAATACGGGTTGTAGGACGAATAGTACGATTGCTGTGCCGCAAAAGGATTAATCTCAGGAGCGTCCTCAGAAACAGAAATCCGAACACTTGAAGCATAAATATTCGGTAACATCAGGGTATAAACTGTGCCCGTTAACACAACAAGGATGGCTACTGCCAAAACAATCTCTTTACGTGATCTGATGACCCGCCAATAGTCGAGAAAGTGGAGCGTACTCGACTGTTGCTCTGACTCGTTACTCATAAGGGAAACTCCGTTCAAAAAAAATCAAGATGGTGAAGGTAAACCTTCACCATCTTGTTATTCAAATCAAATCTAACAAAAACCAGTAGGGGGATTAGAGGCGCAGTCTCCAGGACAGATCGACACGATTTCCGTCCCAGTCAGATAAAGAACCGCCACCGTCAGCGGAAACACTACGTGTGCGGAATAGATACCCCAGTTCAACGAAGTTGTTCCGGTTGACCTGATAGGACCCACGCGCACCCAACGTGAAGTAGTTATCCTTGGCATCCGGTGCAGCTGGGTTGTTCGCATACTTACTGTCGTAATTACTGAAGATATAACTGAAAGAACCAGACAGGCTGATTTTTGCAGTGATATCATGACTAGCACCCACGCCAACATTGAATCGATCCTGAGCATTATATACCGTGTTATCCGAACGCGACAGGGAGTATCCCAGTGATCCGGTAATACTGGTACGTGCTGAAGGCTGAGCTTCCAAACCTGCCTGCAGGTAAGGTGCGGAGGTATCGTCGCTCGTTCCCACAGTATCGATGGAAGAGAATTGGTAACCAACTCGTCCAAAACCGTTTAATGTAGGTGTAAAGTTCTGATCCACGCCAACCAGCAGAGCAATGGTGTCGTAGCCACCACGACTTCCGTCATAGGTCAGCGTATTTCCATTCAACCCACCCATAACGGTAGTTTTATTCGGCTTCAGATCACGGTTATACGAGAGATCACCCTTGACCTTGTCATAGTTATTTCCGCCGCCCGTGCCGTTATTCCATTCGCCATAATCACTATCGTCCCAAATTCGGAATTCATAGCCGGCACCCACGCCAATAAAGCTCTTTTCGTCCAGCGCAATATCCAAAGCACCCATCAAATCATTTTCTATGTAATTCTGATTGAAATCATCCAGTGCCGGACCAGACTGACCCTCTTTCTGCTGATAGCGGAAACGATCTGATATCGTCAAGAATACGCGCTGAGACAACGCATGATTCAGGCGGGCATAGAGGGTTTGATATGTAATAAATTTCGGTTCAGCATCGAAGCGGTACCGGAATTCCGGTTCCCAATATAACAATGCATCAGTCCGAGTTGAGAAATTCAACTTAGCCGAAAGATTAATAATATCGGCAATATAAACCGACTCAACTTTGTCTGGAGAGGAGTAAATATTATCATCATAACCTACCCGAAGATTATTCTGAAATTTTACTACGCGCTCAACAGCACCGAATGAAGTTCCTGTAACCAACGCAAGAGCAATAAGCACTTGAAGAGTTCTTTTCGTCATAATGTAGACTCCCTTAAACAACCTGTATTCTAACTATTGCCCCAACAATTTATTCCGGAGTGGTTTCTTTATCCTGCGGCAAGACACCTGATTCCCAAAAATTGGCAAAATTATTCTGATAAAAATCTTTCATGCGCGCGGAATCCCACGGCACCTCATAAACGTTAACCGGATCGTCAGGACGTCCTTTGGCACCGGCATTCTTACGATCACTCTTCCAATCCTCGATCGCCTGCTGAACTTCTTCCGGTATAACCCCACCGAGAGCATCTACTGCATTTTCCAATGCGGCTTTGAGTTCTTCAGCAGCTGAATCGGCCACATCCTGCTCGCCACTCTCAATCGCACGCTCCATAGCCAGAAATGCCTCCTGAGCCTGCGCCATGGCAGCATCCACAGCATCCGAACGCTTGCCAGCTTCGGCGATTGCATCAACATCACCAGCAAGAGCTGCATCTGTTAGGGCGGATTTCGCCTGAACCGAAAGAGAAGCAATTTCGGCCAGATCACCTGCAGCAACGGCCGGATCGGCAGCATTTGCAGTCAAAGCAACGGAACCAAGTGTTGCAGTCAATAATAGTGTTGAAAACTTAGTCATTTCTCCACTCCTTTATTTCGATGAATATTTCTGAGCAATCAAAGATTTAACCCGCTCATAATTAAACTGAACCTGCGAACAGGAGGCCAATGCATCTTGCATGGCCGTGCGGATAATTTCAAGTGATTCGGTTTGTTCGGCAGCAATTGCTTCAATGTACGTGAGCGCAATCTGAACTACCTTTGCACCTGAAAGTGCAACCCCAGCATTAACTTTAGCAAGGAGAGCATAATCATCGGCAATAGATGCATTAGAAGCGGTCGAAATCTTGGAAGCGCTCTCTTTTGCACCATTCAAAGAATCCACCGCAATTTTCCAATTTTCGGAAGCAGCCTCAATCACCTGAGCCACATCGGGCATGAGCGGTGAATCTTCTGGGATCAGAGTAAGTAGCTGTTTGCCCTTTTCAATGGCTGCCCTAGCTTTTTCAACCTCGGCCTCCGCATTAGTGATGGCTACCTGGGAAACTTCAACAATTCCCGTCGTAGAGGAAGTCTTAACTTCCTGAGCCTCGGCCGGGCGTACGCCTGTGCCGCAAAGAAGTGCAACTGCAGTACCTACAATAAAACTGTTCTTAATCATGCCCCTATCCTTACTGTTAATTTAATCACAATTACAAAATAATTTATATACAAGCAAGCAAAACTAATCATTTATGACGCCAGCAGGATTCGCGATCCTAATGATGGCTTCATAGCCCTGAACATACTCAACACCATTTAATATACAGAAATCTTCCCAAGAATCAATACCCTTTGGGAGCTTAACTTTACCAACTGTAAATTCAGCCTCCCCATTCATCACCAACTCAACCTGGCCCATAACACGGGCACAGTCATTTGAGGTAAAGCCGGTACCGTTAACAACTTCCATTAAGCCAAAATAGATACCGTGCGTATTGAGAAAGGCCACGCACTGCGTGAGTGTAGCATCCGATTTGACATAGCGATCAAATAATCCTGAATATTTTGCCAGCACAAGCGCTGCATCTGCATGGGTCGGCACTCTGCGCTCTCGCTCCGCCTGCGCTTGCAAACAACAAGCGCCTACGATGATCATCCCCACTACTGTTTTATAAACTAAATTCACAAAGCCTCTGCGTTTTCTAGTATTCGATCAGAAATGCGTCTTTAGGCATAAAAAATCATCTGCTA